>Ga0213840_1000340_pt1 | contig 77848 bp, 64 predicted proteins | sample SWPATP22_FD_160132 | JGI IMG/M metagenome (GOLD analysis project Ga0213840, IMG submission 160132) | Coastal seawater microbial communities from Marineland, Florida, United States - SWPA TP2 #2 | ecosystem: Environmental > Aquatic > Marine > Coastal | place: USA: Florida | collected 2016-08-14 | reverse complement strand
GGCCTCGATGAAAATAACCAGCTGATAGCCTTCCAGGTTCGTGCGGGCGGAATTCCTGAGAGTCCGTTGTTCGCCAATCGTTTCCCGGCCGGCGCTGTGGAGAACTACCAGGCAGAGGAATTCACGATCAAATCGAACGTAAGTGTGGGTGCATGGCGAGCACCAAGGTCCAATTTCATTGCCGGAGCCGAACAGTCTTTTCTCGATGAATTGGCAGAGTTGGCGGAGAAGGATCCTATCGATTTCAGGTTGGAGCTTTTCGATAAGGCGATTAAAAATCCCGTTGGTGAAAATAACGACTATGAGGCCGAGCGCTACGCCGGTGTTCTAAAACTAGTTAGGGAAAAATCTGGATGGGGCAAGACCCGGGAAGGAGTTCACAGAGGAGTGGCAGCTTATTATTGCCACAATTCGTACGTAGCCCAGGTACTAGATATTGTTAAAAAGAATGGCGTACCAAAGATAGAAAACGTTTGTAGTGCCGTAGATTGCGGGATCGTTGTCAATCCCGACGCAGCAGCCAATATGGTGGAAGGTGGTGTTGTAGACGGAATTGGACATGCCATGTACAGTTCTATAACTTTCGACGATGGGGAACCACAACAGCGCAATTTTGATAGCTACAGACTTATCCGGCACAGCGAAGCACCGCGTAAACAGGAAGTACATTTTGTAAAGAATGATATAGACCCAACCGGACTGGGTGAGCCTCCCTTACCTCCTGTAATGGGTGCCCTTGCCAACGCTTTGTATAAAGCGAATGGCAAAAGGTATTATCATCAACCATTTATGTCTAATAAGCCTTTGCTGGGATAACCAAAGGGGTAGCCAGGAATTGAGAATCTGATTTCCGGCCTTCAACGGCCGGAAATAGCTAACAGAGTGGAGCCGGAGAGGACCGAGCGGTGTAAAAATGTCCTGTGGACATTTTCAGCGAGGTGCCAGCTTGCCGCGTTGGCCTTCGACGACCGCAGGCGGAACGATCAAGTTCAGAGGAGGGAGTACTAATCGTGATCCCTGTTGCGCCCGTCCTGCAAATAGAAATCTCTGGTTTGATTCACTAACCAATGTCTTCAAACAAAAAATGCCTCAAAAGCGAACTTTCAGGCATTTTTAATATTGAATCCATAGCAGAGATTTCTGCTTGATCGTGGAGCCGGAGAGGACCGAGCGGTGTAAAAATGTCCTGTGGACATTTTCAGCGAGGTGCCAGCTTGCCGCGTTGGCCTTCGACGACCGCAGGCGGAACGAAAAAAGCCACCCGAAGGTGGCTTAATGAGTGGAGCCGGAGGGAGTCGAACCCTCGTCCAAACGCGCAACCATACCGCTTTCTACATGTTTAGTTTTCGTTAGGATTTTCGTTTGATTGCCGGTCGAAAACAACCAACTCACAACTTAGCTTCAATTAGTTTTCGAGATCACATCGAAGCACTGCGGTCTCTAGGTTTACTTTTACGAAGCCACTAGATCGAACGCCGTAAACCAAGGCCTTCGAGTGACTTCCTGCTTGCCCGCCTTGCGGGCCGAGGCATTATCCTACTATAATTCGGATTATGCAGCTAGGGCGTAGTTATTCTCGCCGTTTAAAAAGTGTGAAAAATGAGATTAACGAGCTGTTTTCCAGCGCTCGACATGCTTACAGTACAATTAGACCCGCTGTCAAAACCAGTCGGCCCCTGTATTTTCAAAGATCTCTCACTTCATGTATTTTGCCGTAGCAATCAATTTCAGGAAGTGGGCGTTCCACAAAGTGAACCATAAGGTTCTACTTTATGGCGGGCTATTCGTTTCAATCCCTGTAGAAGTCGAGAAGCGAGAATTGCAATACTTCATCGGCACTACAGGGGATTTCCACTGCTATCCCTAACGCTTCGAAGCACCAAACAATTCTATGTATTTGCTTCAGAAGGCGAGCGCAAAGATACGAGAAAATCCATATCTTTGCAGCCTTCATAACAAAGCAAAAACTATACCTAAATGTCTGTAACCTTCGCCATTCTAAAGGAAACAAAATCACCGCCAGACAGACGTGTTGTCTTCTCGCCCGAAAAATGCGCCGAACTCATGGATCGATATCGCGAGGCGAGGATTGTTGTGCAATCATCACAAGTGAGAATTTTCCCAGATGAAGAATACAAGAAATGGGGCTTTGCTGTTCAGGAGGATATCAGCGAGGCAGACGTAATGCTGGGGGTGAAAGAAGTGGAGATCGATTCGCTCATTCCCAACAAAAAATACTTTTTCTTCAGCCATACCATAAAAAAGCAACCCTATAACCGAGATTTGTTAAAAGCCATTTTGGCTAAAAAGATCGAACTGTACGACCATGAAACTATCGTAGATGAAAATGGTGGGCGCCTTATAGGTTTTGGTTATTATGCGGGGTTGGTGGGTGCATATAACGGTTTCAGAGCACTTGGACTTAGAGACAAACTTTTTAATTTACCGAAGGTAGAGACCCTGGCAGATCTTGATGATTTGAAGCGTGAACTCGATAAGATCATCTTACCTGCCGAACTTCGTATTATCCTTTCCGGAACCGGGAAAGTGTCTCGTGGCGCAAAAGAGATCCTGGATCATCTTAACATCAGGGAAGTGAGCGATACAGTGTATCTCACTTCCAACTTTTCAGAACCTGTGTATTGTATGATCGATGTAATGGAATACAATCGCCGGATCGATGGTAAAGCAGGCGACAAGTACGAATTTTACAACGACCCTTCGGGTTATGAAAGTAATTTCATGCCTTATGCCAGAGTAAGCGATATGTTCATTGCTGGTCATTTTTATGGCAATGGCGCGCCCTTCCTGTTTACAAGGGAAGATGCCAGGCATCCCGATTTCAGAATAAATCTGGTAGCCGACATCTCCTGTGATGTAGATGGCCCTGTTGCCTCCACACTACGGGCTTCTACTATAGCCGAACCCTTCTACGGTTACGACCCGATTTCTGAACAGGAAACAGCTTTCAATGCGGAAGGGGCGATTACTGTGATGGCAGTGGATAATTTACCCTGCGAATTGCCCAAAGATGCTAGTGAAGGTTTTGGGAATATGTTCCTGGAAGCCGTTATTCCAGCCTTTTTTAATGGGGACAAAGACGGCATACTTGAGCGGGCTAAAATAACAACTAGTGAAGGAACACTTACCGAACGATTTTCTTATTTACAGGATTATGTAGACGAAAAAATTCATAGTTGATCGGAGTCAATCTTGCTTTAAATAATTTTTTGTAGGAAAAATTATTGACTATCCACAGACAGCGCATTTTATCGATAAAATATTCTTATTATCCAAGTTATTTACATTTTATCGAAAAGTCGTAAGAATCAGCGCTCTATGTGACTACAGTATGAAGTATTTTCTTACATTTAAATGTTATTTTATATCCAAAACCTTGGTTTTTGGCTCTAAAAGCAACCTTATGAAAAATCTCGCCCCCATTTTGATAGTCCTGCTTTTGGGCTTCAATAGTTACGCACAAGTTGGTATTAATACTACCGAACCAACAAGCACCCTGGATGTTAATGGAAATCTAAGAATCCGAAAAGCGGATCGTAGCACCGACAACGATATTGTGGCAACACGTATTGTTGGTATCGATGATGCCGGTAACATTGTACAGGTGGAAGTTGACGAAAACCTAATTCTTGAAAACAACAGGATTAGGGCTACCAATAGAATCTTAAAAATAGGGGATGTGCCTGCCTTGGGCTTGCCAATTATCGACGACCTCGATCTGGTTATCTGGCCGGGCGAACCCAATGAGGATAAATCGGTTATACGAGTACAAAGTATACTTGGCGATGTTATCATAACAGGTATCGCTGCAGGTCAGGACGGTCAGCAAATATGGTTATACCCGATTTCGGGAGATATAACCTTCCTGCCTAACAGTTTACTATCTCTGTTTGGTAACCGAATTGAAAACAACAGTAACCTGGTGGTTCAAAGATATGAGATGGTAAAACTCATGTACGATGCAACCCGCGCTAAATGGATCATTATGGATCGTTAGAAGACAGATCCAATAGACATAATCAAAAATGCCTCTGCGTAACGCAGGGGCATTTTTTTGTGCAGTCAATATTGATGTTGGGTAGGTGAAGGGTGAAGGGTGATTGGTGAGTAGTTAGAAGTGAAGTGTGAATAGTGAGTAGTGATTAGTGAATAGTGAGTAGTGATTAGTGAATTGTGAAGGGTGAATGGTGAAGGGTGAAGAGTGAGAGGCTGGAAGTTGAAGGTTATAACTGTTTAGTGAATGGGGACTGGTGAGTAGTTAGAAGTTAGAAGTGATTGGTGAATAGTGAGTAGTGATTGGTGAATAGTGAGTAGTGATTGGTGAATAGTGAGTAGTGATTGGTGAATAGTTAACCGTGACTGGTGAGAAGTGATTAGTGAATGGTGATTGGTTGTAAATCCATATTGAATGGATATGGACTTAACGATTACAGGAGAGTCTTTTATATGGTAATTGGGGATAGCTCAAGCATTAAATGAGGTGCTCGATCTAAGGCTGGATAAGAGGTGAGAAATAAGATAAAGATTACGTTTTCCGGCTAGTTAATCAACTAACACCATAACCATATAATCTCTTTTATGAAATAGGCGCAGACTTCTTCCCTTTTCTTGTAGATCGTCTGGAAGGCTTCATATGTTTGAGTAGAGTAGCTATAAATTCGTCGTTCTCATAGGGCTTGATGATGAAATCATTCATCAGGTTAAACGAATTCGCACCTATAACTTTCTCCAATTCTACAGCCGTTAATGCTATTATTGGAACAGCAGTGTCAAATTCCCTGATCGCCTCCGTCGCTTCAAAACCGTTGATCTCTGGCATATTGATGTCCATTAGGATAGCAGCAAATTTCTTTTCTTTAGCCTTGGCAATTGCCAGCTTGCCGCTCTCGGCGGTGGCTACCTTGGCTCCGTGCAGGGTTAAAAATTTACTGGTGACCAGCAAATTGATCTTATTATCGTCTACCACCAAGATCTCTTTATTTAAAAAGACGTTCTTCCCATGTTTTTTAATGTTGGGGGTTTTATTTACTTTTTCAGGAAGAGCTTCGTAACAAATCTCGAATTTTACCTCGGTTCCCTTGCCGGGTTCACTAACTAAAATGATCTCGGAGCCATACAGATCCAGGATCTTTTTAACGATCGGTAGCCCCAGTCCGGAACCCTGATATTCGTTTGTGGAAGAAGCCTGAGCGAATTCATTAAAAATATGTTCCTGCTTTTCCTTCGAAATACCAACACCTGTGTCCTTCACACTGAAATCAAGGCAAACCATACCATTTACGTCATCTTTTCGCTTGATCTGTATAGTGATAAGTCCATTGCTGGTAAATTTCGCCGAATTCCCAATTAGGTTAATAAGGACCTGTGAAATTTTCATTTCGTCTCCCACAAGATTTTCAGGAATGGTCTTGTCGATATCGATCTTATATTGGTTCGGATGTTCGGGGTTAATGAATTTGGAGGACTTCACTATGTTGTTCACTATATTCCTGATGTTCACTTTCGCTCTCTTAAACTCCTTATTTTTAGAGTTGTCGATGCTGGTAAGCTGTAATACGTTATTTATAAGTGACAGCAAGTGATTGGCAGAAAATTTAAGCGATCCAAGATTTTCCTTGTGTTTACGCAATGAGCTGTCCTTGATCATCAGGGAAGTGATCCCTATAATTCCATACATCGGTGTACGTAATTCATGAGTGATGTTCGAAAACAGTGTGGTTTTGGCCTTAGCCAATTCTTCAGATTTCTCCTTCTCCTGTAAGTATTGTTTGTTCTTTTCTATTAGGTGAAGCAGCAGTTGTTTTCGTTTTCTGTAAGAGATAAACAAGAAAATTGAGAAAACCAATAATATAGCAGATGCTATTTTCACCCAGAAAATGGTGGTTTCACGTTTTGCCGTTTGCTGGTTGATCTCGTTTCTAAGTGCTTGTTCCTTTAATTCCTGCTGGTATTCATTTAGCTTATACTTCGCGGTTGCGTATTCAATAGATTCGATCTTGTCACTTTTGTACTTCTCGGCTTTATAGGAGTCCAGAAGCTGCATTTGCTCAAAGGCAAGTTCATGTTCACCAATACTCGCATACGAATTAGCCAGATACTCATGACCTTCGATCAACCCATCCATGAATCCGGATTTTTCTGAAAGTGCTACACTTTCCAAAAGGCTTTTTATAGCCAGCCTCTTCAGATCCATCAAATAATACATCTTTCCGGTTAGTAAAAGGGCACCCGCATGATAGGCATCGGGATTAAGCGATTCCACATATTTGTTTGTAGCATCTACGTAAGGCTTTGCATTGTCCGGGTCTTCATCGTTCAGATAAAGTTCGGCTATATTGTAATTAAGGATATAAAGATGGGTCGTATCACCTAGTTTTTCGGCAAGTGGCAATGTTTTCTTATAGATAGGAATCGCCATTTTGCTATTTTCCTGAAGCGCATAGAAATTTCCCATGTCGATCTGTGCCGTCACACTGATCTTGGTAGAATCGTGCTCCTTTTCGGCCTTTTCTACTGCCTGCATGAAAATTCGCCTTGCCTGCAGCGTATCGTCTATTTTCAGAAATGCGTTCCCAATTAGACTGGAGAGGGATACTACGGCTTTAAGATTATTGATCTCGCTCGCCTGCTTTAAAGTCTCTTCTCCAAGCTCAATGGTGATATCGAAATTATTCTTATAGAACTCCTTGCGGATATGGCTAACCATAGAATCCACATGCTTCGCTTTCAGCTTATTCTGCTTAATAAGCAGACTGTCCTGTTCATCCAACGCAGTATCTTGCGCAGACATGTTGAAAATAGGTAGTAACGATAAGATTAGTATGGGCAACCAATTTTTCACATCAATAGGTGTAAAATATGTGGTTAAATATAGGTAAATTCGTACAAGAGTTACTTAAATAAGGGTTTTTCTCGTGTAAATGTTCAAATATTCGATGAAAGACAAGTTTGTGGGGTAAAAATTTTCATAATTATAAAGTTTTTAAGATGTATTCTAACCTGATCATCTTTTAAATTAAGCAAAAAATCAGGGGTGGATAACGATATAACCTGTTGCTTAAGAAGAAATTCTAACTCTTATTCAGAAGAGAATTTATGTAGCAGATGGATGCAGAATGCTCCAAATCCATAGGCCAAAAGGTCTTTCCAATCGAAAGTATTTCCTATGATGATTTTAAGTAATTCGGATCGGATATTCAATATTTTGGCAAGATTGAAAAGTTGTAAAGTTTCTACAATGAAAGCAAAACCAAGTACAACGTATATGGTACTCTTATGAGTGATGGTAAAAAAGGTCCTGAGTAGAAAATACAGTAATGGAATTACCAGTACATCTCCCAGGAACCCTCTTACAAAACGATGAAAGTGAAAGATAGCAATGGCTATTTCGCAAACCAAAACCAACAAAAAAGGAATGAAATAGCGCTTTTTAAATAAAACTTTCATCGTTAACTCTATTAATCGTTACCCCAGTCGATCTTACGTGATGCGAACATAACGATCGCCAAAATCGCAAAGAGACCTATACTACCAACGAGTAATGCATAGTTTTCCAATTGAATGATCACGTATATAAATCCGTATAGAGAAGCCAGTGATAACGATACTAATAACGGAAATTTAAATCCTTTAAGGATAGCGCGGGAATACAAGGTGATCAACCCAAGCACCGAACCTCCGGCAATGAGATAGGCCTTCAGGAAACTACTGTGCTCCGAAATGGAGATTAGCAGGGTATAGAACATCACCAGGGCGAGCCCTATCATAACGTACTGGAATGGGTGGATATAAATTTTCGAGACCAGTTGAATGAGTAGAAAAACAAGTAAGGTTAGGCCAATAACCATAAAACCGTATTTTGAGGTGCGTTCACTTTTCTGGTATTCGTCTACGGGGATGATAAAATTAGTTCCGAAGCCAAAACTACGCAGATCGGGTATTTTATTTAAAAATTTCTGCTGAAACTGCCTGTTGATCTGATACGCTTGCCAGTTTGCATGAAATCCGTTGGCACCAATATCTTTGGTTTCTTCATCGGGTAGCGGACTCCCATCAAAACCGGGGGAATGCCAGTTCGAATCCATACTCACCCGGGTTTCTTTCCCCAGCGGAACAAACTTCAGGCTCTCACTACCGTTGATCTTGATGTTAAAATTGAAATTTATAGGAGTGGTATTTTCAGCATAGTTCACTTTTAGGGGAGTACTCTCAATAATACTGAGGTAACTTTCATTGTATTTAGGTGTCATGCTTAGATCTTCTTCTCCCAGTGTAACCAGCATACTGTTGCGAATACCTTGCAGGTTGGAGGTTCTTATCTCCAGGGAGATCTTATCCCACAAAATGTCTTCCTTGTCGATATCCATTTCAGCAAAATCGATGGTAGGAAAGTTTCCGGAAAAGGTCATATTACTGGTATATACCACAGATTCGTAGATACTACGGTTACGCTTTAGAGACTCCACATCTGCGTTGATTACCAGGGAGTCCGGTAATAAATAAGCATGGCTTATTACAGTCCTTGTGGTGGTTTGTGTGACTTTCGAATTGCTGTCGTAGATCCGTTCTTCCTTGAGTTCTTTATAAGGGATCTTGAGGATAGGGCCAGAGATAAGCACCTCGTTTCCCCATTTACTATTGATCTCCTGTATAACTTCGTGTTGCCGGTAGCTCCGTTCTTCAATGAGAAATTGTACAAATTGTAGTGGGATTAGCAATACCAATAGCAGGAAACCTACAACTAGCATCCTGGCAGTGATCGAGTTGCGCATCCAGTTACCGAATTTACTTCTTCTTTGTTCCATGTGGTTTTAATTTAAGGTGTTAATTAATTTTATTTTCTAGTGTTCTAAGGTATTGTTGGGGGAAGGCCACAGTGCGCAGTTCCTCGATCGGGATATGCAAAACATGTTTAAAATCCCAGTGGTGAAAGATGTTAGCGCGGGCTCCTATAGTGTAAGACCTTAGGTAATAGCGTAAATAATCGGGTAGGAGTAAGGTGCCTATGATCATGACACCCAAGAGGTACAAACTTCGTTTTCCGTTGCCGAAGCACACATACTGCAATGCGATCTCATCTTCAACTTTTGTGCCGTAACCCGTTAATACGTGATAAGCGTCGTGACGTTCTACCTTCGGTATTAGTTCGAAGTTGTTTTCCTTCAGAAATACACCCAGATGATAACCAAAGGTGGAAGAGGGGTAGGTGAGCAAGGTGGAACGATCGATGTTCCATGCTATCTTGTGTTTCTTAAAATTCCTGGTGTAGAATTTTTCACTAAGTTTAAAAAGATGTTCTATAATTTTTTTTCTGAAATTCATTTAAAAGTACTTTGAAATACAAAGTGTATTATTAAAAAAATATTATTTTCTCAACAGCCGTTCCAGTGCCTCTATATGTTTTCTGAACTCAGCTTTCCCCAATTGTGTAGCGCTATAACGTGTGTTGGGTTTTCGGCCGATAAATTGTTTCTCCACCAATATATAAGCTTCCTTTTCCAGGGCTTTTATATGGCTGGCGAGATTTCCGTCGGTCACGTCGAGCAATTCTTTGAGCCGGTTGAAATCGGCACTTTCATTCACCATTAATATAGACATGATCCCAAGCCTTATGCGATGGTCGAACAGTTTATTTATGTTGTCGATAATTCCCACTACGTTTTCTTTTCCTGTACGAACATAATACTTCCGTACAGAATATGCATAATTCCGAAGCCAATAACCCACAGCCAGAAGCCATAACCCGGAAGTATGGCACAGATCAGCCCCAGGACGATCTCGATAAATCCCAAATATCGCACATGACCAATACTGTACTTTGAGGCATTTATTAGGGCAAGTCCGTAAAAAATGAGCATTAGGGCGGCTGTCTGTCCGTATTTTTGCTGGTTAAGGATAATTAGAATATAGATTCCACCCACAATTAGCGGAATAAGGAAGTTGATTATGAGTCGGCGCGAGGAGGTATCCCATATTTTTTCGCCATTTTTCCTGGCTTTTCTTGTTGTGAGATATATGGCCGTAACCACGCTTAAAAATGCAATAAGGAAAAGATCCAAAAGTATAAGTCTAAAAACCTGTCCGTCCAGAATGAGGTATTCCCTCCCCGAATTGGCGACCAGCCACCAGGCCACTGCTGCGCCAATCAAGGCATAAATCCCTGCGAAAATCCCGGATAGCCCGCTAAGGGATATAAAACGGGAGGATCTGTTCATGAGATCCTTGATCTCACTAATGTCTTTTAAATAATCTTGTTCGCTCATTTTAAAGTACTTTGAAAAACAAAGTAAGAATAATTATACTGGATTTCCTAATAGGGCTGATGTTAAAAATTAGCCAAAGTTGTTTTTGGTTCCTACACGAGATACTCAGCTAACTGACCGTTATCATATTTTTTTTAACTGTATATCCAGAACTTTAATCAAATTAAAGATGTACCTAAAACGATCATAAAATGAATGAAAGAACTCCTGTGAGCAGTATTATGACCCGGGAAGTGGTTACGCTCAAAAACACAGATACTTTGGAGAACGCCGAACTTCAGTTTAAGGCGAAGAAAATCCGTCATATTCCTATAGTTAAAGGATCGAAAGTAATTGGGATCCTCAGTTATACGGACCTTCTGCGTATTAGTTTTGCCGATGCTTTTAGTGAAGATACTCACGAGGTGGATACTTCTGTGTACACCTTATTCACCATTGAACAGGTCATGGCAAGGAATCTGGTAAGCGTTAGTCCCAACGCTACGATCAAGGAAGTGGCCGAAATATTTGCAGCCAGAGAATTTCACGCTCTGCCGGTAATTGATGAGGGCACCCTTGTGGGCATAGTAACTACTACAGACCTGATTAAATACCTGCTTGAACAATACTAATACAGGAAAAACCCTGTATAAATTCAGGGTATTTCCTGTTGTATGCGATTAGTTTGATGTCGATATTTGAATTGTCTTCATTATTAGTCATAATACTAATAGAAGATATCGACTAATCGTCATTTAATTGGGGAGTTAATACAACGATTATGTTCCTATTAAAGGTTGCCTGAGCCAGGCAACCTTTTTTTATTTTTGTAACATGAATCCTGCTGAAGCGTATATTCTTAATGCAAAGGAACCCTACCGTTCTATGCTCCTTCATTTGCAACTGGTAGTTGAGTCTGCCATTCCCGAAATCCAATTACTTTATAAATTCAAGATCCCGTTTTATTATCTTAACGGAAAACAGGCATTTCTGTACCTCAATCAATCCAAGAACTACGTAGACCTGGGTTTTTGGCACGGAGCACACCTTACAAAACATGAAGATAAACTGGTATCGGATAATAGGAAACACATGAAATCCCTTCGTTATTACAAAATGGAAGACATAGATGATGAGGTTTTGATCGACCTCCTGGAAGAAGCTTATTCGTATAGAGACCGGAAATACTATAAATGATTTATCGTACTTCTAATAGCCACAAGATCTGATAGTAATTTTTCCAGTAAGCTAAGATCCAGCATATTGGCTCCATCACTCTTCGCATTTGCAGGATCGAAATGGGTTTCGATGAAAAGTCCGTCCACCCCTGTGGCTATACCCGCTCGGGCAATGGTCGAAATCATTTCAGGGCGCCCACCGGTTACCCCAGCTGCCTGGTTGGGTTGTTGCAGGCTATGCGTAACATCTAGGACAGTGGTGGCAAAAGATTTCATAGTGGGAATGCCCCTGAAATCGACTACCATATCCTGATACCCGAACATGGTCCCGCGATCTGTTACCAAAACTTTTTCATTACCACAGTCGGTAACCTTTTTTACAGCATGTTTCATGCTTTCCGGACTCATAAACTGCCCCTTTTTCAGATTAACTACTTTCCCTGTTTTTGCGGCCGCAACAACAAGATCTGTTTGCCTCACAAGAAACGCAGGAATTTGGAGTACATCCACATATTGAGCTGCAATGGCTGCGTCACCGCTTTCATGAATATCTGTCACCGTTGGGATATCAAATTTCTCCGAAACCTTTTTAAGGATCTCCAGGGCCTTTTCGTCCCCAATACCGGTGAAACTATCAATTCTACTCCGATTCGCTTTTTTGTAACTCCCTTTAAAGATGTAGGGAATATTTAACCTATTCGTAATAGCAACAACCTTTTCGGCGATAAGGTAGGCCATTTCTTCACCCTCAATAGCACAGGGTCCGGCCATTAAGAAAAAGTTATTGGCTTCTGTATGTTTTATCTTCGGAATTGATTCCAGGTTCATAATAAAATATTAAGTCGCAAAGATACATTGAAATCCACTAATTAGCACTACTTTTGCGCGCTCGTAGGCGAGAAGCCAACGATGTACTAATTAAGTAGTTATGAATATAAAGAATATTGCCATCATTGCCCACGTAGACCACGGTAAAACAACCCTGGTGGATAAGATCATGCATCACTGTAGCCTTTTTCGTGAAAATGAAAATACCGGAGAGCTTATCCTGGACAATAACGATCTGGAACGTGAGCGTGGCATTACCATCACCTCAAAGAACGTGTCTGTAATTTACAAGGATACCAAGATCAATATTATCGATACTCCTGGTCACGCCGACTTCGGGGGAGAGGTAGAGCGCGTACTTAACATGGCAGATGGTGTATTATTGCTTGTTGACGCCTTCGAAGGACCGATGCCGCAAACACGATTTGTGCTTCAAAAAGCCATTAACCTGGGATTAAAGCCATGTGTGGTGATCAATAAGGTGGATAAGGAGAATTGTACTCCAGAGGAAGTACATGAGGCAGTATTCGACCTGATGTTCGAACTGGGTGCGGAAGAATGGCAGCTGGATTTCCCAACTGTATACGGTTCGGCAAAGCACAACTGGATGAGCGACGACTGGAAAAAGCCCAGCGATTCTATCGAACCATTATTGGAAATGGTACTCGAACATATTCCTTCCCCTAAAACCGAAGAAGGTTCCCCACAAATGCTTATCACCTCCTTGGACTATTCGTCCTTTACCGGCCGAATAGCGATTGGGCGCCTACAACGCGGCGTGCTAAAAGAAAATATGCCGGTGTCGCTGGTAAAAAGAGACGGAAGCATTGTGAAGACTAAGATCAAAGAACTTCATACCTTCGAAGGTCTAGGCCGAATAAAAGTAAGTGAAGTTCAGGCAGGAGATATTTGTGCCTTGGTGGGCCTTGAAGGTTTCGAGATAGGTGATACCGTAGCAGATGCAGAAATGCCGGAAGGCCTGGCTACGATTGCTATCGACGAGCCAACCATGAGCATGCTTTTCACAATTAACGACTCCCCCTTCTTTGGGAAAGACGGTAAATATGTTACTTCAAGACATATAAAGGAACGCCTTGAAAAAGAATTGGAAAAGAACCTGGCACTTCGGGTTGAAGCTACAGACAGTGCCGATAAATTTATGGTCTTCGGAAGAGGGGTATTACACCTTTCTGTTTTGATCGAAACCATGAGGCGTGAAGGATACGAATTGCAGATCGGGCAACCACAGGTGATCATCAAAGAAATAGATGGTGTGAAATGTGAGCCAGTAGAGCAACTAACCATCGACCTACCCGAAGAGGTTAGCGGCCGTGCTATCGATATGGTCACACTTCGAAAAGGCGAGATGCAAAGTATGGAAGCCAAAGGAGACCGAATGATCTGTACCTTTGTAATTCCTTCTCGCGGAATCATTGGTTTACGAAATCAATTACTTACAGCTACGGCTGGAGAAGCGATCATGACGCATCGTTTTCTCGAATATCAACCTCTAAAAGGTGGTATCCCCGAACGATTGAACGGGAGTTTGGTTTCCATGGAAAACGGAACAGCTATTCCGTATTCTATCGATAAACTTCAGGAGCGCGGTCGTTTCTTTATCGATCCGGGTGAAGCTATCTATGAAGGGCAGGTAATAGGTGAGAATTCGCGTCAGGATGATATGACGGTTAACGTCACCAAGACAAAAAAACTGAGTAACGTACGTTCGGCCGGAGCAGATGATAAGGCACGAATTGTACCGGCGATTAAGTTCTCATTAGAAGAAGCCCTGGAATATATCCAGAAGGATGAATATGTTGAGGTTACTCCCAGTCATATCCGCCTTAGAAAGATACACCTCAAAGAAGTGGATAGAAAGCGAAATAAGCTATAATTAGGTATAAACCTTCAAGGTTACAACCGAATTTTGCATATTTTGTTATCAAATTGTACTGAATTGGTTAATTTTGCGCAAACAACTGTTATGAATTTTCTTTATTTCGATCCGGGATTAGGCGCGATGATAGCGCAGGCGGTTATAGCTGCTGCTGCAGGAGTACTTCTATTCTCAAAAAATGTGATGTATAAGGTGAAGTCGTTCTTCGGTCTGATAAAAGATGAAGGCGATTCTTTCGATTCAATTGATATTGATGAACAAGACACCGAAAAAGATGACAAAGAATAAGCATCACGAGGCTTCATTCAGGGATCCATCCGGATACATGTTCCACGATGAGGGGGTGTTGCGAAGAGCGATCAACCCTATTTATTTTCAGCAGTACAATTCATTAAAAGATTCGGGTTTTTTCGATAATCTAATTCAGAAAAAACTATTGATCAACCATGATGAGACCTCGGTTTCAGAAGAAAAGATCGTTATCACCCCGGAACCCATTCCCTTTATCACAAATCCGTACGAATGGAGTTTCGAACAATACAAGCATGCGGCCCTGCTTACCTTACAAATACAGAAATATGCGCTGTCTAAAGGTTTTATCCTTAAAGATGCCTCTGCCTATAACGTAACCTTTCACAAAGGAAAACCCATTTTTATCGACACCTTATCCTTCGATTTCTACGAGGAGGGGACACCCTGGCGGGCCTTCAAACAATTTATCATGCATTTCTTCGGGCCTCTGGTCCTGGCTCATTATCACGGGGCGGATATATTAAAAATGATGCAGACCCATATAGACGGCATCCCGCTAAAACTGATCGCTTCTTTACTTCCGAAGAAATCCAAGTTTAGTTCTACACTTTATACCAATATTCACCTGCTTGCCAAACTTGAGAGCAAACACAGTGATGATTATAAGGCCGAAACGAAGATCGCTAAACTATCTCGTAAGGCACAGAACAATATGCTGGAGAACCTGTTCAATTATATCAGGAAAATGGAATTGAAGGAGGCCAGCGAATGGGGCGACTATTACGATAAGACCAATTATAATACAGATTCGTTTAAGGCAAAGAAAGAACTTATTAAGGCCTGGGTGGAACCATTGGCTCCCAAAAGATTGATAGATGTTGGGGGTAACGACGGTACCTTTGCCAGAACCGTACTCAATGCAGTGCCTCATGTGATCGTTACCGACATAGACAGTAATGCGGTGGCTCATAACTACAAACAAGCGAGGGAGAACAAGGAGGAGAACATGCTGGCGTTCGTTTGTGATGTGCTGCAACCTGCACCGGGAATTGGTTTTAATAATACCGAAAGAGAATCGCTTATCGAGCGTTTACAAAACTATGCCCCGGATGTGACCATGGCACTGGCTTTAATTCATCATATCACCCTGTCTGGGAATGTACCCTTTGAGAAATCGGCCGAATTCTTTGCTAAATTTTCCAATCAACTTATCATCGAATTCCCAAAACGAGAAGATTCGTGGGTGGAATCGCTGCTGGTTAGAAAGCGGGAATTTATCAATCACTTCGATTTTTATAACGAAGAGGAATTTGAGAAGGGTTACACTAAGTATTTCAGCCTGGAGAAGAAGGAACAGATCAAGGGGACGCAACGGCTTTTATATTTACTGAAGCGACGTTAACTTCTGAAAATAGTGCCTTTCGGCCTGGCAGTTGCGTTTAAGATTACTAGCTTTACGATATCGTAAATGGAGAATAAACGTTCAAGAAAAACACAACGAAAAAAAGAATCCGGTGCTTTGAGTAGGTTTCTTAGATCTAATAAGGAAATGCCCTTATTGGCCGCTATCGGCGCAGGACTATACCCCATATTCTTTTATTTCACTAACAACTATACACTTATAAATACCTCCAGGCACCTGGCGTATTTTGCCGTGATGTTCCTTTTGGTTCCTATGGTGATCTTTTATTTTGCACACAGGATCTCTAAACTTGATGTCTTTGAGAGTTTGAGGAAATACGTGCTTCCTTTTCTCAACATCTTTACTTTTTTATTCCTTCTGAAGGTGTGCCTGTATGCCGGATTACAGAAGAAACTTATTGTTCTCATCATTGTAGCATCGTTCATTTTCACCTATCTCCTTTACAAACATCTGAAGAAAATAATAGTGGTTCAATTTATCCTGGCGATCATTGGCCTCGTTTCGCTGGTTCCTACGGTGATCACCCAGATTAATTATACGGATGAATGGATGAAACAACCGGACGATATAGAGAACGCCAGTTTTACGAAAAAACCAAATGTATACCTGATCCAGCCTGATGGCTACGTAAATTTTTCCGAACTGGATAAGGGATACTACAATTACGACAACTCGAATTTCGAATACTATCTTTTAAAGAATAACTTTACCAACTACCCGAATTTTCGTAGTAATTATGCGTCGACTCTGGCATCTAATAGTGCGACTTTTGCCATGAAGCATCACTATTATAACCGGGGTACCAGCTTTAGCGAAGCTATCAATGCCAGGAATGTACTAATTAGCAGTAACCCCGTTTTAGATTTATTCAAGAAGAACGGATACATCACCCATTTTTTGGCACAAAAACCCTATCTGCTCCTGAACAAACCGGAAATTGGTTATCACAAAAGTAATTTCACCCTGGACGATGTGGCCTATATAGGTACAGGTTTGGGTGATCCCCAGGACATTATCACACCCATGAAGCAATTTATGGAAGAAGACCCGGGCAAGCCTAAGTTTTTCTTTATGGAAATATTCAATCCTGGGCATATTCACAACCGGAGCACAGATTCTAAAGGAGTGGAAGGTGAGCGTAAATTGTGGCTTGAAGGACTGGAAACCGCAAATAATATTCTCAGGGAAGCGATAGACCACATCAAAGAAAACGACCCCAACGCCCTAATCATTATCATGGCAGATCACGGTGGTTTTGTGGGGTTGGAATACACTAAACAGATCTACTATAAAACCGAAGACAGGGATATTATCTATTCTATATTTAGTAGTCAGCTATCCATACATTGGCCGGAAGAAGAAGTCCCAGCAGCAGGTAAATCCATAAAAAGTGCAGTTAATGTGTTCCGGGCGGTGATTTCGTATCTCACAGAAGATACTTCGTATCTAGAGCATTTGCAGGATGATGGCAGTTATGTTATTTTGAATAAAGACGCCCCACAGGGGATCTATCAGTACATAGACGATAACGGAAATATCGTAATAAAGAAGCGATAACGAACATAGTACTTTTACCAACAACAATTCAATGAATACACTTGCTAAATTCATCAAGAACAAAAAACTATTTCCGGTCTTTGTGGGATTTGCAAGTGGTATCTACCCGATAATTTTTTACTATTCCAACAATTACTCCCTTATCAATTCCTGGAAACACCTTGGGTTCTTTATATGTCTATTCCTGTTTGTACCCATGGTAACCTGCTATGTGGGCTATAGGATCTTTTCGAAAGAATCGCTTAAAGAATATATAAAGTTCTTGCTCCCGTTTCTAAGTATACTCTTCTTCCTGTTTTATCTCGAGTTATCGGTATTTGCCTCTGTGAGATTATGGTTAACCCTTGCTATCGTCTTAATTGCCGTGCTGGCCGCGAAGTTTCTGCATCGCCACATGAAAAAGATTATGACGATCCAATTCATCCTGGCCTTCCTGGGACTATTCACCCTGGTTCCTGTGCTGGCTAAACAAATTAATTATTCAGACGAATGGATGCAATTGCCGGATAAGATCGATGAAGCGGTATTTAAGAAGAAACCCAATGTGTATTTCATTCAGCCGGATGGTTATGTAAATTTTTCTGAAATAGATAAAGGTTACTACAAGATTGACAATGAAGAATTTAAATCTTTTCTTGAAGAATCCGGCTTTACACTCTACGATAACTTCCGAAGCAATTATGCCTCTACACTTTCTTCCAACATGGCAACCTTTGCCATGAAGCATCATCACTATAATACCGGATTTAATTTTACGGAGGTGATCAACGCCAGAGAGGTGATCATGGATGCTAACCCTGTTTTAAATGTGTTCAAAAAAAATGGGTATAAAACACATTTTATTGCAGAATGGCCCTATCTAATCGCTAACAAGCCTAAGATTGGATACGATTTCAGCAATTTTACCAACAAGGATGTTTCTTTGATAGGAACCGGATTCTCGACGGGAAAAGAGATTTTCGAACCTTTGGAACAAACTATCATGCAGGACAGTACAAAGCCAAAATTCTACTTTATCGAGATCTTTAAACCCGGTCATGTACCGGCAATGAAAGAAAAAACCAAGGGCGCAGAAATTGAGAAAGGTCTTTGGGAAAAACGCCTGGATACCGCAAATATCAAACTAAAGCGAGCTATCAATATCATAAAAGAAAGGGATCCTAATTCGCTTATCATAATAATGGCAGACCATGGTGGATTCATTGGAATGGATCATACCTTGCAAATGCGCATAAAGTCTGAAGACAGAGACTGGGTTTATACAATTTTTAGCTCCCAACTGGCAATTCACTGGCCCGATGGCGCAGCACCCGAATTCGACACTGAATTCAAGACCCCGATAAATGTTTTTAGGATTCTATTTGCATACTTGTCGGAAAATGAGTCATATTTGAATTATCTTGAGGATGACGCAAGTTTTATGAAGATTGAGGTAGGAGCTCCTAAAGGTGTCTACAAATACATAGACGCCGATGGAAATGTAACATTTAAAAGGGTTTAGCTTATTTACACGGTAGTTAAATACACGATGGATCGCAAAGCAGAATGGGACCGTTTTTGCCATACTGCCAAGAATGCTACGTTTTTATTTCAAAGGGATTTTATGGACTACCATAGTGACCGGTTTACCGATCATTCTCTTATGATGTATAAAGATGAAGAACTCATCGCGGTTCTACCTGCAAATATCAAGGATGAAATTGTTTATTCGCATCAGGGGCTTACTTACGGCGGCTTTGTATTGAACGAAAAATGCAAGTTATTCGATGCGCTTGAAGCCTATAAGGCGATGTTACAATTTTTATTTTCTGAAGGGATAACATCCTTATATTTTAGGGTGATCCCATCGTTCTATAATCTCCTTCCTTCCGATGAACTGGAGTATTTTTTATTCAGATCGGGAGCGACATTGGAAAAGCGGGATGTATTAATGGTGATCGATTATGCCTATAAACTGCGTTTTCAGAAGAATAGAAGAGAAGGGATCAATAAGGCGATCAGAAATGGGCTCACCGTAACCATAGACAATAACTATGACACCTTCTGGAATGAGATCCTCATTCCTAACCTGAAACAAAAACACGGTATCGCACCTGTACATTCGCTTGATGAGATAAAGCTTCTGGCCTCGAGATTTCCGGATAATATTAAGCAAGTAAGCGTGTACAAGGAAGATAAGATGGTGGCCGGTACCACGGTTTTTTTAACGAAAACCACGGTGCACCCTCAGTATGTTTCGGGGAATCCTGACAAAAATTTCTTCGGAAGCCTGGACCTGGCGTATAATTTTATCATAAACGAATGCTGGCAGGATAAACGATATTTCGATTTCAATATCTCTAGTGAAGAGAATGGGGAGGTTTTAAACAGCGGACTCATTTTCTGGAAGGAAACCTGTGGAGCCAGAACGTGGAAGGCAGACAACTATTTGGTGGACACCGCATCTTATAAACAACTAAATCTAAAAATAAAGTGATTCCGTTCCTCGATTTACACCAGGTTAATCTCCGCTTCGAAGGCGAATTCAAGGCCAATTACGAAGAATTCCTTAACTCGGGGAGATATATTCTTGGGGAACAACTCCAACTATTTGAAAAAGAATTTGCCGATTACTGCGGAACGCTGGAATGTATAGGAGTTGGCAACGGTTTGGAAGCTTTACGATTAATACTGGAAGCTTATAAAGTAATGGATAGATTAAAGACAGGAGATGAGGTGCTAGTTTCGTCCAACACCTACATTGCTACTATCCTGGCAATTAAACAGGCAGGACTGAAACCCCTGCTTGTAGAAACCGATCCCAACACCTATAATTTTAAAATTGACGATCTGGCTAAGGTTGCAACCCAAAAAACGAAAGCCATCATGCCGGTGCATTTGTACGGGCAGCTTTCGCCCATGGAGGAAATTAATTCCTTCGCAGACAAACATGGTCTGCTGGTTATTGAAGATGCAGCCCAGGCCCATGGTGCCAGAGATACTCATGGTAAATTTGCCGGGAACCTGGGGGATGCCGCCGGCTTTAGTTTCTATCCATCAAAAAACCTTGGAGCCCTTGGAGACGGAGGAGCTGTTACCACAAACGATACCAATTTGGCCGAGATCATCAGGAAACTTCGCAACTACGGTGCCTCATCAAAATACATCAACGAACTGCCTGGATTCAATTCCAGACTGGACGAGCTTCAGGCGGTTTTCCTCAGGACGAAATTACCCTATCTAGATGCCGATAATAAGAGAAGAATGCAGATTGCAGCACGGTACCTTTCAGAAATAAATAACGAAAAGATCAGCCTGCCTGTGTATTCAGGTGCGACCGATCATGTATTTCATCTATTTGTGATACGAGTAAAAGACCGGCTGATATTTATGGAATATCTAAAAGATCACGGGGTTGGCAGTCTAATACATTATCCAATCCCACCTCATAAGCAGGCTGCCCTAAAGGAGTTGAACCCTTTAAGTTTTCCACTTTGTGAGCAAATTCACGAGGAAGTCGTGAGCATTCCAATGAGCCCGGTAATGATGGACAATGAGGTTAGCCAGGTAATCTCAATTCTAAACGATTATTAATTGAAGATCCCTCAATTTATACGGGCTAATTTACTTCTCAAGATGACCTCCTTGAATGCGGTGGTTATCACCATCCGTTTGATCGTATCCTTGTTTATTCAAAGATTACTGGCAGAGATAGTTGGAGAGGCCGGTATCTCAAAGATCGGGCAGCTGCGTAACCTCTCTCAAATGCTAACTTCCATAAGTTCGGTGGGGATCTTTAACGGAGTGGTGAAATATGTGGCCGAACACAAGGAGAACAAGGAGCAATTGACAAAACTGTTTTCCTCTGCTTTCTTTTTTACGGTAATCGGGGTTGTTTGTTGTAGTCTCATATTGTATTTCGGTGCAGATCACATTAGTGAGTATCTATTTGGATCTAACAGTTTCAGCTATCTTATCAAGTTGATTTCGGTTACTGTCCCTTTTATTTCGATGCAGCGAATATTTAACGGCGTAGTGAACGGTCTTTCCATGTACAAGCAATTTGCCAAGATCGACCTCTTTGCATATCTCCTTAGCGCAATTTTAACGGTAACCCTACTGCTTAATCATAATATAGATGGTGCCTTGATCGCCATTGCCCTGGCGCCGGTTATTCAACTGCTCGTTCTATTGTTCATATTCTTTAAAGTTTTGAAGGAATACGTGCAGTTTAATAAGATCTCCTTCAAAGCCCCGATGGGTAAAAGTTTGCTGGCATTTACCACCATGTCTTTGGTGTCTACCGTGTTACTGAATTATGTCGAGATCGATATTCGTACAATGATCGTAAACAGGATCACAGAGGAGGATGCGGGGATCTGGACAGCCATGACATTCATCTCAAAGAATTATATGGTATTTTCGGGAGCTATTTTCACCTTATATGTACTTCCCAAATTTTCGAGCATCCATACCCGTTCCGGATTTACTAAAGAGCTGCTTAATATTTATAAAACCCTGCTCCCAATTTTTGGGGTTGGGATGATACTTGTTTATTTGTTCAGGGACTTGGTTATACAGATCATCTATCCAGACTTTACAGGGATGGAACCTCTTTTCAAATGGCAACTCATGGGAGATTTCATACGTCTGGCATCCCTGGTACTGGCACATCAGTTCCTTGCCAAGAAGTTGGTTAGGAATTTTATTTTCACCGAGATCCTGTCCCTGGCTTTATTCTACGTCCTGGCGCGATATTTTACAGTTAATTATGGTGTGGAGGGGGTTGTGATCGCGCATTTTGTAAGGTATGTGATCTATTTTACAGTAGTATTACTATTGGTGTACCGTTATTTCCGTAAGCAGGCTTCGAAAGATTAGTGCTCCTGCCAGGTTGAGATATATTTCTTGGCGATTGCGATGTGGTTGTGTTCACGCTCCACAAATTCTCTTGCATTGCTCGAGATTTCCTGTATCATATTGGGATTTAAGATCAGCTCTTCGAGTTTACCCGCTATCTGTTGCGCATCGGGAAGGGCATTTATCGCCACGATCTTTTTTAATTGGTAGAATTCTTCGAAATTTTTGTCGGCACCGGTAAACACTACCTTTCCTTTGGCCATAGCCTCCAGGGCGTTATAACCCTGGTCGAAGCCTAAAACCTGATCCAGGAGAATGTGTGCTTTATCAAATTTCTCGATATAGTCTGCATACGGCAGGTTCTCCGCAATTTCAATTTCAATCTTTTCGCTAAATTTTTCTGAAATAATCTGCAGCGCCTCCTCGAAAAATCTAATACCCTTCGAGTGATAATTAGCCCGATTTATTCCAAGAAAGATCCTTACTCGACCTGAATAATCTACTGGCAGTAACTTTAAATTATCTGTATTTACCGGGTTAGGGATAAGGCCCAGGTACTTGGGATGCCCCTTTAAAGGTAAATGATAATCTATATCGGATGCGATAACGCCTCGTATTAGATCGAAAACATGATGGTGGAGTTTTTTAAATTCCGGCCTGGTGTATTTCAGAATATATTGAAACTTATCTTCAGCTATCTTACCCGATTTATATTCGGAAAGTATGCTGTAGGGGAGTGCGTCGCCCAAAGCATATTGAACACTCAGGTAGTCTGTTCCGCAGGAAAGTAAAAATAGTTTGTCGTTGTTTTTTTTCAGAAATGAGATCAGTTCCAATTCAATTTTTGGTTGAATTGCGAAAGGACTCTCGTTGATAAGTTGTACAACATCATATCCTTTAAGTTGCTCCTCATGCTTGAAGAACTGCGACCTGATAGAATTTGAGGTAATGTCGACCCCGCTCAATTTAAAGATCCCTATTTTCAGTTTTACGGCCAATCCCTGGTCGTATTTTCTATCCAGTAGAATGTCTGATGGATATTTCTTGAAGAAATCCCCCATGGAGATGAGTGTAACACTGTGGCCTAATGCCAACAAACCCTCTTTTAAAGAATTGTGTAGTCTGCTGTATTCGCCCACTAATAGTATCTTCATATCTTTGTTGAATTCAGAAAATAAAAGTCGCTTGAGCGAAGGTACGCATATTAAAATTTGTATAGTAACAATTTCATTGGCTGGCGGGGGCGCAGAACGCTCCTGTGCCATGCTCTCCGAAATGTTAGCTGCCCAAGGCCATGAGGTACATATTGCAACGCTAAATGATGCCGTAGATTATCCGTATGCCGGTACTTTATTTAATATGGGTGAGTTTAAACAGGGGAAGGATCACCTTGGCAAGCGGTATAGACGCTTTAAGCATTTCAGAAATTATTTAATAGCGAATAGCATTGATATGATCATCGATCACAGGCCTAAGAACCAATATTATCGCGAACTGTTTTATCACCATTATGTGTACAAAGGCTTAAAACGTATTTACGTTACCCATAGTTCCAGCCCTGCCTTATACTTCACCCAGCTTCCTAAGAAATTTGTGAAACTACTTAACAGGAATGCTGCAAACGTTGCCGTTTCGGCCTATATTGAAAATGAGGTTATGAAACCACTTGGTGTAAGGTCTACCCGTACTATTCACAACGCGTTCGATCCTCGCTGGAAGGAAATCAATAACGATTTGCCGGCGGCATTAGCTAACGCATCTTATATTTTGTCTTATGGCCGAATCGATGAGGCGGTCAAGGATTATAGCTTTTTAATTCGTGCTTTCGATCATTCCGAACTTTGGCAGGAAAATATAAAATTGGTTATCATGGGGGATGGCCCCGATAAAGGCGAATTGCAAAAATTGGCGAAGGACACAGCTGCAGCAAATAACATTCTTTTTCTTCCACACGATAGTGCGCCTTTCAAGATCATTCAGAATGCCAGATTTGTCACCTTAACAAGCCACTTTGAAGGCTTCCCGATGGTACTGGTGGAGAGTTTAAGCATGGGTACCCCAGTGGTTTCCCTGGATATAGTGTCGGGCCCTTCAGAGATCATACAGCACGAAAAAAATGGCTTGCTGGTACCAAAAAGAGAAGTATCTTTATTTGCCAGTGCCATGCGCAACATGGTAGACAACGAGACGTTATATGAAAACTACCGTACTAACGCGCGGGAGTCTGTAGAACCGTTCTTATTCAATAAAATCTCCGAAAAGTGGAACAAATTAATAGCAGATGTCACAGGTTGATCTAGAATCTATATCCTTACTTGAAATTCCTAAAATCAGCGACCCAGATGGCCGTGGTAATCTATCGGTGATCGAAAAGGATGTTCTGCCTTTTACGATAAAACGTGTGTATTACCTCTACGATGTGCCCAGTGATTCCAGCAGGGGTGGCCATGCGCATAAAGAACTAAAGCAGTTTATCATAGCTTTAAGCGGCAGCTTCGATGTAGTGTTGGACAATGGTAGTTCGCGACGCAGCTTCACGCTTAACAGGCCTAATAAAGGCTTGCTTATTCCTAGTGGCGTTTGGCGGGAATTAGAGAATTTTTCGGCCGGTTCGGTGTGCTTATCTCTGGTTAGCGACTACTATAACGAGGACGATTATATTAGGGACTATAACGAGTTCCGATCATCGAAATGAGGTGATCCTCACCCCTCTATTATTAAATTTTTCCTGAATTCGAAACAACATCTTGAGCACCGACTTAGGTTGTTTTAAGAGCACTCTTTGCTTGGCTGTAATATTTGCCGGATCCAAGTGCTTTGTTAGTCGATTGAAGGAGTCCTGGTCTCCAGCAATCCTATGTCTTATGGCATAGGCGTACCTATTTCGATCGAGGTATTTTTTTAGATCGGGATCTGTTTCTGCAGCTGCTTCATAATTATCGGGATCCATAAAAACACGCTGTCTGGTTGGTGTAAGGGATATTCGGTTACTGCCTTCCAGATTATAGATTGCCGAAATATTAGTGCAAAACGCCAATGGTGCTTCCAAAGCGGCACGAATCCAGAGGTCGGTGTCTTCACCGGCACCATTCGTGATCCTGTGATCGAAACCTTTTAGCTGTAAAAAGAATTGCTTCTGAAAACAGATCGCCGATGTCCAGGCAATACTTTCCACCAGGCAATTTCCGAAGTAATTCTCCACAAGGCCGTACCAGTTGGTTTTGTTCATTACCGGTGCTTCCAAGGGGACCGATAATTTATCGTTAAAACGCTTCTCATATGCCGTTCCAAACCATTTTGCGTTCGGAAATTTGGTGATGAGTTTATCCAGATCGCTGAGGTGTTCCGGCAACCATTTGTCGTCCGCATCTAGGAAAACCACATGTGCTGCTTCGGCTTTCTCCACCCCGAAATTTCTGGTAAGTGCCACGCCTTCGTTTTCTTTAGAGAAGAGTTTTATCCTGTTGTCCTTGACAGATCTTACTACTGCCGCACTGCCATCTGTAGAGCCGTCATCAACCACAATGACTTCGAAATCTGAGAAACGCTGGTTACCAACGCTCTCTAATGTGGACCGGATGTCTTTCTCTTTGTTATAGAGTGGTATGATCACAGAAAATCTAGGCATCAGCTGTCCGATTTTTGGAGATAGTATCCCAGGCGATAAAGATCGAATATTTTTAAGGAAGGATTACCGGATAATAAATTTCGCTCCATTGGTTTTTTAAATAAGCCATATAGTAATTTTACCACCCCAGCTGTGAAACCACCTTTTAACGCTTCTCCTTTGCGTGACAGGCTTGTTTCCTCGGCCTTGATCAAACCCTTTTCCACCAGGTTTTTCAAAGCATCCACCGCTTCCAGGGATTTCTTCAAGAAAACTTCACTGGACTCAAGGCCTAAATGCATCACCGGGTTGTCTATATGTTTAACCGAAATATTCTTTTTTTTCGAATCCAGCGCAAAAAGCGTGTCTTCATGCCGTAGATTAGGTATTTCCTCATTGAATTTTAATACCGAAAAAACCGATCTCCGAATTAAGAAGTTAAGTGTTAAGAATCGAAGATGCGGCTGTTTATTGCGCTCAGAAACCCCTAAAGCCTCTCGCTTATTACCATACACCCAACGTAATTTTTCCTCTTTGGCAGGTGGTTTTTCCTGGTATACAATTCCGCCATAAATAATTTGCCAATCCCCCTCAAGTGCGTTGAGATAAGTGGCAATAAAATCCTCACGTATTACCAAGGTATCTGCATCCAGGAACAACAAAGAATCGAAGGTCGCCTGTTCGGCTAACAAATTTCTAATAGCACTTCTTCCAATATTCTTAGGAAGCTTCACATAATTTCCATGAGGGAGTTGGTTAATTCTTTCATTTTCCACTGTTGGATTTGGAGAGCAATCATCGTATACATTAATTTCGAAATCCAGGTTCGCCTGTGATGCCTGGTTATGCAATTTCTCAACCAGGGGATAGACATTGTATTGAAAGGTTGGAATTAAAATGGAAAGGGACTTCCTCATAGGCACAAAAATAGAAAAAGTAGTCTTGGCAAACCGATTAGGCCGTGATTTTATAATCCGGATGCGTAAAATTTAAATCGGTTGTCTGAAATTGTTCTTTAAATTGAATGTTTGTAGATTGCCATCTAAAATTGAACCGGCCACCGATATATGCTCTTCAACACCATCGATTTTGCCATATTTCTCCCAATTGTCCTGGCTTTGTACTGGATGATCTCCGGCCGTTCGGTGAGGTTTCGAAACATTTACCTGGTAATTGTTAGCTATATTTTTTATTCGTTCTGGGACTGGCGTTTTCTTTCCCTCATTTTTGCCAGCTCCCTGGTAGATTATTTTGTGGGTAAAAAACTGGCAGAATCATCTTCTCTGCTTAGGAGGCGTACCTTGTTGGGGATCAGTCTGGTTTTTAACCTGGGGATGCTGTTCACCTTCAAGTATTTCAATTTCTTCGTAGAAACCTTCGTGGATACCTTTGCTCTCTTCGGAACCGAATTTAGCTACAATAGCTGGCAGATCCTGTTACCGGTGGGGATTAGTTTCTACACCTTCCAAACATTAAGCTATACTATCGATATATACCGAAAGCGAATTACCCCTACCAATGATATAGTGGCCTTCTTCGCCTTCGTATCTTTCTTCCCGCAACTAGTGGCCGGGCCGATAGAACGGGCATCCAACCTCCTCACTCAATTTGAAACCCGGCGCGCGTTCGATTATCAAAAAAGTGTCTCGGGCCTTAGACTCATACTCGGCGGGTTGTTCAAAAAAATGGTGATCGCAGATAACTGTGCCGTCTTTGTGAACACTATCTTCGAGCAATACGAAATGGCCTGCGGGAGCACACTTTTCGTGGGCGCTGTATTCTTTGCGTTTCAGATCTATGGTGACTTTTCTGGCTACAGCGATATTGCAATTGGAAGTGCACGCCTTATGGGGTTCGACCTTATGAAAAATTTTAATTATCCGTATCTGGCTCAAAACATGTCCGATTTCTGGCGTCGCTGGCATATTTCCTTATCCACCTGGTTTCGGGATTATGTATATATTCCTTTAGGGGGAAGCCGGGTGTCCAAAACCAGGCTGGTATTCAATATTCTGGTGGTTTTTCTCTTAAGCGGCCTTTGGCACGGCGCAAACCTAACATTCGTGTTCTGGGGGTTGTTGCATGCCGTATTCGTTTTACCGGTATTGTTGTTCTATAAAAACCATACGGTTAATTTCAGTAAAGAAAAGAAGCTTCCCACATTTAGAGAATTTTTAAACATTGCCGGAACCTTTGTGGTGGTAGTGATCGCCTGGGTGTTTTTCCGTGCCGAAAGTATAGGCGATGCATTCGATTATCTGAAGATCGTTTTTTCATCCTCCCTGTTCACTATGCCCAATGTATCAAGGGGAGCAGTACTTCTCTTAATGGGTTATATGGTAATCGAGTGGGTCCAGAGGCACCAGGATCATTTTCTGGATGTGACAAATGTTAGTAGTAGGCTTTTACGCTACAGCCTATATTTTATAACATTGTTTTGTATCTTCTACTATGCGGGTGATGTTCAACCTTTTATATATTTTCAGTTTTAGATGAAACGTCTCACTAAAAAGATAGTATGGTTTGTGTTACCGGTCTTTCTGGTTTGGGCAGGTCTGGAAATATTCTATCGTTCGGTTGAAACGAATTATACTAAAAAGCATGAGCTAATTCAGCACAATTACAAGACAGCAGAAATATTGATCCTTGGAAGTTCGCATTCCTATTACGGACTCAATCCGGAGTATTTTTCAAAGAATACCTATAATTTTTCGAATATTAGTCAGAGTTTGTACTTCGATGAGCTACTATTGAAAAAACATCTAGATAGTCTTCAGAAATTAAAGGCAGTGGTTTTAACCATCGGGTATTTCACACTCAGCCAGGAAGACGATGGCCTGGAAGACCGCTGGCGTAAATATTTCTACGATCAGCAGATGGATCTTGATGTACCTTCGGTTTCAAACCTTGATCCAAAAAAATACAGCCTGGCCCTCAGCAGAAAATTTAATAGATCGGTAGATCTGGTTATGGAGTATGTAGCAGAAGGAACCATTGTAAGTCATTATCCCAACGGATATGGCATACAGGACAGTAGTGATATTGTGGCCAATAAAGAAGAGATTGCTCATATCATCGCCCGAAAACACGAGAATGGCAGTTTAGATTTTAAGTCGAACCGGGAGCGAATAGAACGGATCATCGCTTTGTGCGAGGCAAAGGGGGTTCATGTATTTTTAGTGCAAATGCCAGCCCACCCCGCTTATGTTGAGGCATTAGATCCTAATAAATGGGATAAAATAGGAGGATTACTGGAGGAGGTAAGCGATTTGAGCAACCAAGTTCATCATATCGATCTTACCCGTCATCAGGCTTTCACCGACAACGATCTACGAGATGCAGACCACCTTACAAATGAAGGCGCCGCCAAGTGCAGTAAACTATTAAGTGATTATATAGACACTCACTTAGAAGGAAATTAGACGCTTTTCTGAACCACCTCGAAGACCTGGTTCTCGTCACATTTAAGCGTTTTGGACGGATATTTTAGGATGAGGGCGTAGTCGTGTGTGGCCATCAATATTGTATTTCCATTTTTATTGATCTCCTGTAAAACTTCCATCACTTCCACGCTGGTTTGAGGGTCCAGATTACCGGTAGGTTCGTCTGCCAGGATCAATTCGGGTTTATTAAGTAGTGCCCTGGCAATTGCCACACGTTGTTGCTCTCCTCCCGATAACTGGTAAGGATATTTAAAACTCTTGGTTTTCATGCCTACTTTGTCCAGTACTTCGTCTATTCGCGCATCCATTTCGGCTTTGTCTTTCCAGCCAGTGGCCGTTAATACAAACAGCAAGTTGTCTTTTACGGTCCTGTCGTTAAGCAATTTAAAATCCTGAAAAACAACCCCTAATTTTCTTCGTAAAAAAGGAATGTCCGATTCTTTTAAGGTGGCCAGATCGTATCCAACTATTTCTCCTTCACCTTTTTGTAAGGGGAGATCGCCATAAAGGGTTTTCATAAAGCTACTTTTCCCTGTTCCTGTTTTCCCTATCAGATAAACAAATTCACCCTTTTTTACATGAAGAGTAACATCGGAGAGAATTAGACTTTCACGCTGAAAGATCGAGGCATCCTTTAAGTAGAGAACAGGTTTTTCCATAGATAAGTTGAAAGGGATTTGATGTTACAAAGTTAAAACAATGTGATCGAGAAAAATGATTATGGACTAATTTTTATACGATGGAATTCTTTTCGTTTTCCAAATGTAATTTCGACGTTGCAGAATTTTAGATCCTTTATATCGATATCTATAGCGGCGTTTTCTGGGAATGAAAATTCCTCTTCCTTCAATAATCGATTATCTGGGGTAAAGATCTTCACAACAAATTTTGTACCCCGCTGCTTTTTTAGAGTAGCACTTAATACCTCCACCAGGATCTGCTCATCTACTTCACTGTAATTAACCTCAAAGTTGTACAATCTCGTGGACCTGTTAGTTGAAGATCTTTCTGCTTCGGGATATACACTTTCGTATTTTTTAATTGGCTTCGGAAAACATTCGGCCGTAGAGACAGACGGATCGATACTCAGTTTCACGTAACCGCTTACATCGGGTGCAAGCCGGGTTCCGGGTTTCAGGACAATACTATTTCTGGCAGAAAATGTTACCGAAGACGAATCCCTGAATACCTGGTCTTCTATCTGGATATTATAGGGCGAATTTCTTAGTTTAAAATGAAACCTGCTAAAGTCACGGCCTTTAACGTGAACCGTTCCCATTAATTCTTTCATGTCTCTGGCCATTTTTACGGCCTTAAAGGCATCCACGCGTCCAGATCCCAACTTCCCGGCAAAAGGCTCATTCCCGGGCAGATGATCTATAGCTGCAGAGGTTAACTTTAAAATTGACTCTGTTTCGTACGAATCCAGGCAATAATTGACAGACCACATAAGCCCGATAACCCCGGTGATATAAGGTGCCGTACTGGACGTTGCCCCACCGTAAATAGTTTCATTACCACATAGATCGTTGCCCAGCAGATACGATCGTGCCGGAGCACAGATATCGATAGATTCGTTAAACTGCATCACATATTTCTGGTATTTCGCGATCACCTTCCCACTTTTTACAATGGCAAAGTCGCTTGCATGTCTGTCTTTAAGGTGCCGTGCACCAGTATACCCTTCGGTGTCGATATAGGTACTGTCCAGGTGTGATGAAAATCTAGAATGCACCCCTGTAACCGATATAACTTTCTCATAGGATGCAGGATAGGCGTAATCGTCCGGAGCATAATCATCTTCCCGGTTACAGTCCTTTGCATTTCCGGCCCCTGCAACGATTAAGATACCATCCTCGTACATTTCGTTGATCCTGTCTTCGATCTCTTTGTGGTATTTTCCCATACTGCAAACCGCCCAGCTGGTATTTATAACCCGTGCACCTGCTGCTACCAGTTCTTCTACAAATTTGAAGTTTCCATAACCATGGGAAACAATACGGCAGTTCGAGCAAATGCCCGGCCTTCCATAAGCGTTATTCGCAGATGCAGCTGCGATAGCCGCTACATTTGTTCCGTGGGCGCATTGGAGTCCGCTTTGTATATCCTTATAACTTAGATATTGAACTCGATTTAAAAATTCGGTATTGGTAGAATCGATCTTGGCGTCTGAGATTCCCATCACCACCTTTTCTGAACCGAGGGTAATACCCCACGCTCCGGCCGCATTGATAAGGTCGAGATCGTATAACGGTTGATCAACCCCGAGATTGGTAACCGGGCTTGTGGTACCAAAATCATTGGGGTAAAAGCTGGCTTCATTTGGGTAGAATTGATCGATCTTGGTGTATTTTTCTGGGAAGTTGTGCCATAAACGGCCTAGAAGCTCTACCCGGTTGGTAACTATGCGATACACCTTTTTTAGATGATCCAGGCGAGACCCGGGAAAGGCAGGTTCAAACTCGTATACCTTGAAAGCATTGTAGATATTGGCTTCCTGGGATTCGTTTTGTGTAACCAGACCGAGGGTTCCATCACCGTTTTCAGTAAAAGTGAGGTTCCCCAGATCGTTGATGGTTACATAGAAGTAATAACGATCTTCATCGGTAGCCGTCTGCGTAGTGGCAATGAAATTCAGAAATAAAAAAAATATAAATAATACCCTGGTCATACCTATTGCTGTAATTGCTGTACAGTTTCCTTCAAGGTCTCTATTTCTTTTTGCTGTTCCAGGGTATACAAGGTGAGTTCCTCAATTTTTTGCAACAAAAGCAGGTTCATTTCCTTAAGTGAGAGTCCGTCTGTCTCGATCCTATCGGCAGAGGGAATCCCGGGCAGATGGTGGTTTTTAGCTACGAAAATACTCACCTCTTCCAGGGATGGCATTATATAATCCGGATTTCGGTTGGATCTTCCTTCAAAATAATGTTCAAATACATAATCGGGAGCTACGGCGCCGTTGAGATCGACCAGGACCTCCTGGGTGTGGATTTTTCCTTTTACTGTAAGCATTTCGTCCGGAGTTTTCGTACCAATGCCTATCATGCCTTTGCGTTCGGTGATTACTTTAAAGGTATTTCGTTGGGCGAACGTGGAACAGGTGATTAACAACACACATATTACAAGAATATTTTTCATGGGATGAGGTTTTATTTCATGATCATTAAATGTACTGTAAATTTTAATGATACTGAAAAGGCTACTTTTTATCAACATACTTATATCGCAATTGTTGCGTTACTAAGTAAAGCTGAACTTAATTTTTGAACGGCTAACGTATGTAAAAAAAGTACTATAAATCTGTTGATTTATCTGTTAAAAACCTTTTGCTTTCGGGCTTTTGGTTCATTTAGTAACCTGTATCTTTATATGCGTTAAAAACCCCATTCGAATGTTCAGAAACCTCATTATTGTTGCGTTTTGCGTATTTTATTCATACTCAATTCATTCCCAGCAAACGGCAATTTTCACTAACGACCTTGAAACTTTTAATAAAGCCATCGAACTGTATGATAACGAACAGTTTCTGGCCGCCCAATCCTTGTTTGACAGAGTACAACGTCAAGTACAGGACGAAACCATTAAAGGAGACTGTGCTTATTATATTGCCAATTGTGCTGTTAGGCTAAATCAGCAAAATGCCGATGAGCTGATGGAGACCTTCGTTGTAGATTATCCCACCAGTATTAAACGCAATGATGCCTATATCAACGTGGCTAATTTCTACTTTGAGAATGGAAGATTTTCTTATGCGAGAAAATGGTACGATAAAGTTGATGAATCCAGCCTAAGTAGGGGAGAACGGGAAAAATTCAACTTCAATAATGGTTATGCCTATTTCAGAAACAAAAGATATAATGAGGCCAAAAAGTATTTTAATAGAGTAAGCGATTCGCAGAAATACGGAGCTCAGGCCAAATATTACCTTGGTTTTATCGCCTACGAAGGTGATGAATACGAAGAAGCCAACGAATTGTTCGAGTCTGTAAAAGACGAAGAACGCTATGCCGAGGGACTATCATACTACCAGGCCGATATGAATTTTAAACTGGGTAAATTCCAGGAAGCCATCGACATGGGGTTGGAACAATATGAGAATTCGAGTCCGATGGAACGCAGCGAACTCTCCAAGATCATCGGAGAAAGTTATTTTAATCTGGGTAAATATAAAGAGGCTATTCCGTATCTAACCGAATATAAGGGGAAGCGGGGTAAATGGAGTAACACCGATTACTATTTACTGGGTTACGCCTATTATAAGCAGAAAGACTACGAAAGTGCCATTGGAGAATTCAATAAGATCGTGGATGGGAGAAATGCCGTCGCTCAAAATGCCTATTATCACCTGGCAGAAAGTTATTTAAAACTGGATAAGAAGCAACAGGCCTTGAATGCTTTTAAAAATGCTTCGGAAATGGATTTCAGTGAAGAGATCCGAGAGGACGCCTGGCTTAATTATGCAAAGCTAAGCTATGAGATAGGAAACAGCTATCAACCCGTTCCGCAAGTGTTACTTTCCTTTATCGAGGCCTATCCTAAAAATAGAAATAATGAGGCTTTAAAAGATCTGCTTATCGATTCTTACCTCAGTTCGAAGAACTACAAGGAGGCCATCACATTGCTGGAAAACAATAAATCCTTCGAGAATAAGCTTGCCTACCAGAAGGTGGCCTTCTTCAGGGGGCTCGAATTATACAATGAAGGCAATTACGATGAGGCCGTTAGTTATTTCGACAAATCCCTGAAAGAACCAAGAGATCCTGTTTACACGGCCAGAGCCACTTTTTGGAAGGCTGAAAGCGATTACCATCGGTCTTATTTCGATAAGGCATTGGTGGGATATAAGCAGTTCTTGCAATTACCACAGGCCTCGCAAACACCCGAATTTGAGAACAGTCAATACAACCTGGCGTACAATTACTTTAAACTGAAGAACTATTCGGAAGCCATTAACAGTTTTAAGGGCTATGTAGAATCTTCTTCTTCCAACGGTGCACGAAAACAAGATGCTTTTCTACGTTTGGGTGATAGCTATTTTGTAACGAGCCAGTATTGGCCTGCCATGGAAAATTACAATCAGGCGATCAGCCTGGGAAGCCCCGATAAGGATTATGCAGCGTTTCAGAAAGCTATAAGTTATGGGTTTGTGGAGAGAGAGAGTAAAAAACTGGAAGAACTGGAACAGTTTAATGCAACCTACCCTAAATCAATTTACAGGGATGATGCCTTATACGAATTGGGAAATACCTACGCATCACTTGAACGAAACAACGAGGCCATTAAGGCTTACGATAAATTGGTAAGGGAATTACCCGGTAGCAGCTACACCTCCAGGGCATTGCTCAAAAAAGCACTGATCTATGACAATTCGGGAAAAAGTGAAGACGCCCTCGCTATCTTTAGAAGAGTTGCCAAGGATTATCCCGGCACCGCCGAATCCTTACAGGCGGTTTCTTCGGCAAAACTTATTTATATCGACCTGGGTAGGGTGAGTGAGTATGCCGATTGGGTTCGCACTCTGGATTATGTCGAGGTGGAGGATGCCGAGCTGGACGACGCTACCTATACCGCCGCCGAACAGCCCTACCTGGAAAATAAGCTTAACCAGGCAAAAGGCAGATTTGAGGAGTATCTTTCTGAATTCCCTAACGGTCGCCACACTTTGAAAGCACATTTCTACCTGGGCCAGATCTATTTTGGAGATAATGACGGCAGTAAAGCGATTCCGCACTACGAATTTGTTGCTTCCAAAGAACGAACTGAATTTACCGAGCAAGCATTGGCAAGGGTATCGGAACTATACCTCACCAAAAAGGATTATGAGAACGCGATCCGCTACCTGAAACGATTGGAAGTTGAAGCCGATTTTCCGCAGAATATTGTCTTTGCCCAGACCAATAGCATGAAGGCGAGTTATGAACTAAAGCGATATGAAGATGCGGTTGCTTACGCCGAAAAAGTTCTTCAAAATGGAAAGATAGATAACTCCATAAAAAGTGATGCCCAGGTGGTGATTGCCCGCTCTGCTATGAAAACAGGGGACGAGGACAAAGCCAAGAACGCCTACGCCAAGGTAGCTACCATAGCCACCGGAAAGCTCGCTGCGGAAGCGCTCTATTACGATGCTTATTTTAAGAATAAAAGCGGGAACTATGAAGGGTCTAATGCTTCGGTACAAAAACTGGCAAAGGACTATTCCGGCTATAAGGAGTTTGGTGCCAAAGGACTAGTACTTATGGCGAAGAATTTTTATGCCCTGGACGACGCCTATCAGGCTAGTTATATCCTGGAAAGCGTGATCACAAACTTTACAGATTTTCCAGATGTGGTCGAAGAGGCCAAAGCCGAATTAGCAGTGATAAAAGCTGCACAATCCAAAACAAATTCATCGGTGGAAACCGGCGATAACTAAGTTTCATCAATCATAATTGCAATTAGACCATGACAATGTTAAAAGACATTTTCTCTCGTTTATTTACTATGTTCACAGCTAATAAATCCTATAGCGAACGACTTATAAGGATCGTGCTTATTATTACCCTGTCGCTGCTATGCATTACCCTGGCATCGGCTCAGGACGACAATATTGGGACCGAGGTGGTGAATATCGTGAAGCCTTATACGCCAACGATCTCTGATGCCTTCAAAGTTAAAGAAACACCTGTGCTGAACGATTCGGTGACTACGCAGAAAAAGGAGGTTACCTATGAGATATTTTCTGTACCTGTGGCATCTACCTTTACCCCGGCCAAGGGTCGTGCTGCCGCCGTTGAGAAACCTAAACCCCTTAAACTGTATGATAATTATGCTACCCTGGGATTTGGCAATTATACCTCTATCCTGGCCGAATTATACAGCAATTTTCAAATAAGCCGAACAGACAACGCCGGTTTTTTTCTGAGACATAATTCTTCTCAAGGAGGTATTGACGACGTACGGATAGAGAACAAATATTACGATACCCGTTTGGACGGGAACTACAGCAGCAGACAAAAAGATATAACGTACGCAGTTGACGGCGGAATTGAACATCAGCTCTTTAATTGGTACGGCTTACCGTCGTTTTACGATGGGTTGCCAGACGAAACCATAGACGCTATAGACGCTCAACAAACGTATTTTAGTGGTTATGTGGGAGGTAGTATTGCTGTTGAAGATTCTTTCTTTGAACAAATTAGCGCGAACCTGCGCTTTTTGTCCGATTCGTACTCCTCTTCAGAATTTAACTTTGTGGCGAAGCCCGAATTCGCTTTTCCATTAACCACCTTCACCCTAAAGATAGATGGTGATGTGAATTATCTAAGCGGTAGTTTCGACAAGGGATTATTTGGGCTTAACGGTATGAACTACAGTTTTCTAAATATAGGTGTTAGCCCTGCCCTGGTATATGTAGATGAGGATCTTAGCCTCTCATTGGGTGTGGCCGGCTATGCAGGTCTGGACAATGAGAACAGCGACTCGAATTTCTATGTGTATCCAAGGATCAACGTATCCTACAGATTGGTAGACGAGCTCCTTATTGTATATGGCGGTGCCGATGGTGGTTTACATCAAAACACATACTATGATTTCAAGGAGGAGAATCCTTTTGTGTCCCCAACTTTGTGGGTGATGCCTACCAGCCAATTATACGAAGCTTTTGGAGGATTAAAAGGGAAGTTATCCAATTCGGTGGGGTATAATATAAGGGCGTCCTATGGAAAAGAAGAGAATAAGGCCTTATTTCAGGCGAATCCTGTTATCGATGTCACTCCTACCGAAGCCTACGAATACGGCAACTCCTTCAGCGTTGTTTACGACGATGTGAACACTCTATCCATATTTGGCGAACTTAAAGTTGAGGTTTCCGATGCGTTCTCATTGGGAGCCAGTGGTGAATATTTCAGTTATACCATGACCAACGAACCTGAAGCCTGGAATTTACCCGACTTTAAAGCGACCATCTTCTCTAATTTTGATATTACCGAACAGATCTATGCCGGTGTTTCGGTGTTCTATGTAGGTGAAAGAAATTCACTCTTTACGGGGGATGTTGGGATCTTCGGTGATGGAATGGTGGTTTTCGGGACCCTTGATAGCTACATCGATGCAAACGTCCATCTTGGTTACAGGGTGAACGACAGGTTATCTATTTTCGCAAAGGGTAGTAATCTTCTGGGCGAGAATTACGAAAAATGGCAGAATTACCCGGTTCAGGGGATTCAGGGCTTGTTGGGAGCTACTTATAAGTTCGATTGGTAACGAATTTTCATATCTTGTGGGTATGAAAAAATTAGTACACCTCGCACTTTTACCATTATTTTTTATATCTCTTTCTTGTTCTTCGGAATGGATACCCGTAGACCTTCTTGTACAAAACGCTACCGTGTATACAGTGGATGAATTTTTCACAACAGTGGACGCGTTTGTGGTTAAGGATGGCAAGATCGTTGAGACCGGTACCATGGAAGAACTAGCCTCAAAGTACAGCCCCGCCGAAATATATGATGCAGGCGGCAAGGTGATCGTTCCCGGACTAATTGATGCGCATGCCCATCTCTACGGATTGGGCGGATCCTTGCAAACTGTAGACTTGGTTGGTACTAAAAGCTACGATGAGGTGCTGGAGCGCGTTGTTGCGTTTCAGAAGGAAAAAAACCTATCATTCATCCAGGGACGTGGCTGGGATCAGAATGATTGGGAAGTAAAAGAATTCCCTACCAAAGACAAACTGGATGCCTTGTTTCCCGATACTCCCGTTGTTTTAAGACGCATTGATGGTCACGCGCTACTGGCAAACTCCAAAGCACTGGAGCTAGGTGGAGTAACACCCGATACATATGTGGAAGGAGGAGAGGTGATCGTTAAGGATGGAAAACTTACGGGAGTATTGGTAGATGCACCTATGTCTATGGTGTACACAAATGCACCCGATGTAACCAATGAAAATGCTGCGCAGGCATTATTGGATGCCGAAAATATATGCTTATCGTTGGGACTTACCACTGTTAATGACGCGGGTCTTTCACGCCGGATCATTGAATTGATCGACAGTTTGCAGCAACGGGGAGAAATGAAATTACGCGTATATGCAATGGCGAGTAATTACAAGGAGAACCTCGATCATTTCCTTTCTAAAGGGATAATAAAAACAGACCGACTCCATGTGCGTAGCGTAAAAGTTTATGCGGATGGTGCCCTGGGATCGAGGGGAGCTGCTTTAAAAGCTCCATACAGCGATCAGCCGGGACATTTTGGTGCGATGATCACCACCGAGGAGCAATTAAACGCCCTCGCCCAACGTATAGCCACAGCGGGATACCAAATGAATACACACGCCATTGGAGATTCTGCTAATGTAGCCGTGTTACGTGCCTACACCAAGGCACTGAAAGACAAAACCGATGCCAGGTGGAAAGTTGAACATGCACAGGTAGTAGATGTTTCCGATTTCGATTATTTCTCTAAGAATATCATACCATCCATACAGCCTACTCACGCCACCAGCGATATGTATTGGGCCGAAGACCGGGTAGGGCCGGATAGGATCAAAGGGGCGTATGCGTATAAGACCTTGTTGAATAAGGCCGGGATCATTGCCCTGGGAACCGATTTTCCCGTAGAGCAAGTTAACCCAATGTACACGTTCTATGCAGCCGTTGCTCGTAAAGACTTGGAGAACTATCCCGAAGGAGGTTATCGAATGGAAGAAGCCTTAAGCAGGGAGGAAGCCTTGAGGGGGATGACTATCTGGGCAGCATACTCTAATTTTGAAGAGGATGAAAAAGGAAGTCTTGAAGCGGGTAAATTTGCCGATTTCGTTGTGCTCGATCAGGATATTATGAAAGTGGATGAAGCCGCCTTACCCAGCACAAAAGTACTCGCCACTTTTGTGAACGGGGAAAATGTCACTCCGAAGAAATAGCTAATCCAAACTACAAAGAGGTAAACACTTTATTTACCACCTTTAGCCTGAAGATCTTCTATACAGAGGGGATCTAACGGAGGTATATCTCCCTTCATGGGATTTGGTATAGTAGAAGGAATAGTACTGGCAAAATACATTAAACATCCTTCCACGATACAATGTTTAGAGCTTTCAGGATCTATATGCCCATCAGGGTGGATGTCGTCTCCTGAGATATCCACCAACCCGAGAATATGCCCGAACTCATGACGAATAGTAGTGGCTTCCATGAGGAACAGATCCTGTTCCAGGCTTTGAAGCGTTTCCTGATAGATTACCATGGAGGTGTTCTGGTAGGCTGTACCAAGCGTTACTGAAGAGCTGGTATCGTTAGACGAATTACCATTCGCAAAGAAAACAAAAACCGCAATTTCATTGCCATTGGTGTATTTTGTGCGCACATCCTTCTCAATATCACGTATCTCCTGAACGGTATAAGGTTCGCCGGATGGCGGATCGATAACCGTTTCAACGATCGAGATCCCACCAGGTTTATTAAGCCGTTGATTCAAAAAAGTTCTAAAAGTATCTATGGTGAGCTGTTTGGGTCTGAACCCTTGTGAATAGACTATCTCCACCACAAGTTTGGTATAAAAATCATCCGATAAAAGGTCTTCTGCCGAGGCACCCAGGGCTTTCAGATTTTCGGCATTTTCATTGGTTGTGTCACCGGAATCATCACTTTTACACGCTGCATTGAGCAACAGAACAACCAGACATAGCAATAGGTTTATTCGAATATACTTCATTATTGTACCTTTGTTTTTTCAACAAACATAATCTTTAAAAGACCATTATGAAAATACGGTTCTTGATTTTAACGCTTTTTTTCCCAATTTGTTTTTCCATCACAGCACAGGAGGACCCATATCAGGAAGATATTATAACTTACCTTAACAACAATGGTACCCGCGATCAATACAGCGGGGCTTACGATAGTATGTTCGAGGTGTTAAAACAACAATTTTCGGTTTCGAACGTGCCCGACAATGTGTGGAAGGACCTTCAGAAGGATAAAGATAAAAGCCTGGACGAAATTGTTAAATTCCTCACTTTTGCCTACAGAAATCATTTCACCAGGGAAGAGATCAACCAGTTGAATACCTTTTATCAAACTCCTGCAGCTAAACAAATGACGATCGACCCATCTGTCCTGAGTGAAACCGAACAGGCAGAGATCACGGCCTTTTATAGTAGCGCATTAGGAAAGAAGATAGAAGAGAAACGAAACGATCTTACCAATGATATCGTTGAAATATCGGAGCACTGGAGCAGGGATCTGTTTGCTGAAAAGATGAGTAAATTGGTAAAGCTGGGTTATTCTACCGGACACTAAGCTTTGCCAGATAGTCGAAATTATCACCTCTCTCCAGGATCTCGAAATTGAATTCGTGATCATCTGCCAGAAGTTCGAATAACCGTTCATCCAGGTATAACCAGGGGAATGGTTTGGTAGATCTACCCTTATATGTGATCACAAAATCCAATTCGCCATAATAACGGTTAGCAGGAACTATGATTCCTCCTTCATAGGTTCGATCGTACATATATTGAAGATCACTGCCATCGATCAGGATCTGTCCTTTAGCGTTTAACAATGTCCTTAAATGCTCCAGATATCGCGGTACTTCCTCGAGGGTAGAGAATATTCCAGTACCATTCATTAGCAGCAGGATAGTGTCGAAACGACCTTCAGAAAAATTGAGCAGTGATGAGTGAATCGCCTTCTTAACACCTCTGGAACGGGCAACATGTACAGCCCCCGGGGATTCGTCTATGGCGGTTACAGCAAGGCCTTGGTTCTGCAGGTATAACGAATGACTACCGGCTCCGCAACCCACATCCAGAACAGAACCCCGGCAATGCGCTAAAGCTGTGCGTTCTATGGACGGCATAGTATTAAAACTTCTGAAAAGATAGGAGACAGGAAGCACATCTTCTTCACTGATGGAAGTTTCGGTTATAAGTTCTCCCATTTGCTCCCCGGCATGGTAATCGAGCAGGGCCTTTCCAAAGATATCATCCATTTAACTACATTTGAACCATGGAAGACATCCTGAAAAATCTCCCAAATAAGGCCAAAGATACGCATAAGGAGAATAAAAAGTTCTTCGCTAAACTAAAGCAAAAACCTCCTAAACATCTCGATTCCCTGATGCAGGAGCTGCATGATGAGGAATTTCGGCGAACGGATTGTTTAGAGTGTGCCAATTGTTGCAAGACTACAGGGCCTTTGTTTACAGATAAGGATATAGCGAGAATTTCCAAACATCTTAAAATGAAGCCTCAGAAATTTATAGAGGCCTACTTGAGGATAGATGAAGAAAACGATTATGTGCTCCAATCTGTGCCCTGTACTTTCCTGGGACCAGATAATTTCTGCAGCATTTATGATGTTCGTCCTAAGGCCTGTAGGGAATTTCCGCACACCGACCGAAAAAAATTTCAGCAGATTTCTAATCTTACACTAAAGAATGTGGCTATTTGTCCGGCGGCCTTCAATATAGTTGAGGAAATGAAACGCCGTCTTAAATCTTGAGTCACTGCAGTTATTCGTATAAAAGGTACTTTTTTCGCATCGCTTTATAGGCTTTAAGATCATCCTGCCAGCTGTTGCGAATCTCTTTCATGGAAAGTCCCTGTTCTATTTGCTTCTGAAGCTTTGCCGTTCCTGCGTGAGCCGTGAAATTTTTGGTGTTGAAAAATTCGTTCTTCCTCGAATGGTTTTTATAAGCTTCTATGATCCAGCTTAGATCCACCTTGTTCATCCTTGGTGTATCGCGAAGGTCGAGTCCGTTGCATTGCGTACCCTTGTGTTTCGGATTTTTAGAACCAAAATTAGGCTGAGGTGTGTACTGAAAAGTATAGATCCCGGCAGGAAGGTGGGGCGATCCGAAAACCTGAAATTGCATCTCGGTACCACGACCCGCATTGAGATTGGTTCCTTCCAGCAGTCCCAGGCTGGGGTATAGGTTTATTGCTGTGTCGTTAGGTAGATTGGGTGAAGGCCGGATTGGGACAGAATAAACGGTATCATGGGTGTAATTTTCCATCTGTATAACTTCCAACTCACATCGCACACCATTAGACAACCATCCCTCTCCGTTGATCATTTGTGCGTATTCGCCCATGGTCATCCCGTGAACAAGCGGAACCGGATGCATACCCAAAAAACTTCGATGTGCTTCTTCCATCATTGGGCCGTCTATATAATGTCCGTTAGGGTTTGGCCGGTCCATCACAATAACAGGAATACCATTTTCGGCGGCAGCCTCCATGATATAGTGCATGGTTGAAACGTAAGTGTAGAACCTAACTCCTACATCCTGCATATCGAAGACCATCACATCGAGATCTTTCAGCTGATCCACAAAGGGTTTCTTATTCTTCCCATACAAAGATACAATAGGTAGGCCGGTGTTAGTATCAACGCCATCTTTAACGGCTTCACCGGCATCTGCTTCCCCCCGAAATCCATGTTCGGGAGAAAATACCTTTTTAACAGAAATTCCTTTCCGAAGTAAAAAATCCACCAAATGCATTTCAACGTCGAAAGCGTTAAGACTGTTGTCCGGTTCAGAGCGATAAGTGACTACCGAGGTCTGGTTGGCAACTACTCCCACTTTTTTATTCTGAAGAAACTTTTTATAGACCTCGAATCGTTCTGCGCCTACTACAATAGGGCCGGTGTTTTCCATATTATTCTTTTTCTGAACCTCATCGAGCGGGTACATATCATGGATCACAATATCCTCATTATCGGCCGCGTTTTCCTTCCCGGAACCACTTCCGCAGGAAAAACAAAATAAGACAAGCAGGAATAGTGTATTTTTGAAAAAAGTTAACCGCATCTTTAATCCGTGAATTTCGAATTCTTCATTGCCAGACGCATCATTGCATCCAAGGATCGTAAAAGTAGCATTTCGGCACCAATAATAAAAATTGCCATAACGGCTATCGCTATTGGAGTTATAATGATGCTCATTTCTATTGCTACGGGGGTAGGACTTCAGAAAAAAATACGAGAAAAAGTATCGGCCTTTAACGGGGATATAGTCATCACAAATTTCGACACCAACTTCTCTAACGATTCGCAGATCCCCATTTCAAAAAAGCAGGATTTCTACCCAAATTTTAATTTGGTGGAAGGGATCAGCCACATCCAGATCACTGCGATGAAAGGAGGGGTGATCCGCACCGAAAACGACTTTGAAGGGATTGTGGTGAAAGGTGTGGCCGAGGATTACAGATGGCAGAATTTCGAAGAATATCTCGTGGAAGGTGAGCTGCCGGATTTTTCGGGCGATCTCAATTCGGATATTCTAATTTCACAATATCTTGCCAAGAGACTCGATCTGAAACTAGGAGACAAAGTAGTAACATTTTTCATCAATGCAGATAGTTCTAAACCACCAAGGAGCAGAGGCTTCGATATAGTAGGTATTTACAACAGTGGATTTCAGCAGTTCGATGAGCAATACATCATTGCCGATATCAGGCATATACAACGGCTCAATAAATGGGAGGATGACCAAATAGGAGCTTTCGAGCTATTTGTAGACGATTTTGATGAGATCGAGAATATTGGCAATGCGGTCTATATGGAAACCGCCAGTACGCTCGACACTCAAACCATCCGGCAAAAGTACGGTTCCATCTTCGAATGGCTGGACCTGTTCGACTTCAATATTGCGCTTATCATTGGGATCATGATCCTGGTGGCGGGAATCAATATGATCACTGCCTTATTGGTTCTAATTTTGGAGAGAACACAAATGATAGGGATCTTAAAAGCCCTGGGGAGTAACGATTGGAGTGTGAGGAAGGTATTTATCTACAATGCAATGTACCTTATTTGCCTTGGACTTTTCTTCGGAAATGTTATTGGGATCGGACTCCTGTTAGCACAAAAATACTTCAAGTTGTTTCCTCTCGATCCGGATACCTATTACGTAACCGAAGCACCCGTCTATCTCGACCTTGGATACATCTTATTACTGAATACGGGAACCTTTTTATTGTGTTTGCTTATGCTGCTTATACCTTCTTGGATCATTACACGTATCTCGCCGGTGAAGGCCATAAGATTTGAATAACCCGAACCTTGCACATCGTTAGTTGAAAGTGTACTTTTGCTCCGTCTAAACAACTTTATGGATTACGCAGAGAACATACTTGAAACAATTGGTAACACCCCTTTGGTGAAGATCAATAAATTAACCGAAGAATTACCCTGCCTGGTACTGGCTAAATACGAGACCTTTAACCCGGGGAATTCGGTTAAAGACCGGATGGCTCTAAAAATGATCGAAGATGCTGAAGCCGACGGCAGATTAAAACCGGGAGGTACTATCATTGAAGGTACTTCCGGTAATACAGGGATGGGCCTTGCGCTAGCGGCCATTGTAAAAGGCTATAAATGTGTTTTCGTTATTTCCGATAAGCAGTCTAAAGAAAAGATGGATGTTCTAAGGGCCGTTGGAGCCGAGGTAGTTGTTTGCCCAACCGATGTGGCACCAGACGATCCCAGGTCGTATTATTCGGTTTCCAGAAGGCTGGCTGAGGAAACACCCAATAGCTGGTATGTAAATCAGTATGACAATCCTAGTAATACCAGGGCGCATTACGAAAGTACCGGCCCGGAGATTTGGAAACAAACCGATGGTAAGATAACTCACTTTGTAGTAGGTGTTGGAACCGGAGGAACTATTAGCGGTGTGGGAACTTATCTTAAAGAACAGAATCCCAATATTAAAGTGTGGGGAGTAGATACCTACGGTAGTGTTTTCAAGAAATATCATGAGACGGGAATCTTCGATGAAAATGAGATCTATCCATATGTCACAGAAGGAATAGGAGAGGATATATTACCCAAGAACGTAAATTTTGACATCATAGACGGTTTTACCAAGGTAACCGATAAGGACGCTGCGGTCTACACTCAGGAATTGGCTAAGAAGGAAGGAATGTTCCTGGGAAATTCGGCAGGAGCCGCTATCAAAGGAGTGCTTCAGTTAAAAGAACACTTTAATGAAGATGATGTGGTTGTTGTACTTTTTCACGACCATGGAAGTCGATATGTAGGAAAGATGTTCAACGACGACTGGATGCGGGAAAAAGGATATATAGAGTAATAATTGCTCGTTCGAATCCTGCTAACTGGCAGGATTTTTTTATTTTAGTAAAGCATTTCTACTCTCCCCCCTTACTCATTTTATTTTGAAAGAAGATTTTCTGCATTACGTGTGGAAGTATCGGAAGTTCGATGTTGCGAATTTAAGGACGGTAAACAACGAAACTGTGGTCGTCCATTCGCCGGGCCTTCACAATTACAACTCTGGCCCCGATTTCTTCAACGGTCAGGTTTCCATAGCTCAGGTGCTGTGGGCCGGGAATATTGAAATCCATGTTCTTTCAACCTCCTGGTATAAACATAAGCATCATGAAGACCCTGCTTACGACAATGTGATCTTGCATGTTGTGTGGCAATTTGATGAGCGCGTTTATAGAAAGGACGGTTCAGAGATCCCTACTATCGAGCTTCAACATTGGGTATCTGCCGCTACTGTGGCTGCCTATAAAAAGTTATTTCGTAACACAGCGAATTGGATTCCTTGTGAAAGGGATTTTAGTATGGTGGATGATTTCACATTAAGAAATTGGATGGAACGGCTTTTTATCCAACGCCTTGAAAACAGGACAGATCGATTTGCACGGGATCTTGAAAATCTCAAAAACGATTGGGAGGCGTTGTTTTTCCAGTCACTGGCGGCGGCTTTCGGTACTAAGATTAATTCAGAATCCTTTAGAAGTGTGGCACAATCGGTCGATTTTTCCGTGGTGCGTAAATGCGCAACACAACCAAACATGCTGGAGGCTTTGCTCATGGGCCAGGCGGGGTTGCTGGAGGGAGCTTGCGAGGATCTTTATTTTAGAGTTCTCAAGGATCATTATTCATTTCTGAAATTGAAATATACAATACATAACAACCACATAATTTCGCCAAAATTCTTTCGGCTGCGTCCAAACAATTTTCCCACCATCAGGTTATCACAATTAGCTGCATTATACTGCAACAAACCTCATCTTTTTTCCAAGCTGCTGGAGGCGCGAACTAAGAACGATTATTACCATGTTTTACACTGCCAAGCAAATGATTATTGGGATACACATTACAGTTTCGGAAAACAAGTAAGGAACACATCTAAACGACTCCATACTACCTTTCTAGACCTGCTTCTGATAAATGTAGTTTTACCGTTAAAATTCTTTTATCTTAGAGAGAATGGGAGATTTAGTGATGAAGAGATACTCTTGGTGTCGCGTTCCCTGAAAGCCGAATCCAACACCATTATCCGAAATTTCAAGGAGGTAGGAGTGAGTGCAGAAGATCTTCTGGAAAGTCAGGCACTTTTAGAACTTAAGACTAATTATTGCGATACAAAAAAGTGTCTTCAGTGTGCAATAGGTAACAAGTTAATTCGAAAAAAGTTGTGAAGGGATAATCTGGAACAAATAATTAAAAAGTAGTAATTTGCAGTAATGTTACAACTGGTTTACAACATCCGTTATTATCTCGAGAAACGCGGGTATTATGTGTGTGCGAGGTTGGCCGATCGATTGGGGATGCGTGCTAAAAGCGTACGGCTTTTTTTCATATACGTGTCGTTTGCCACCCTGGGAGTGGGATTTGCGATCTACCTTACCCTGGCCTTCTGGTTGAAGTTAAAAGACCTGGTTTATACTAAACGAACCTCGGTATTCGATCTATGAGAAATTTTTATAAATCCGAATTATTCGGTGCAATATTCCTAGTCCTTTTTGTCTTTATGGCGGGAGTCATGGGTTTTAAACTATTCTCTGGTTACAGCTGGATAGATTCGGTCTACATGACCGTTATCACTATTACTACGGTTGGTTATGGGGAAGTTCACCCCTTGAGCCCGGGCGAAAAAATATTCGCCTCCATATTAATTATCTCCAGTATATTTATTGTGGGTTACGCTATCAAAGTATTTTCCGAATATATTTTAGGACAGAATAATATTGGAAACTTTAAAATTAAGAGAGTGAAGAAAACTATCGAAAAAATTGAAGGGCATGTGATCGTATGTGGTTTTGGACGAAATGGAATGCAGGCGGCAGAAAAGCTTCGAGATTACGACCAGGAGTTTGTTGTTATCGAACAAGACGAAGCTTTGGTAAATCAGCATAGAGATGAAGAAATACTTTTTGTTCATGGAAACGCCATCGAGGATGAAGTTTTAATGGAAGCTGGAATAAAAAACGCTTCTACTTTAATTTGCGCCTTACCAAGCGATGCTGATAATCTGTTTATTGTATTATCGGCAAGGCAGATCAATCCCGATTTGAAGATCATTAGCAGGGCTACCGAAGAGACCAGTTTTCAAAAACTCAAGTTAGCAGGAGCCGATAATGTGATCCTGCCCGATAAGATTGGGGGAGACCATATGGCCAACCTGGTGGTTACTCCGGATCTTGTGGAGTTCCTTGACAACCTATCGGTTTCGGGTGAGAAAGACAGCATTAATGTAGAACAGATTGGCTTTGATAATATATGTCCCGGTGGTGAGGAAAAATCGATACGTGAGTTGGATATCCGTAAAAAAACAGGTTGTTCGATCATTGGGTACAAAGGACCGGACGGAGCTTATATAGTAAATCCGGAACCGTCGCTTATGCTTCAGAAGGATTCTAAACTTATATTAATTGGCAGACCCGATCAAATAAAAAACCTGAAAGAACTTTATAACGTTTAACAGAACCTTACCTTTTTTATGTATAAAATTTGAAAACGGCTATTTTTTTTAGCATCTTGCCTTGCTTTTAACCAGTATCTAACTAAAAATCCAATTATGAAGAAATATCTTCTCTCACTATTTTCTTTTCTTATCCCCATTATAACATTTGCACAGGAAACCGAAGATGTTGGTTTCGACCAAAAGATCGATCAGGCCTTTCAACCCGTATCAGATTTCTTTACCCAGGTGATATTCTTTGAGATTGGAGGGATCCCCTTTGTATTGATCTTGTTGGTAGTGAGTGCGGCCTTTTTCACATTGGTTTTTGGATTTCCCAATATTCGTTTCTTCGGTAAAGCGATAAATACAGTTCGTGGAAAATACGATGAAATAGACCATCACGAAGTTGGAGACACGGCAGCAGCAGTGGATGGCGATATTAGAGATACAATTAGGGATGAAAGTAAGGAAGGAGAGGTAAGTCACTTCCAGGCCCTGGCAACAGCAGTTTCAGGAACAGTTGGAAATGGTAATATTGCTGGTGTTGCCCTGGCAATCGCCCTGGGCGGGCCCGGTGCCACCTTTTGGATGATTGTTTGCGGACTTCTGGGAATGTCCACTAAGTTTGTGGAGTGTACACTAGGGGTACAATACAGGGACGTAGATGAGAACGGAACCGTATATGGCGGCCCTATGTATTATTTGTCTAAAGGATTGAAGGAAAAAGGTTTTGCCATGTTGGGTAAGATCACTGCCGTCCTGTTTGCCATTTTCTGTATTGGAGGATCGTTTGGAGGAGGTAATGCGGCACAATCCAACCAGGCAACCATAGTTATTAAAGAATTATTCGATTGGGAGAGCACAGGTGCAGGAACTCTTGTAGGAGTTGTACTGGCTATCCTGGTGGGGATCATTATCATTGGAGGTATTAAGCGTATTGCTTCCGTTACCGAAAAGATCGTTCCTTTTATGGCCGTACTATATGTAGTATGTTGTCTTTATATCATTGGAAGCAATTTCTCATTGGTTGATGATGCCTTTAGTTTGATCTTTGCAGAGGCGTTCAAGCCTACGGCAATTGGAGTAGGAAGCCTTATAGGTGTATTATTGGTAGGATTCCAACGAGCAGCTTTCTCCAACGAAGCAGGAGCTGGTTCGGCTTCTATAGCTCACTCTGCGGTACGAACTAAATACTCGGCTAGTGAGGGGTTAGTTGCCCTCCTTGAACCTTTTATAGATACAGTAGTTATCTGTACAATGACAGCCTTGGTTATAATCATCTTTAATTTTGGTGGTTTCTTCGAATATGGAGACGCAACCGGAGCAGGAGTGGTGATCATCGATGGAGCTACCTACGAAGGGGCAGGAATTACCTCCAAGGCCTTTGCCGAATATATTCCTTATTCTAAAGTATTTTTAACCATAGCAGTGGTGCTGTTTGCGGTATCGACAATGATCTCGTGGTCTTATTACGGACTTCAATCGTGGAAGTATCTCTTCGGAAGAGGGAAAAGGGCAGACCTTATCTATAAACTGCTTTTCTGTACCTTCGTTGTGATAGGTGCTGCGGCAAGTATGGATTCTATCTGGGCCTTCTCTGATGCCATGATCTTTGCAATGGTATTCCCTAACATGATAGGGCTTTATTTCCTATTCCCGGTGGTGAAAAAACAATTACGAAGGTATCTGGATGCAATAAAGCTTGCACGTTAAAACGAATTAAAATAACAATTCTAACTCCCCATGAAAATGTAAGGAGTTATGAATTGGCTAAGATCCCATCTCACTTTCGACAAAGGTCAGCGTGATGGGATCTTTCGTTTAATAGCCTTTGTTCTGTCTTTGATCGCTTTAAATGTTTTCGTAAAATTCGAGGCGACAACCAAGCTGGATATGAGCGCTCCTCTGGTAGTAAAGCTTCAGATAGAAATGGATTCTCTGAAAAGGCTTCAGAAAGAAAAAGATACAAGAGAGATCTATCCCTTCAATCCCAATTACGTAACGGAGTATAAAGCCTACACTTTGGGACTCTCTGTTTCCCAATTCGATAAACTGAAAGCCTACCGGGAACATGGAAAATGGATCAATTCTGTTTCAGATTTCAAAAAGGTAACCGGAGTTTCAGATTCTCTTCTGAAAGAGATAAGTGTATATTTTAAATTTCCGGAATGGGTTACCAACAGGAAAAAATCTGGAAAGAATTACGTAAACAATTACGACAGGGAGTTAGATTTTGCAGAAAAAAAAGACCTGAATACGGCCACAGCGAAACAGTTGGAGGAAATCTATGGAGTAGGAAAGACCTTAAGTAAACGAATAGTCGCTTATAGAAATAAACTCGGTGGATTTGCTTCTGAAGAACATTTGTTCGAGGTGTATGGGTTGAAGGAGGAAGTTATTGAGCGGATAAAGGATCGATTTGCAGTAAAAACTCAAATTGATGTTGAGAAGATGAAAATTAATGAGGTTTCTGCGTCGGATATTGCTACCATTCCAGGCATTTCCTTTGAGAAAGCGAAAAAGATTTGGGAGTTTGTTCGTGTTAGGGAAGGCCTTGAAAATCTGTCTGAACTAGAAAAAATTGAAGGTATCTCAGCCCGTGAATTACGCCTAATTAGGTTATATTTGTCCACAGAATAAATTATTGCTTTCTCAGTTTCGGGTACGATCATTTCAACTATTTTCCGAAATTGATAAAAATTGAGACGAATATATGAACGAATTATATTTTACCGAGGAACATGAGTTTTTCAGAAAGAGCTTTCGGGATTTCCTACATAAGGAAGTGGTTCCCCATATTGAGAAGTGGGAGAAGACCGGCCACATCGAACGTTTTATTTGGAAGAAGATGGGGGAGATGGGTTACTTTGGAATTTCATACCCGGAAAAATATGGTGGCCTCGATCTGGATATCTTTTATCTCGTTATTTATCTGGAAGAATTGCAGAAGATCCGCTCCGGTGGTTTTGCTGCAGCAATGTGGGTACACCCTTACCTTGCTATGTCTCATTTGAACGCAGAAGGTAGTGAAGAAATAAAGCAAAAGTATCTAACTGCGAGTATAACCGGAGATATGATTGGTTGTTTGTGTATTACCGAACCTTTTGCCGGAAGCGATGTTGGCGGGATGCGAACCACAGCAGTTAAGGAAGGTGATCACTATATAATAAATGGGTCGAAGACCTTTATCACTAACGGGGTATACAGTGACTACCTGGTGGTTTCTGCTAAAACGCATCCGGAGTTAGGCAGCAGGGGGATAAGTCTTTTTGTAGTAGACAGGGATACTCCGGGAGTCTCGGCGACCAAACTAGACAAACTAGGTTGGAGAGCCAGTGATACAGGAGAGATTGCATTTGACAATGTAAAAGTCCCGGCGAAGAATCTTTTGGGTTCAGAAAAAAAAGGATTTGGTTATTTAATGCAGCATTTAGCGCTTGAACGAATAGTGATGGCTATCAATGCTCATGCACGTAGTGAATGGGCTCTAGAGTACACCATACAGTATATGAAGGAGCGAACTGCCTTTGGCAAGTCGATCGATAAGTTTCAGGCATTACGTCATAGAGTAGCCCAAATGGCAAGTGAGGTTGAAATGTGCAAATCTTTTAATTACAGTACGGCCTATCAGGTAGGTAAGAAAAAATATGTGGTCAAGGAAGCAAGTATGGCGAAGCTAGTCTCAACTCGTGTAGCAGACGAGGTTGCATACGATTGTTTGCAGCTACTGGGAGGCTATGGTTATGTGGAAGAATATCCTTTGGCACGAAATCTGAGAGATAGCCGTTTAGGACCTATAGGCGGAGGAACTTCAGAAATACTTCGGGAGATCATAGCAAAGATCGTGATCGACGGCAAGAAATACAAGCCGGCCACCTGATACATTTAAGGTTGTTCGCGTTATAAGTCTTATATTTCGACCGATAAATTTTTCAACTTAACCTATCACCAATGATGAATTTACGCTATGTAAAACTTTCGATCTCAATTGTAATTGGCCTTATATGCAGTACCTCGATCGCCCAAACCGAACTCAAGAGTAAAGTAGCAGATTTCCTCACATTTCTTCCTATTGAGAATGCAAATATTTATATAAAGAATACCACAATTGGTACCATTAGTAATACCGATGGAAAGTTTGTTTTACTTGTACCACAGGAACATGTGAACGATACACTTATAATCTCCTCCATAGGATATCAGAGTTTTAAAACTGTGATAAGTGAATTTGATAATTCCATGGATATTTTTCTGGAAGAAGATATCGCGAGCCTGGACGAGGTCGTGGTGGTTGCAGAAACCCGGCCAAAAACAGGGAATGAAATATTTCTGAGGGCGATAGAAGAACTACCGGACAATCTACCGGAACAGCCTTACCTGCAAAAGGGTTTCTTGCGGCATAAGGAACGCAATAAGAAGGAATACAAGTGGCTTATTGAAAGTGCGATCACGGTATACGATTCCAGTTATGCTTCAGGATCAAGGAGGAATTTGAAGATAAATGTAGATGAGAATAGGAAGAGTTATGATTTAAGAGAGGTTGACAGTCTGTTCGCCTACGCCTCTTATCTAAAAAACCGTATTAGAAACTTCAATATCAGATCTCAAAATCTTAGAAGGGATACCATCAGGACCTCTTCCCTGGTGGAAGCCATACGATGGAACGACAGAAGGGTGAATGGTTTGGATAACTTACTGAAAGGGAAATTGAACCTGGTAAGAAATGCCAATATGAAGAAAGCATTGTTTGGAGAAGAAGTTCTGGAAACTCACCAGTTTAGCCTAGACACGATTCTGGTGGATAACGGAAGAAAGATCTATAAGATAAAGATATCCGGAGGGAAGGAATATGTAGGGTTGAATACACCGAATATCTATAATGAAGGGTTTGAAGCCCAGGGTTGGGTTTATATATACTGGGATAACTATGCGATCAAGCGTCTTGAATACGAGCTAATAGCTGCATCCGATGTTCAGAAAAGACGAAGTAAGAGCCTTTTCGGAACCCAGTTAAATCATAAACTCATTATCACATATAAGGAATACGGCGAGAAGATGTATCCCAATTATTTTTATTACCAGACACCAAAATTGGTGAATATAGGAGATCGATCTTCAGACAGGGAGCAAAAAGAAAAGGAACTAGGGATAGATCGGGACGAGCAATTCTATTATACCATTCAGGAGATATTGTTCACAGAGATTATCCAGGAGCCCGAATTGGTATCAGAGGCACTACAACAGGAAGAATGGTCGGCCGACATATTTTCCTCTAGGCCTTATAACGAAAAGTTTTGGGAAAGCTACAATGTATTATTGGAAAGTGAGGAAGAGGAGAAGTTGATCCAGGATCTAAGTCAGAGAGCTTCCCTCTTCAAACAATAATTTTTTTGGAAATCTTAAGGTTCAATTATAAATTACTTTATATATTTGCCATCCCAAAAGAGAGGAGGTGATGACACTATGTTAATTATACCAGTTAAAGACGGAGAAAATATCGATAGAGCTCTAAAGCGTTTCAAAAGAAAATTTGATCGTACGGGGACTATGCGTCAACTACGCAAAAGGCAGCAATTTACGAAGCCTTCAGTAAAGCGTAGAGCGCAAATTCAGAAAGCTCAATATATCCAGCATCTTAGAGATCAGGAAGACATCTAGGATCTGATAAATTATATGTAACCGCCGTTGTTTTGAACATCGGCGGTTTTTTTATGCCTTGAATTGAAATTTTTATTGACTTTTTTAAGTTGTAACTTTAGCCAGGAACCAGTTAAATACCTACAACGCACTATGCCCTTCTCTCAATTTACAGATTACCTACAACTGGAAAAGAACTATTCTGCCCATACTGTTACGGCATATTTGAAGGATCTGGAGTTTTTTGCTCAATTTTCTAAAGAGAATTATGATGTGGATACCATCAATGAAGTCCCTTATTCGATAATTCGGAGTTGGATCGTGCAAATGGTAGAGCAGGGAATATCCAACCGTAGTATAAACCGAAAGGTATCATCGTTAAAGGCGTATTATAAATTCTTGCTGAAGACGAAACAGATAGATGTTAGTCCGTTGGCCAAACATAAGGCGTTAAAAACTTCCACAAAGGTGCAGGTGCCATTTTCGGAGAAGGAGATCGATGATGTGCTGGCTCTACTACAGGAAGCCGAAGGATTTGAAGGGCTGCGCGATAAACTTATCGTTGAACTGTTTTATAGTACAGGGATGCGTAGAGCAGAGTTGGTAAATCTAAAATGTAATGATGTTGTTCTCGATCAGGCGACTGTTAAGGTTTTAGGGAAAAGGAACAAAGAGCGGATCATACCGTTATTGCCCTCTGTTGTGGAATCGATACGCAAGTATTTAACAGCCAGGGATGAATTAAAAACTATCCGTGATCAGGACTTTTTATTGCTTTCTAAAAAGGGAGTTAAAATATATGAAACACTTGTTTACCGAATAATTAATTCATATTTTAGTTTAGCATCCGAAAAGGTGAAAAGGAGTCCGCATATATTGCGACATTCTTTTGCGACCCACCTTTTAAATGAGGGTGCCGACCTAAACGCAGTGAAAGAACTGCTTGGGCATTCGAGTCTGGCTTCCACTCAGGTTTACACGCACAATAGCATTGCGCAACTGAAGGAAGTGTACAGGAACTCGCATCCCAGAAACACGAAGTGAGTATTAACCAGAACTTTGCAAATGGTATTCTTCTTTTTCATTTAGTTTGAGTTTAATCTAATTGAGAAAGGGAGATTAATATTGTATAAGTTGAAAATTGAAAGAGCCCTATGAAAGTAACCGTACAGACCCCCAATTTCGCAGCCGATCAGAAGCTTATTAATTTCATCGAAAGAAAGTTGAATAAGCTGGAGCAGTTTTTTGACAAAATAATTTTTGCCGATGTTTTTTTAAAGGTTCAGAAAACCAGTGAAAAAGAGAACAAATCGGTAGAGATTTTGCTCAGTGTTCCCGGTGGCGATCTCATTGTAAAAAAAGAGGCTAAAACATTTGAGGCAGGCACCGACGAATGTGTGCAATCATTGGAACGACAGCTTAAAAAACGAAAAGAAAAACTAAGGCAACATGCCTGATGAAATTTTCTCAAAAAAGTTTTTTTGATTAAATAATTTATATACATTTGCAGTCCGTTAGAAATAGCGGACTTTTTTTATGGCTTAAATACAGCAAAAAGCCGATGTAGCTCAGCTGGCTAGAGCAGCTGATTTGTAATCAGCAGGTCGTGGGTTCGAGTCCCTCCATCGGCTCTGAAAAAGTAAAAAAGTTCTTTTAAAATTTTTATTAAAAAGCTTTGGGGAGATACTCAAGCGGCCAACGAGGACAGACTGTAAATCTGTTGGTTTTTACCTTCGCAGGTTCGAATCCTGCTCTCCCCACTACAATTTTTAATAAAGCAGTCGTCAAAAGCTCGCTTTTGTAAGGCTGCGAATTAAAAATTGTAGTGAAGGGTCCCCCTTCACGGATCACCGAGCGAAGCGAGGTAATCCTTCCCGATTTTTTGGGATTGATGATTGAGCGAAGCGAGGTAATCCTTCCCGATTTTTTGGGATTGATGATTGAGCGAAGCGAGGTAATCCTTGCTAATTTTTTGGAAGTGATTGAGCAAAGCGAGGTAATCCTTCCCTATTTTTTGGGAGTGATTGAGCGAAGCGAGGTAATCCTTCCCGATTTTTTGGGAGTGATGATTGAGAGGAGCGAGGTAATCCCCATTAGTAAACCGGTACGAAGCAAAGTTCCTGGATTACATCTTTTAACCGCCAAGTAATCATTTCAACTATTTGGAGTAGAGTTAAATATTGATTATCTTTGCACGCTTTTAAAGTCTAAGCAAAGTGGTTTTATTGACATACTGGAACTAATTTTTTAAGGGTATAAGGCCTTAAAAAATATAAATAAGCGGGAGTAGCTCAGTTGGTAGAGCGTCAGCCTTCCAAGCTGAATGTCGCCGGTTCGAACCCGGTCTCCCGCTCTAAATTCCTGCGTTCGCGTAGGCTAAAGCCTTTGCGAAGGCGCAAAGCTTGGATCTGTTTAGTAACAGATTCGGCACTTTACGCCGGTGTAGCTCAGGGGTAGAGCGTTTCCTTGGTAAGGAAGAGGTCACGAGTTCAAATCTCGTCATTGGCTCAACAATACAAATTGTAAACACTAATATAAACTAAGATTAAATTCATACAAGATGGCAAAAGAAACATTTGATCGGTCTAAACCTCACTTAAATGTAGGTACCATTGGACACGTAGATCACGGTAAAACAACTTTAACAGCTGCTATTACTAAAGTATTAGCAGATGCTGGGTATTCAGAAGCTAGATCTTTTGATCAAATTGACAACGCTCCTGAAGAAAAAGAGAGAGGTATTACTATTAACTCTTCTCACGTAGAATATCAAACAGCGAATCGTCACTATGCACACGTTGACTGTCCTGGTCACGCGGATTATGTAAAGAACATGGTTACTGGTGCTGCACAGATGGACGGAGCTATTCTTGTTGTTGCCGCTACAGATGGACCGATGCCACAAACTCGTGAGCACATCCTTCTTGGTCGTCAGGTAGGTATTCCTCGTATCGTTGTATTCATGAACAAAGTGGATATGGTAGATGATGAAGAGCTACTTGAACTAGTTGAGATGGAGATCAGAGATCTGCTTTCTTTCTATGAGTACGATGGTGACAACGGACCTGTAATCGCAGGATCTGCACTTGGAGCACTTAATGGTGAGCAAAAGTGGGTTGATACCGTGCTTGAACTTATGGAAGCTGTTGATACCTGGATCGAAGAGCCAATTCGTGAAGTAGATAAGCCATTCTTGATGCCAATCGAGGACGTATTCTCTATTACAGGTCGTGGTACTGTTGCAACTGGTCGTATTGAGACTGGTGTTGCAAACACAGGAGATCCTGTAGATATCATTGGTATGGGAGCTGAGAAATTAACTTCTACTATTACAGGAGTTGAGATGTTCCGTAAGATCCTAGACAGAGGTGAAGCCGGAGATAACGTAGGTATCCTTTTAAGAGGTATTGAAAAAACAGATATCCGTCGTGGTATGGTAATCTGTAAGCAGGGATCTGTAACTCCTCACGCTAAATTTAAAGCTGAGGTATATGTCCTTAAAAAAGAAGAAGGTGGACGTCACACTCCATTCCACAACAACTACCGTCCTCAGTTCTACGTTCGTACAACTGACGTAACAGGGAACATCATGCTTCCTGATGGAGTTGAAATGGTAATGCCAGGTGACAACCTTACAATTACAGTTGAACTGATTCAGCCAATTGCCATGAATGTTGGTCTTCGTTTTGCGATCCGTGAAGGTGGTAGAACTGTTGGGGCCGGACAGGTTACTGAAATTTTAGACTAATTACGTTTATATAGGAAGTCTTAAGGTGTCCCGCAGAAGCGGGACGCCTTGACTTTTATAACGGGGTTTACCTGCCTGGTGGCAGCCGGGGCTGAGCAAATAGCAAAAGTTATAAAGGTGACCCGAAATACAAAAACGGGTTTAGCTCAGTTGGTAGAGCACTGGTCTCCAAAACCAGGTGTCGGGAGTTCGAGTCTCTCAACCCGTGCAAATAAACAAAGGGAAACGATCGTGAGAGACGAGAAGTTTATCCCGAGCCGAGTCGAGGGGAGTCTCTCAACCCGTGCAAAGAAAGAAATAACACCCATACGATGGTAGATTATATAAAAGAGTCTTATAACGAACTGAGAAACCATGTTAGCTGGCCAACCTGGGCGGAAGCGCAAAGGCTTACAGTTATAGTGGCGGTATTTTCGATAGTACTGGCACTGGCTGTATTTGGGGTGGACAAGGTTTTCAGTAACATTATAGAGCTTTATTTCAACTGGATCAAGTCTTAAAATGACCGAAACTAAAAGTACAAAGAAGTGGTATGTGGTTCGTTCTGTGAGCGGACAGGAGAATAAGATCAAGTCGTATATCGAATCTGAGATAAAACGACTTAATCTTGAGGATTATATTGAGCAGGTCTTAGTACCAACCGAAAAGGTTATTCAGATCAGAAACGGAAAAAAAGTAAACAAAGAACGCGTTTACTTTCCTGGATATATCATGATACAGGCGAGTTTGGCCGGTGAGATTCCTCATATAATCAAATCTATTAACGGGGTAATAGGATTTTTAGGGGAAACCAAAGGAGGGGATCCTGTCCCGTTGAGACAGGCCGAAGTGAACAGGATGTTAGGTAAGGTAGACGAACTTACAGTGCAGGATGACAATGTAAACATCCCTTATGTAATTGGTGAAACCATTAAAGTAATAGATGGACCGTTCAATGGATTTAACGGAACCGTCGAAAAGATCAACGAAGAAAAACGCAAGCTTGAAGTAATGGTGAAGATTTTTGGTAGAAAAACTCCACTGGAATTAAGCTATATGCAAGTAGAGAAAATTTAATTGTTACACGCTATATAATAGGTTTTTTTCTGAAGCTTCCACGATGAAAAATTCCGATTTAAAATTTGAAAAATGGCAAAAGAAGTAGGTAAAGTAGTTAAGTTGCAAGTTCGTGGAGGAGCCGCTAATCCGTCTCCACCAGTTGGACCAGCCTTAGGTGCTGCCGGTGTTAACATCATGGAGTTCTGTAAGCAATTCAATGCCAGAACTCAGGATAAACAAGGAAAAGTATTGCCAGTGGTAATTACGGTTTATAAAGACAAGTCTTTCGACTTCGTTATTAAAACTCCACCTGCTGCTGTACAGATCCTTGAGGCCGCCAAAGTGAAAAAAGGCTCTGGTGAACCACACGTTAACAAAGTAGCAACTATTTCCTGGGATCAAGTAAGAGCTATTGCAGAAGACAAAATGCCCGACCTGAACGCGTTTACCGTAGAGTCTGCCATGAAAATGGTAGCCGGTACAGCCCGTTCTATGGGAGTTAAAGTAAAAGGTGCTGCACCTTTTTAAACCGAAAAAGAATCTATAAAAATGGCAAGATTAACAAAAAAGCAAAAAGAAGCTAAAGGTAAGGTAGAGGACAGAACCTATACCGTATCTGAAGCCTCTGCTTTAATAAAAGAGATCTCCAACGTAAATTTTGATGCAACTGTAGACCTTGCGGTTCGCCTTAATGTAGACCCTCGTAAAGCAAACCAAATGGTTCGTGGAGTGGTTACCTTACCTCACGGTACAGGAAAAGACGTAAAGGTTTTGGCGCTTGTAACTCCCGATAAGGAAGCTGAAGCAACCGAAGCTGGTGCAGATTATGTTGGATTAGACGAGTACCTCGATAAGATCAAAGGAGGTTGGACAGATGTTGACGTTATCGTTACTATGCCGAGTGTGATGGGTAAGTTAGGGCCTTTAGGACGTGTTCTAGGACCACGTGGTTTAATGCCTAACCCTAAGACTGGCACAGTAACAATGGACGTTGCTAAAGCTGTTTCTGATGTGAAAGCCGGTAAGATCGACTTTAAAGTTGATAAGACAGGAATTATTCACGCCGCTATTGGAAAAGCATCTTTCGATGCAGAGAAGATCGCCGGAAACGCAAAAGAACTAATAACCACACTTGTAAAGTTAAAGCCTCAATCGGCAAAAGGTGTATACATCAAGAGCATTTTCATGTCCTCTACGATGAGCCCTTCTGTGGAGATTGATACCAAACGCTTTAGCGAGCAGTAAAATAGAAGATTATGACAAGAGAAGAAAAATCGCAAGTAATTGAAAATTTAACTGCACAGCTAGCTGAAAACAGTACTATTTATTTGGCTGATATTTCAGGTTTGGACGCAGGTTCAACTTCAAATTTACGTCGTGCTTGTTTTAAAGCCGGAGTGAAATTAAGTGTAGTTAAGAACACCTTGCTTTCTAAAGCAATGGAGAGTAGTGATAAGGACTTCGGGCAACTTTCGGAAGTACTTAAAGGAAATACATCTCTAATGTTTTCTGAAACAGGTAATGCACCGGCAAAAGTAATTAAGGAATTCAGAAAAAAATCTGAAAAACCTTTACTAAAAGGAGCATATATCGAAGAGGCTGTATACGTAGGTGACGATCAACTCGACAACCTGGTAAATATCAAATCCAAAGAAGAAGTTATTGGAGATATCATCGGCTTACTTCAATCTCCTGCTAAAAATGTTATCTCTGCACTTAAGAGTGGTGGAGGAACAATCGCAGGAATTGTTAAAACCCTTTCGGAAAGAGAAGGTTAAAAATTTAGCACTAATTAAACTATAATATAAAAATTTATTAAAACGATAGAAAATGGCAGATTTAAAAGATTTCGCAGAACAATTGGTTAACTTAACTGTAAAAGAAGTTAATGAGTTAGCTACTATATTAAAAGATGAGTATGGCATTGAGCCTGCTGCTGCAGCTGTAGCTGTTGCCGCTGGTGGTGGTGCTGCAGGTGGTGACGCCGCTGAAGAAAAGTCTGAATTCGACGTAATCCTTACCGCAGCAGGTGCTTCTAAACTTGCAGTAGTGAAACTTGTAAAAGAACTTACAGGTGCCGGTCTTAAAGACGCTAAGGAATTAGTTGATAACGCTCCATCTCCAATTAAAGAAGGAGTAGCAAAAGACGAAGCTGAAGCACTTAAAGCTCAGTTAGAAGAAGCCGGAGCTGAGGTTGAGCTTAAGTAAGCTCTCCGAGTTCCAAACCTTAAGGTTTAGGCCTTCCCCAATGGGGGGATGGGCCTAAACCATTTTGCGTATATAAAGGTTGACAGTTTTCGATTATACGCACACACTGTTTTTTTAATTAAAATTCCGTCCATAGATGTCAGCAACGCAAACTGAAAGATTGAATTTTTCCTCTGTGCAGAACAAGCCGGATTATCCCGACTTTTTGGACATCCAGATCAAATCCTTCCAGGATTTCTTCCAGCTGGAAACCAAGTCAGAAGAAAGAGGTAACGAAGGTCTCTACAAGACTTTCATGGAAAACTTCCCTATCACCGATACCCGTAATCAATTCGTATTAGAATTTTTAGACTACTTCGTGGATCCTCCACGATATTCTATACAAGAGTGTATCGAACGTGGGTTGACCTACAGCGTACCACTTAAGGCACGCCTGAAATTATACTGTACCGATGAAGAACACGAAGACTTCGAAACCATCGTACAGGATGTATACCTTGGTACCATTCCTTATATGACACCAAGCGGTACCTTCTGTATCAATGGAGCAGAACGTGTTGTTGTATCACAGTTACACCGATCTCCAGGTGTTTTCTTTGGACAATCATTCCATGCCAACGGGACCAAACTTTACTCGGCTCGTGTTATCCCGTTTAAAGGATCATGGATAGAATTCGCTACCGATATCAACAGCGTGATGTACGCTTATATCGACCGAAAGAAAAAATTACCCGTAACTACTCTTTTCCGTGCTATTGGTTTTGAAAGAGACAAGGATATCCTTGAGATCTTCGACCTGGCGGAGGAGATCAAAGCTACAAAGACCGGCTTAAAGAAATACATGGGCCGTAAACTCGCTGCCCGTGTGCTTAAAACATGGCATGAGGATTTTGTGGATGAAGATACGGGAGAAGTAGTATCTATCGAACGTAACGAGATCATCCTGGATCGTGATACCGTGCTTGAAAAAGAACATATCGAAGAGATCCTGGAATCTGGTTCGAAAACTATTCTGCTTCACAAAGAGGATAACCAACTGGCAGATTATGCCATTATCCATAACACCCTTCAGAAGGATCCAACCAACTCCGAAAAAGAAGCGGTTGAGCACATTTATCGACAACTACGAAATGCCGAACCACCCGATGAGGAAACGGCTCGTGGAATCATCAATAAGCTTTTCTTTAGTGATCAGCGATATAATCTTGGTGAGGTTGGTCGATACAGAATGAATAAAAAACTGGGTCTTGATATCGAAATGGAAAAGCAAGTGCTTACCAAAGAGGATATCATTACCATCGTTAAATACCTTATCGAACTTATCAACTCCAAAGCAGAGATCGATGATATCGACCACCTTAGTAACCGTCGTGTACGTACCGTAGGGGAGCAGTTGTCATCGCAATTTGGTGTTGGACTTGCACGTATGGCACGTACCATTCGTGAGCGAATGAACGTTAGGGATAACGAAGTATTTACTCCGATCGATCTTATTAATGCCAAGACATTGTCGTCTGTAATTAATTCTTTCTTCGGAACCAACCAGCTCTCTCAGTTCATGGACCAGACCAACCCACTGGCCGAGATCACGCATAAGCGTCGTCTGTCTGCATTAGGGCCTGGAGGTCTTTCACGTGAAAGAGCAGGATTCGAAGTTCGTGACGTTCACTATACGCACTACGGAAGACTTTGTCCTATTGAAACGCCGGAAGGACCGAACATCGGACTCATATCCTCACTTTCGGTATATGCGAAAGTGAATAACCTAGGATTTATTGAAACTCCGTATCGCAAGGTAGAGAATGGAAAGATCGACCTAAAGAACGAACCTATCTACCTTTCCGCAGAAGAAGAGGAAGAGAAACTGATCGCTCAGGCTAACATCCCTTTAAAGAAAGATGGAACCATAGACAGCGACCGTGTAATTGCACGGGAAGAAGGTGACTTCCCGGTAGTAGAGCCTAAACAGGTTAACTATGCCGATGTTGCTCCAAACCAGATCGCTTCTATCTCTGCATCTTTAATTCCATTCCTCGAGCACGATGATGCAAACCGTGCCCTGATGGGATCTAATATGATGCGCCAGGCCGTACCGTTATTAAGAGCGGAAGCTCCTATTGTTGGTACCGGACTGGAAAGACAGGTTGCCTCAGATTCGAGAGTACTTATCAATGCTGAAGGTGATGGTGTGGTTGAGTATGTAGATGCAAACGAGATCGTTATCAAGTATGACCGTACAGATGATGAACGTTTGGTGAGTTTCGATGATGATAGTAAAACATACAACCTTATAAAATTCAGAAAAACGAACCAGAGTACTTCCATCAACCTGAAACCAATTGTAAAGAAAGGTGACAGAGTGACGAAAGGACAAGTACTTTGCCAGGGATATGCTACCGAAGACGGTGAATTAGCACTGGGTAGAAACATGAAGGTTGCCTTCATGCCATGGAAAGGATACAACTTTGAGGATGCGATCGTGATTTCCGAAAAAGTGGTTCGTGAAGATATCTTTACCTCCATTCATATTGATGAATATTCGCTGGAAGTTCGGGATACCAAATTAGGTAACGAAGAACTAACCAACGACATTCCTAATGTTTCTGAAGAGGCTACAAAAGACCTGGATGAACACGGAATGATTCGTATTGGTGCAGAAGTGAAGCCGGGGGATATACTAATAGGTAAGATCACTCCGAAAGGAGAAAGTGATCCTACTCCTGAAGAGAAACTTCTTAGAGCAATTTTTGGTGATAAAGCCGGGGATGTGAAAGATGCTTCTTTAAAGGCCTCTCCATCTCTTAGAGGTGTGGTGATCGACAAGAAGTTGTTCGCTCGTGCCATTAAGGATAAGCGTAAGAGAGCTAAGGATAAAGAGGACATCGCAGAACTGGAAGCAAAATACGATGCGAAATTCGATGCTTTGAAAGAAGTATTAGTTGAAAAACTCTTTGCGATCGTAGGTGGAAAGACTGCTCAGGGCGTAATGAACGATCTTGGAGAAGTAGTCTTCCCTAAAGGTAAGAAATATACACTGAAGATGTTGAATGCGGTCGAGGACTATACTCACCTAACCGGTGGAACCTGGACTACAGACGACGATACCAATCGTATGGTAAAAGACCTGATGCACAACTATAAGATCAAGGAAAATGATCTTCAGGGGAATTTGCGTCGTGAGAAATTTACTATCTCAGTTGGAGATGAATTACCTTCAGGTATCCTGAAACTTGCTAAAGTTTATATCGCTAAGAAACGTAAGCTGAAAGTAGGAGATAAAATGGCGGGACGTCACGGTAACAAAGGTATTGTTGCGCGTATCGTCCGTGAAGAGGACATGCCGTTCCTTGAAGATGGAACTCCGGTTGATATCGTACTTAACCCACTAGGTGTACCATCGCGTATGAACATCGGGCAGATCTATGAGACTGTTCTTGGTTGGGCCGGACAGAAATTGGGAAGCAAGTATGCTACTCCTATCTTCGATGGTGCCACATTGGATCAGATCAACGAATTAACCGACAAAGCTGGTATTCCAAGATTTGGACATACGTATCTATACGACGGTGGAACAGGACAGCGATTCGATCAACCTGCTACAGTGGGAGTGATCTATATGCTGAAACTTGGACACATGGTAGACGATAAGATGCACGCACGTTCTATCGGGCCATACTCATTGATCACACAGCAACCACTAGGTGGTAAGGCACAATTTGGTGGTCAGCGATTTGGTGAGATGGAAGTATGGGCACTTGAAGCCTATGGAGCATCAAGCACCCTGCGTGAGATATTAACGGTTAAGTCGGACGACGTGATCGGTAGAGCTAAGACTTACGAATCTATCGTAAAAGGTGAGGCCATGCCAGAGCCGGGACTTCCGGAATCCTTCAATGTACTGATGCACGAATTGAAAGGATTAGGTCTGGATATCAGGTTAGAAGAATAGGGAAACCCCGCTTCGGCGGGGAATAACCCGAACTTCAGAAGGAGTGAAAAAACACTCCGAAAACAAATAACAACAAAGGATAGTACATAGCATTATGGCAAGAAATAAAGAAAACACAGTACAGAAATTCAACAAGATCTCTATTGGTTTAGCTTCGCCCGAGTCGATATTGGCTGAATCTCGTGGAGAAGTACTAAAACCGGAAACGATTAATTACCGTACGCACAAACCAGAGCGTGACGGACTTTTCTGTGAGCGAATATTCGGACCTGTAAAGGATTACGAATGTGCCTGTGGTAAATATAAACGTATAAGATACAAGGGTATAGTTTGTGACCGTTGTGGTGTTGAAGTAACCGAGAAAAAGGTTCGTCGCGACCGCGTTGGACACATCAACCTGGTTGTACCTGTTGCGCATATCTGGTATTTCCGTTCACTTCCAAATAAGATCGGATACCTTCTTGGATTGCCGTCTAAGAAACTGGATATGATCATTTATTACGAACGATATGTGGTCATTCAGCCTGGTATCGCGAAGAATGAAGAAGGTGAACCTGTTCAGAAAATGGACTTCCTTACGGAAGAAGAATACCTGAACATCCTCGATTCACTTCCTCAGGAGAATCTATATCTGGAAGACAGCGATCCTAACAAGTTTATCGCGAAGATGGGAGCCGAATGTCTTATCGACCTGTTGAACAGGATCGATCTAGACACCTTGTCTTTCGAACTTCGTCACAAAGCAAACAATGAAACCTCCAAACAACGTAAGACTGAAGCCCTGAAAAGATTACAGGTAGTGGAAGCCCTGCGTGATGCGAACAAAAACCGTGAGAACAGACCCGAATGGATGATCATGAAGGTAGTGCCTGTGATCCCGCCGGAATTGCGTCCGCTTGTACCGCTAGATGGAGGTAGATTTGCAACTTCAGATCTTAACGACCTGTACAGACGAGTGATCATTAGAAACAACCGTCTTAAGAGATTGATGGAGATCAAAGCTCCTGAGGTGATCTTACGTAATGAAAAGCGTATGCTTCAGGAATCGGTGGATTCACTTTTCGATAACACCCGTAAATCTTCAGCAGTAAAAACCGATAGCAACCGTCCGTTAAAATCACTTTCAGATTCCCTGAAAGGTAAACAAGGACGTTTCCGCCAGAACTTACTAGGTAAACGTGTGGATTATTCTGCTCGTTCGGTAATTGTTGTAGGTCCTGAGCTAAAATTATACGAATGTGGTCTTCCGAAGGATATGGCTGCCGAGCTTTACAAACCTTTTGTGATCCGAAAGTTGATCGAAAGAGGAATCGTAAAAACGGTGAAGTCTGCCAAGAAGATCATCGACAAAAAAGAACCTGTTGTATGGGACATCCTGGAAAATGTATTGAAAGGACATCCGGTGCTATTAAACCGGGCCCCTACATTACACAGACTTGGTATACAGGCTTTCCAGCCTAAACTTATTGAAGGTAAGGCGATACAGCTACACCCATTGGTGTGTACGGCCTTTAATGCCGATTTCGATGGTGACCAGATGGCGGTACACCTGCCACTTGGGCCGGAAGCGATCCTGGAAGCACAGCTATTAATGCTTGCTTCTCACAATATTCTGAATCCTGCAAATGGATCGCCGGTTGCGGTACCATCTCAGGATATGGTATTGGGTCTGTATTATATGACCAAGCTTAGAAAGTCTACAGAAACTGAAAAGGTACTGGGTGAAGGACTTACATTCTATTCTCCTGAAGAAGCATTTATCGCTTATAACGAGAAGAAAGTAGACCTGAATGCAGAAATAAAAGTTAGAACCAAGGATTTCAATGAAGAAGGTGAGCTGGTAAACCAGATCATCACTACAACCATTGGAAGAGTGATCTTCAATGATAAAGTGCCGGAAGAAGCCGGGTACATCAATGAAGTACTTACCAAGAAATCCTTACGTGATATTATAGGTAATATTCTGAAGGTAACAAGCGTGCCAATTACTGCAGCTTTTCTTGATGAGATCAAGGACCTTGGATATAAATTCGCTTTCGAGGGTGGCTTATCCTTCAGTTTAGGGGATATTATTATTCCTGCTGAAAAGCAAGCCATGATCGATAATGCGAATACCCAGGTTGATGGCATTATTGCCAACTATAACATGGGTCTTATCACAAATAACGAACGATATAACCAGGTAATTGATATCTGGACGGCCACCAATGCCGAATTAACCGAACTGTCCATGAAGCGTATTCGTGAGGACCAGCAAGGATTTAACTCGGTGTATATGATGCTTGACTCCGGGGCGAGGGGATCTAAAGAACAGATTCGTCAGCTTACCGGAATGCGTGGACTGATGGCCAAGCCGAAAAAGTCGAATTCCGGTGGTGGAGAGATCATTGAGAACCCGATTCTGTCCAACTTTAAGGAAGGACTATCGATTCTCGAATACTTTATCTCTACACACGGTGCCCGTAAAGGTCTTGCCGATACCGCACTTAAAACAGCGGATGCAGGTTACTTAACTAGACGATTGGTGGATGTGTCTCAGGACGTGATCATCAACGAAGAGGATTGTGGTACTTTAAGAGGAATTGAGGTTTCGGCATTGAAAAAGAATGAAGAGATCGTTGAGACGCTTAAGGAACGAATTGTGGGTAGGACAGCACTTAATGATGTTATCAACCCATTGACCAAGGATGTGCTGGTAGCCTCGGGTGATCATATTTCGGAGGAAGTTGCGGAAGCTATTTCTAATTCACCTATCGAAATGGTCGAGGTACGATCTGCGCTAACATGTGAGGCGAAGAAAGGAATTTGTTCGCAATGTTACGGAAGGAACCTTGCAACCAACAAAATGGTTCAGCGTGGTGAGGCCGTTGGTGTTGTAGCAGCACAGTCTATTGGAGAACCAGGAACCCAGCTTACACTTCGTACGTTCCACGTAGGAGGTATCGCCGGAAACATTTCCGAAGAAAATAAACTGGTAACCAAGTTCGACGGGAAAGCAGAGATTGAAGATCTTAAAACCGTAAAAGGTGAAGATAATGAAGGAAAAACAGTGGATATTGTTATTTCCCGAACTTCAGAGATCAAGCTTATCGACGAGAAGACCGGCATTACTTTAAGTACAAATAATATTCCTTACGGATCTTCTATCTATGTGAAGAATGGGCAGAAGCTCAAAGAAGGAACGGTTGTTTGTCAGTGGGATCCTTATAACGGGGTGATCATTTCCGAATTTGCCGGGAAGATAAAATATGAGAATATAGAACAGGGTATCACTTACCAGGTTGAGATAGATGAACAAACTGGATTCCAGGAAAAAGTAATTTCCGAATCCAGAGATAAGAAGAAGATCCCAACTCTACACATATTAGGGAAGAAGGATGAAGTTATTCGTTCGTACAACTTACCGGTAGGCGCTCACCTTATGGTAGACGATGGCGATAAGATCAAGATCGGTAAGATCCTTGTGAAGATACCACGTAAATCGGCCAAATCTGGTGATATTACGGGTGGTCTGCCAAGAGTTACCGAATTATTCGAAGCGCGTAACCCATCCAATCCGGCTGTTGTAAGTGAGATTGATGGCGTTGTTTCCTTTGGAAAGATCAAGAGAGGTAACCGTGAGATCATCATCGAATCTAAACTAGGAGAGATCAAGAAATATCTTGTGAAACTTTCCAATCAGATCCTGGTACAGGAAAACGATTATGTTCGTGCCGGAATGCCATTGTCTGATGGATCTATTACACCAGAAGATATTCTAAGGATCAAAGGGCCATCTGCAGTTCAACAGTATCTTGTGAATGAAGTTCAGGAAGTATACCGACTGCAAGGTGTGAAGATCAACGATAAGCACTTTGAGGTTGTGGTTCGCCAAATGATGCGTAAAGTACGTATTGTTGATAGTGGAGACACGACATTCCTTGAGAATGAACTTGCGCATAAAGACGATTTCATCGAGGAGAACGACAAGATCTTCGGCATGAAAGTGGTTACAAGCGCAGGAGATTCTGAACACCTTAAAGAAGGACAGATCATTTCACCTAGAGAATTAAGAGACGAGAACTCTATTCTGAAGAGAGCCGATAAGGCCCTTGCTGAAGCAAGAGATGCTGTGCCGGCAACGGCTACGCCAATTCTTCAGGGTATTACAAGAGCGTCACTGCAAACCAAGTCGTTCATCTCTGCAGCTTCCTTCCAGGAAACTACAAAAGTATTGAACGAGGCTGCTGTGAGCGGAAAGGTTGACACTCTTGAAGGATTGAAGGAGAATGTAATTGTAGGACACAAGATCCCTGCCGGTACCGGTATGAGAGAATACGATACGATCATCGTAGGATCCAAGGAGGAGCTTGAAGAAATGACCCGCGAGAAACAGGAAGTTAATTATAACTAATAATGATATACTTGCGCTCCTCACCGGGGCGCAAGTTGTTTAAAGAAAGAAATATGGCTGAAGATAAAAAACCAAAACAAGGACAGATCAATATCGAACTAGATGCCGATGTCGCGCAGGGTATATACAGTAACCTGGCTATAATAAATCATTCGCAATCTGAGTTCGTGGTCGATTTTGTAACCATTATGCCCGGAGTTCCTAAAAGTAAGGTCAAGTCCAGGATCGTGTTGACACCACAACACGCCAAACGTTTTTTGAAGGCGTTAGGTGATAATGTACAGCGTTTTGAAAATGCACATGGTGAAATTAAAGATTATCAGCAACCACCTATCCCGATAAATTTCGGGCCTACCGGAGAAGCATAAAAAAAGCCCCGCAATTGCGGGACTTTTTTTTGAATTTCGAAGACCAATTGAAATTTACTAATTATTCGTTATTCTGCATGATAATCCATTTCTGCCGAGTACCGTCATAAACAATATTGATCATTCCATATTGTTTTGCTCCACTTTTATTATTCGATTCTATTTGGTTAACAGGCAATGAATTATTGTCGTTGGCCTGAAGTTTTAATTTTCCATCCTGGGGATAAAGCCACACACTTTGGCCATCGTACCCAGCTTTAATACCGGTTAATTTACTTTCACCAAGTAATAGATTGTAAATCCTAATGATACTTTTGCCCTCATTTAGTTCGCCATCACCAATTAGAAGATCTACATCGTGGTTGGTTTTAACTGGAAGAATGATGGATCCAAACGAATGATCAGTTGCCTTTTTAATACTTAGAACATTGTTTTTAAGCTCCAGATTGCCTCCTATTTCAACTTCACGGAACGTGCCGTCTTCGTTTAATCCACCAAGTTTGTTGGTAGTAACCAATTCCTGATCGGTTGTATTAATTCTCAATGTTCCATTTATATCAAGTGTTGCCTGCGGATTTGTGGTTCCAATACCTACTTGAGCGAACAGCGAAACCGACATAAATAGCGTAAGGATAGATAAAATGTAATTCATAAGTAATTGTCATTCGGGGTTTTAGGTCGGCAAATGTATACAAGTACCCAATATGAACAAAATATGTAAGATTAATATTACACTGATTTAACATTTTTTTCGATAACTAACTTTTATAGTCGATTAACGGTAACACTAATTGTTTTTTTAACATTTTTTTCTTTCTAAATAACACTCACGCAGTGGTTATTTTTGAATTATTTTTTTCATCAACTAAGCGGACAATGATATATTATTTTTGAATTCATATCGATCTATTTTTAGTTAGATCATAAATTTTAAAAGAAGATATCTGTGGGTTATCTGCTATTGAAACGAAGAAACAATATTTTAAAAAGATACACCTTGTCGATAAAAATATACGGTACAACGAATAAACAGCTAATGATGTAAGAAAATTCGTCCATCGTTATATATTTGTGTTGAATCGTAAGAGCCCCCGTTAATGAAAATTAATTCTTACGACGAACCCAAATAAAGCTTATGACCTCTTGTGCCCCCAAAATACAGAGAACTGCATCTCAATGGATGCTTTCTATTCTCGCAATTTTTTTCATTTCCCAGGCAAGTTTCGGGCAAACCCAGGCGCCTTCGGTACAAACCGGGGTAACCTTTCAGTGGTCCGATACACAAGCTGTGAACTCAGACCCGGCAACGATAGCTTCCATCACTATAGATGGAGTTGTCTATAGCTCCTTTGCTGCTCCGTCGTCTTATGCACTCACACGCTTAGGGCCCGATGGACATAATGAGAATAAAATTGTAGAAAATGGAGCAACGGTTAATGGTAGTAGTGCGAATCCAGATTGGAATACCGATGCCATCGCAGCTTTTCAGGATAAAAATTTAAATCATTATTTCAACGCTAACGCTAATGGAAGGAATATTTGTAATAATTTTTTATCTGTTCTTACCACCGATGCACAAATTCAATCCTTGTATTACACACCCGGAATTCCTTCCAATGATGGAGGAATATTGGCCATTACCGAAAGGAACGCAAACAATTGCTATTATATCGCGGTTTATGGGTACGCAGTAGGAGGGTCTACCGAAGTTTTTCTTGGAGATACTTTCGTAAGACAAAACTCAACACAATGGGGTCCATTATTCAATGCCCCTCCCGCTGGAGTTGATTACTGGAATTCGGGCCGTGTGGTTGAGAATGGCGGTACCCTGGGGATAGCCATATTTGTACTAGACGATCTAGCACCCGTGGGTTCTGTCATCACTCGTGTCGATCTGGTTGCTGCCACCGAAGACCATGGAGATGGAAAATTATTTATCGCACAACGATACGCTACACCAAAGACAGAAACAGGATGCATAGATCAGGAATTCAATGGAACGGTGAACGATGGAACCGCGCCGGCAGGATCAACTTACGCGGTTGTGAGTGGCCCTACCCCGGCAGGACAAGACTTTACGTTTAATTCGGATGGCTCTTACAGCTATGTACCGTCTAGTGGTTATCTAGGGGATGTGACCTTCGAGTACGAAGTTTGCTTACCCGTGCCAAATTCGGGTATATGCGATACCTCGACGGTGACTATTAGCTACGTAACCTATCCTAATGCAGGTTGTCCCTGTATTTCGGGAAATGCAGACGGACCCCTATTACAGACGAATTAAGGATTTTAAACTATCAACAACTGAAGTTAAAAAATAACATTATGAAGAATACTATTACTTTTATCTTATTAACTATAATTACCATGATGAGTGGGTGGTCACAGGTGGGTATTGGTACGACCGATCCACAGGAGGCTCTACATATCGCTGGTAGTAATGCCACCATCAGGCTGGAAGGGCTTGATAGTTCGAACAATACCCTCAATAAAGGTGGATCATCGAAGTATAATGTTATGGTAGACGCCGATGGTAATCTATCTTTAAGTGAAAAGCCGGGGCAATTATCTTCAGAAGCCAACATCTCTACACCTGTAGCTGTACTAACTGCGGCAGATTCTAACATGAATTCTTCCGAACTGTTTCAAAAGAACTTTACTCTAACTCAAAGAGCTATGGTTGTAATCACATATTACATCTCGATGGAGTTTAAAAGTTACGACGGAAGCGCCTGCATTACAGACGGACGAGCTAAGATTGCCCATAATTACTGGTACCTGGGAGACGGTACAACACCAGATACAACAAAAACCTACGGGATGACCAGCTCGGTATATTCGAACGCAGATTGCGATACAGCTACTGGCTATGTCTATAACTCGCGATCGGTTACTATTCCACTAGAAGCAGGAACTTATAGTGTTCATATGAACGGAGCTGTATATGGTGGAGGAATTACATCGGATGCTGCCTTCAGAGTTACTTTTGGAGATATAGACAGGCTGGATATTCATGCCATCTACCTGTAAAAAGTAAAATTCTTTTTGAATTTGTCTTAATGTACAGATTCGAATTCGCTCACAAAGTGAAGCTTTACGTTAGGATATTTGGTTTGTGTCATCTGAAGTGTAAAGGCTGAATCGGCAAAGAATACCAGTTGTCCGCGCTTATCTTTAGCGAGGAATTTAGCTTTAACTCTTTTAAATTCTGAAAATTCTTCGCCTTTGGGATCCTTCGGATCTACCCAGCACGCCTTGTGTACGTTTAGGTTTTCGTATCTGCAGATCGCTCCGTATTCATGTTCCAGACGATATTGGATCACTTCAAACTGAAGGGCACCCACAGTACCGATAACTTTCCGCCCATTTAGCTCTAGAATAAATAACTGAGCAACCCCTTCATCCATCAATTGGTCGATCCCTTTTTCAAGTTGCTTGCTCTTCATTGGATCTGCGTTGTTAATGTACTTGAAGTGTTCTGGAGAAAAGCTAGGAATACCCTTGTAATGCATGATCTCCCCTTCGGTTAGAGTGTCACCGATCTTAAAATTACCTGTATCGTGAAGTCCAACGATATCACCGGGATATGAGATATCAACTATTTGTTTCTTTTCGGCAAAGAAAGCATTGGGACTGGAAAATTTCATTTTTTTGCCGTTACGCACATGAAGATAAGGCGTGTTTCTTTCGAAGGTACCCGAAACGATCTTAACAAATGCGAGTCGGTCCCTGTGTTTAGGGTCCATATTAGCGTGGATCTTGAATACAAATCCTGAAAAATTCTTCTCTTCGGGTTTTACAAGCCTGGTATCACTGGCTTTTGGGCGTGGGGCAGGGGCGATCTCTATAAAACAATCCAGTAGTTCCCTTACGCCGAAATTATTCAATGCGGAGCCAAAAAATACGGGTTGCAGCTCTCCTTTAAGATAGGCGTCTCGCTCAAAATTTGGGTATACTTCGCACACCAGTTCTAATTCATCCCTTAAGGTGTTAGCGGCTTTATCTCCTACCAGCTTATCTAGTTCAGGGTTGCTTAGGTCTTCAATTTCTATTGTTTCCTCAATATTTTTACGACTATCCCCGCTAAAAAGGTTTACATTTTTTTCCCAAATGTTATAGATACCTTTAAAATCGTATCCCATCCCTATTGGAAAACTTAGTGGGGTAACCCTGAGCTGTAGTTTTTGTTCAATTTCATCCAGGAGTTCGAAGGCATCTTTTCCTTCCCGGTCAAGCTTGTTAATAAACACGATCATAGGGATATTTCGCATGCGGCATACTTCCACGAGTTTTTCGGTTTGTTCCTCAACTCCTTTAGCCACATCTATTACAACGATCACACTATCTACCGCTGTTAGTGTTCTAAAGGTATCTTCAGCAAAATCTTTGTGACCGGGAGTATCAAGTATATTGATCTTTATATTCTCATATTCAAAGGCTAGCACCGAAGTGGCGACAGAAATACCCCTTTGTCTTTCGATCTCCATAAAATCACTTGTGGCACCTTTTTTTATTTTATTACTTTTTACGGCTCCGGCTTCCTGGATCGCACCTCCAAATAGCAATAATTTTTCGGTTAAAGTTGTTTTTCCCGCATCTGGATGCGATATAATTCCGAAGGTTTTTCTTCGTGTAATTTCTTTAATTAATGACATTGAATTATTTAAAATTTAGGGCAAATATAAGGCTTGTTTTGAAGACAATTGAGAAATTAGTTCGATTAGAATTCCTACAAAGAAATAATTCATAAAATGCTGAAAAATAAGGGATATACGTGTAAATACGTACATATAATTCCTACAAAAAACAACCATTTACCCTATCAAATTGTGTAGTTCAACGAGTATTTATTACAGTTTGGCTAATAGTTAAGCACTTGTTAATTCTGAACGTATTTTCCTACTTATATTTGGATATATAAAAGGCGTTATAAAAAGTGCCGCCTCAAGTATTATTAAAACAACCTAGTCATGCAAAAGAAGTACTCGATCAATTTTTTGATTACAGTAGCCCTCGTATTCTTTATTGGTAGTTTTAACCTTCAAGCTCAGCAATGTAATTCGGAGTTGGAGGTTTATAAGGGCAGGAATGCAAGATCTGCAACCCTTAATGATGCTACCAAGTTTAAAATGGAGCTTACCAATAATTCTTCCCAATCTCAGACTTATGAGATACAATCGGTAATTTTCGAGGACCCATGTGAAGAAGCTGGATTATCAGGTTCTACTAATTCCAGAAATACCACTGGTTTAGATGTAAGTATTCAAATAAACAATGCAAGAGCGAGTTCTATAACGGTTCCGGCTCGATCAACAAAATCGTTCGTCGCGGAGGTGTCTGTATCCTCTGCCTCGAAATTTCAGGTTTGGAAGTGTGTTGAACTTACAGCGGTTTCCAATGCTTGCGCAAAAGGAGAGGCCAAAGCTCTTCTAAAAGTATTCATTTCAGATCCTACAAATAACTAACATTTACAAAAGCCCCCAAATGCTACCCCGCAAATCACAAAGAACAGTCCTACTGCTTTTGGTAAATAAAATATTATAGGTTTCAACCTAAATCTCATTTTATGAAGAAGCAACTACCCTTAAGAAGTATAATTGCACAAAAGGCCAGCTTTTTATTTATAGCCTTAACCATCTTTAGTTTGAATATGGTTAAAGCGCAGGATATCACACTGCAAAAAGAAGCAGTTGAAAGCGCTTTGTGTAACCAGTTCGATATAACCTTAACCGTAACTGGTAATCCACCGCCAATTCCGCAGGAAGTTATTCTGGTGATCGATAGATCGGGAAGTATGGGGTTCGATATACCCATGGATCCTAATGAACCGATCGATTATGCAAAGGATGCCGCGATCGATTTTGTAAATAATCTATTTACACCTGCAAATAACCCCACCGGTTTAAACCGTGTTGCAATTGTTTCTTATTCCACCAGTGCTACGGTGGATCAGGCATTTGTAATGGAGGCAGATAAGCAGGATGCAATCGATGCCATTAATGCCTTGGTGGCTAACGGAGGTACAAACATAGCAAGAGCTATGGATGTAGCCGATAATCATATGACTGCCAATGCCACCTTCGACTGTGCAACCGCAAGAAATATTATACTCCTTACAGATGGGGTTACCAACCGAACACTAAGTGGGTCCAGCTGTACTAGTACGCCAACACCTCCATTCCCAGCCAATAACACGGCCTGTATGAACGACGCAATAAATGAGGGTGTCGGTGCGCAGACAACCACAGTTTCTGGTGACATTTACAATCAGAATATTTTTTCTGTGGGTCTTTTTGGTGCGATCTCAGGAAATCAGCAAACCGCTGCAACCTATGTGTTGGATGAAATTGAAAATAAAGGACTGTTTACTACAGAAAGTGCAGCCGACCTTACCGGAATATATAATGATATTCTCGGGCAATTGGCTTTAGCTGCTAAGATGGGTATCGTAACCGATGTCCTTGGTTCGGGATTCCAAATGGTTGGAGGATCGTTAAGCGATCCGGTAAATGCTTCATACAATGCCGGTACCAATACGATCACATGGGATCTTGGTGACGTTTCTAATGAAACATTAGTTCTAACTTATACTATCGAAGCTGTTGGGATGAGCGGTTGTGGAATTCAGGATTCAGGTATGAGCAGTATGAGTTATGAAGACTCCAATTGTAATGATGTGGTTACTCCCTTCCCAAACCCACAGGTATGTGTACCATGTCCGGATATTTCAGATCCCACAATAGATCAGGTAGAATGTACCAATAGTGTAGATTATTCGGCTACATTCGATCCTGGGGCGTGTACTCCCTTTTCTCTGGAATTTGAATGGGAGTTCTTCCTTGATAACGTTTCTATAGGAACCGTTTCGGGAACTACGATGGGAGATCTTTCAGGAACATTCACGTACACAGGTGCTTCACCATTCGAAGGAATGTTCAGAGCCCAGTTAACTTATAATGGTACCTACAATAACAGTTGTAGTTTACCACCTGTAGTGGTTGATTCGGAAATTCCTGTTTACCTACCGCCGGATATGCCGGTCTCGGGAGGCGATCAGATAGAATGTGCCAGCTCACCAATTCAAACATTAACCGCCCAGGCAACTGTCCCGGCCGGAGAAAGTATAGTTTGGTACGACGCAGCCACGAATGGTAATGTTGTTCCTAACCCTACATTAAATACTGTAGGTACAGTAACTTATTATGCCGAAGCGGTAGACGATACGAGCAATTGTAGCAGTTTGAGCAGGGTTCCCGTAACCTTGACACTTTACAACTGTGCGATCAATATCGTGAAAACCGCCAGCCCGAATAATACTAATCAATGTAACCCGATCGCTGCCGGACAAGATATTACTTACACCTTCACAGTAACTAATCTGGGGAATGTAGCCATTACAGACGTACAGGTGAATGACCCGTTAATTGATCCGGTGAATCCAATTCCCGGGCCGGATAGTGGAGATACAGATAACGATGGTGAGTTGGATACCACAGAAGTTTGGACTTATACTGCCACTTACACAGTAGTACAAGGAGATATTGTAAATGGTCAGGTTCAGAATACAGCTACTGTAGATGGTAACGTTACCGGATCCTCTTCCTCGTATAACGTAAATGACGACGATACAGAAACAGTAGAATTGTGTCAGAATGCCGAAATAGAAATTACAAAAGCAACGGATGGGGATACTGTTAATTGTAATCCATATATAGTTGGAAGCACGGTAAATTATACCTTCACTGTATCCAATTTAGGTGACGTAGATATCACTAATGTTGTTGTAAACGATCCATTGTTAGGAGGAGTTGTAGCAGGACCAGCCAGTGGAGATGCTGTTAATCCGGGAATAATGGATGTAGGTGAAGTGTGGACATATAACGCGAGTTATAATGTTACCCAAGCCGACATCGATAACGGAGTAATTACTAATACCGCAACCGCTAGTGGCGATACGGCCTTAGGTGCGGTAAATGATCCAAGTAACACGGTTAATTTAACTATTTGTCAGAATCCGGACATCGCCCTTATCAAGGTAGGTACGTTCAATGATGAGAATGGCAATCAGTGTGCCGAGGTAGGCGAGACGATCTCTTATGCCTTTACGGTGACCAACACTGGAAACTTAACAATTACCAACATTACAGTAACGGATCCTCTGGCTACGATGGCCGGTGGTCCTATTGCTTCGTTGGCACCGGGTGCTTCGGATAACACGACCTTTACGGCCAGTTATGTGATCACTCAGGCTGATATCGATGCAGGTAATGTACAGAATCAGGCTACGGCCAATGGTACCACTACGGCAGGTGCAGTAAGTGATCTTTCGGATGACAACAGCAACCTGGAGGATGATCCAACCAACACACCACTGTGTCGTCAGGGAGACATCGCCCTTATCAAGGTAGGTACGTTCAATGATGAGAATGGCAATCAGTGTGCCGAGGTAGGCGAGACGATCTCTTATGCCTTTACGGTGACCAACACTGGAAACTTAACAATTACCAACATTA
>Ga0213840_1000336_pt1 | contig 78292 bp, 91 predicted proteins | sample SWPATP22_FD_160132 | JGI IMG/M metagenome (GOLD analysis project Ga0213840, IMG submission 160132) | Coastal seawater microbial communities from Marineland, Florida, United States - SWPA TP2 #2 | ecosystem: Environmental > Aquatic > Marine > Coastal | place: USA: Florida | collected 2016-08-14 | reverse complement strand
ATCATTATCATCACACGTCTGTCCAGCATCCGGACATGGCGTTCCGGCGCAACCACATTCGCCATCCGTTACATCATTCTCCGTAGTCGGATCATTATCATCGCATGTCTGTCCAGCATCCGGACATGGCGTTCCGGCGCAGCCACATTCGCCATCCGTTACATCATTCTCCGTAGTCGGATCATTATCATCGCATGTCTGTCCAGCATCCGGACATGGTGTTCCGGCACAGCCACATTCGCCATCCGTTACATCATTCTCCGTAGTCGGATCATTATCATCGCACGTCTGTCCAGCATCTGGACATGGCGTTCCGGCGCAACCACATTCGCCATCCGTTACATCATTCTCCGTAGTCGGATCATTATCATCGCATGTCTGTCCAGCATCTGGACATGGCGTTCCAGCGCAACCACATTCGCCATCCGTTACATCATTCTCCGTAGTCGGATCATTATCATCGCATGTCTGTCCAGCATCTGGACATGGCGTTCCGGCGCAACCACATTCGCCATCCGTTACATCATTCTCCGTAGTCGGATCATTATCATCGCACGTCTGTCCAGCATCCGGACATGGCGTTCCGGCGCAGCCACATTCGCCATCCGTTACATCATTCTCTGTAGTCGGATCATTATCATCGCATGTCTGTCCAGCATCCGGACATGGCGTTCCAGCGCAACCACATTCGCCATCCGTTACATCATTCTCCGTAGTCGGATCATTATCATCGCACGTCTGTCCAGCATCCGGACATGGCGTTCCGGCGCAACCACATTCGCCATCCGTTACATCATTCTCCGTAGTCGGATCATTATCATCACACGTCTGTCCAGCAGGAGGGCAATCTGGGCACTTTATACATAAAGGCTTATATCCCTGGGCTTTCTTTCCCGTAGAAGAAGTACGGCCATTTGAGTTAACATGTATTTCTACTTCAGCATAAGAGCCTTCAGCTAGCGAAAAACAACCTTCCCAACCTCCTTGGTTCGGCAACAAGGCGAAATCAGGAGAGTTTCCATCAATCTGAACGCTATTACTAATATCGTAGATTTTCATCCACGAATCCGAGGGGGAATTATCTGCTGGTTGCCCTGGCTCCATGAGTACGAGAATACAGAGGGTATTAGTCTCACAATTATAGCGTAGGTAAGCTTTAGACAACAGATCCTTCGTTGGATTTCCTGCCTCGTACATGTTGGCAAAGAAATCATCAGTAAGATCCCAATCGGATATGTCACCATCTACCGTCGTTTGCCCAAAGCCCGGGCTTGTCGCAACGTCGCATTCGTCAACTAGTGATAATATATCACCTCTAGTAGCAGTATTATAATTGCCGATCTCTCTTTGACTAAGTAGTTGAGACGTAGGTAAAAGGAAAAGAAGGGATAAGAGAATAAGCCAGAAGGGTTGGCTTGTCTCATTGGAATTTTTGGAGCATGCTGGGCGAGTTAGGAGCACAGCACGATCTTTCATGGTAGAACTACACATAAAACCTCGTGTTTATTTGTTACTAAATAATATCACAAGGTCAATCGTATGTTAATACCCACTACAGGCAGGTAGTAGTGTTTGACACTACACAAAAGGTCTTAGTGTTGCCCATAGTGGTTTAACCACGCTGACCAATAATTTTTAAGCGTATTAGCGGGACAATATGAAAGATCTACGATGTTATAAGTTGCAGAGGAAAACTAAAGCCAATGCTTTAGGATAGTCTATACTAATTGGGTATTAGAACGATAGGGATTACAATTAGATGAGTTTAGAGATGAGTTTAGGAGTGAGTTAAATTAGCTCATTCGGATTAAAATGTAGAGGGTTCTGAGCTGCTAATTGTGAAGGTAGCAAAACAATTGTAATACAACAAATATTATACATTATTTTTTATATGTGTAATTTCCCTATGCCATAGCTTCAAAGATGATAGATATTCCGTTTTTAGGTCGAAGCGTAACTAGCGGTAACATTTCCGGAGATTCATTTCCAACTAGTTGCACACAGTACTTACGCAAATAGTGGGCTATCACCAATTGCATTTCCATCATTGCAAAACTATTCCCAATGCAGAGTCTTGGGCCACCACCAAAAGGCAGGTAGGAATAATTGCCGCTCATTTGCTTTCTGTTTTCCGGCGCAAACCGCTCCGGTTCAAATACTTCGGGCTCATCCCAGAATTTTGCATCATGATGCAAGGCATAGATAGCTAAAACGACCATGGTGCCCTTAGGAATTTGGTGGCCTTTAACTTCGTCATCAATGGCTGATTGCCGATCCGTTACCCAAGCAGGTGGGTACAACCGCATGCTTTCCTCGATTACCTGGGTAGTGTAAGACAGTTTGGGTAAATCCATGAATGTAGGTGCTGCATTCCCTAACACCTTCTGCAATTCCTCTCGCAAAAGCTCCTGTTTGTCAGGGTGTTTCGCCAGGAGATAGAAAATCCAAGAGAGGGCATTGGCGGTGGTTTCATGACCTGCGGTAATTAAAATGTTTGTCTCTTCCAGCAATTGCTGATCTGTCATGCTTTCGCCTGTATCTTCATAACGAGCATCTAGAAGCATTTGCAGTAGGTCTTCTCTGGATTCCCCTGAGTTTCTTCGATTGCGGATCATACCGAGTAGCACCTCATCGGCGGCTTTACCCAATTTGATATGCTTTGCCAGTTGCCCAGAAATCTGGAACCAGGGGTTCAGATAAGGTTGTCGTATTTGCTGTACCAAAAAAGCTTGAATCGTGGTAAGACTATTACTAAGTAAATCCAACTTCTCTGCTGACACGGCCGTACTGAATAGTGAACGGGTCACAATATCAAAGGCCAATCTCATCATCATGGGATAAACATCTATAGCTGGCTGCTGCTCTGACTGCCTTAGGTCGGCCGGTTCTGTTTCGACAATTACTTGATTGATGATCTCTACCAGTGCCTGCAGGCGTTGCTTATGAAAGCCCGGCTGTATCAAGCGCCGCTGCTGTAGCCAGTAAGGGCCTTCGCTAGTAAGTAGGCCATTTCCGAGAAATCTTCGCAATTTATCGAAGATCATCGGAGTCTTGATATAATTTCGATGGTTCTTTTGTAAGACATGCCGAATAATGTCGGGATCTTTAGTCACCATCATGGGTTGAATTCCTCCAAGATAAGCCCGGTAGGTCTCTCCATGTTGTTCAAAATTTTCCAAAAATCCTGGAATTGGGTTCTTGGAGTGCTTCATGGCGAATTGAAGCGATTTCAGGCGAAGTGTGAGATCTAATTTCAAAATGGTCAGGTTATAAGCTAATGATCAATTTGTCCCTGCGTTCTTTGTCGATTCCATTCGAAGAGCGCCATGCCTAGTGCTTGCACTACATTCATAGAGGAGTTAATGCCCTGCATAGGGATATGGACGCAAAAGTCTAGTCGTTCCAATACTCCTGCCGAGACTCCTACATTTTCACTCCCTACCCAAATCGCTAACGCCTTATCAGTTGGCAAGTGGCAATCAAATAGAGACTTGCTATTGTTCGTGATCTCCAAGCCAATAAGTCTATACCCTTGGGCCTCCAATTGATCCAAGATAGCTAATTTGTCAGCTGCCAAGGTGAAAGCCACCCGTTTTTCGGTAGACCGTGCCGTCCGCCTCACTTTTCGGTGCGACGGTGCGACGGAGGCTCCGGTTAGATATAGTTTTTCCACCCCCATAGCATCTGCCAACCGGAATACAGAACCTACATTTAAAGGATCTACCATATCTTCACAGATCACCACCAAAGGAAAATGCCGCTTTCCTGTGGTTACCTCCTCATGTTCTAATTGTCTTTCCAAAATTTAGGGGTTGAAATGTTTAATGTTTAACTATACTGGTCTAAACAGCATTGACCATTCCCGGCTTATTTGTTAAAAACCAATCGTCCACAGGGAATTAAAGTAGAACCATAAGGCTCAATGTCAATTTTGTAGAAAAGATCTTGGTTTTTTGCTACAAAACCAGTTCTTACCAGACCATTTTTCGCCGCATGAAATAGCAAAACGACATAGAAGTAAAACGCCTCATTGAGGTCGACTGTTTCCTGTAGCATGCTGATTTCCTGGAAGCCCGCAGCTAACGAAGATTCTAAATCTGCTATTCCGTAACTATATAATGATAGTTTGTCAACGCTCATATTGTCTGGGGGCAGAAATAATCTAAAATAGGACTCAGGAAAAGAGGCAAGGACCAAGGAATCCGCCGGAAAGTTGATAGTCAACTCTAATGGATTAATCGTCTCATTAGTTAAACGAGTCCAGAAAACTCCATATCCATAGCGAACTCCAGTCGTATCTCCGCCACTCAGTACTCCGCTGGAATCAATATAGGCTCCACCTTTTGGGAAGCTATTTTGAAATATTACATCGTTCCCCTCCGCATCTGTGTACCTGGATTCTGAGTGAACGCTTGGGTCAAGATCACTGATTCCCTTGTTCTTTATAGTACCCACTGGTATGGAGTCTATTGTCTTAGCTTCAAAGGTATCTTCATCCTGGCCATCTTGAGCACTTTGTCCACAGGAGCAAACGCCTACCACCAAGAGTGTGATTGTCAGTATGATCCACTTCTTCTTCATAAATTATTCTGCCGTCCTTAGTAGCTATTTTTTCCGACCTCTATTTATTTTAGTCTGTACTGTACTTTACCTCTCCCCCGACAATCGTCATTTTCACTTCTGTTTCTAATATCTCTGCATCGGAGCAAGTAGATAAATCTTGGGATAGCACCACAATGTCTGCCAATTTCCCCTCTACCAATGAACCTTTATCCGATTCCTCAAAAGCAGCATAGGCATTCCATAAAGTATAGGAATAGAGTGCTTCATCTCTTGTCATTCTTTGTTCCGGGAAGAATTCAAAGCCAGTATCGGCTCTTTTCCGAGTAACAGATGCATATAAACATTCAAAAGGATTAACGTCCTCCACTGGTGCATCCGTTCCATTCGCTACTTTGGCTCCAGAATCGATCAAAGAGCGCCAAGGATAAGCTCCTTCGCGAGCTCGTTGCTCTCCCAAGCGCTTCACCACAAAGGGTGCATCAGAGGTACAATGAATACCTTGCATGGAAGCAATGACATCCAGTTTACTAAATCGGGCGATATCGTCCGGGTGTAGATGCTGTGCATGTTCTATCCGCCATCGAAGATCAGTTTGGTCAGGATGATCCTCAAAATTCTTCTCCATAATATCCAGAACCACCTGGTTAGCCTTATCTCCAATAGCATGTACACAGAGTTGCATATTGTGGTCGATGGCCAATTCAGCAATCTTCTCTACCTCTGAGATAGGGGTCGTATTCTGGCCATGAAAATCGGTTTTATCGTCATAGGAGGCTAGCAACCAAGCGCCAAAAGCACCTAATGCGCCATCCACTTCTGTCTTAATTGCTTTGCAGGTGAAAAAATGATTGCCCGCATTGATGATGGGGAAACCAGCCATATTGTCTTTCATGCGATCATGGGAGTGACGTAGCATGACCCAAAGTCGCATATCCAGATCGCCCTGCGCTGCCAATTCCTGGTACCACTCGATGTCCTGATAGGAGGAGCCAGCGTCTTGAAAGGAAGTCACTCCATTCTCCAAACATTCTTTCTGTGCAGCTTCTATTCCTTTAATCCAGTTCTCCTTTTTTTGATCATCCGTTAAGGTATTTACATATTCCTGATAAGCGGCCCGGATGATGGCCTGTGCTCGTTCTTCAAAAACACCAATAGCCTCTCCTCTAGAATCTCTTACAATTTCTCCTCCACTCGGATTTGGCGTTTCTTTGCTTACTCCTGCCAATTCCATTGCCTTGGCATTTGCAAACAATCCATGACCACTGGCATGCCCTAAAAGGACGGGGTTATTGGGTGAAACAGCACTTAATTTATCATGAAAGGGATACCCCAATACATCACGATCCAAGGCTTCTATCCACTTCTCTTGATGCCAGCCACGCCCCGTGATCCATTCACCAGGTTCAGCATCTTTGGCAGCATCCGCTACCATCTGGACGATTTCATCCCAGCTCTTTGATTTGAGAAAATTCAGGTTGAGCATGCTTTGCCCCAATCCGGAGAAATGGCCATGGCCTTCTATCAATCCCGGCATAGCAAACTGGCCTTTTAAATCAATTACCTCGGTAGCTTCCCCTTTAAGAACTTCTACTTCTTCTGTCGTTCCCACTTTCATAATTCGCCCGTCTTTCACTGCTACAGCTTGGGCGGTAGGCTGTTCACTATTAACGGTGTAAAAATTTCCGTTGATCAGCACCGTATCGGCACTTTCTTCTGGTTGGCAGGAGCATAATAAGGAAATAAATAGCGCTCCATAAAGAATCCTAATACGCATTTAGCTTGAGTTTTTTTTCCTTCTCTGGCAAGCCTTGTGGTCAGTGTTTTAGTTGGAAGAAATGCGTCTACTGGAAGCAGTACATTCAGATAAAAGGTGACCTAAAAACACAAAAATTGTCAGAGAATCTTTTTTGTAAAGAAGTAAACTAAGGTATCTTGCCCAACAGGCATGACACTATTGATGCCTTCAAATCTAAGAATTATTGCCTAAAAGATGTTGCGGAAATTAATACCGCTAAAAATCTTCTCTCTTTCTACTGGCTGCTATATTTGCAACACATGGAAAAAGTGTTGCTTCAATTGAGAATAAAGGGCCGGGTACAAGGCGTATACTATCGGGCATCGGCCAAATCCAAAGCGGATGAGCTTGGCCTCTGTGGCTGGGTCAAAAATGAACCCAACGGCGATGTATCTGTTATCATAGAAGGCCCTCCAGAGCTTGTTGCACAAATGGTAAGCTGGTGTCAGAGTGGTCCGCGGATGGCCAAGGTAGAACAGGTAGAACAACAGCCCGCCCCCCTTAAATATTATCAAAATTTCACTATTCTGAGATGAACACAATGATTAGAAAAGCAGTAAAAGAAGATCTTGCTGCCATTCACGCCTTGGTTAGGGAACTCGCCATTTATGAAAAGGCTGAACCCGAATTCATAGCTAGTCTGGAAGATTACCAAGATGATTTCGATGCAGGTATATATAGTGCGCATGTCGCTGAAGTGGAAGGAAAGGTCGTAGGAATGGCATTGTACTATATGACCTACTCTACTTGGAAGGGCCGGATGTTGTATCTAGAAGACTTTGTTGTGTTGGATAAACATAGAGGATTAGGTCTTGGCCAAAAGCTATTTGATGCCTATCTCGAGGAGGCTAAAAGAAGAAAATGTCGACTGGTAAAATGGCAAGTTTTGGATTGGAATGAACCCGCATTGCGTTTTTACCGTAGAAACAATGCAGTGATAGAGAAAGAATGGTGGAATGGCAAGATCTTTCTCACCGAACTCCAGTAAACGAAGGTCATTAAGCAAAATTAATTCCGGTTGTAGTCTTAGTCATTAGCTGTCAGGTAGTGTCTCTAGCTATCCCTGCAAACTGACACTAAGCCAACCACTTATTTGTTAAAACCAAAATATCTTAATACCTTTACCTCTTGTAATATTACGACTTTTCCCTACGATTAGAAAGCTTCACTAAGCACTGACAATGTGCTGATTTCACATAATACAAATAAGTCAACTGGCTAAAGATATAGTGTTTCATAGTGTGAGGGGTAGCCGCTTCGGTGGTTGCTCCTTTTTCTATTTCGTTTTTCTGAAATTCTTTTAGATCCCTTCTCTTCCAATAAGAAACGAGACCAAAATGCCGCACGCTTTAGAACTCTCGCACCAGGAGTTCATTGGCTAGATCCATCAATTCCTGTTTTCTCTCAGCAGCAGCAGTTACCTGAGAAAGGTGTTCAAAAGCTTTGGTCTGGTACAATTGCATTTGCTCAGTAGCTCGCTCCAAGACCTGATATTTTTTGAAGAGATACGTTACGGCTTGTACTTTTTCTTGTTCATCTGCTTTCTTCGAGCTAATCCATTTTTCTAATTGCTTTCGATCTCCTTCATCCGCTATGGCCTGAGCAGTAAGCAGTAAATAGGTCTTCTTATTATTGAGAATATCCCCTCCCACCTTTTTTCCGAACTTATCGGGATCACCAAAGGTATCCAGTATATCATCCTGCATTTGAAAAGCAAGGCCAATGTTCCTTCCAAAAGCCGCCAAGTGCTGACCATTCTCCGTCCCACATTCCGCCAAAATAGCGCCAAGTTTTAGGCATCCCTCGATCAAAGCAGCCGTTTTATACTCGATCATCTTCAAATACTCAGGGATAGTGACATCATTTCTGGTTTCAAAATCCATGTCGTATTGTTGCCCTTCGCAGACTTTAATGGCAAGTTCATTAAAGGTTTGAATGAGCGCCGGAATCAACTTGTCCGGAGCTCGTAAAAGAAACTCATAGCATTTGATCAGCATGACGTCGCCAGATAGAATGCCCGTATTTACATCATACAATTCATGAACTGTTGGCTTACCTCTTCGCAAAGGGGCAGCATCCATGATATCGTCATGCACCAGGCTAAAGTTGTGAAAGACTTCTACAGCTAGGCCCAATGGCAAGGCAGGCTCATGATCATCATGAAATAATCGATAACTCATCAAGACCAAAATAGGGCGTAAGCGTTTCCCCCCCAACTGCATAATGTAATCAACGGGTTGATACAGGCCGCTCGGATCCTTATCGAAACTGTTGTCTTCCATGTAAGCAATAAAATCCGAATAATAAGTGCTAACTAGCTGCATGTTAACTCAATTTAGTGATGCAATAAAAGCTTGCAGTTACGAGGTCATTCACGACAAAATGATTTCCCTCTCTCCATTTTCGAACAAAACTCCCAAATATGCGTACTAAGCAATACAAAGGAGTTGTTTAACAATGGTTACCAACATCTTGTTGCAGTCCTTACTGCGAAAAATCACTAATCCTCGAATGCGGATGTACGGAAGTAAGGAATAAAATCTGCCAAAGTCAAGTAAGCTATACTTTTGCGGACTGAAGCTTGAAGCGGCAACATTTATATTATTTCTATTTTTAGGAGGGAACAATTATAAAGGCTATTTTTGAATATTGATCAATTTCGGGTTTAGGAGTTGGTATGAAAGAGGGAACCAAGACTAGATTCTTGCTCGTCTTCACTTGCCAATAATGTGTATAAAACCATTTCTTTTTGACACATTTTACTCAAAATCCCAATAGATTAATTGTAAAAAGGGATTAGAGCTGATAAAGCCATCCACGTTTTCAATTCAAAAAAGGTATATTGGCCTTTCATTTATTCATTTATTCTACGTGTCGTGAAAGAAACCCGTCCATTTAATATTTTATTGATCGAAGATAATCCTGGGGACGTGCGCCTCACTCAGGAAGCGTTTAGAGAGGGGAAGAAAGAAGTGAATCTCGAAGTGGTGATGGATGGAGTTGAAGCCATCAAATACCTAAGGAGAGAAGCGGGTTTCGAAAATCGCCCAATGCCAGATCTTATTCTTTTAGACCTTAACCTACCCAAGTGGGATGGCAGAGAAGTACTAAAGGAGATCAAGGCTGACGTAAAATTGAAGCGAATTCCGGTTGTGGTTTTGACTACATCCAACGCAGAGCAGGATATCATTAACAGTTATGACCTGCACGCTAATTGCTTTATCAACAAGCCCGTAGACTTTGACAATTTCTTCGATATCATTCAAAAAATTGAAGAGTTTTGGCTAACGACAACTATTCTGCCCTCGATGGCTAGCTAGATCCTGAGAGCAGACCTTATTATTCAAAACATCCTGTGTCTCCACTGTAGTTTAACCGTATAATTAGTTGAACCTATTGCATTAATATTCCTTTTACATTTCAATGAGTGGTCAAATCAACAATATCTTAGTCATAGAGGATCTTGAATCGGATGCAGCTACGATTAAAGCTTATTTGGAAGAGGCATCTTTCAAACACAAGCTCTATCATTCCGATACTTTGAAAGGGGGCATCAATATATTGGATGAGAACAGTATTGATTTAGTACTCCTTGATCTTTCCATCAATGATAGTACAGGGTTCAACACCTTGAAAAAATATCTGGACGAATCAGCAGACGTGCCCGTTGTCGTGATGACGGGTAATAAGAATGAGATCGTTGGTATCCAATCCGTCAAGGCTGGTGCTCAAGATTTTCTCGTAAAGGGAGAATTCGATAGTCGGAGATTGGTCAACACCATCCGCTATTCTCTACAGCGCTTCAAGACCCAGGCTAAACTACAACAGCACGCCAAGGAGCTTTCGATCACAGAAAAAAGAAGAATCGAAGCCCAAAACATGGCCAAGTTTGCCAACTGGGAGATGGATATCGTATCCAATGCTATGAGTTGGACAGAGGAAATGTTTCGGATTTTTGGCGTACAGCCCAATAGTTTCCAGCCGTCCTTGTCCGATTACTTAGATTTTGTGCATGTAGAAGATCGTGAAAAGGTTGAAGATTTCTTTGCCGAGGTGATTAAGACGGGACAATTGAATAGACTGGAACACCGGATACTCCTGAATAATCGACTGCTCAAGCATTTGACGATTCAGGCAAGGGTTAACTACGATGAATTCACTAACAAGATCATTCTAATAGGGAGTATACAAGACACAACTTATCGCTTGGACGAAGGGGAAAGCGCGCTCCCAGAGCCTCCTATTGAACCCCGTCCCTCCCTGCAAAACAGCGAGTTGTATCGGTTTGGGTTTGGCATCCGAACACCATTCAGTTCCATTGTCAATCTGGTCTACCTCTTGGAGAAATCCAATCCTACGCCCCAACAAGTGGAATTAATTGATGGCTTAAAGACATCCGTAGATGATCTTTCCATTGAGCTAAATAATATGCTCAACCTTTCCTTGCTTATCTCTGATCATGTTCCGTTGAATGAAGAGGATTTCTCTTTATCAGATATGCTCGAAACGATCCAGCGAGTAGCAAACCTCAAGGCTCAACAGCTGGAAATCCCTATCCACTATGATACGGAAGGCGAACTACCAAAGATGGCTAAGGGAGATGCGCAAAAACTATCTCAATTGGTACATAACCTGGTAGAGCAATGTTTTAGCCGATCTCGCATAGATGGAGAAATTCAATTTCACGCCCAATGGTTCAAGCGAAAGAAAGACTTTCCCTTTGTCTTGAAAATTCAATACAGTGGAGAAAGTTTTCCAGGAAAAGAGGAAACACAGCAGAGGAGTCACCCGGTGCAGGATTCAGCTCAATCTCTGCAAGAAGCGGTTGCCGATGATAGTTTGAGTTTATCAATGATTTATCGTTTGATCGAGATTTTAGGTGCAAAATTAGAAGTAAATCTACAATCCGATTCACCCTTGCTAAAACTTTCGGTTCCTTTAGAACTGGGAGCAGAAGTAGATGAATACGCAATCAAATTGCCGACACAACCGAAGCAGATCTTATTGGTTGAAGATCATGTTATTAATCAAATTGCCACACGGAAGGTTCTTACTTCGTGGTCAGATTTTTTAACAGTAGATATTGCCGCAGATGGGGAGGAAGCTGTCGACAAATTTCATAAAAAAGAGTACGATCTAGTCCTCATGGACCTGCAAATGCCAAAAATGGATGGATTAGAGGCTACCTTAAAAATTCGATCTGAAAGCAAAGTACCAATTGTGGCACTAACTGCTAATTCCTCAAGACAAGAAGAGGAAAAATGCCTAGCCATAGGTATGAATTCCTATCTGGTCAAGCCTTTCAAGCCAGAAGAACTGTACAGTAAAATAGCCAAGTTTTTATAGACTGGATATCACTTTGAACTGGACCTGCCCTATCTTTGTAATTATAGATATAAATCGAGAAAAAGACTATGATTACCAAAGATCTCATCATTATAGGAGGAGGGCCCACAGGCATAAATTGTGCTATTTCAGCCAAAAAGGCAGGTATTGACTGTCTCATTATAGAAAAAGGGCTACTGGTCAACTCCATTTACCATTTCCCTATTAATATGACCTTCTTCTCCACCTCCAAATTATTGGAAATCGGAGAAATACCTTTCATATCTCATGTAGAAAAGCCCACTCGCAAGGAAGCCTTGGAATATTACAGGCGCCTACAGCAATCCTATGGGCTCGAGATCAACCTATACGAACCTGTGCATAAGATGGAACGTCTAGCATCCGGTCAATACGAGATCTCCACAGCTAAGGGCAACTATCAAGCTACTTCCGTAGTTGTAGCTACAGGCTTCTATGACACCCCTCGCCTACTGAATGTACCTGGTGAAAATCTTCCGAAAGTGAAGCATTACTATGACGATGCCCATCCTTATATTGGTCAGAAACTACTGATCATTGGCGCAGCTAACTCAGCTTGCGATGTAGCGCTAGAAGCATGGAATAAGGGAGCAGAGGTAAGCATGGCTATTCGTAAAGATGAGATCTACCCCAAAGTAAAGTATTGGATTAGGCCGAATATTGAAAACCGGATCAAAGAAGGGAGTATCACCGCCCACTTCAAAACGGTAGTAACCGAAATAAGACCAAATGAAGTAGATTTATTAGGCCCTGATGGTCCATTTACTATCGAAAATGATTTTGTTTTGGCCATGACTGGCTACAAACCCAACTATACATTATTGGAAAACCTGGGTCTTGATATCCCCAAAGACGAGGAGCGAATCCCCATTCATGATCCGGATACCCTAGAGACTTCGCTACCAGGAGTTTATTTAGCTGGTGTGGTTTGTGCAGGAATGCGTACTAGCAAGCTTTTCATTGAAAATACCAGGGATCATGGAGATGTGATTATTGAGCATATCCAAAAGCGTCAAGCAGCTGTCCTTGCCTAACCCACGGTGACGAGTAAACCCAAAGCATTTACTCGAGCTAACAGACTACTACTATCTCTCCAATAGTTAGTTTTACCTTGGAGAGATAGTATCCCCACACCTTTGCAATAGGTCTCTACTTTATTAGAACTAACCGACAATTCGACCTCTCCATCTCCATGGTGGTGTACCTCAAAAACCTCACTCACTAGGGTGTTACGACTCCGAATGAAACTGGAGCCCTCCAGCCATAAACAATTAATTAAAGGACTTGAGATCGCTAGCTTAAAGAATTGACGGCTTCCGGGCGCAGTTAATACCCGAATATCGAGAATACTATTATGGCATCTGTAATGTACAGGCCAAGCCTTTCTTCCCCATCCCATCAGTCTTACACTAGATCGCTCTCGCTGTTCTATTGTGATCTCTGCCTTGCCTCCATATATTCGTACCACATTAAAATAAGGCAAGATAATTTCCTCTTCCCTCTTCAGGCTAACTGTAGGATTATCTACTCTTTGCCTCCTCTTTCTTTGCCAAAACGACTTAACGACACTTCTGAATTTAGATTTCATCACTCCATTGGTTTTTCTACTTATCTATTCCGTTCTTTACAACAAAGCTATCGGCAAGGAACTTTCAAGCCCAATAAAACGTAGTGAAGAGGGAAGGCTATGCGGTGAATTTTTACAGCACAATACTTCATTGTTTTACAAAATCTTCTATATTTGCATCCGCTGGTATTTACATGGGGCTATAGCTCAGCTGGCTAGAGCGTTTGACTGGCAGTCCAACTCACCTTGTTTTCTTCTTCTTTTACTTTATGATAATCAGTGACTTATAGATTTTTAATTCTTAAATCTTTTGTCACATGAAGGTTACTTTTGTCACTTACCTTGACAAACATGTTACTTTAAGAAATGGTGCACACCCTGTCTGCATACAGATCAGGTATGGAGGTAACAACACTAAGAAAAGGATCAAGGGCTATTCCTGCTTAAAAGAGAATTGGGACTCTGAAAGAAGATGCTATAATGTACACGAAAGAGGTCGACAGAAAAAGAATGGTTATATCAGACAGTACCTTGATGATTGCTACCACGTCTACCAGAATAATTTCATAGATAGCTTTGATTATAAAGAGTTCTCTAGCCTGTTAGCTAAGCATAGATCTACTGAGCAGGTAGAAGATAAGCGCTTAGGAGAGTTTGCTATGGACATATACAACCGCAAGGTGGAGTCTGGTGATGTATCTTCTGCAAAAAACTATCTAGCACTCATACCTGTATTTGAGAAAGCAGACTTGGACAATAAACGAATACGCGACTTCAATCTGTCCTCTATAAATAAACTTACAAAGTCTTTCGACGAGAGAGATATGAACGGCTTCAACTATCTAAAGTGGACAAAAACACTGATATCCTTCTCACTCAAGGAGGGAATAATAGAAGCCAAGCACAACCCTTTTAAGACAGTCTACAACCCTAACGGGTATGATATAAACGAGCGCAAAAGAAAAGGGAAGAAAAAAACCAATAAGAAAAGAATTAGAGATCTGACTGAGGAAGAAAAAGAAAGCGTTGTTTTCTATTACTACAACAACACCTTCTCAGACACTGAATGGAAGTACATGTCCTACTGGGTTCTCTCATATTTCTTTTTTGGGGTGAACCTTATAGACCTAGCTCGGTTGCGTTGGGATGATATCACAAACGACATTTGGAAGTATAGTAGATCAAAGACTGGGTTCGAGAACAAGCTGGGGAAACCTGTGAAGGAGGCTGCACTAGAGATACTGAAAAAGATAGACTCAAAAGGTAAGTACATACTACCTATACTAAATGGTTTCGATAAAGATCCAGTAGAGACAGAGAGAAGGGCAAAAAGAGAGAGAGACAATTCCTATAAGTGCTATAAGAGGGTCTCCAAAAAGATAGGTTTCAGCGATGGTAGATACTTTAGCTTCTACAGTGGACGTTACACAGCCCCTACCCTAGCGCTATCAAAAGGTGTAGACATAATGACGGTTAAAACTCTTATGGATCATGCTTCAATAAAGACTACCAATAAGTATTTGGGTATAGTGAGAGATAGAGAGAAACTACAGAACGCGATAGATATGCTATAATAAAAAACTGACGGTAGTCCGTCAGTAGATAATTGCTAAATAAGACCCTCATCTGCGAAGGAGTAATAGCCTTCCATAGTTACGATCAAATGGTCTAAGACAAGTACGTCAAGTAGCTTCCCAGCGTCTACTAGTTTCTTTGTTAGGTTCTTGTCAGGTTGTGAAGGGTATAGGCTAGATGAAGGGTGATTGTGTACTAAGAGTATACTACTCGCGTGACACTTTAACGCTGGCGCGAATACCACCTTTGCATCGACAACCGTGCCCGATGATCCTCCTTTACTAACTTGTTTATAACCCAATATCTCACTAGATCTATTAAGCATTATAACGTAGAACGTCTCTACGTACTCAATATCATCACCATAGATCTCAGACATGACTATCTGGTAGATGTCTAGGCTACATTTGACTTGATGCCGTTCTTCTTTTTTAATTTTAGCTGAGTAGGTTACTTGGATTTCTGCAACACGTTTAGGTACTCTTTTCTTTTCCATTTTTTTGTTATATGTTTATTGTGAAAGAGAGGAGCAGAAACGCCCCTCTCCAATAGTCACGCACTACCTTGAGGGCAGTACTTACGAATAAATCATATTCGTAAACCGCCAAAATTCAAGGCAGTATGGTTAAGAAAACAGAAAGCCCTACACCAGTAGGCAAGAGTAGAACCCTACCAATCTTATTCCTGCTATTCGCATTACTTTACTTCGCTTACGAGTCATTTGATGACTACGTAAAACGCAATCCAGACGGAACGTACGAACTAAAGGAGAAGAGAAAAGCCCAACTCAACGACAAGGTGAGAAGGATGAGAGAAAGCGCTGAGACATACCGCTTAGTTGCTAGACGAAACGGTTACTATCAGTGTTTACATTGTCCAAACGGCACATTCTACCTCTACAAAGGTGAAACAGCGAAAATCGGTATTACAATCCAAGGGGAATCCAAGAGATACAAGCCTAAGTATCTAAAAAGGATGAACCTTGAGTATGTTACTATCTACAAAGGGACAGTACAGAAAGCCAAGGAGTTAGAGGTCATTGAGATAGGCAAGTATCCACTCAGTGAAGAAAACCTCTCTCGTCCAGACAAACCACAAGGTGAGCTTATACGTTACAAGCTAGCGAGACCTATTTTGAATCTCGGTGATCAGTAGGTATATTTGTAAGGTGAGGAGAGTGTGGCGCACATGCTAACTAAATCACAACACAAATGACAATTACGAGAGCAGTACAAGAAGATCTCTTTGATCTGATTGACGTAGAGTTCTTAGAAGCTCAGTTTGAACAAGATCTATTCGTTATACTAGAATGTATAGATGAAGTAGATAAGGTTATCTATGAGGATGATTGCTTGATTGTCAGGATTCCCTACAGTGAAGCGCAAGCCTCAGAGAACCTGACAGAGCTGTTCCAAGAACGTCTCGAATCTGAACTAAAAAAGAGCCTCCTAGTTTCCTAGGGGGCTTTCTTTTTATCTACTCAAAGGACTTTAGTTCCTCATACGACTTGATTATTTCTACTATATTTCATTCACTAATCGCCTTTTCTGCTTTATTAATTCACTCTGATATAAGTGTTGCTCAAAAAACTCCTTCTACTCATATTTCTTGATACATAGAAAGTAACATTTTACATCTTTCTAGTTCTACAAGTATTTCTTCTCATACGGTACTCATGTCTATACATTAAACAATAAAACTAGCCAGCGTAGATATAAGTATACCTACTGCTACTCATACTATAAACCGATTCCTCATTCCTGTAATTGCTTCGTCTCGTGTAAAGTCTGGTTTCATTTCTATATGTAAAGTAAAACTAGTTTCCCAGGTATCACCGTATTTTACTTTCTAGTTTTCTAATCTTTTCGCGCTTTCTTTTATCTCCTATGCCTGAGTACTCTTGTGTTGCCTTGTTATACTCTTCTAGCCATGTGATTATAGGCTTTTGTCTTTTATGTCATAAGTTATAAGCGTCCTCTACTCTATGTATCTTTCAGTTGAACCAAAAGAAGTGTGTTACGTTTACTGTCTTTCTTTTATAGGACATTGTTTGTGGTTAGTATTATAAGCAGTCAGGACATAGTCCTCCTGTTAGGTTGTTAGATAGTCTACCGCATTGCCGACAGCTTCACTTCAATACTTCGGCAAGCCTCTGTTGATACTCTTGCTTCTTGAATAGTCTCTTTTTAGGTTGTGGGGTTGGGAGCTTTTCCATGTGTGAGGGTAGGATAAATCTACTTTAGACAATGATTGTTCTGCAAACTAAAATGGTTTTCCGTATCGCATCTCCTCATATTTTTCAAAGTCTCATCAGCATTCATCTAAGAATGAATCAACTCTAAGTTGACATGGTCATCGAACAGACCGTATGGTATCTCACCGACCGAATCAACTAGCAAGCTCTCGTCAGTCTTTCGAAAAGATAGAGTGGTAGATTTCGTCATATTCTCTTGTTATCTCTATTTCACATCATCTGTATACTTTCTTCATCCCCATATACTAAATAAATAAGGTTATTCTGAATCGGCACAATGCGCTAGTCGTTCACCGTCTGTTCTACAGTCATATACTCAGTCTCTAAACCTATAGAATGTTTCCTCTACGCAAGGAGCATCAAACTCAGGACAATAACGCCACTCAGAGTAAGGGCTATCGTAGCCAATAAGTGGAGAAAAAATGAAGCAATTTGCTAATACGTATCAAGTAAGTAATTCCATCTGTAATACTAAGGTAAAAGGGTTGCTGTGGTATGTTCCAAAATGGAAACAGCCACTACTTTCTCTTGCTCTTTTCCTCCTCTATTTTATCGTAGATCAGACCAGCAGCAGTATCAGCTGTCTCAGTTCGTGTTCAAGCGTCTCTCTGGTTCTCACGCATCTCAGTGAAGGTTTGTAATAATTCTTCTGCTCAAAGCTCTCTGAGCTTATTTAGACCAGCTTGGAACTTGCTGTTTGGGTTCTCGTGTACTTCTCTAGGTGTGTTAAGTTTGAATCTAGACATCTTGTATATTTAAAGAACAAAATTTAGGTTAGGTGGTGAGTAGTTTTCTCCCTTAGTTACTTTCCCATCTCTCTTCTTAGCTCCGATCTTGCTATCGTTTGACCTACACACCTCATCATACGCTCTAGTGATCGACTCTGCATCTAATCATAGCTTATGTAGCGTTCATAGAGCTACAAATATCACATCTATACAGGCATCTACCATTTCTACCTTATCGTCACTATCTGAGGCTAGCAAGAACTCACGTATCTCCTCTCTCATCATGCTGTAATCTAGGTATCAATCATACTTCCCTGTATCAAACTGTTGTTTATTTCCAAAAGCAAGGTTTCGGTCTATCGTTTTCTGTGGGTCTATCATTACTTATTATTACTATCTAAATCTTCCTTTGGTCAGTGAAAACCCTTATGAGGTCACTTATATATAGCATGTCACACAAATTTTCCACTTTCTCTTTCATACACACTCCATCAAATCTTCTCTCAGGTAGACCGTCTAACTGGCTCAAACTTTAAAGCAAGCATTACTCCAAGAAACGATCACAAAAGGATTGGCAATCGTATTAGTAGAAACTTCTTCATTACTTGTTGTTAGTATCTAAAAAAAGAGTAATTTTGTTTTCCTCTATATCGCCTATGTAGGATCTTAGAAGACTTTCCTTTTCTGACCAATCTAAACGAGTTATCTGTGAATCACATTTTTTACAAAGCAATGCTCATCACTTTTCACGCACCTTATCTGACTCTTCCATTATCTCTTTTAGTACGATTTCTGCCTCTCTATGTTCTGGACTTCACCGAGAACCGTAAAGTATAGTGTCGCACGAGGAGCAAGAGGCTTGTTCTATAAGACCATTTAAATCACAGTGGTCACAAGTACAGTAGTGTCTACTTAAGGAGAGACTTGTTTTCTTTAAGCTCTCGATTAGCTTTTCTATTGCCTCTTTAGATCAAAAAACTAGCTGTCACATTACTCATTAGTATAGAATAAATTAACTGCTTGTACCCATCTCTTCTTTGTTCCTTGTCCTCCCACATATCTTACCGAGATACATGCTGGATCTCGTCAACAAGCGTTCTGATAGGTTAGTAGTGTGTTTGCAAAATGGCTTCGGAAGTCTGTAACTAAGTCGAACTTAAACAAGTAACACCCCTCTATACCTTTGCCTGCTACTGTATACCATATAACAGATCCATCGTCTTTCTTTGCTCCTTTTAGTCATGCCCAGTTCTTAGACTTTGAGCACTCTTCTTTTGGTGCTCGGTTTGTACCTATGTGGCTTTCTGCCATAGTAATACCTAACATAAGTTTGAATGGAACTCACTTGTTGGCACTTATTTCAGTTAGTTGGTAGTACAGCTCCCAGTTATCACATAGGATAGTTGTTTTACCATTCTTTGTTCCTAGTTTGCATATCTGCTCCATCAGCTCTTTCTCTTCCTTGGTGGGTGACTGTTCTTGCTCCTCTACCTCTACCTTTCCGTTAGCTTCAACAACTTGCTCTACTTTCTCTGGTATGCTATCTACTGCACATTCTATATCCATCTTCTTACACTCCTGTTCAATAGCTTTCTGTATCTCTTGTTCTGTTGCTTCTATCTGTTGTATTTGTTCTGTTAGGATAGCTCTTTCTTCTACTAGCTTCTCTAGCTGTGATTTATTTTCTTGTGTTGGTCGATTCAGTATTGTTCATACGATAAGTACTAGTATTAGTACTGTAATTATATGCGGTGTATACTTTCTCATTTTGTTTGTAAGAATAAAACTAGCTTCTATACATGTCTACATACATGCTACATGCTTTACCAGATCTCCCAAAGTACTCATCACAATACCCATCTAGCTTATAAGCAAGGTTTGCGATCTCGAAGTACTTAGAACGGAAGTGATCTTCTATCTCCTCACAAGTAATCTTCTTTCTATCGAACGTAAAGAACGCCTCCTCTAGCTCGCAGTTGTCTTGATACTCTTGGTAGTATCTAGCTTGAGCAATAGTTTGTTGGATAGTGTTTCTGTACTCCATCTCTAGTCAGTAAACAAAGTCAGCTTGTTCAGGAGTAGGGATAAGGCTGTAGTCTGCTGATACAAGACTCATGCTCCAAACTCACAGAGCTAATCATAGACAAAAGACAGTCAGGTACTTGAATCGTGTAGGCATTTTTGTATGTGTTAGAAGTAAAGTATCTATATTATAACTCTGGAATTACATTTGTCAAGTCTGCATTAATCCTGCTTCTTTAGCTTGTTTACGGAACTTCTTTACATCATATCTCTCCCCTAGCATCTCTTTCCCCTTCTCTATTTGTCTTTTAGATAGTCTCTTTATCCCTCTAGCAACTTTCCATCTCTGAACAGTCGAACTACCTACTCAGTAGTACTTTGCGATATCTTCATTGGTCCAACCTGCTAGTATCTGTAATTCGATTTGTGCTCTGTTCTCATTCAGCTTGTCAGTCTTAGGGGTCTTTCTTTTCTTAGGTGCTTTTAGGTTACTTCATCACTTAGTGAAAACAGTGGTCTTTGCTGGAGTAATCTTTGGTTGTTGTGGGTTGATCGCTTGTGTATTGCAACTGCTACACGAGAGCTTAAACGATAAAAAGATCAACGCAACGATTCATAGTGCAATAATAATTCACATTGTATAATACGTAAGATGTAAAGCAATTAGTGTCATTCTTGAAATCTAGCTATATTGTTTACCTGCTTATCCATATCGAAGTCACTCTTTAATTTAGACTTCCCATGATGGTAGTTATTTAATGTCTTCCTAGAAAATGTGTCTATCTCTTCTATGACTATACTGTCTCTTCTTATTTTTTCTCATAGTTCTTTATGCTCCTCTTCTGCTATGGTTTCCGCTTTTGTCTTGTGCTTTACGATCCTATCACTTAGCAGTTGGCTCACTTTTTTTCTCACTTTGTCCTCATAGTCTCATTTATTTAAGGAGTATTCTTTAATAAGATCTATCTTTTCGTTTATCAAAAGGTTGTATTGGTACAAGTACTCGTCTAAGATGCTGATTGTTGTGTCTTTGATTACATCCTTTTCCATCTTTTTTAGAGAGTCGATTATCAACTTATACATAAGTATATTTCAAAAATAAAAGGGGCACGAAGCCCCTAGTGATTAAAAAGGAACGTCAGAGTCGTCGTCACTCCCTGTTCAGAAAGGATTCTCTCCCTCAAAGTATGCGTCTATATTTACCTGTGTTTGCATGATTGTGTTCTTTGCTTCCTCTCCTAGTTCTGTAGGAGGTAGCGGGTTGATAGTGTAAGTAGTTTTCATCTTCTCCCCTTCCTTCTTGATCTTAATGTCAAAGTTACGTGGGTCTCCAAAGTCTGCGTCTCTACTAATGCTTACGATCTGATCTCTGATAGTCTTTTGTCCTACGCTCCATACCTGCATACGTTGGTCGTTATGGTTCCAAACGATACAAGTCCATACTAGCTTAGAGCTAGGTGGAATAGGTTGTCCTTCCTCTTTCTTTCCTCTAACAACTTTGCGTCACTCTGTTCCGTCTTCTTTATCTTCCCAAAGCTCCCAAGAGATAACTGGAGATTGCAAGAATCTAATCTTTGTAGTACCAGCCTCTAGCTTCAAGAAGTCACTGTTTGACGGCTCTGAATAGTTTTCAGGCAAAAATGAATCTGTCATTGTAGTAATGGTAAGTATAAAAGGGCAGTGTAAAGCGTGCCTAGGCTAAGGACAGTTTAAGGAGGTGTCTAGCTCACGTAATTACTTTCCAAGCAGGTCTAATAGCTCGATAGTTTTCTTTCATTCAAGTATATCTAGTACTATCTGGTAGATCCCATCACCTAGGAAGTCTATCATAGTTCACAAGTCCTTTGTTATCTTCTCATACGCTTCACCGATTAGCTGATTTCTGTCAGTCATCTTAGTGCTCTATAAGGGAATAAAGGTAGTCGTTTGTAGATAGGTTCTGGTAGAGGCTTGTATTCACCTCTTGTAGCTCTACATGTACATCTTTGGTTCTTGGGGTTGTTCTTCTCATTCTCCATCTCTCTCTCTGAATCCATCCAGCATTACAATAACTTGCTCCTGCAATCTTCGCTCTCAACTCACTGAGAGCCTTTTTAGCTTGTTTGGGTAGAGGCATAACAACACACGTAAAGGATAAAGGGTTGAGCTGATCTATAGGAGATGATGTGGGTCTGCTTATTGTTGCCATAGTGACGATTATATTGTAGACGTAAACACTGATCTAGGATGTTTACTTTTTCAGGGGTCAATCAGCCCTGTTTCCCACACCATCTGTTATAGACCAACTCATATGTTATCATTATACACACAGATATATTCCACGCTAGTCTTTTTTGCTTTTAGGGTCTAACTTTTGGTTCAATGCCCGCTTGTTTAGCGACCTCTCTCGTCACCTAATTGTTTCTTCAAAAGAAGTTTTCTCTTCATTTTTTCATCATGTCTCTAACATTATCTCTGTACGTACCGTAGAAAAGGTTATTAATGCTATTGTTAAGTCTGTTGTCGTCTTTGTGGCAAATACAACATATACCAATGTTGTTGTTTTTAGCTAAAGGGACTTTATTGAATGAGAAGTATACTATTCTATGCACCATAGTATATTTTCACTTCCCATTTTTCATAAGTCTTACTCTTGCATAACCTCAGTTGTTGACTTGTTGCTTTAGCATCCTTCAAGTTTGTTTAACGCGTCTAGTGTAGAAATTTCCTAGAGAATCGCGTTGGTGTGAAGTAGAATATCTATCTAGGGATCTAACTCTTCATAAATTGCTCACTTCATAACTTCACTCATATCAAGTGACTGGAACTCGCCTCTCTTTCATAAAAAAGTTTAGGTAATAAAACTTTCTACTTGTACTTGTCATGTAACACATCTGGGAACACTCTCCATAAGTCTCTCTTTTTTACTCGTTTTGCTTGATACGCCTTCTTGTTAGAGTGTATCTTCTGGTGGCAAGGCGCACATACTATCAATAGGTTATCTGGGTGGTTTATGTTCTTGTGTCGTCAAGCCTCAGATCTGTAGACTACGTGGTGGATCTGGAACGGTAGTCGATGCTTCTTACACCCACACTCCTCACAGAAGTTACATCAGTATTTTATCTTCTGTGTATTCAGCTTTATTTTCCTATGTCACATAGCTCTATAAAGTCTAAAACAGTGCATGGGTTTTCCTTGTCGTACGCTTTCGTAACGAGTGCAATCTGAATTTGGCTATCGTCCTTGTATAAAATTCATTCTAAGGCATCCATCGTCAGCTTGTGATAATTATCCCAGTCACGCTTCCTTCTGTCTCAGAAATAGATTTTGATCTCTACGGAAAGCGGTGTTTCGAGACACTTTCATGCGTATTGTGACCTCGCTTGTTCGATATATGATGCTTTCAGGAGTTTTGCTTCTTTCTTCATATATCTAATCCTACCGCGTTGTCAGTAGATGTGTTGAGTGGATAGTGGTCTTCACTGTAGAACTATTCTGATCATTGTAGGTAGAGATCTAAAAGTTGCCTAAAACTCCAAGGGGCTTAGTGTTGTGTTGCATAAGTCTGAATACAACATCCTCTGCTGTGTGTCAATCTCGTCGCTCTGCTTTCGCTATTTCCTTACAGCGTACTTTGTCTCGATACATGTTTGGTAAATGGTAGGATATTTGGTTGAACTGGTCATTCTGTGTAGGACACATTCCCTGAACTATAAACCATCATTTCCACATCTCATAGTCGTAGTGTATGTAGCTTTTTATCCAGTCTCGATTAGTGTTGTTGATTAAGGATATAAGCAGTGCGTGTCTATGTTCGTATAGCTCCTTGAATGTGTGGTGTCAGTCAGAAATATTATCTGTTGATCATAACTTCTTTATTTCTTCATTAATCTTTTTAACGTCCATCTTGTAAGTAAATCTGTAAAAGCTTTTTGAATCACTCTGTATACTTGTGTGGGTTCTCTTGTATATCTTTCTCTATCCGTTCAACGTCTGCTCGTAGTATTTCAGCTATCTCTTCTTCTTGGATTGTTAGTGGTCAGTCGTGTGTAGCTTCGTAAACTTCTTTGAAGTAAGGGTTAGAGTATTTCCTGTTTCTTTTGTACTTGAACAACTTTCTTACTTCTACGTCTATACCCAGCTCTTCTTTCGTCTCTCTCTTTGCAGCGGTCTCATAATCTTCTATTCCAACGCCTCACGATACTGAGCAGGACCGTAATCAAGGAGACTCTTTTTTGTTCTCAGATCTTTTCTGGATAAGCATCTGTCACAGTGAGTTGAACAGCAAGACTCATACCGTCCTGTGTATCATCTCACTCTTGTAAAACTCTGATCTAGGTCTGTAATCTATAAGCTCATCTTTCTCATCTACGTGGGATATTAACTCTTCCATTGTGTTTGGTAGGTGATAAACACCTGTATCGTGTGTATGTTGTTAGATTTTGCAAAGAATAAGCTAAGAATTTTCTGGGAAGTATTTTCTGAGGATTTGTTCTATTGAGGGTTTGTCAAACATTCTAACCACTTGGTTTGCTATAAGTTCGTAAGCACATTTATCATACTTATCATCTTCTTGCTCAAATCAGAAGTCTATTATTATCTGTTCCTCATAAAAGCATCACCAGTATCTTCCTTCTCTGTCTCTTATTATATAGACTCAATCTGTATAGCTAATTCCTGTGCTATAGTGTGCTGTTCGTCAATTAGGGTGTATTCGTTTCTTAGTCATCTGTATTGTTAGAAAGTAAATCATCTTCAATTTTTTTAACACCGTCTATAATCTTTTTTACCGTAGGAGGTGTTTCTGTGAATGTTAATCAGAACTCATTGCGCTTATCTAGTTCTTTAGAAAGTCTTTTCACCCACTCCTTGTATAGCAAGCTTACCTCTTTCTCTGTTATTGCATAATTAGAAAACCTTGTTCCATCTATTTTTCCTTTAGGCATCGTTATTATTTAGAAAGTAAATCAGATAGGTAAGCGACTTTATCTTTGTGGAGAGTGCTTTGCATTTTTAGAAAGTTCCATCTTCGCACTCTCGGTGCGTCACTTACGTTATCTAGAACATAAATCACTCCTCAATCCCTAAACACAGGGTCTACGTACCTACTATCATATTCTGGCGTTTCATACTGCCAGTCAAGGGGAAACAACGCTTTCCAAAAGTTGGAATCTCAGTAGAGTATATCGTTTAGAGAGAGTGAGATGTATTCTTCGTTAAAAGGTCCAACGTCTTCATATAGAAGTATGTGCTTTCAGAACAAATGCGCTTGATCAAAAGAAACTCACTCATACACAGCCCCCTTCTCTACCCACAAGTCTAATATTTCTTGTAACGTCATTAGTAACTCTGTTTAAGATGTGAACTACCAAGGACTAAAGTCCGACGGCTTCCTGCTTCATAGAGTTCGTAACCTACACTCTCCACAGGCGTTGAGCTTAAGCTCGGTTCGCGTAGTACCTACGCTACCAGTTACTACCGAGTAGTTCTAAAATCTAAGTAGTAGCCCTTGCTAATATGTTGAGACTAGCATTGTAGTCTCTATCGATTATCAGTCAGCACGCACCGCAAGTGTACGCTCTCACTTCAAGACTTAGCTTTTCTTTTACATGACCACACCTACTACAGGTCTTGGATGTGTTGTGTGGCTTTACCTTGATTAAATTCGTTTTGTAGTCTAGCATAGTGAAGAACATTCATCGACTTACATCTATAATGGCTTGTGCAAGGCAATGGTTCTTTACCATATTATTGATATTTAGATCCTCAACTACTACTGTCTCATAGTTCTTCTGTAGTCTAGTAGACACTTTGTGTAGGTAATCCCTACGCTGGCTGGTTACTTTCTCATAAAGTCTTGCTACTCTTACTCTTTGTTTATTCCTGTTTCTGCTTCCCTTCTTTTTTCTACTCATGAATCTCTGCTGTTTCTTTAGTCTTTTCATAGCTTTCTTGAGAAACTTTGGATTCTTTATCACATAACCATCACTACAGTAGCCAAGTTCTTTAATACCAACATCAATGCCCACACTACCAGTGCCACGTGGTTTTTGTGGAGCATGGTCAGTGCAAATACTGACGTAGTACTTTCAAGATGGATTACGTGTGATAGTCATATTCTTGATACATCCCTCTACACTCCTATGGAGCTTACACCTCACAAGTCATAGTTTAGGGAACTTGATTTTCATCCCCTCTATGCTTGTGTGTTGTGGGAAGTGACAAGATTGTTTTGCAAACTTCTTCTTGAAGCGTGGATACTTGCTACGCTTAGCAAAAAAGTTTTTGTAAGCACGGTCAAGATTCTTTAAGGACTGTTGCAATGACTGCGAGTATGCGACTTTTAATCGTGGCAGCTCTTGCTTCCGTTCTTTTAGTAGTCACGCAAGCGTATAGTAGTTTGCCTTTTCTCACTTTTTGTACATCTCTTGCCGAGTCGCTATTCACTTATTGTAAACAAACCTACAACATCAGAAGCTATTTGCAAGTAATGCTTGCTGTTCTTTATTGGGGTAGATTCTAAACTTATAAGTATACATGTATATAGTTAGTGGCTATTACGTAAGTAAAAATCTATAGCTCTTTTCATCTGGTCAAAAGTTGTAATCTTCTTCTTTGTTCCGTACATGTTCGATGTTTTACCTGAGTTGATGTGGTTTATTATAACATGTCATGTAGCGTAGTTCTCAGCTTTGTATACTCCTCACTCTACAAAGATCTCGTATCACTTGTATTGCATAGTCATTGCTTAGGAGCTAAATACTTGTTTTCTATGTCCAGTAGTTTGTTCTGGAAGTCTAGTAGTACGTCCTCTAGTTCTTCATTACCCAGTGTTACAATGTCCGCATAGTGTAGCTCCGAAATAACTCTAAGCACGTTCTTGATAACACTCTTGGGGTCTCACTCCCTATGATGTATCAGTGTCATACCTTTAGCTACTGTTTCCATGTCGTCTAGCTGTTGTCGTGTTACCATGTGGTTAGTTAGGGATATAATGCTCGTTATATTCTCATCTGTTGAAGTACATCTCTTGTGCTCAGGTTATACCATCCCATGTCTGTTTGTATTGCAGGAATAACACCTCTGCTTTCTTTTCTGGTCTGGTCTCGTAGGGGTCTAGATCTCTTCGTATCTCTACCATCACTGAGCAGTTGTCTTTGATCTTTTGACTCCCACTAAACGCAGATCCTCATCACGGTTTTAATACATCAGACTTACTAGGTTTTCTAAGATGGTGCAGGAGTGTTATGTCTAGGTTTAACTCATTCTTTATGGTCTGTAGCTTCGATGTTGCTTTCGCTTGTCTGTCTAGATCCGTAGCACATCATTCGATCTTCCCTAGGTTGTCAATGACAATCATCTGGAATCACTTATCGTTACACTCCCTAATCAGTTCTTCAACCTCATCTATGCTTGGTTCGTTGTTAGCTCAAATCATCCATAGTTTCTTTTGGTCTTTGAACCACTGTATCTCTTGTTTGATTATTTCTATTTGTCTTTCAGAATAGTTTCCGTTCTGGAAGTCTTGGTACGAAACTCACGCGTTCTTTCTTGCTATCCTGTGTATCAGTTGTTTCTTGGTCAGCTCTAACGATAGGTAGGCAACTCTGTTACCTTTTTTCAGGTTCTGCTTAGACATGAAGAAGGAAAACTCTGTCTTTCACATTCAAGGATAACCAACTAGCACTATCAGATCTCCGTTGTCTGGTTTCCCAAACTTTTTATCTAGAACATCTAGTCATCGTGTATACCTTGCTAGCCTCCCAAAGTCCATCTCTAGATCCTGATTGAAGTCTCGTACGTTCTCCATTTTTATTTGTCAGGATATAAAACACTGTCTAGGCATTTCTTTTTGTAGATAGCTTTGATCTCTACGTGTTTCTCAGGTCAGTACTTTTCTCTAAACGCTTTGCCCCAGTCCTCTCTCAGGGCGTGGTATTCTCTTAGCCGCCAGTCTTCATCTCTAGGCTTGTTTTCTTCTTTCAGTTCAAATACACCTTTCCGTCAGTTTAGTATAGATTCTTCTAGAATCAAAATCTTTTCCTGTTCAGTAGAACCCAACTCATTTAATCTGTTCAAAAGTTTCTTCTTAGCAAGATCTGTCATAGGTGATTTGATCTTCTTCCTATGCTGATAGAAATCTTCCAAGGTTTTCTCTAAATCTTTTTTATTATTTATTACACTTACACTATCACTTACACTTACATTAACACTTACAGCTTTTTTTGCTTTCCCAGAAAGCATTTGCTTTTTTTGCTTTTTCTTAGGTCTTCAACCTTGCTTTCAAGCCTCTGACCTCTTTTTTTTGATCTCTTGTCGTTTATCTAAATCCCTCTTTAGAGATTGTTTTATAGGCTCAAATACTATTTCTAACATCCTATCTTCTAACACAGGAGCTTCATCATTAACATATGAAAGCAAATGCTTTATTAGCTTTCCTGCTTCCTCATCTGTAAGCATTTGGAATGTATGTAATAGATCTTTGTATAAGACAAAAGATCTTTTTCAGTTCGCCATGTTTTATTAGATAAAATAAAAACCCCATAGGACAACTTGCCAAGCCTATGAGGTTTTCTGTAACAGCTCCTTACTCTTGCGAGCAACCCTTGAACCCAAATAATGGACTCCCACTGTATACCCACTGTTACAACTGGCAAGTTGTTTAACGCGACTACTATAACTGATTATTTATCAGTTGCAATAGTATTGTTGACTTTGTTCTGTTCCCTAATTTTTGCGAATAGTTCTCTTTTTTCCCTCCTAGTAGCTACGCTTTGTAGAATTAGAAAGAACCCTATTGCGAATGATGTACTAGCAAGAAGAGTAAAAACAATAAATGTTGGTCTGGAAAGTTCTTGATAGAGTAGATCTCGAAGAAAGGAAGTCCCAAAGGCAAGACATCCTAATACTGGACTTATGGTATTGATTATTTGAGGTGTTCCTCTTTCAAGCTGACTAAGCTCTTTTTCGGTTACTTCATAAATGTCAACAGATCTAATTCGACGAACTAAGTTACGACTAATGTGCATTAGCGTTATAGTTTTGCATCAGTTCATGGAATCAAGAGGACAACACAACAAATATAAAACTTTTATTGTGTATTGTCAACCGTCTGCAACAATTAGTTTTATTTAGGTCTTTTCTGAGATGCAATTGAATTGTTAGATCTGGATCTTTTCTTGCGTATTTGGGATAATAATGTCTGCTTTTCTCTCTTTATAACTAGATTATAAAACAGGACAAAGAACCCAAGGGCAATAAAGAAACTAGACGTAACAAGTAATAAGATAAAATCTTGTTGGGAGAGTTTATTGTTGAGAATATCTCGTATGAAGGAGGTAGCAAGGGCGAAGCACCCAAGGACTGGACTCAGAATCGTGAGAATCTTTGGCAAGCCCTTTTCTAGGCTTATTAGTTCTTTTTCTGTGAGTTCGTAAACGTTCACGCTTCCTACTTTTCTCTTAAGTACTTTTTTCACTGACATCCCTACAATGTTTTAAATACCTGCACCTACGTTAGGCGCGAATTGGGTCAATTTGGTAAGCGAGTTCGAGCAGGGATATAGGAGAATGATTTATTAGGTCGTTCAAATATAAAACATATATTTTATAAAGTCAATATCTCCAACAAAAAGTTTTAGTTCCAAGATCACTACTCCCCCATATCACTAAAACACTAACTCTTTCACTAGGAAAGCAACAAGCACAATAAGTAGTAATACTATAAATAAAAGTATTTTAATGAACGACCACAACAGGTAGCTTTGGTTTTCTTCCTCTAGGACTATATGAGCCTCAAACTCAGACTCTACTTTCACTGGTTTTAGCTCGTAGTAGTTTGCTCTGTAGTTGACAATCATTATTTTCTTTAAAAACTAAAACAATCTACTCAAGTGTTATAGAGTCTGGATCTGTACCTTGCTTGATAAGCTCCTCATCTATCTGTTCCCAAATAGGTCAAAGTTGTGCGCCAATGTATTCCGAAATTGTTATCTCCACACATTCCTCTACTGGGATAGTTCACATCTCGTGATCATAAAACCATCTTGTAGAATAGGTAGGGTCAATTGTTAGTGCTCCTCAGAACACTGAGTACACAACACATACAAAAATAGTAGTCATAGTAAATTTAGTATAAAGCATAAAATATAGCTCTTCTCGTCACACAGTTTTACCGCTTCTCATCTGGATCAAAAATTGAATACACTCCAATCAGTTGTTCATGTCGCATACTTTTAGGTCAAGGACACACAGAAGTCATAGCATCAATTTTGAATAAGGTCTCAAGCGGTATTTTCTTTTTTACGTTTTTATTTCACATGCACCGTCCATATTCAATATCTTTATGGCACTTGAAGTTCTTCCCATTTCCCCTTACATAAGCTACATATTCGTTTCATGTTCATGGACAGTACACAATCTTTTCTACTATGGGTCTCATGGTTAGTAGTCATAAACTAAATCATAGTTTTCTGATACGTTTCAAATAACAAAGCAATCAAACTCTTCTAAGTATTCTCATAGTTGCGGTTCTGTTGTAACTGCTCGTGCGTGCCATTCTGTATAGTAGGCTCAATCCCTAAATGTTACAGAAAACCTTTCATCGGTTCACTTGCGCTGCAATATATCCCCCTCGTAAATCTCTTTATCGTTACAGTCTTTGAGTCAGGCGTATTGCATTAGAACTAGATGATCAGCTAGTCCTTCATAAGGGTTACACAAATCCCAGGGATGCCGATCTGGGTCATCATAATGCATCTGTTTTCAGTCTCGTAAACGAAATTTAATCTCTCTCATTAGTTACTGAAAACAAATAAAACATCCTCTATATTCTTTCAGTCTCTCTTTATTCTTTGGTGCGTCCTTTTGTAATTAAGTCATAGTTCTTCACATCGTTCAGTCAAACACTTTCACTTATACATGATGTTAGACTTTCTATTTCTTGCTTGCTCTATTATCGTTGCTCGTCTACAATTTTCTTTTGAATATCGTTTAGAGTTGTCCTTGCGTTCTAGTGTTGTGTTCGGTTTACCGTGAACTTTAAGGTGTTCTAGATACGATGGGTACATATCTTTTATAAAGTTTTCGACATTGTGCCACTCTTTGCAAACTCTTACTCACAATGCTCAATACCTATTATAAGAGCTGCTTGATTCTTTGTAACATCTAGCCATCATCCCATTCCATTTTATATAAATAGGGTTCTTGGATAGCCCATGTGTTGTATTCATTCATCTCTTTAGAATGCATCAACAACTTTGTATACATCAGCGCTTGAGTTCATACCGTCTAACTATTTTTATGTTTCAGCAATCACATAAGCACTTAACTCTTCTGAACTTTTTCCCTTTGTATATCTTGGGTTCAACTTCTTCAATAACTTGCATCATGTTTATTTTTATAGGCTCTATCTTTGCTTTTTTGGGCATCACACTTGTAAAAAAGTAAAGGTTAAATACACTGTAGTCAGTAACACCTCTCAAGCCTCTGTTGCACGCTTACTGGAGAGGTTTTTATTTAATGTTTCAGAATATGTGACTTATTACGTTCACTGTCCGCCCGTTCCCAAGCATCTTGTATCTTTGCGAGTTACTCATCATTCTTTTTCAAAAGGGGACAAAGGTATAATTATCAGGTACATTTTGTAGTCTTTCACACTCCAAAGGAGTCACCCTTCTCCAAGAGTTGTTATTGACAGCGACCTTCGGCTCCCTATTCCCTCCCTCTATTTTTGTTATTGTTGGACATTTGCCTAGTACGCTATATACTCTTGTCATAATCTCGTAGTTTTGGCTTATGTCAGTAGCTATGCCTATTTGATTACATAAAGTTTTTTTTCTGTTCTTTGAGTTTGTGATTAACCTCATGGGTCTTATGCGGTGATGTTCTTTGTTGTTTGGTTCTAGCACATCCCTTAATAATATCCCCTTATCGTCTGGCTGTGTCACTCCTTCTATATTAGTCCAATACAGTCTTTTTCTACTTTGAGCGGACACGAGGGCGCTATTTATCTCTATAGGTTCTACTTCCATATGTTCAGTTATAATATCTTCTCGTTCTTTTTTCATCTTAACATTTTCTAGCAAAAAGTACTTTGGCTGGTACTGATTTATAATGTCTACCATTGTAAAGAACAATTTGCTTCTAGGGTCGTCAAAGTTTAGTCACTGTCACGCTATACTGAATCACTGGCAAGGAGAGCCTCCTATTACTAAGTCGATATTTGGCAAATTTCGTTCCCTCCAGTTTTCTACTGAGCCTATTTGTATGGTGTGGGGATAGTTAGCTTGCGTAACGGCTATAGCATACTTGTCTATCTCGCTTGCGAAATACTTATCTACTTTTATTCCTGCGCGTTCAAGCGCAATCTGTCAACAAGATATTCAATCAAACAATGAGAGTACGTTCATGTTTTTAGCATAACATTTAAAACAAGTTTATCTAATGTCTAGTATACCGCTGTCTTGCAGTATCACTACAATCTCTGTTACTTCTTGCATTTGTATTTTTGGTTAGGAAATAAAACTATTCATCTGTTAGGTAGCCACCGAGTTCTTCCATTTGCACTTTCCTCAAGTACTTTGCAATCTTTTTTCTAATAGCTGTTCACTTGAGTCTGTCAGTAAAATAATACTTAACTGTTTGTACGGAGATTCACAACTCTTGTGCAATAACTACGTACTGTGTTCTCTGTTTGTAAGAAGGGAATGACATGTGGTAGGTAAGAAAGTAAAACTTGATTGACGATTACATTATACACGTGAAGTTTATAAATGCAAGAGAAAATAAACACAAAGTTTATATTGAGGTTGACATACAAATAAAAAAAGAGGCGTTAAGCCCCTTTGTACTACTTAGTTTTGCGATGGTTCTTTCTTTTTGTCTATACATGAAAGTTCGTCAATGAAAGATCACTCTAGAGATTTTTTTATGAAGCTTGGATTGGTCAACACGAATCTCAATCTTCTTAAAAAAGATCTTTTATAGCGTTTTTTCTTTACAACCTTTCAAAGTAAAACATAAAGGGAAAAACAGATACACATTCAAACTAGTAAAACAATGTTGGTCAACACCTCAGCGCTGATTCAGATCATTAATATTTTGTTGAAAAAATAAAAATCGCTTGGTCAGCGATCTTAATATACAACGAAAATCTGACATTAACAACCTAGTTGAAATCCAGCAATAACACTTTGTTTTTGTCAGCAAATTTACGAGCATCCTTTGATAGTTTTCATACATACGCTAGACCAGCTTTTACTCAATCCGCTTGTGCTACTCAGTAGATAGAACGTACTATGGCGACACCTACCGTAGAGTTAGTATATCTCTTGCACTCGATGTAATATTTCTTTCTCCTCTTCCATGCTACCACATCCTTGCCGCCGTCCTTTACGTGAGCAGTCACCTTTACATTACGTCGTCAATGCTTAGAAAGCCAGTGGGCGGTATACGCCTCGAATTGCTCAGGAGTCATGCTTCTGGGATCTCATTTACCCTTGCACTTCCAAGGTTTTTTCCTATACACTAAGAAGTAATAAAGTACTCAAGAAGCTAGTGGAAACGCCAGCAAAGCGTATAAATATTCCATATAATCAGTCTATAATAAATCTATACTAAGCACTATAGTTTATCTATCTTAAAATCAACTGTTTACACCACTATTGTGCTATCAACATTAAATGTAAAATCCCACATTTTATATGCGCGCCGCCGAAATGCCACAGCCAACGACCATACAAGTCCGAAAAGACGTTAGCACAATCCGCGACCAATACGAAATCATAGAATCAGTACAGCTTACTCTATCACGAGACTCCTGAATAGGACACCGAGCACATAAGTTCGAAACCATCATCAAACGACTCTGATACGAACAGAATGAACTCAAGGAATACTATGCAGAACTACTTGCAATAGAAGCTGAACAGAATAATAACAACGTCCACATAATACCTAATGATACAGATATGCTTAGACAGTGAGGTGCTGATGAATGGGGAAAAAAGATCTCTTGAAATTCTGCTGAACAGAATAATAACATAGGTGACATCACATCTCATAACAAAAAAGCACCGCCTATGAAACGCAAGAAGTACAACAAGAACCCCAAAGAGAAAAGCCTACAAGCTAGCAAAGTAGTAAAGCAAACAAAGAAGAAGAAAACTAACTAGAAAGAATTAGGGTTTTAGGTGTAACATTCGCTCTCCTGAAGTTTAAGTAGGGAGAGTTTTTTTAATTAGGTCGAAATCGACCCTGTTAGAATCACTTGCAATTTCCAAAACTGTAACTATAGTGTCGATAGTTTACTTGTCATAGATGTTGTATGTTGTTCCAAAGTGTAAAAGAGTATACGCAGTTCTATAGCGTAAGTAGACAGACGTTTTACAACAGGTTACATGCAAAGAAAATTGTACAAATACAGTTCACCAACGGCGACATTTGTTACATAAACTTGCAAGACCTAGTACGTGTTTTAATAACTAACTTATAAGATGTGGTTATACGAATTGAGTCTTTACATTGTAATGCCAGCTTCTCTTTTTATGGTGTTCATGGCAATAGTAACTTTTGAACTTAAGTACTTGAGGTATGCAGCTCTTGGTTTCTGCCTCTACTTTTTGCTACTGGTTATCTTCAACCTTACCTATGCAGATTTAGCACTAATTATAACAGGATAATGAAAAACCTCTACTTTACTCAAGCTGTATACGACTCACTATTAGCGCTCATGGACTGCAAGCTAGGCGTGAAAGAAGCTATGTGACTAATCAAACTTAGAAACGCTTATCAAGAAAACTTCAAAGCATATGAAGAAGCAAAAAGCCTGCTAGTAAAGAAGTACTACACTAAAGGGAAAATCAAGAAAGGTAAAGAAGAAGCACTAAAAAAAGAGTTCCAAGAACTACAAGAACACGAGGTAGAACTACCAGTAGTAGATCTACAAGAAAAGAGTCTAGAATGACTCACCCCTAACCAGTTATACTCCCTAGTAGAAAGCAGTTTAGTTACTATAAAAAAAGATGATTAAACGCAACGATATCGTAAAATCTAGAGCGCTAGAGGAGTACTTCGAGTTGAACAACATGTCTCAAAAAGAGATAGATATTCTAAGCGAAGAAGATGTAGAAAATATTAAGAAAACCTTTTCATACTTACTTATAGAGCTGCAAGAGAGAGTAGAGAAGTTTATTATTGACCTGTTTGAAGATGCCAAAGAAAGCACCAGCTAAGAAGAACAAAGGCTGAAGACCACGCAAGATTAAGAATCCTAAAGAGCTTTGGGATAAGTTTATTGCTTATTGTGTGAAGCAATCTGAGAATTGATTACCTATCTACAAAAGAGGCTTTTTAGCTGAAATGCTACTAGGTCACTGATATTTCTACGACCTCCCAGAAAAGTTTTCGGACACATTAAAAAAGATAGACTTTATTTGCCAAGCTTATGCGGAATGACAGCTCTTCCAATGAAAAAATGTTGCAGGAGTAATCTTCAACTTGTGCAACAACTACAAAGACACGTGGAAGAATAAACAACACCAAGAGATAACAGGGAAAGATGAAAGCCCACTTTTTGACAGCATCAACATAAAGATAGAGAGATAGTTTTTACAAGTAACCCTACGCAAGATGTTTAAGTACTGAGACAAAGTGAGAGTAACAGAAGGTTTTTATGAGTGAATAGTATGAACAGTAATCAGGATCTCTCTTGAAGAGTATCTGTCTAATGTTGCGTACGAAGCATCTACCTTTGATGATTATAGCGCTACTAGACTAGAATGAGTGTTTACCGTATCTCTACGTGATGTAGCAGATGGTCCATTGTGACACCGCCTAATACACGCAAGTATTTTAGAGAAGATAGAGGACTAGTTTTACAAGTAACACACACATGTCCCAGAAGCGAAGGCTACCAGTGCCACCAATTAAGCACAATCCTGACCCAAAAGCCAAGCCACCATCTACAGAGATGATAAAGTACTTCTTACGTACCACACCTAGCAACACACCGATCTACGTAGGACTTCTAATACTAGTTCTATGAATGTTTTTTACCTTTCTATACGCAATACTATAATGTTTTGAAAAAGAAAAGACTGTTGTGATGACGTACAAAAGAAGCACAACGACGCAATTTATCTAATGCCTATGATAGACTTGTGTAACCTCTCTGGAAAGGATTATGTAGTTATACCTCTTTATGAGAATCTGTATATATCGATAAATCTTTCTTGAAAGTACTCTGACGAGGAGAGATTGAATAAGCATCACTCTCTATTTAGGCGTCATGAAATGGAAGTGTTTTGTAGAGATAAAGAGATAACATTTAAGGTTGAAGAGAGCTGATACCGCGAGTTATTGAACTTCACTTTACTTCATAAAGATATCCCATGCAAATCGCAGTAGTCCTATTATCTATAGCCTGTATAGTTCTTGCTATCACACAAAACGCACAAGGTAATATTATAAGCAAGCAACAAGAACAAATAGAAGAGTTACACATAATGGCTCTAGGAGCAGTACACATCAACAAGATAAATATAGACGCTCTGGATAGCTACATACGCACCAAAGACGTTTTGCTAACGATGCCACCTAGGGTTTGCGCCGATATATTACGCAAAGAAGACATCATAGACGTGTGTAAAAACTTTGGGATAACAACACACACTAAGGACTGAGCAGAATACACAGAAGCACACCTAGTAAAACAGTTCAAGACAAAGGTGTTACCAAAGACTGGTGCTAAGTAGTTTTATATTTTACTCATGTTTTTGATGTTGGTAAATATTATTGTCTGTTTCATTATATGATTCATACTTAACGACGAGATGGGGGCAATGAGTTGGCTTGTTGTGGTTTCCTTACTCTTAATACTCCTTCTTAATAATAGTTAGTTTTATACCCTAAATAATTACAAATGAGTGCAACAACAGCATCGATGTTCGCTGCTATCGCAGCTACTAATGCAGCAAATTCTTCTAATGTCTCTGCTAGTTGAACAGAAGAAGTTCCACTGTTTGTGGCAGTAACTATGTGGATAGCTATAGGGTTTCTCTGATTTCTGATAATTCAGATGTCAGAATACGATCCATCATACTGAACCGAGAGTGAAACGATATGACAAAAGCTGTTTAATCTGCTTGTAGTAGCAATGTGACCGTATGGTTTAGTCGTTTGAATATTAGTAGCTATATACAGATACTTGAAGTACTAAAAGCTAAGTAGTCTAAGAATATACAAGCCCTTCTTACGAGGGGCTTTTTAAGTAATATCCCATTACAAAACTTATCAAAAGGAAGATACCAGACAATGTAACGTAGAAAAAGGCGTACATCATGTATGGGTCTTCAGTAACACTTGCTCTGTAGAAAAAATTAGCTACAGGTATCGTTATGTACTTTGCTATAATCATCAGGATTAACACACTCAAGTATATTAGTGTCGGTATGAAGGTAGTGTGCATCGCCCAAAAGTAAGACCCAAACTGCCACATACTACCATCTGGAGAAAGACCTATAAGCATACGTGTTGCTTCCAGAAGGTCTATACTCTGCTCTGTGCCTAGCAAGCCAAAATAGATGGAGTAAATAGAGAAACACGCTGACATTATGATGTCAAGGGATATAAAGAGGAAAAGGAATCGTCGGTTGTTTAGTGCTCTCTTAAGAATGAAGTACGTTATGAATACGGTCAGAAGATCAAATATTACATTGCTAAAAAGTATCGAAAAAACTAGTGTCCTTACTTCTAAGTCTGATACAATACTAAAATCATTCCAAGTTACTTCATCCCCAAGGATGAGCGAAGAAGATGTTATCAAAAGGCTAAGGAAAAGTATAGTCATGTACTTACCAAAAGCGTAAATTCCCTGACCTTCAGATAAATTAAAGGTCTGATCATTTTGAAAAACTACAGGGATACCCAAGAACAAAAGCAAGAAAACAAAGTAAAGTAGGTGGTTTTGAAAAGCGAATAAGGAAAGACTAAAACACGCTGTGCCTATTATCATAAAGCCATAGTAAAAGAACTTAGGAACTTTCCCACTTACGCCTCTTTTTTCAAGCTCCGCGTAAATATTCTTGAAAGGCGTACTTAGTCGTAGATACCACCTAATAACAATGGCTGGTAGTTCTCTGAATTTCGAGTTATCTATTTTTTCCCATATTCTACCGTTCTTTTTCTTGTATTCTTCAACCTCATCATTTATTCGAGAGAACTTCAAAAACCTGTAGTAGCCACCCAAAACGGCTGTGATACCAGCCAATAGATTTAGTACGAACATAGTTTTTGGTTTGTGTTGGTACGTTGAGTGTGCCAAATTATAACCTTAAAAGCAAATCAACTCTATTAATCTGGACGAAAACAAGACAAAGTTTTTGTTTGACAAAGACAAGATCACGACTATAACCAAGTATGAGCACGCTAGAGATATCACTAACTAAGAAGCAGGGAGACTGTTGGGAGTATCTAACCGACATGGTTACTACTTCTATTTGATATTGAGGTGCAGCGTGATGAGGTAAGTCCTACCTATGATGTACATGGATAAACACTATGTGCATCGCTAAGCCCTGATCCAGACGGTTCATCGCACGTAACGAACTCAAGAGACTAAAACAATCTACACTAATGACACTTATGGGTGACGTAATACCTAAATCAGGTCTTACCAAAGAACATGTAACATACAAACAACAAGACTCACAGATACACTATCGAAATGGTTCTATGATATTCTTGCTAGACGCTAGTTGGATGCCCTCAGACCCAATGTACTCTAGATTCTGATCCATAGAGGTGTGTTGATGATTCGTAGACGAGGGTAACGAGATCAAAGAGCTAGCGTTCAATATTTTACTCTCTAGATGCAGGTACAAACTAGATCAGTATGACATAATAGGTAAAGTGCTGGCTACATTTAACCCAGACAAGGGTCGGGTATACCAAAAGTTCTACAAGCCATTTAGAGACAAGAAACAAGCGGATAATACAAAGTTTGTCACCTCACTAGCTACAGACAATAAATACATCTCAGAACACTACATAGAGAACCTAAAGGAGCTACCAGAGGTGCAGAAGCAAAGACTGCTCTATGGTAACTTTGATTACGATGACACGCCTTGAAAGTTGTACGACTATGATGACCTGTGTGATATGTTCACAAACCCAAAGAATAACTGAGAGAAATATATAACAGCAGACGTTGCTAGAATGGGTAGAGATAGAGCCGTGATAATGGTGCGAGACTGACGAGAAGTGATCGATATGGTTGTTTATGATACATGCACACTAGATGTGCTACAGGATAAGATTGTACAGTTCTCACAGAAGCATAAAGTGAACCGTAAGAATATAATTGTAGATGCAGACGGTATCTGAGCAGGAGTTAGGGACAACCTAAGATGTAAATGATTCCAGAACAACTCTACCCCAGTACAGTCAAGAGAAGAGAAAATAGACAAGTTCAAGCCTAGCTACCAGAACCTAAAAACACAGTGTTACTTCGAGCTTAGAGATCACATAAGAAGCATCAGAATAAACGACGACAGATTCAAAGAAGAAATAATAGAAGAGCTAGATGTTATGTGTCAGATAGACATGGATAAGGACACTAAGATCAGAATGATAAAGAAGGAAGACATCATAGAAAAGATCGGTAGGTCTCCAGACTTTGCAGATTGTATTATGTTCCGTTGCTACTGGAAGTTGACTCCTAAAGTATACTCCTTTGGATGAATTATATTAAACTAAGTAATGCAGATAACCTTCTAGTCTAACTGAAGTGTTTTGGTAATTTCCCAATTTTCGCAGACATCAAAATACTGATTAAACAATAGAAGGTGAAGCAGACAAAACCTATTTCTAAAGAGGTGTTGTCGGTTGCTACAATGTCAATGAATGGGTTTCCGCTCTCAATACTCAGAACCTGGCTTTTCACTAAACTACGTAAGCCTATAAACGACATAAAGATGGCAACCACAAATACATCAGCCATAGACCATTTACTAAGCTTAGTAACTATATAGAATATAACTCTGCTCTTACGGTTAAAGTAAAATACAAGGGAAAGCAACATTTTGGATATCGGAAATAGGACACTAAAAAATAAGATTAAAAACCCGACAAACACACTATCTATATTGGATTCACTTATTAGCAAACCTACGACTTCAAGAATACTCTTCGATTGATAGAATATAACTTGTTCTCCAAATTCTACATTCATTCCTAGCAACTTAAAGTCAAATTCACTAACCCTGGCATCAACAGAAATCATTGGATAATATATCCCTGCATACAGTAGACCTATACTTGCCATTGTTAAAGGAACAATATCTCCTAAATCTACTTTTCTCTGTGGGAACAAGGCAATAAAAATCAATAAAGCCGCGCATCCATATAGAATTTTCTTCTTACATTCAATGCTTTCCTCTATAGGCTTTAACTTGTTTTTGATTTCTTCACCACACTCCAAGTAACTTGTGCAGTTATATAACTCAAAATAGAATGATCTAAACTCTAAGTCAGTCCTTGGCACATCAAGTTCCAGAATAGATCTCAACTTGGTATTGATTATGCTCTTTACCTGATTTTGATTACGAGGATCATTGAGTTCTGCCATTATGGAATCGGCAAAATCAGGTATATTATTCTCAATGACTCCAAAATCGATCACCAACGATCGTAGAAAATTCGCCACCTCGCTAGGAATCGCACCATTCAAAGTACTACTTTCCTCAACTACCTCCTTAACTTCATCTAAAAGAGTATATAGTAGTTCTTCAATCTGGCTCTTTAGTGTCTGCTTGTCTGAATTATTGAAGTTGAATTCATTAATGTTTTGTCTTAGTACGATATAAGCCTTGTCTTTCCACTCATCTAAGCTTAATAGTCCATACTTGATGTTTAGGACTTTACTGTAGTCTTCATCATATGTTCTTTTTTTGTGTATATCGCTTTTAATGTCTAAGATTACGACACTAATTACTAGAGCGGTTACAAGGTAAATCAATGACTTTATTCCCATGATAGTATCTGACGGAACGTACTCTATTTAAATAGAGCGTATCTAAACTCTAGATACGCTCTACTCAATTTAATTTTACTGAAATTTGAAGATAGTTGTTTCGGTCAATCTGGCCGTACAAATCTCTGTCAATCGGTAATAGACCAATTAGTATAGCATTGCCTCAAGATCTTCTATTCTTTTTTTCTCCTGGTCGATCTGTTTTTGAATTCTATTAACTTCCCTTCTCGCTTCGGCCTTCTGCTCCCTACCTTGCTTTGGCGTTCTGGTTATATCGAATTCTTCAACCTCTCTTTGATTGCGGCGCGCATAGGCTAGATCACCTTGAAGTGTCGCAAGCCTTTCCTTAGATTCTGCGATTTTTCCTTCGACTTCCTTAATACGTTGTTCTTCAGCTTTAGCTGCCTCTTCTTGTTTCTTTAATTCTTTACTTGCTACTTCCTCCGCCTCTAAACGTGCAGTCTCTTTGACATTTTGATAATAGTTTACCCCAAATCCGCCAATTATCAAAAACACTACAAGAGCGACTATCCAGGCCTTATCCTTCACTTGTGAAAAATCAAAAGAGAAAGGCTTATCGTTAGATATCTTACTTTGGTAAACATTTTGATTGACTAGGTGAACAGGTGGCGGAGGTGGAATGTGAGGTGGTGGTGGGACCTTGGCCTTAAAGAAATCTGCTAGTTCAGGTAAGTCTATTGCTTTCACCCACTGCGTTCCTTCACTATAAACCAGAGAAGTACTAACAAGTTCTTGTTCTTTTAACTCTTCTAAAGAAAATGGTCCAAATGTTTCTTTTCCATCACTAGTGTAGAATACCATAACTTCAATTTTCTCAAAGTTAAAAACTTTCACAGAAATCTTGCAATATATAATAAGAAGTTCCATGATTAAAATTAAAATACTTTCCACCAGGATATTCAGAGAACCAATCAAGATTCAACCATTTGTTTCCATCGGACGAAACTCTGTAGTTAATTTTCACTTTTTGTTTTAATCTTTTTTTATATCGATAGTTTATGTAAGCCTGTATGGCATCAATGTTACTATCCCCAACATTTACTTCAGTAAAAGCATGACCTCCATCATCATTATAAGCCACATTAATCCGTACTCTTCCCCCAATACCTAGTATTAAAGCTGAATTTACAACCGCAAAATCATCACAATCTCCTTTAAACCCTATTCTGATTGTATTGGATGCGGAGGAAATGAAAGAGGTAGCAGGATCATCTACATACGCCCATTTCTCTTTACAATAATCCCAAATATCACATACCTGACCAATGTTGAATTCTCCTTCAGACTTGGAAGCAATTATTGCAGCAAGGTTTCTAGTTTCGTTATAATCACAGGATTTTCGCAGTTTTTTCTTTAGGCTAGAAATATTGCATTTTTTAAGTAATTTATCCTTCAAGTTATCTTTCTTATCATAAGGTTCAGCAAAAATTTGGGGAGGGTCAAACTTTATTTCTGGTTCAGAGGCTTCTTCTAAGTCAGTAAACACAGTTTCCTCTTCATATGCATAAGAAGAACCTAAAGACATTCTATAATATAAAACACCAATAAGTAAAATCGAGACTACAACAAAAAACTTAAATTTATTCATATCTATTTATATACAGATAGGTTCGTTAATTTTTGATATCATATAATCTGGCGAGAAATAGCATTACAAATTTACGAATAAAAAAGGACTGCCTTCATAATCTCATTATGCTGTGTTAATTTGAGTACAAAAGTTTTGACACCTTATCTTCTTGATATTTTACTCTTGATTTTTCACGAGCCTAGACTATAAGCATTATGATAAACTACTAAATATCCCACGCTAGATATTTAGTACATGCCTCCTTCATGTCGAACCAGTTCATACAAAACTTCAACGAGCAGAATATTGACGCCCTTGTAAGTCAAATCTCTCAAGAAATAACACCCAAGGTAGTACCACAGAGGACAACAAAAGAGAAGTTTGTTTCTGGGCTATCGCAGTTTTGACGACGTGAAGTATCTAACCTAGAAGGTTGCTGAAAGGTGGCTATAGACAGCAACACTATGTACAGAATAGCCAAGACTAACAAGATGGCTGGTGCGTACATAGATAAAATAACAGACATGGTCGGTCGTGATGGGTTCTGTGTTATAGATCCAGAGACCAAAGAGGTAAGAGAGGATAGTGGAGCAAACTCAGCTATGCAACAAGCTAGCTTGTTTTTTCGCACATGAGTGACAGACAACCTTTCTTTCGATAATTTCATTAGAGACTTCTTTGTGCAGTACTTCTGTAGCGGTGAGATTAGTCTTATACCTAACCAGATTAACCTACTAAACAAAGCCCCTAAAGATGGGTACGTAAAGGTTCTTGATACTAGAGGTGTTAAGAAGTTTTTCGACAAGTTCGGAGAGATCAAACACTATCACTACGTTATCAAAAACGAGATAGAGAAGTTCTTGCCTAAACAGTTTGTAAACATGGTTATGCTTAGAGACCCTTTCCGTCCTATGTACGGTTACTCTAAGCTACAGAGAATAGTAATCGAGGCACTAACTAACCAAGAAGCGAACAAGAGACAGCTATACTTCTTCAAGAACAACGCTGTACCTAATGTTATGGTAGCACTAGACCAAGAGAAGATCCAGAACCCAGAGGATGTAAAAGCTTTTGCTGAGATGTGGAACAACAAGTTTGGTGGTTCTAGCAACTCATACAAGCCGCTTATCTCTGACATAGTACAGAACGTGACAACGCTAGACCTATCTAACATAGATATGGACTACATCAACATCAGAAAAGAAAACGACAAAGACTTTGCGGTGATATTCATGCTAGACACCAGACTCGTAGGACTCCAGAAAGAAACTGGAGCTTTTTCTGAAATCGAAAGCATGACTGTGAGACAAGGTAACAGCACTATCGACACATACGGTAAACTACTAAGCGACACTATGACCATAGCATACAAGAAATACTTTGACCCTAAGTTCGATTGAGAGTTCAAGTGTAAGAACGCAGAGTTTAGAGACGTGATTAAGGAAAGAGAGATCGCTATGCAGGAGGTAGACAGAGGCATCAAGAACAGAAACGAGTATAGAACAGAGTTTGAACTAGAAGAGGTAAACGATGAAATACTAGATCAGTACATACCTAACAGATTACCACAACAGCCACAGCCTGAATCATAGTTACACACAGACCTCTTGATTACTAGCGTGGGCAGGGGGTCTGTATGTAGCTATGGTGTATTTATAACTACTACTACACATGAACAGAAAGCAACGCAGAAGAAAAGAGTTATGCCCTTTGATTATCCACTCTAAAAGAATCCCTTCTAAGCTACCTGAAAAGGTTCTAGAGGATGGGAGTATAGAGTTCAGTATTGAAGGTTTTGCTAGCACTGTCGATAAAGATTTCGACGGTGATATCATACACCCAGAGTGAGTAGACCTAAGAAGATATATGGAGAACCCTGTAATCAAGCTAGGACACAAGAGAGGTGAAGAGAACAACATCTGACGTACTGAGAGAATAGAGGTCAAAGAATGAGAAGGGCTGTATATCCATTCTAAAGTTATCCTAAACCCAGAGATCGAAGACCACAAGAAAACAATACACGGTCTTAGACACGGACTCATTGTAGGATTCTCTATCGGATTCGTCCCTAAGCAAGGTGGGATAGAAGAGAGAGAAGACTGAGTACATATCACGTCTGTAGAGCTTCACGAGATATCGATGGTAGATATACCGAACAACCCATTCACGGTTCGTAAATCTATAGACAACCTTTTACAATTACACACTAATACCATGCAGGTTAAGAAACTAATGGAGTACATGAAAGAGAAATGAGTTGACGTAAACACCCTAGAAGCTGAAGAGCTGGAGAAAGTAGCTGAAGAGGTAGCTAAGGAAATGCCAGAACTAGTAGAAGAGAAAGACGCTGGAGAAGACCCAGCAGAAGTAGCCGTAGAAGAAACAGTTGAGGAAACAGAAGAAGAAGAAGAAGAAGAAGAAGAAGAAGAAGAAGAAACATCTGAAGAGGTTACTGAAGAAGTAGCGCCAGACGATGTAGAAGAAGACATTGTTGCTGAAGCTGATGACGAACAAGAGAAAAGCACACCAGAAGAAGCTGAAGAAGTTTCTCAAGACTCACAAGAAAGCTGAGACGCTGGAGACTGAGAGGAATCTGAAACAGAAGAACCTACTGAAGAAGTAGAGGAAACTGTTGAAGAGGAAAAATCAGTAGAGGAAGGGATTAACTACAAAGAGCTATCTTCTAAAGTAGCTAAGCTAGAGGAAACTCTAGAAGAGGTGACTCAGAAAGCTACGGACACTATCAATCAACTAGTCGAAGCTAACGAAAAGAAGGACGCTGAAAACGCTGAACTCAAAGAAGTAGTAGCTGAGGCTGTAAACAACTACAAAGAGATTGGTATGCTGTACGTTGAAGAGGAATCTACAGGCTACAGAGTAGGTGATGCGCTCAAAAGAACAGCACACGCTGCTGAATAGTTTTATATCTATTTATTTACTACAAATGTCACTAGTAGATCAAAGTTTTAAGACAGCCCTAACAAAGGCTGCAAAAGTAGCAGGAAAAGACGCTGGAAAGGTTCTAGAAGCTGCTGAGAAGTCTTTCACTGAGGAGAAAAACCTTAGACAGAAAGCACAAAACGAAATCATGTCTTGAGTTAATACTGACTTCGGTGCTGAGATCAGAGTTCCTGTTGAATACAAGAGTGAACTATACTCTATGATCAGCAGACAGTCTGAGCTTCTTTCTAAATTGAGAGGTAATCACGGTCAGATCGATACTGCTGATTCTGCAAGAGTTAACGTTCTTGGTGAAGCAGATTACTTCGATTCTGGATACGAGAGAACAGGTGTGCAGAACTTCATCGATATCAGCAACAACAACGCTGTGAGAACAGATCAGTTGCTTATCAATATGAAGAAGTTCACTACTCAGATCGCTATCTCAGTAGAAGAATTGTCTAGAGTAACAGAAACAAACATGCTTGCTCTAATCGAGCAAAAGATTGTTGCTGCTGCTAACAAGACAATTGAAAGCTACATCATCAACGGTGATACAGATGCTACGGCTACTAACATCAACTATGCTGGTCAAGTTGTACCTACAACATACCATGAAAACGCTTCTACTGTTGGTAACAACGGTATCAGAAAGATCGCTATCGCTAATGGTGTTACTAACGGTGCTGCTGCATACTCAAGAGGTGTAGTACAGGATATGTTTACTGGAGTTGTAAACTACGTGAACAACCCTAACGATCTTCTATTCTTGTTGTCAAACACATTTGCTAACAAGGTAAGATTCGATTCTAACTACTCTACTCAAAACGTATTCGGTGGTAACGCTACTAATACTAGAGGTGGATTCGTACTAGCTCCAGAGGGAGTAGAAGCATACTCTACACAAGAGATGCCAGCTTTCTGTGAAGCAGACGGTACAGTAATATCTGCTGGTGCTTTGGATGCACGTGGTAAGTTCACACAAACTTCTACAACAAACATCCAAGGTATCTTGATGCACAGAAACGCTGTACAATACGCTTTCGGTAAAAGCATGAACATCGTTACTCACGAATACAGTGACGCTATCCTATGGGATGTTACTATGTTCTTCGGTTTCGATATCGCAAACGAGAAAGCAGGTCTAGATAAGACTATCTCTATGGCTTGTCCTCTTGCATAATATTTATTAGTAACACGCTAGATTAATGCTAATTCAGAACGTTTCAGAGATCTCTGTTGAGGTACAGGACGTGTACGGTGAAAAGGTTATACTCGCTCCATGAGAGACAGTACAAACCAACCATAACTATCACCATACAAGTCCTAAGTACTTTCAAAGAGTAGAAGTCGCTAGAACAAAACAAGAGGCTGCTCCTAAGAAGGAAGAGCCGAAGGTGGAGGACGACAGCGAGCTAGAATCTCTAAGAAAACAATACGAGGAGAAACATGGGAAGCCAGTATCTAACTTCAAGAAGAACGACATTGAATGGATCAAATCAAAGCTTTAGTATAACTGATTGCAATGTATATCACACTAGCAGAACTCAAAACGAGAATGGGGATAACAGACACGTCTAGAGACGCTGAGCTTACTCAGCTACTTGCTGACACGACTGCTATCCTTACTGCTTGGTGAAAAGACTATACATCAAAGCAGCACACTAAACAGGTTACTAGGTGCGACATATGCGGTGGAAAGATCTATCTAGACTATCCTAACGTTACAAGCGTGGATAGTATAGCATGAACCGCCTATAGCTGAACACTTGGTACTGACTACCGCATACTACCACCTAAGAACAGTTGTGTTTGGTTCAAAAGCGAGACGTTCTACTACTCAGATAGATACTTTGACTTAGTTTATACCGCTGGATACTCTACCATACCTGAAGATCTCAAGTTAGTGGAGTTCCAGATGGTTAAGCTACTGATAGGAGAAGGATTGAATAACGGTAACTCTAGTTGAACTAAGAACGTTAAGACAATCAAGCTGTGACCTAAGACGGTTACACATGTTGATGGAAGCGAGACAACACAGTTAGAGAAATACGGTATGTCTATCAAAAGCATACTCAACAGCTACGCTGTACCAGTTTTATGATGATATTGCTAGATGTTTACAGATTTCTACGACATGACTTGTAGTGTTTGGACGGAGGTCTCTACTATGTCTAGAGGATCATCTAAACTGACAAAGAACGTAAAGTACACTTCTATCCCTTGCTACTTTGAATCTAGTAACAATTCCATGAACTGGGATCAGTCACTAGCTAGAGAGACAGACAAGGATAGATATGTGGTCTATCTCCCAATAACCTATAACAACATATTGAAGTGAGAGATAGTGCAGTTGTTCGATGTAAACAGTAACTCTGTTGGTGAGTACATAGTAGACTTTGTGGATGTACATTCTCTTTCTGGATGTAGTGATGTGAGCGGTGTTTCTTTACAGGTAAGCAACAGATAATGGCATTGAAGTTAGATCCTTTAGTTATTACAGCATACTATTCTTGAGTGACTGAAGAGGCTATCAACAAATCGTTAGATGAAGCTTTGGAGTATGCAAAACGCATCTCCCCTACCGACACAGGAGCATACGAGTCAGATCACAAGATAAACCGCGCCCAAACCATAGGTAACACCGTCGTCGGATCGCTTGAGAACGACGTTAGAGGTGAGAATGGGTATCAGTATGCCTACGCACTGGAGTTTGGCGTTCTATGACAATCATTCAACTATCATAAGTGACCACCAAGGGATGCGTCTACTAGGATCTTCTCTTGAGTGGGGAACAGAACATATCAGAGGACTCTTGATTTCATCAAACCTATTTTAGAAAGGAATCTATCTAATGGCAGTTAGGACTATACAGGTCGATAAGATCGTAGATTACTTGAACAGTAATACAGCTATATCAGCTGTAGTTCCTGGTCTTATTTGGTTCTGACAGAAAAATAGAGACGACAATCAAGACGATACTGAGTTCAACACTTACATAAACACGAGAATAGTTTCTGATGTGAACAACAACACTGGAGTAGATAAGACAGCTAGGTTAGAGTTTAGCATCGTAGCTCACAGGAACAAGATACCAGCAGAGCTAGTGGATATCGTTGAGGTTATTACTAACCAGATAACTACAGACGCTTGCCCTACGCTTCGGTATATGTGAGACTTTCACATAGCAGGTATCGAAGAGTGACAGATGTTCTGACCTGAGTACGTCCAAGGAAACAGGTTGATGCTCACAAAAGATTATTTATTTCATTACTGGTATAGTGATGGTTAAGGAGGAAAAGAAAATGACCGAGGTAGCCAACAAGATGATGCCAGAGAACGAGGAGAAGAAAGTAGAGAAGAAAGCTGGTAAAACAGCTTCTACTAGTAAAGTGATCTTCAAGAGAAACGTAAGTCACCAAGGTGTTTTCTACACCCAAGGACAACAATACGAACTCTCTTGTGAGGATTGCAAGGTTCTCAAAGATCATATTGTATGCCACTCAGGTAGAGACTGTAATTGCTAATTTTATTTCGTACTCACATACAAATGACACTTACACTTGATAAGTTGGCTACGGCTGGTGATCTGTACTACTCAACAAACTTCGATAGTAGCAGAACATTCGCTACACCAACCGCTGCGAACCTAGAAAGTCTTAGATGTGATCTTGAGACATATGCTTACTCTACAGTAGGACAGATCCAAGATTTCTCAGAAGGACACACTCTAGATTCAGAAGAAGAGATCATCGTAGATAACTGCGATGTAGGTACTATTGATCTTTCAGCAAAGATCATCCCATCTATCAGCTTCACTTGGTTAGACGTAAATAACCTAGACGTACTAGCAAATATGCTAGGAACTAGCACTGTTAGCGTTACTGGTGCTGCTGTCCCTTGATTTCCGCAAACTGTGGCTTCTGGAAACTGGGCACTAGCTACTGCTATCGCTCTATGTAACCAAAACGGAGACGGTTCTGCTATCACTGTTACTTCTGTAACAGGTTCTGTGGATGGTGTTATAGCTCCTGCTGATTACACAGTAACACAAGACGCACTAGGTAGAACAGTAGTTACTGTTCCAGCTATTGCAGGTAGTGTTACTACCATCGCTCAGGATCTAGTTATCGTTTACGATTACACACCTAGAGACAAGCAACTAACAGGATATAGAGTAGAAAAACAAAGTATTCCTTTGGGGTTGTACAAGTTTGTTTCTTGTGCTCAGGCTGGTAGTGTAGATTCAAGTAACGGTCTGACAAACTATTCTCAGACTATCGCTTATTTCTCAAAAGCAGCATTGACAGGAGAACTTGCTAGAACTTACGTCAACAGAAGTAGAACTGATTTCGCTGGTAGTCCAGCTGAGTTCACTTGCAGGGATGGAGGTCTATACATCGTTTGGAAGAAAACTTGGCAACAATAAGATGGTCTCCCCCACGCTAGACCTTCTTTATTCGGTAATGTAGAGATGCTCCCACCACGCAAAATATACCAGTTCTTATACCAAACCAGCTACGGCGATTTATATCTACGTTTTCAGGACGCTTCCATAGAGGAAACAGACAGCTTCTATGCGATGGATACATGACGTAGGGTACAACATATGAGAGAGTTCATAGAACAACACGGTGAGCTTAGATATAAATCTTCGATACGAAAGAAAAAACAAAAACTATTGGAAGCAGTCTATAGAGACAGACAAGTCTACAATGATTTAATGTCTTCTAGGTTCAAAACATACTCTTCGATGTACTCTAACCCCGCATCTGATCCAGCCCAAAAATGATCTAAGAGGCGTAGAGTGATGGAAGGAGCACATTTATCCACTGTGTGCAAAGAGTTTAATATACCGTGACCAAAGCATCTAATAGAAGAGTATACCTACGAGCAGTTGAATCGGTGTATTGATAGACTGATATTCAACAACTATGAGTCTAGCAAGGACACACAACACTTGAACGACAATATGTGGAGAGCGAAGAACGGAGGGACGCTACTAGATAAGGATGACTTAGATCTCCTAGCGGTAGTTAGGAAACAGAAAGAAGAGTGAATAATCCACGCTGAAGTACAAGGTGATGAGATTTTATCTAGCATAAAGAGATAATGGTATTACTAGAGCCACTTGAAGCCAAGATTGTAGTGAACACCGATGGAGTATGAGACGGTGTCACTAAGGCTCGTGATACACTAAAAACACTAGACCCACAGCTAAGAAAACAGCTAGAGATCAATATAGATAACGCTTTCTTGAGAGTACAGAACCTCAGGAACGAGGTAAAGAAATTTGATGATATAACGAAAGCTCCTAGAGAGTTAAGGATAGATCTGGAGAGAGCAAAAAAAGATCTTACAGAGGCTAGAAGAAGGCTCACAAACTTTACCAACACTGGAGACCCAGCGCTATCTAGGTTACAATCTAAGTTTAATCAGGTTTCAGGAAGCATTAGTAGCCTTTCTAGTAGGGTTCTTGGATTTTGAACGGCTATAGGGGCTGTGTGAGCTGGTATTGTGGCGCTTGGTAGGCAGGTTTCTCAAGGGGTTAGAGACGTGATCGCTTTTGAAAGCGCATTCACAGGAGTAAGAAAAACGGTAGACGCTACAGAAATACAGTTTGGGTTGCTAAGAAAAGAGTTATGAAGGCTATCTACTAGCCTTGGACTACCTTTTGAGGAGATAGCAAGAGTAGCTGAACTAGCTGGTCAGTTGGGTGTGGCTGTAGACGATATAGGAACATTTACTGACACGGTAGTAAAGATTGCAGCAACCACCAATATTACTACTGAACAGGCTGCTACAGATTTTGCTAGACTCGCGAACGTACTTAATATTCCGCTTGATAGAGTTGAGGAGCTAGCGACTGTTACCGTAAAGCTAGGTAACAACTTTGCTACTACTGAGAGAGAGATATTGACCTTCACACAAAGGCTTTCTTCTGCTGGTGCTGCTGCGTGATTCGCACAACAGGACCTACAGGCTATTGCTACATCACTTTCTTCTCTTGGTATACAAGCAGAAGCTTGAGGTACAGCTGTTAGTAAGTCGTTTATTGCTATACAGGCTGCGGTATCTACTGGAGGTGACGAGTTGCAGAAGTTTGCAGATCTAGCGTGACAAACTTCTGAAGAGTTCGCACAAAGATTTAGAGACGATGCAGGTGAAGCGTTTACATCTTTGATCGAAGGACTAGCTGAGTCTGGAGAAGATGCTGTGAACATTATTGACGACCTCTTCTGATCTAACGTAAGAACCAGAAACGCTTTCCTATCGCTTGCTGCTGGTAGTGATATACTTTCTGATGCGCTTAGAACAGCGAATCGGGAACTAGAGACACAAAACTCGTTACAAGAAGAAGCAGAGAAGAGATTCCAGACTACAGAGGCGAGACTTTGACAGCTTAGAGAAGAGATAAGACAAAACAGAGCAGAAATAGGTGAGAACTTTGTGCCAGCTTTGGTAAGAGCTACAGAAGCCGCAACAAGGTTCAGTAAGTTTCTCGCTGACGGTTTGGAGGATATAGGAAAGCCACTTTCAGAAATAGTAAACGAGGCTCGTGGTCTAGGACTTACGTTTGAGGAAATAACCGAAGAAGCAAAGACCTCTGAAGAGGCTCTTGGATTACTGAACGACAAGATAGATGATCTGACTACTCAGTTTAAGAACTGAGAGATTAGCGCTGATGAGTACGGAAACGAGATACAGAGAGTGTGAGAATTTGTGTCCAGCGTACAAACACAGGTAGTAGAGGGGCTAGTGCCAGCTTTAGATAACCTGTGACAACAGCTTATTAACGGTACTATCGACATAGATAGCTACGTACAAGAACTGTCTGAGCTACAAACAAGAGCAGATGAGGCTTGATTAACGCTAGACTCCACTTCTAGCATTACGAGAACATTGAATGGTGTGTTTGCTTCTCTAAATACCGCTAACTCACAGGAGCAACTGAACGCAATAAAACAAGAGGCTCTAGGAACAATAGATAGTATCATAGCTCTAGCAGATTCTCTTAGACTGGTGTGAGTTGCTACAGATATCTTTGCTAGTGGTTCTTGACCTGTTGCATTTGATGCTGATAGAGTCGCACAAGCGGCTAGACTACAAGCTGTTTCTGCTCAGATCAAGGAAACAAGACAAGACGTAGAAGATTTCGATAGGTTCTTTGAGACAAGCGTTGCTTGAGGAGGTAGTAGTTCAGGAGGAAGAAGAAGTAGAGCAGTAAGCGACACTGATGAGGCGGAAAAAGAAAGACAAAAGATCATCAAGGAGTCAGAAAAAGAGATACAGGAGCTACAAAAACAATCAGAAAAGAGAAGATCAGATGCTCTAAAAGACGCAGAAAAGGAGGCTAAGGAAGTGTATGATGCTATCTGAGATGCAGTAGAAGATCAACAAGATAGAGTTGACGAACTAACCGACAAGATCAAAGAATCTGTACAGGAAATAGGAGACTTGAGAAGCGAAATAGAGCAAATAAACGCTGATGCACAAACTGACCTAGCTAGTAGATGAGTGGACGTAGATGAAGATATAGCTGAAGCAAGATCTATTTTGAACGATGATGATAGCACGTCAGAAGAAAGAAATGCTGCTAGTGAAAGAATACTAGCTCTACAGAGGGAAAAAGAGCTTATTGAGGCTAATACTACTGCTGAAGAAAGAGCTGAAGCTGTTAGACAAGCAGGGCTTTCTGCTGCTGAGAGAATACTAGAAGAAAGAGACAAAGAAGTACAAGCTATAGAGCAGAAAATAGAATTGCTCGCTACAGAGACAGAGAGACTACAAGAGCAGAAGCAACTAGAACTAGAGATACTAGAAAACGTAAAGAACAAGCAGATCAGCTTTGAAGAAGAGGTTACTGCAAGGCTTGGGATAGAGGTTTCTAGAAGAAAAGAGTTGTACGATGAGTTAATTGAGAAAGCTCTGGAGGCTCAGAGGATAGCTAGATCTATATCTAGTACGTGAGCAGGAAGCACTACAAACAACAACACAACAAACCAAACATTTAATGTTACCAGTCCAGAGGTTGCAAGTAATTTAGAACGTAACTTCATTAGATAATGATAGGACAGAACCGATCTTACAAGTGAACAAGCTTTGCTGACACACTAGGCGCTACCAACAAGATAGTACTACAGAGCGCTGATAGGAACGTACCGCTTAGGACAGATATCTTCAACAGAGCTAACTTCCACTGAACGTATAGTAGTAACACGCTTGCAGGTGGTAGGATATTCGAGTTTGAAGGTATAATCTTTTGATACACGAAAGCCGAAAGACACACCCCTTGGAATAACCTTTTTTCACTCATAGCTCCAGAACCTAACCCTACAGATAACGCTTTCTATGATCTCACTTGGCAGGATGACGCTGGTAACGATAGAACAGTAAAAGCTAAGGTGTTTAGGATGCCAGCACCTACCAATGATGTGTGTGATCCTTACATAAGATTCAGCTTCTCACTGTACGCAGAGTGACCAGAGGTGTTTTCTACAACAACTACTACGGTTACTGGTACAACAGGAACATTTACAGGTAATCTACTAAGCAACACACTACCAAACACGCTAGGAGTCTACACAAATGCGCTATCTGTTACGAACAACGGTAACTGGCTTGCTCCTTGTACTATTACGGTGACTGGTAGCTGCTCGAACTGCCAGATTATCAACTTCACAAACAACCGTCAATACAGGCTGAACGGATCTACTACCCTACTTGTACACGACACCACAAACCCAAACAACGATCCACTCTCTCAGCTAGTAGTTACTGACAACGGTAACGATATATCAGCGAACAGAGAGAGCTGAGAGCCTGTATTCCTGAACCCATGACTAAATGAGATAGTAGTACTAGATGGGAACGGTAGCACAACTATACCAGTAAGCATTTCTTTTAGAGAAACATACATATACTAGATGATTATAGCCAAATTCTACGACTGAATCTTCAATTCCAACGTGGTTGCACAGGTGTATGTGCAGTCATTAGTTACGATTAGAGAGGACTTGAATGAATTTGATGTGTGTGAGTTCGATATTAGCTATGAAGAAGGGATACTTGAGGACACAAAACTGGAGATATTTGACGTGCAAAACGGTCTAGATACGCTAGTATTTAGCTGATATGTATACCAAATTCAGCCCTCTTTCGACAAATTGGGGCTAATAAAAGTGGTCTGAAGGTCTCAAAAAGCCCTGTTTCTACGTAGAAGAGTGCTCTCAGACAAGAGTTTTACGTCTTCAACGGTAGAAAACATCATAAATGACCTTGTTTCTGACTATAACACGAGTTATTGAGAGAATTGGTCTGTTACCACTAACCTTACTAATAGTATAGATCTAGATCTCACTACTTGAGACAACTACTACGATATTTTGAATGAAATAGCTGAAGAGACTGGTTGAGTGTGGGACATTATCGATTGACAGGTCAGATTCCTTGGTTCACTGGGTACAGATAGGACATTTGGATCGAGTTTCGAGGAAATACTGTTTAACTGAAGGTTCCCAAGCAACAACAATATCAGAAACATTAAAGTAGTCTCTGAGGCAAAGAGAGCGAACATAGTGATAGGAATAGATAGAGACGGAAACAAGACAACACATTCAGATCTTAGTGATTGAGTGGTGTACGGAGTAGAGATAAAGAGGTTTAGAAACGGAGATCTAGTAACAAAGACACAGCAAGCACTCAATACTTTGAACACAAGACAGAGAGTCTATCAGGTAGAGGTGGAAACGAACTCCATAGAAGCCAGTAAGTGAGATATAATCAGGCTCTCAGTGAGTAACACGATAGATATAATGGACATAGACACTAGTGTTACGGTGGTGAAGAGGAATGTCGTCTATGATAAAGCTGGAAAGAAGGTAGATATATTTGTGAGCGATGTGAACGTGAGGGAAAGGGACGAAATCACCATTATTAACGACATACAGAAAGACTTAGAATATTTGCAATTATAGCTCTTGATTTTTCGTGAGCTAGGACTATATAGTATTTAATTCATCACTAACAAAAGTATGGCAGTAGTTACAAGACTTATAGACGCAGCGTCTACACAACACCATGACTACGATTACACTGCTCTAGGTAGATATTTGATAGGTAACCAATCAGCAGTGTTATCTTTTACAGGCACTGATCTAGTGCTTACTTGAACTACACTCTCAGCTGGTACAGCTGTTGTAAAATGCACAAGAACATCAAACGTCGCTCCTTTTACTAGTAGGGACTTTTTGTGTTTAGTTCAGCTTTCTACGGACGAGACTGTTAGTGTAGCTAACAACAGAAAGATTTTCATCGAGGTAGATGAGAGTCTGGTGAATAATTCAGCTCTAATTACTGACGCTACAGGACTAAGTGTCTCCTCTGTGAAGAGTGAAGCAGCCTACCCTACTAATACAAACTATATAGCTCTGTATGAGGTAGACGGTGTAGGAACAGTAACAGACGTGAGAAATATAGCTAAGGTTAGTGGAAGCCAGATAGACTTGAGTACATATACAGGCAATATCTCTATAACAGGAGATCTAACCGTTTCAGGAACCACAACAACTAATGATCTTAGTGTTACGAACGCGGCGACTATTGCTACCGCGAATATCACCGATTTGAACGTCACTAACGCTCCTAACTTCCCAGCAGGTACACAGATTAGCGGCGTTTCACCAGCTACTATTGCTACTACAGTTGAAGCTACAGCAGCAGTGGATAACACAAAGGCGCTGTGAGTAAAGGATGGAAAGGATCTTTACTGATCTGACGTTGAGGAAATTAGCTGAGCAAGAGGTAGCTCTGGAACTGAAGTGATAGCTCATAATCTTTGAAAACCGCCTAAACTGATACACTCATACTACCATGATCTCGCAGATAAGTGATGAACATGATATTATATAAACTCAATATCTACCACACAGGATTGATTAAGGCTGCACGACTACTCTGTATCTACGAGTTTCTGATTTGGCGCAAAGCTGATCTCTACTGATGGGACAATAACCTGACATTTTGAGTGAGAAGTGACGGCTGTTTCTGATACTGATATTACTATAACTCGGACTGGAGGAGCAGTTAACGCGGTCTTCTATAGACTGGTTTTAATTTCGTAACTATAAGCAAATGTATTGACTAATTGAGTGATGAGTTCTAGTAAGTGTTTGTTCGCACGATCTGAGTTCAGATGAGTGAACGCAAATAGAGTTGACTGAAGAACAATATGAGTGATGGAAAAGTGGGACACTAGAATATAAAGACTGAGAGTTTGTAGAAGTAGAATAAACAAATACCCACGCTAGTTCAAAAAACCCACGCTAGGTTTTAGAACTAACTAATCTAAATGGTATTAATCGAGTATTTCAATGCAGTACCCTGAACTACATTTATCTTGAACCGTACACAGGCGCAAGATCTAACTTTTAACTCACTATGAGAGATATATGATCTTACAGATCAAGAATCCGAAGGTCTTATCTCTACTTACTCGGAACACTTTAGATATTATACGTGACCCGTAGAAGCTGCTGTAGGAGGAGTAGATAGTGTTTTTGGTAGAACTGGAGCAGTTACTGCACAATCAGGAGATTATGACGGTTGAGAAGTGACGGCTGCGGCAGTTGCTACAAATTACACTCCAACTGGAGCCACAGTAGAAGGTCATTTGGCTGGTATTGATACAGCTCTCTGAACACTAGGAACAGCTAGCACAGAAGTGGTCGCTGATATAGCAGCAAGAAACGCTCTTACAGGTCTAAGCCCTGGGGATCAGGCGTATGTTACTGACGCTAGTGCAGACGCTACAGTTGACGCAGGTGCTGCATTGTATGTATACGATGGAGCAGCTTGGAACAAGATCGCAGAGTTTGAGAGTCTTGACCTTTCTGTACAGAACTTTGCTGATACAGATCTAACACTGACAGGAGCAAGGACACACGATATGGCTAGCAACAATGTAAGCTATACAAACGCTGGTCAAATTAGCATGACTGATGGTACAGACACAAAGACAGACAGCGTAACAACTTCTTGATTTAGTGACGGTACAAATACAGCAAACTATGGTAAGACTACTGCTTCTATAAGTAACGGTACAAATACTACAACTATAGACTCAAGTGAGGCTAGCTTCACGAACGGAACAGAGACTAGCCAGATCAATAAAGACTTTGTATCTATTACAGACGGTACAGACACCGCTACTCTCTCAAAGAATAACCTTACGATCAAAAGAACTACACCAAATGTGGCTAACGCATTGCCTAATCGGGGTGGAAGTATAGATTATGTATTGTGAGATGTAATTACTGAGAGTAACAGAATATATAAATGTATAAACGCACACACTTCTAGTACCGCCTTTTCTACGGATGCAGCAAACTGGTCACAAATTAGTAATATTGACACACCTTCTTTTTCTGCTACGGTTTCTACATGAGTAGATATAACTCCTGACTTCGATCAGAACGTAGACTTTGTTCTCATCTTCGATAACACATCTACAGGAGACATAAACTTCAATAACTCATCTACTTCAAACTTAGAGCATGGTGAAAAAGTAAGAGTTGTAATTTCTAATACAGATACAGCAGCTAGGAATATTGTATTTGGCGGAGAGTATTTGAAAACGGATAACATAGCACTATGAACAGTAGCACTGACTCCTAGCACTGGTGCTGTTGTCTACAGAGTATTGGAGTTTGTGAGAGTATGATCATCTAGTCTTGTTCTTTCGCTAGATACTTTAGAGAGTGGAGCAAGTCTAGAGGCTACAAAGGTAGATGCTAGTGCATGAATATTCTTAGAGACTCTAGATGCTTCTACCAATCTGTGAGGAGTTAGACTATTCACAAACATTGACGTTGCAAACACGGCTACACTAGCGGTACAGTCAGGTGAAACTTTAAATGGGGTCTTAGACGGTTCTTTCTTGTTCTCTAACTATAGTGTATGAGCACAGTTCAGAGCGGATGAAGTTGCATGAGGTTGGGTTATTAATCAGGTTTGATCTTGAGTAGGTCAAGTAAGCTCTCGTGTTTGAGAGTTTTTCTATGCTAAATCCTGATCTACCGTAGAATGATACCTAGCTGTTACGCCTTGAACAGTAACAAACGGAGCTATAGATTATCCTGTATGGGCGGCTATGTATCCTGAATTTATTGTTGGTAATGATATCGTATTCGGTTCAGATGTTGAAGGTATGTTCCTTCGTAACCTTTGATGAAATGCATCTACTGAATGAGTATTCCAAGCGGATGCAACAGCTCCTAACGGTATGAGCACAAGTACTGCTTGAGCACATACGCATACATTTAATACACACAGTTGAACAAGACAAGCAGCAAACGACTTTACTGGAGTACAAGCACATCACGGCAGCACAAACGGCACAACAAGCTCATCAGGAAACCATAGCCATAGTATTGTATGATGAAGTGTTGAAACGCGTCCAGATAATAGAGCATATCAGCTATATACTATTGTTGACACCTATGAAGAAAAGTCGCTTGCTGGAATGGTTACACCACAAAGTTTGGATAGATTCTTTACTAGATGAGTATCAGCAGATATGACATTCTCTTGAACTACTCCACTATGAATAGACCTCTCTGATCTAGTAGATTGAGTAGATCAAGTAGCAAGAGAGTATGACTCTAATACTATACGTACAGGCAGTACTCTGACAGTAAAAAAGAGTGGATTGTATAGTATTCATATGCAAGCAAATCACTCTCAGGTGAACGAAAGTTGAGCAAATAACCAGGATGCTTTTCCTTCGGAAATATGATATTCATTGAACTGAGGAACATTCGTGGTTATAGGTCAAGAAACGGACACAAATGAAATCGATGGAGAGCTGAATGGTTTTGAGGTTCTCAATCTTGTTGTGTGAGACGAACTGGAGTTCTTCATACGTGCAGACCAGAATAGAACGTCTGAGGACTATATAATTATATTAGATGTGGCACAACAACCTACATCAACAGTAGTGATGCCAGAGGCTCTTTCAGTTGATGACAATAAAGTCTTATTATGATCTGGAACAGGTCTTACGAACGGTCAAACACTTACTATTTCTGATACGTGGGGTAATCTTGTAAATAATTACGAGTCTGTTGAGTTTGAGCTAATTACTACATCATGATCTTTGGTTGTGCGTAGTACTGCGAAAACTAGTACTGAAAATCGAGCTGACGGTTCTCGTGTACCTTGGATTGATAATTTCACAACTACTCTGACTATTGCTACAAACATGGATATTGCAGGTAATACGCTTGAAATGTTCATGACAGGTACAGAAGTTACGGCAGTAGATGTGAAAGTTTATGGTATCAAACCACAAAAAACAGTCATAAATACTACAGACGTACCATACATAGAACGAACGTCATACTGACCACTGACTATTGGAGGAGCTACTACATCACCTATAAAAGGAACTGTTGTGACCGACACTGCTTACTACAAGGTCGTAGGGAAGTCATTGTTTATAAGATATACTTACAATCAAAGTACGGCAGGTTCGATAGGTAGTGGTAATTACTTGTTCCCACTTCCAACAGGGTTTAGCATTGATACTTCTACGGTATGGACTGTAGGAGATGGGGGAGCTTTACCAACTGTTCTTGGATCAGCACAAGCACACTTGAGCGGAGTAGAGCGCAACCCATGAACTGTGCATGCACAAGATGCAAATAATCTTATGATGTATATCGCAGATGGTGAGAACACTATGGAACCAGTCGGTAGTACTTGGTTTGCAATGAACTGAGGTGCGGCATTAGGTTACAGCTTCTTAGCAGAAGTGCCTATTGTGTAGTCCACGGTTACTGGCGCGAAAACCCGTATATCTACTGAAGCAAAAGTGAAATAAACAACATTTTATATCTCAAGTGGACAAATGGTCTTAGTAGAATACATATCTCCCCTATGAACAGGAACGGTAAAGTACAGACTTAGTAATTGAGACATAGAAGTTACCTACTCATCGATAGGTGATACTTATGATCTAACAAGAGAGGAAGCAGAGCATTTGCTTACTGAGTATCCTAGCAACTTTAGAAGGACTGTTTGAACTACGAATCCTCTGAATAAGTATACTGAGACAGTAACACTAACAGCAAATACGCCACAAACAATAACACATAACCTAACAACCAATGATGTAGTAGTTAATGTTTACGATACTGCTACATGAGAGGAGGTGTTTGTAGATGAGGATAGAAACACAGCAAACACCAACTCTATAATACTCATATCTAGCTTGACCGTTACTGTATTAGTAATAGTCATAGGGTAAACCCCACGCAAACACATATTTTATATTCCACTTATACACATGGCAAGACCAGTATTACAAGAATTGGACATGAACTCTAACAAGATAATTAACTTGTTAGATCCAGTTAACGCACAAGACGCAGCTACAAAAGCTTATGTAGACGCGGTAAAGCAAGCTTTAGACATTAAGGATTCAGTAAGAGTTACTACGACAGCAGCAGGAACACTAGCTTCTGACTTCGAGAACGGAGACACAGTAGACGGCGTAACGCTTGCTACAGGTGATAGAATCTTGATTAAGGATCAAGCAACAGGAAGTGAGAATGGTATCTATACCGTAAACGCTACAGGTGCTCCTACAAGAGCTATCGACGCGGATGTAGATGCAGATGTAACATCTGGATTGTTCACATTCGTAGAGGAAGGTACAACAAACGGTGGAGGTGGTTTTGTATTGACTACTTCAGGAACTATCACTGTAGGAACTACAGCATTGACGTTTACACAGTTTAGCCAAGCAGGACTAGCTACTTATAACTTCGCTGGAGATACAGGTTCTGAGACGATCACCAGCGGTGATACACTTACTGTTGCTGGTGGTGTTGGTATCACAACAGCAGCAGGCGCAACTGATACGGTTACTGTAACTCTAGACATCAATAGCCTTACAAGCGAGCTAACTGTTGATGGAACAAACGACTTCATCCCTTTCTATGACGCTTCTGCTGGAGCTATCAGAAAAGTAAACCCAGATGCTCTTTACAACTCTTCTTTTTCTATAAATACTGCTGGTAACACAGGCACAGGAAGTATTCTAGACGGAGAGACTCTTACTATAAATGGTGGTGACCTTCTAACTGTTACTTTGGCTGGAGATACGTTTACAATAGATTGGGATTCAGGTGCCCTGAACGCTTGAGATATTGTATACTCAGACGGAACAGATATGCAGACACTTGCTATAGGTACAGCTGGACAAGTGCTAACAGTTAATGCTGGTGCAACTGCTCCACAATGGTCTGCTGGTACGTTCACACTTGCAGGTGATACAGGTACTGAGACTATCACTCTAGGAGACACACTTACAGTAACAGGTGGTGAAGGTATTACTACTGCTGTAGCTGCTACTGACACAGTTACATTGACGCTTAACATCGATGAACTGACAGCAGAAACGACACTAGATGGTACTAACGACTTCGTTGCTGTATACGATGCTTCTGCAACAGCAAACAGAAAAGTAAGTATTGATAACTTGCTTGCTGGATATGGGTATGCTGAGACTTGGACACCTACAGCTTCAGTCGCTCAAACTATCACACACAACCTTAACACACTAGATGTAATTGTGAATGTAGTAGATGTTGCTACAGGAGCAGAGGTTATAACTGATGTGGTGAGAAATGGTGTGAATACTATCCAAGTAACAAGTTCAACAACAGATCAACTGAGAGTTCTTATCTACAAAGTATTGTAGAATTATTATATCCTAGGGGAGGCGATGTCTCTCCTAGTAATAATGGTTTTATTTCGCTAGTAGGCAATGACTATAATCTCAAGAACACCCTCGCACCCTATATATGGAGCATACAGCACGCTTACTGCTTGATCTTTTAGTATCAACGCTAAGGATAATCGTCAATTCTTTCTAAGTCTAAGCGCGGATAGTACACTCACAAGTATCACTAACTGGCTAGAAAGCTATCACCTAGAGATTATCCTAGTACAGGACGCTACTGGAGCAAGAACATTCACACCTCCTTGATCTTACGTTACAGAAGGCGCTGTTAATCCTACACCTAACTCGGTGACTATACTTCTATTAAGAAAGGTAGGGACAACAGTTTATGCTACGTATGTAGATGGGAACTGACCAAAGAGAGAAGAAAGCCAGATAACTATTGAGTGATGAGCTTTAAATAGTTGAGCTGTCATGCCTGACTTTGGTAACTCAGCGCTAGCTGAATCAGAAAGGTTTATTACTGTGGCACAGGAGTCAGGAAAGACTCAATTAGTTATCGAAACAGGTACTATCTATCTTAAATGAGATAGCAGGGTTCTATGACAGGGAGATGTGGTTATAGAATTAGGAACTAACTCAGGAACGTTTACGAGTCTGTACACCTTCACTCTACCACAAGGGACTAGTTCGCTAGTAAATCAAACTATCAACGTAACACAATCTTTGCCTTTCAACTTTGCAATCAGAATCAATAGTAGTCCAGAGAATAGTATCTGAGCTTCAATTTCTTTATTCACTTACACGTACTAATGCCAAGTTTATCATTTGTACAGCCTTGAGGAATTATTAATCCTCCTACTATGTGAACTCTAACAGTAAATGAGTCATATGGTAGATGAGGTAAGTTTACTGCTATCATAATCGATAATTGAGGTGCTGCAATTACTGAGCAGGGTATTATTAGGTATCAAGATACTTCAGGTTCTAACCTCTCAATATGAGATGCTGATGTAACACAAGTTGTTTATACAGGTGCGGTTGGAGATTCTCCGTACATACAGACAATTACTAGCTGACAGATCGATGATGGTGAAACTTGGAGGTATAGGGCTTATGCAACTAACGACGGAGGTGCTACATATGCTTACTCAGACGAAGTAGAGATACTACACCCTTCTACACCAGAATTAAACGCTGGTGATGTTGCTGTATCTAGTATCACCTGACACAACGCAGTATTCGATGGAGATATAACCAATAATAACGGTAGTGCTGTAATAGAAAGAGGTTGGGTAATAGGTCAGGTAGAAAGTCCTAGTGTTTGAGATACCAATGTAAAACTTGAGATAGAAGGTAACACAGGTAATGCTAACTTCACACAAACGACTATTGACCTTAGTCAGTTCTCACAATGTACTTCGCAAACTCTACATGTGAGGTCTTTTGGTCGTAATGTAAATGGTTACTGATACTCAGATAATCTATCATTCACACTACTACCTCTATTCGACTTCACCCTAGACGCTCCTAGTAACATAAACCTAGCTTGTGCAGACCTAACAGGTACTATCGTAGCCGATAACAGTTCTGGTATTACAGATCATGGTTTTGTAGTAGCTACAAGTACTAACCCTACAACAGCCACAGCGTGAGCGGCGGTAGTAAGTCTAGGAGCTGGAGCAGTGGGTGCTTACTCACAAACAGAAGTAAACCTTAGTCAGTACATCATGCGAACAACACTTACTGATTTAGTTACTGCGCCTCAGACTCTATACGTAGCTTCTTACATGACTAGTGCTGAGGGTACTTGTTATAGTTATGATATAGGTGTTGCTACGCAATCTTTCACTCTGTGAGCAAATACAGTATCAACACCTACGATATATTGGAAAGCTGACACAAACGGTAGCTATCCAGACGCTACAGGGAACGGAAACGACGCTACGATAAGTTGAGCGACACACGATACTGTAAACTTCAAGCTAGGTTCAGCTTCTTATAGCTATAATGGCTCAACTGATCGTGTTTCTTATAGCTGATTCACTACCGACGTGAACACGTTCAGTGTTGTTACTTGGTTTAAGATAGACAGTACTGCTACTGGTCATATCCAGCAGTATATTTTTGCGCAAGAGAACTCAACATCTTTTGCAGACGCTGCTTGGGCGGTACTGTTTGATAGTTCTGCATGAAACAAGACAAGATTCTTGATAAGAACCACAGCAGGATGAGTAGAGTTTGTAGACACTGCTGCATGATCTGTTACACTTTGACAGTTCCATATGGTAGCTGCGGTTCATGATTCTGGAAATAGTCGTGTGAGAATCTCTATAGACTGAGGTGATTTTATAGATGACCCTACAACTGGGCTTTGAATAGATAACCCTACAGCAAACCTTTGACTGGGATATAGATGATCTGGTTCTGCAAACCCTTGAGCGCCTCTTGATGGGAATATAGATGACACCATTCTATACAACTGAAAGGCGCTTACTCAATGTGAGGTGAGAGCAATCTACGCACAAGGTAACGGTAAGCCATATAACTAGTTTTATTTTGAGTATAGAAGATGTATTTGAAATATAAGAAGCTGCGAGTAACTGGATCTCAGGAGATCAACCCAGACATAGACGCTCTCATGAGGAGGTACACATGATTAGTGTTGTCTGAGATCTGGTATCAAGACAACGACTGACATAGCTACATCAAGATAGAGTCTTGAGACGTGCCAGTTATAAAAGAGCTTATAAAGAAGGAAGCTAGCGAGTGGTGATTTGAGGAGGCTACAAGTACGGACGTAGAGACTGCTGTGAACGCTAGACTAACCGACCTATGATTAGATACTGTTACAGTGGGTACTCAAGCAGAAAAAGACGCAGATGATTCACGTCCTACGATGAGTTACAAGAAAGCACACTTATACGATGTAGATGACGACAACCAAGACATAGACTCAGTAGATGAAACTGAGTATACTTTCACAGCAGGTTGACGTGCTACTCTCAGGAATGGTAGATGGCAATGACCTAACAGTAGTAGAGGCATCTTCTACGATCTATCTACAAACTACTGAACAAGTACACAGCCCAATCCTAACTATAAGTTTGCTGGACGAACAGCGCCTTACGATTTGACTATCAAGAAGGTGTTCTTGTCTTGGAACTATGATAAAAATATAGATGTGAGTTTTAAGGTTCAATTTGTAAGACAGACTAGTACTAGTTGAACTAGTGTCTCTAACGCTTTGGTATGACCAGAGGCACAATATACCATCACAGGCGCATGAATTTACAATAAGGCTCATTTGGACACGGTAGATAGCGGCGTTTGGGATGATATTGCAGACATTACGGTGAACAAATGACAGAAAATAGCACCACTTATTAGAAGAACAACAAGTAACGGTTCTAGTAATCTTTACCTACTTGGTTTCACGCGAACCATACTTTACACTATAAACTAGCATAATGAGAGAAGTAGTAATTACTGAGGCTCCAGAGTCCCCACCACAGATGGCGACAGTAAAGCTACCGTACACTACGGTACTAGAATGAGGCGCTTTCTACCAGCTGGTAGACGAGCTTATTCGTTTGACTGACAACTTCGATAAGTACACTAGTGAAGATGGTTTCACTTATATTGAGAATATAGAAATGGATAATCTTTTGGTGCAAGCGAAGCTCACTCAGCCAGTACAAGATGCTATCGTTGCTGTCTGATGAGAGATTTACATCGATTAACAATAAAAAATGTCAAAATTTACTTCTTATACCTCTATCACTCCTCTTCCTAAGAAGAACAAGCGAGTTACTACCAAGCCTCTGATCTGGTATCTTTCTGATAGCATGAAAGGTGAGCGCGTAGAAGTGCCAGAGTGATACGAGTTCGACTGAGGTTCTGTTCCTATGGTGTTCGGAATGTTCATACAGAGAGTAGAGCCACGCACAATCAACGCTGCTTGTTTACATGATTGGATGTTCACAGACTATAGGGATCTGTGACTTCCTATGAGTAATCTGATATTCAGAGAGGCTCTGATAGCTTCCTGAACAAACAAGGTAAAAGCTTATGCGATGCGGCTAGGTGTTACGTTGTGAGGTTGGTGGTACTGGTATAAGTTCCCTACTAAAATAAAAAAGCTGTTCAAACAAAAGTGTTTATCATAATCTACACATGAATTGGTTCTCAAAACTAATTATTGCGGTGCGAATATTTATGATGCTACTAGACGTGCTTTCTCAGAAAGTGCTATGAGAAAAAATTCTCAGTTTATTCTTTTTATAATTAAGACAAATCTTTATACAGATGACAGAGAAGAGTAGTTTATCAATCGTTAAGCTGGAAACAAAGATGGAATACATCGAGTGACAGTTAGATAAAATAGAGAAGGACGTAAAACATAATTTTGTGACCCTAGAAAATAAGCTCGATTCTTTCATAGAGTCAGCAGATAAAAAGTACGCAAGTAAAGACTATGAATACGCTATTAAATGGTTAATCTGAATAGTGATAGCGTGAGTGGTTACAGCAGTACTTGCGCTAGTGTTAAGATAGTTTTACAATCTACCTATATCTATGGAGACACAACTAACAGTAGGAGTAGCTGGTGCAGCTATTGTGAAATGATTTATCGACATTATAAAGCCTTTGATACCTGACAGATACAAGTCAGTTTTACCCTTCCTTTCATTGTTGCTCGGTCTGGTTTATGGGTTCTTCACTTGAGAGTGAGACCTTGAACAAAGAATAGCTAACGGTATAGCAGTAGGTTCTTGAGCGGTAGGATTCCACGAGATGACCAAATCAAAAAAAAAAGATAGTGGAGAGGAGCTAGCCTGAGAGGAACAAGACGCTGCATACGACCAGCCAGACGATAGAGATCGACCACATGAACTATTATTTTGATCAGAACAGAAGCTACCTAAGAAGGTAGACTTGTGACCTAAGACGACTCCACAAAACCAATGAGTTAAAAGAACTCCTAGTACTAGTAATGCTTGCGGTTCTTTCTCTGGAGCACACGCAGGTAATATAATGAACGCTATAGAATGAAGCTCTACTTTCTTATACTGACATAAACACTGGAACGATTTCGTAGAGGCATACAAACAAGAGTATTACCTAAAGTGAGTAAACCCTATTACAGATGGTAGTTGGTTACAGGATCAAGTTAAGTTTCTCGTAACAAAAGGCATCTGTGCATGATATACCAGGGTAAACGACTTAACGTCTCTTAAATCTGCTTTGGCTCAATGAAGAACCGTGATTACAGGGACAAATAAGATCTCTCGGAGCGCAACACGCAACCATCCAGAATATGTGGCTCAAGTTAGTAAGTGAAGTGGGCACATGTTTGTTATTGTTGGTTACGATGACGATACACAGCTAATAAAGTGTATGAACTCTTACTGACCAAAGGCGTACGACAATGGATTCTTCTATGTAAGGTATGAGGATCTACGAGCTTTGTTTACTAGGTATGCTATGATAGATAAGAAAGACGCTAAGTATGTGTATTCTGCTAGAATGAAGTTCCAGATCTCTAAAGCCATTCTCTCTACTAGAGAGCCTAGCGAGCAGGAGTTGAAAGACTACGCTCCAGTTATCCAGTATATGATGGCTAATAGAACAACAACCTAGGCTTTCCTTCTAGGTTAGTCCAAGTGAAAACATCATCATCAAAATGCTTAAATAGGAAGCTCTCTACGAGCTTCTTTTTGTTATGCTTCTCAGCGTTCTTATCCTTGAGTATTTTTTTCTTTAGTTTTTCTATGAATTTTCTATCGTCTATAACGAACAGTACTGTATACATTAGAGACACATTGAACTTCCTTTTTATTACCGCTTGGTTACTGAGCAAAGTGATGTACTTGTGTACTTTGTCTTCATAGTACTTGTCTGCCGTTTTACCCTCTGTTCTTTCCACCTCTGCGAGGTATAGTCTTTGTCCTTGGTCTGTGTTGAGTTTGAAGATTAGGTCTGGTACTAGTGATGTTCGTCCTAGATTTATCTTGCTTGCTTTCTCTAGGTTCTTTTGTCGTTGCACACCTACGTAGTCGAACTCTCTCCAGTGTTGTATTACGTTGAACCTAGATATCTCTATGTGTAGATCAACAATTGATAGTCTGTGAGGCATGTCGTCTACCATCTTATCCATTTTCCTTTTAGGGTATCTAGGAGTAATATCAAAGATGTGTTCTGCTCGTGTAGCACCCTTTCTTGTTAGATAGTAAACTGCTGGAGAGGTGTCGCTTTTTGAGATCTTATTGGCGTGGCCATCCCTAATCATTGTTGCTGTCTCAGTTGATATGTTTGTCTTATGGTTATCCACACCCAAACGCACCATCTGTTCTAGAGTTAAGAACTTATAGATGGCTAGGTTCTTTAGCACATTGAGATATTTTTTGTTGCTTTTAGACATTTGTTGTGTAATAAGTAGGTGTAAGATAATTTCTCTAATTACGTTATTACTATCATTACACACCACAAGTAAAGGGAAAGCAGCTGTCACACACCAGCTGTTTTTTTAGTCCTCTGGAACATCGAACATTTCTAAGTCTACATCTGGGTCTGGATCTGGGTCTTTGAACTCTGTTTCCCCCATCTCGTCTCGATCTATTCTATGGTAGAAGTTCACTAACTGTTTATTCATAGACGTTTCTATTTCCTCCTCACTTAGTCTATACTTCTTACTAGTAACAAGGAACCCTGGTGAGTGGAATGACTGAACATGTAGCCGTTGTCTAACATCTAATAGGAACTCACGCTTTGCAAGTTTTAGAAGACCGTCTGCTTGTGTAGAGTCGTCCCCTCTTTTACCTCTCCAGATATACTTCTCTGGCACGTTCGTGATTGACATTATGTTCTTAACGTACTTAGCCTTCACTATCTTTATAGCAGTGTTATCAATTACTGTTTGTAGGTATGCTCCTAGTTGTGCTATACTTTGACAGGCTAAAGAACAGTGTAAGCCGTACCCTCTAAGCTGTTCCAGCATGTAAGAAAGACTACCAGTAATGAAGTTTTGGAACTCATCTATCTTGAGCAGTGTGTGTAGATCATCTATTCCTTTTCTTCTTCTCCTAACGTAACCTTTCACCATTGCAACAAGGAACTTACCAATAATTTGTTGTGATTCCTCTCCTACCGCACTTAGATCGAATATGAGTATCTTATTGCTGTTTATAGCTTTTTCCAAGTCAAAGGTACTCTGTCCACCTAGTATCATGTTTAAAACCTTATCGTCTATGATTGCGCGCAATCTCCTTCTTACCGCTTTAACTGTTCCTGATTCCGTTTGAGTGAAATCCTTTTCAAAGAATTTATCGTAGGCTTGTGCTTCTTTTAGAATGTATTCTTCATAACACACAAGATCTAGCAGTGTTTGCAGCGTGTAGTCTTTGCCATCACTTCTGCTCTCTATAAGGAACTCTAGACACTTCTTCATCACCGTATTGACGTTCTGTCTCATCTCACCACCCTCCTTACTTAGAACGTCAGCAAAGGCAGAAGCTAACTGGTCAATCACGTTGTTCTTCTCTAGAATGTTCCCTTTCCTTATGTCTAATGCGTTGATTCCCCAGCGCCATCCTTCTAGTAGCATCCTTATATCGAAAAACATCACACGTTCATCATGCTTGTGTAACTTAGACTCAAAAACTAGTCTAGCAAAAGAACCGTGTGGATCTATAATTACTTGTGACCATGTAGGTAGTTTGTAGGAGTCGTTGTATACTTCTGATGCGAGTAGAACAGACTTACCAGAACCAGTACCAGCTAATACTAGTTCGTGCATTGTTTTAGCTTCTATGGGTACTTTGATAGGGAAGTTTGGCTGTTTACGCAAAAAAAAATTCATGACTTGATAAGACTTACTGTCTTTGATAGCCGTCAAGTAGTTTTCTTGGTCATTGTCTGCTGGGTATTTATAAAGTATTCTTTGCCTTTGTTTCTCTGAATCTATACCAGATTGTATAAAGAAAGGGTATATTGTGGGGAACGTAACATGAGGATTATATAGATCTTGGAACTCATCGAAAGTAAAACCTCTATAATTCAACAACACAGCCGAACGATTGGTGCGTTTTTTGTGTTGTAATATATCAAGGTCTATTAGACGTTTCACACGGTTGCACCAAAGATTATAAAACTTACAGAGAACATCGAAGTCGATATCATAAGTAAACCCTAACACAACACTATCCTCTTCTTCATCTTTAAACAGCGCTTGTATCTCTTCCTTAGATATTATAGCCTGTGGTTTGAAAGGGAAATTATAATCCATAGTTTATGTTTTCTAATTCTGAATACGACCAAATATTCGGAGACAACAAAAAGGAACAACCCACAACAAATAAAGAAACAAAAAAAACTTGGTATTACGTTGTAGGCGTACTTGTGTTGTTATACCCTGCTTACCTTTTACTCTCCTTCCTTGCATATAACTGGACGTACGTAGTCACCTTCCTGCTAGGTGTAGGTTTGGTTGTTGCTGTCGCTAACTACTACTGGAGAGAGATTGATAGAGAGATAGACACAAAGAAAGCCGAGGCGGACACCTATTGGTTTGAACAAAGAGGAAATGTTTATAAAGAGTTTGAAGAGAAGTTGGAGAGTACAGCGAGAGAGAAAGCGGACGAGATGGTAAAAGATTTTCTTACAACGCTAAACAATAAGAAAGCTGAGTTACTTGCTAAAGAGCTATTTCTAAACGGTAGAGAGAAAGAGAGAGAGCAAGAATATAGTGATTATGCTACAAAGGTTATAAACGAGTACAAAGCAAAGATAGAAGAGCAAGCAGAAGAGCAGATCAAAAACCACGCGTATAAAGCAAGGGAGTCAGTACTAGAAGATGTGTTTGGTGTGTCAGAGCCAGAGGTAGTATATAATGAAGCTAAAATTATTGAGCATATGGAGTCCTACGAACAACAAAAGATGCGTGAGTACGAGAACTTTTTCAACGAACGCACCAATCAACTAAACGCAAAGATCAATGAGATCATAAAAGAGAGATACGAGAACAAAGCAGAGTACCTACAATTCAAAACAGAAATGAGAGAGGCTTTCTTTGAGTTCAGACAGCAGTACTCAGAGAAGTACCAACAGTTAAAAGAGAAAGTAATAGAGAACCAATACAAGACAGAGAAGGGTTTCTCTGAGGTTAGGATAGATCTTGGGCAAATCAAACATGACTTTGAGTCTGGTCTAAAAGACTTGAGGCATAAAGGAGAGATGGACAAACTCCAACTTGAAAGGATTATAGAGCGAGAGATGGCTAGAGTGTATGAGAGTATCAGAGAGGTAGAGCACAACACTGAGATCAAGTTCTACTCTTTGCGTGAGAGTATCTTAAACTGGGTGACAGATATAGAGAATCGTATCACACATGATGTGTATGAAATAAAGATGCAACTAAACACCTTAGACAACTCTATCAAGATGCAGATAAACGATACGTTGTTAAGAGTAGGACAAGAAGTTCTTAGACTGGATAGGCAACAGATGGATCTACTAGCTACTATGGGAGAACGGTTTTTGAGGCTAGAGCAGTCACTAGGTGATGAGCGTTTAGCATTGCGACAGCTAGAACAAGATCATAGCAATGAGATGTTAAAAGTGGGCCTTAGCTTGAGGCAGGTAGAACACGCTATGTCTGATGAAAGACTACGCAATGATAGGAGTATTCTGCAAGTCACCGACACAATAAACAAGTACGCACACGAGGTAGATAAGTTTAGGTTGCAGATGCAACACATGAAAGACAGGTCAGATCTCTCACACGAGAAAGCTGGTGTCTTACTTAGCAAAGCAAACGAGCTGTACGCCTCACACAAATCCAAGGTTGATCTATTAGACTCTAGAGCACAAAACTATATTCTTAGATTGCAGAATGGAGAGAAGGAATTAGTACATAAGCTCAAGGACTCTTTATACCTCCTAAAAGATAAAGAGAATGATATACGTTTTGCTATGCAGGATCTTGCTATGGACAAGATGGGAGTAGAGCACTTGATGGAGCATTGGGGCAACAGGAAACAAGACTTAGAGACAGATATACAACGTAAGCAAGCGAAGCTAGAGAAGATAGAACTGGAGATACAGAAGAAGAAAATGCGTTCGGAGATGGACGTGCATAACTATGATAAAAAAGTCAGAGCACAGTATGCTCAATACACAGAAGATATAGAGAGGAAAGTAAGGATTTTAGGAAAGCAACAAAGTTTTTTAATGTCTGACATATCCAAGAGTAAAGAAAAGTTAAAAAGACTAGATAGTCTCATTAGAGCAAAGAAGGAACATTTAGAGAAGATGTAAAGTGTCTCAGAAAAAGATTAAAATATTAGCACGGGAATTGTTTGAGTGCTATTTTTGTTTTATGTTCGCGGTCGAAATTGTCATTTATTGTCATAAGAACTTGTCACATTTGATATAAGACAAGAGACAAGAAGCGATAAACACAGTAATGGGGCTATAGCTCAGCTGGCTAGAGCGTTTGACTGGCAGTCAAGAGGTCGTCGGTTCGACTCCGACTAGCTCCACTAAACACATCTTAACACCCTTAAAAATAGACAATTACAAATCAGAAATATCCACAACTGTCTACGAGGGTTCTGCACAAACGTGTCATATTTCAAACTATGGCACGTGATAAATTTCTTTTCCGAGATTTATACTCCTGATGATTTGACTAAGTTTTGCCTTGTTTGCAATTTATCACCTGACACGATCCGATAGAATATGTATTCCCCAGCTGATGGGATATCACCAAACCTATGGATATGAATACGATGCGAAGGCGCCACCGTCTAATTCTTATAGAGCTAGGGTTTACCCATGAGTACAAACTATATTCTTGGAAGCATACTGGTGCTGCAAACTACATTAATAACGGGGGAATGTAAAGCAATTGCAAATACAACTTAGACACCATAGCCTAGATCAGGTTGATCAATATTTAAGACAACTAGGGGTTCACGATATTGGTCATTTGAAAAACAATTTTCCAGAAATCTAACCGACTCTATCTATTTCACCATGTACTTGAATTGCATTCCCTTACCTTTTAGTTCGATTACTTTGCCAGCAGCTTGGCATAGTTTAAGGAAATTAAAAAGAGTAGGATTTGCTTTGCCATCGATCCATCTAGCCGCTTGCCCTGAATGAAATCCGGCCTTCTCGGAAAGTTCGGAAATACATAAGTCGTTGTTGATCGCTGTTTCAGAAATGTAATCCAAAAGTGTGGTAATTTTTTTTCCATGCTTAATCGGTTGATGCAAGACCGATTCAACAAAGATTTTGCCAAAAACATCCTTGTGTGCATTGGGTCTATTTTCGATAAGAAAAAATCAACCGGCTTTGTCAGATTAACTTTTGACTTTTCGGAAGTGACTGTTAGATCAAATGATGGCTATTTCAGCTTAAGTTATATTGCTGTTACTTTATTTTTGACATCTTTTTTGCTTCTCGAATTCCGCTAAGATACGCTCCATGTACTGTTCCTCTATATTCCACTATAGTGTGCTCTCCTGCAAAGAATACTTTATTATTGATTGGTTCTTCAAAAACTTCAAATGCATCACTTCTCAAACCATTTGTAGCAAACGAGTATGCTCCATAGCTATATGGATTTTGGTTCCACTTGGTTCTCAACATATTTATGGGATCTGGAATATCGTTCCCATAAATATTTTTTAGATGAGTCATAATTTCATCAATAATCTCTTGATCTGTCATTTGCTCTGTCGTTCTAGAGTACTCACCAAATGCAAAAGTCATTAGAGCGTTGGTACTTGCAAATTTATTTACGTTCAAAAAATAGTTGAACTTTCCTTTTTCCTCTGGCGTATATCCTACGTATTGTAAATCTTTGTTCCAAAAAGGCTTATCCCACACTAAAAGAAATTTATTAACCGCACCCATTTCTAACTTATTGATCACATTTTGTGTGTATTCCGGTAATCCTGGTGTGAAATTTATTATTCCTTTCTTTAATACACCTAATGGGACTGTTACTAACACCATATCTGCGGAATAACCTCCGTTATCTGTAATGATCGAAATCGTTTCGTTGGAATAATCAATACTTCTGACTTTAGTATTTAAACGAACATCAAGCTTTTTTGCTAGGTAATTGGCAACATTATCGTACCCATTAGTGATTATAATATCTTCACCGCGAAATACCTCATCATCATAAAAATCTATTGATGAAAGTTTGTAAATATCTCCGCCTGTATCAAACTCTAGGAAGGCAGATAACATATATTTCCATAGACGTTTATCCTTAAATTGAGGATGTTCTTTGTAAAAAAGATCCGCAAAATTCTTGTTCTTAGTGCCCTCCATTTCTTCAAGAATGTTATCGTATAACTCTTCCTGTTGTTGTAAGAATTCAGGTAAATATTCAGAGCCATCTATATCATAAACCTTAATACTTTCATCTTTAGTTAAAAAGGTTTGCATCCCTGATTTTTGAGCGAGCTTCGTTATAGGATTTTTTATTGGACCGTGTATCCAACTGGCTCCTTCATCAAAAGCTACTCCAAGGCTTCTATCTGTTTTTAAACGTCCGCCGACCTTTGATTGAGCTTCGAGTATAATAGGATTGTAGCCTTTCTTTCGAAGATAACTTGCAGCACTTAATCCAGAAATTCCTGCTCCAACAATTATAACTTCTCTCTTTTGTTTCATATGACCAGTTCTCTTAAATATACTACATGATGAAAGTACGAGAATAAAGGATAGTAACAGTATCTTTTTCATTATGTCTTTCTTAATGGTATACAACAACTTAATATATCCTAATGAGAGGTGCGGGTGGCCAACTGTATTAAAAGAAAGTTTGGAGTGCTACAATTCTGCCATTTTCCAAAACTAACCATTCCCATAAAAACCTAAAGTAAGTTTAGGTAGGAAATTGTCATAAACAGCTTGCAAAAATTATGATGGTTTTATTGATTAATAATAGTTACCTCTCCTCCCTTCTACTGCTCTCCTAATTGATAGATCTATTGTTCATTAATCAATTCTTCATTATGAAAAAGAAGGAATTTAAAATCAGTGATTTAAAGGAGCTTACTCCTGAACTCACCATCGAGGAACAAGGAAAAGTCAAAGGAGGCTTTATTGTCTCTGATGATATTGATGGCTTCTAGATCTGTTAGATACTGGAGAGGTTTCCTCTCCAGTATCGGTCGTTTTGATATAATTATTTAATGCTACGAAAAGCCATACTGGGGCTTCGTCCTTGCCACGTCTCGCCTGGGAAAGTCACTCTCTTCTCTTCGCTCTTTTTTCCAATATTGATGTATCATTAACTAAAATCATTTGTTATGAAAAAGGATGAAATTGCTATCAAGGACATTAAAGAACAATCCCCTGAACTAACCATTCAAGAACAGAAGGCTGTAAAAGGCGGTATAATTGGGGACACGGATATCATTGAACTCTAGTGATTCCGAGAACCGAATAGAAGGCTGGTAGTTTTTGAGCTGTCAGCTTCTCCGTGATATGAGTGGTTTATTTAGGTATAATGCTAGTGTCAAAATGAAATACTTTTTGATTGTCGTAGCTACCAATCTCCTTTACATACTCTTTGTGCATTTCTGTCGGTATACTGTTGTCGAATATTCCAAAAGCTCCATTAGACATATTCAGAGGGCAATCAAGCTCCTTTAGTTTGTTGAGCTGAAACTGTATTCAATTTCCTATTTTTTGTATTTCTTCATCTCTATCCATACCGTCAGTTTTTGCGTTAAAAAATCTTGTCGCTTTACTGGATTTAAATGAAACTTGCATTCAACCTTCATACCCCTAATCTTCTGTCTTTAATTACTTGATTTTTATTTCCAATATATGAATCGCATCATAGCTTCTATTATGGTTGGCTTTTGCTTAATATGCTTAACTAGCATGACTTTTCTATTAATCAAAAAGAGCTCAGGCGAAATAGGCGCGGTACAATTAAATTATCTCAATTTTATTCAACGATATAGCCTTTTGATCCTCGCCCCTTTCTTTGGGTACTTCATCTATCGCAGATTCAAAAAGTAAATGGTCCTTTTCTTAATTGGATAAAAGGTGTCAGGGTTAGGCTCTTCTTGCCCCGCTTCATCAGTCCGATAGACAAGCCTTTTCTTGGATTCCTCACGCCCTGTAAGGCTCCTAACAGGGATACCTGACATATTTGCCGTCCAATAAAAATATCAATACCTGTACCAGTATTCAATAATCTTTGAATTATACTATTGCTTATTATTTCAATGTTTCACTCTCATTTTGAACCTCAACATCTTTCTACCTTTATTCCAAAACCTTATATACTTATGTACTGAGTATTAATTTCATCAACTAAACCCTTCGAATAATTATGGTGGCAATACTATGTTTAAATACTTGTAAAATAGATTCTTATGAATTATGTTATACATGAATATGTAATAAACAGTTGTGGTGATCCCTATATTTTGTTTTTTCTTGCCTGTGTTCGCATGCAGTATATTTACATTATGTAAAAATGCACGTACTAATTATGGTTACACGCAATTTCCCTTATGATTATTAACCTATTTTAATAACTATAAAATTAATACAATGGTACCCACCACAACCACCACTACAACCACGACCACAACTACAACCACCACTACAAACAGGTCATCTTCTAAAGAAAGTGAAGGATTCATAGTCAGAGAGTTTTCATCGAATAATGGACAGACATTCCAAGTTAGCTTTCCAAGAAGTGCTGGATACACTGAGGAAAATCTAGATATGCTACTCGATGTAGTAAAATCAAATACTCCAATATCAGATGATACTGTAGATGTTCACTGGGTATACCCTTCAGTTCATAATCCTACATCAAGCGCAGTACGAGACCTGGGTATCTCCAGAGCAGAGCTTTCTACAGGAATAGCTCCCTATAGTTATAAACTAGACTTTTGGAATACGAAAGGATGGGGCTTCTATTTTCGGGATGCAAGTGGAGACACCTATCACTGTTCTACAATAAGGAATGGGCACCATTTCATTCAATATAATTCTGATCACCCAACTATAGTTGCAGTTTCTAATTAACTTAATGAGTTTGTCTGCTTAGGAGAAAATACTATTATTTTCACCTAAGCGCTTGGAAGCCATCCCAAAAAAAATTGAGATGGCTTCTAAAGTTTTTCCGAACCTATATCATTTAAATCAGTTCACTTACCTATTCCAGCCCTTCGTTCTGTGCTGCTACCCTTAATTAAAGCATCAGCTTCCTCTTTAAAAAAATTAATTTTATAATACCTCTTGCTCCGTCGGGGTCGTTATTCTGTTTGACTAAAAAAGGTTCCGTAAGTAGTATTGTCAAAATTCATACTGCACCACTGGCAAACATTCGTAAATGATTCCTCATTAGAGCAGTCGCACCCGTACATAATACAACTTGCGCTATCTGAAGGGACAACCATGGAACTGCATTTGATTGGGCTCTCTATTAGAGCCAGCGTTTCCTTAACAAGTTCATGCCCTATTGGACTAGCGTACTTACAAAGCGAAGAATCGAGATTCACAAGCACTACCAACTTTACCTAGACTACTAGGTACTATTAACATTGAGACGGTCTTATATGGCAGAAAAAATCTATCGCGATTTACTATATACATACGTATAAGAAAAAGAGACTTAAATCTAATTAACACTAACTATCAATGCTGTCAGTTCAAGTGCCGAAATCGTTTTTGAGATCAAAGGAGAGGACTATAGCTTTAATCGAAATTTCTTGTTTCTAAAGGAGGTTTCTGGTTCTAGTATAAAACTAGTCATAATAGGGAAGCCAATCGCTGTCAAATATATTTTAGAAAGACTTACGGGAGTAGAACCTCAAGATGATTATGAAGAGGAAATCCATATTGACGAACAAACTGTGACTGTGATTAGGAAAATAAAGGAAAAAGTCCAGGAGATAAATCAAGAAAAGGCAATAGTACCCCAGAAAATGTACGTAAATAGGTGGGCATATCTAAAAGGGTAGTATTACATAAAGTGTGTCAAGGTCAAGAATTAGAGACTGGGGGCTAGCCCCCAGTCTCTAATTCTGATTTACAAATCTAGTCTCAATCGTTCGGCAAAAATAATCGATAATTGCGATAGTG
>Ga0213840_1000335_pt1 | contig 78293 bp, 66 predicted proteins | sample SWPATP22_FD_160132 | JGI IMG/M metagenome (GOLD analysis project Ga0213840, IMG submission 160132) | Coastal seawater microbial communities from Marineland, Florida, United States - SWPA TP2 #2 | ecosystem: Environmental > Aquatic > Marine > Coastal | place: USA: Florida | collected 2016-08-14 | reverse complement strand
TCTACGCCATCTACTTCTAGGCCAGCCATGCTCAACTGTTCAGACAACTCATGTGCCGACAGCGACGGGTTAACCCACTCTCTTAACCATTTTTCACTGAATTTCATGTGTACTTTCTGCCTTAGTTGAACTGCTTAAGGAAACGAAGATCGTTTTCAAAGAATGCGCGTAAATCGTTAACGCCATAACGAAGCATAGTGAGACGTTCTACACCCATACCAAAGGCAAAACCAGTGTACTCTTCAGGGTCGATACCCACAGCTTTTAGAACATTTGGATGTACCATTCCGCATCCCAGTACTTCTAGCCACTGACCGTTTTTACCCATCACGTCAACCTCAGCTGAAGGCTCTGTAAATGGGAAATAAGAAGGACGGAAGCGAATCTCTAATGATTCTTCAAAGAAGTGGTGTAAGAAGTCGTGCAAAATCCCTTTTAGATCGGTAAAGCTGACGTCTTTATCAACCATCAAACCTTCCACTTGGTGGAACATTGGCGTGTGGGTTTGGTCGTAATCGTTACGGTATACACGACCCGGAGAGATAATACGCAATGGTGGTTTCTCTGCTTCCATGGTACGAATTTGTACGCCAGAGGTCTGCGTGCGTAGCATCATATCAGGGTTGAAGTAAAATGTGTCGTGGTCTGCACGGGCTGGGTGATTTGCTGGAATATTCAGCGCATCAAAGTTGTGGAAACCATCTTCAATTTCAGGGCCGGTTTTAACCGAAAACCCAAGTTCACCGAAGAACGATTCAATGCGCGCAATAGTGCGGCTAACCGGGTGCAAATTACCTGGTTTTTCAGTGCGCCCAGGCAACGTTACATCAACTGCTTCCTCAGCTAGCTTTTTATTAAGCTCGGCAGTGCGTAGAAGCTCGCCTTTTGCTGAAATAGCTTGTTGAATAACCTGCTTGGCCTGATTAATTTTTTGGCCTGCAGCTGGACGTTCTTCGTTAGATAACTTTCCAAGCCCTTTAAGTAAGTCGGTAAGTTTACCTTTCTTACCCATGAATTCGACCCTAACTTGGTCAAGTGTGGCTGCATCTTCAGCAGCGTCAATCTGGCTTTGTGCCTGATTGATAATAGCGTCAAGCTCCATGTTTTCCTCAATATACATGATGACTGCATGGCCAAAGCATTATCAGAGTTATTCTATGCGCAATGGCTTGCCTGAAATAAAAGCGATAGTTTACACGAGTGACAGATATAAGGGCTAGCCTAGATGGCTGATATTGACAAATTTTCTAGTAAAAATTGCGTTTTTGAGGTGAGTTTGTGTTTGCAATCTGGTTTTGAAGAAATAGAAAAGAAAAAGGCGAGCATCCTGCTCGCCTTTTCCCGAAAGAACTTAAACTTAATTAGTTAATAATTAAGCTAATGCGCCTTTAGCCGCGTCGACTAATGCACTGAAAGCTGCTTTGTCATGTACTGCGATGTCGGCAAGGATCTTACGATCGATTTCAACAGACGCTTTCTTCAAACCGTTAATGAAACGGCTGTATGACATACCATTTTGACGTGCAGCAGCGTTGATACGTGCAATCCATAGTTGACGGAATTGACGCTTGCGCTGACGACGGTCACGGTAAGCATATTGACCAGCTTTAGTTACAGCTTGTACCGCTACGCGATATACACGTGAACGTGCGCCGTAATAACCTTTTGCCTGCTTGAGGACTTTTTTGTGACGAGCACGTGCGATAGTGCCGCGTTTTACTCTAGCCATTTATCAGTCTCCTAAGTCTTATACGTAAGGCAACATGCGCTGAACCAATTTGGTATCAGAGTCATGAACCAGTTTTTTGCCACGAAGGTGACGTTTACGCTTAGAGCTCTTCTTAGTCAAAATGTGACGTAAGTGAGACTGTTTGCTTTTAAAGCGGCCAGAACCCGTTTTCTTAAAACGCTTGGCGGCACCGCTTACAGTTTTCATTTTAGGCATTGCTAAAACTCCGCATTGTTTAATATCGGTATTTATTGTGTTGCAGTCACGTCATACCGGTTAATGTTTAGCAGCAAGGTGTTTAAGGGTGCAGATTCCTTAAAACTTTAGACCGTTACTACTTCTTATTTGGGGCTAGCACCATGATCATCTGACGGCCTTCCACACGACGTGGGAAAGACTCGCATGTAGCGATATCTTCTAAATCGGTTTTAACACGGTTTAGTAAATCGATACCGATGTCTTGGTGCGCCATTTCACGACCGCGGAAGCGGATCGTAACTTTGGCTTTATCACCACCTTCAAGAAAGCGACGCAGGTTGCGCAGTTTGACCTGGTAATCGCCTTCATCAGTGCCAGGGCGAAATTTAATCTCCTTGACCTGAATTTGCTTCTGTTTTTTCTTCTGCTCTTTTTGAGCTTTACTTTTTTCGAAGAGGAATTTGCCATAGTCCATAACTTTACAGACTGGCGGCTCGGCATTCGGACTGATTTCTACTAGATCTAGGCCCGCTTCTTCTGCGTTACGAGTAGCTTCTGCTAGAGAAACCACACCAACCTGTTCACCGTCTTTGCCAATTAATCTTACTTCTCTGGCTTTAATCTCATCGTTAATGCGGGCTTTGTCGCCCTGAGCCTTGTTGTTAGCGCCTTTAATGTGCTATTCCTCCAAACATTTAATTCTTTTGTCTGCTTTTGGGAAGCAACCTATGTTAGTTGCCAGAAAGTAAAACCAAAAGCAGACACCTTAATTGTGCATTATACACAATTTGCTCAACTACTTAATTGTCTTTTCAGAAACTTCTTGTTGAGCCATGGCAATAAAGTCTTCCAGGCGCATTTTGCCTAGGTCGTCACCGCGTCGAGAGCGCACTGCTACTTCGCCAGCTTCCATTTCTTTATCACCTACCACCAGCATATATGGAATACGCTTCAATGTGTGCTCGCGGATTTTAAAGCCGATCTTCTCATTTCGCAAGTCAGACTTTGCTCTAAACCCTAAATTTTGCAGTTTTTTCACACAATCTGATGCGTAATCAGCTTGTTTGTCAGTAATGTTCATTACAACAACCTGCTGAGGTGCCAACCAAAGCGGGAAGAAACCTGCAAATTCTTCGGTCAAAATACCAATAAAGCGTTCAAGCGACCCCAAAATAGCACGGTGGATCATAACCGGTACTTTGCGCTCACCATCTTCCGCTACATACGTAGAACCCAAACGGCCAGGCATTGAGAAGTCTAGCTGAACGGTACCGCATTGCCACGCTCGGTCTAGGCAATCGTGAAGCGTAAATTCAATTTTAGGTCCGTAGAACGCGCCTTCACCAGGCTGATAATCGAATTCGATGTTATTTGCTTTAAGCGCTTCTGCAAGCGCAGCTTCTGACTTGTCCCAAATCTCATCGGCACCAACACGCTTTTCAGGGCGAGTAGACAGCTTCACTTTGATATCTTCAAAACCAAATGCAGCGTATGTCTCATACACCATCTTAATACAGTTGCTCACCTCTTCTAGGATCTGTTCTTCTGTACAGAAAATATGAGCATCGTCCTGCGTAAAGCCGCGAACACGCATAAGGCCGTGCAGTGCACCTGATGGTTCGTTACGGTGACAACAACCAAACTCCGCCATTTTCAGCGGTAGGTCGCGGTATGACTTCAAACCTTGGTTGAAAATTTGAACGTGACCTGGACAGTTCATTGGCTTAACCGCGTACTCACGCTTTTCAGATTCCGTGGTAAACATGTTGTCAGCATACTTGTCCCAGTGACCTGACTTTTCCCACAAAGTGCGGTCCATCATTAACGGACCTTTTACTTCATCGTAGCCATATTCACGCAGCTTCTTACGAACAAAGCTTTCAAGCTCGGTGTATATTGACCAACCATCGTTGTGCCAAAACACCATGCCCGGCGCTTCTTCTTGCCAATGGAATAAGTTTAACGCTTTACCAATTTTACGGTGATCGCGTTTTTCTGCTTCTTCTAAGCGCTGTAGGTAAGACTTAAGCTGTTTTTTGTCGGCCCAAGCAGTACCGTAAATACGTTGAAGCATTTTATTGTCGCTGTCACCGCGCCAGTAAGCACCTGCTACTTTCATTAGTTTGAAGTGGTGACAGAACTTCATGTTTGGCACGTGAGGTCCACGACACATATCTGTGTATTCTTCATGGTGATAAAGTGCTGGGCGGTCGTCCTTGCTGATATTCTCATCAAGGATTTCCATTTTGTAGCTTTCACCACGTGCTTCAAAGGCATCACGGGCTTCTTGCCAGCTAACTTTGTTTTTAACCACGTTGTAATTCGTTTTCGCTAACTCAAGCATGCGCTTTTCTAGCTTGGCTAAATCTTCCTGAGTCAGGCTTTCTTCCATATCAACGTCGTAGTAAAAACCGTTGTCGATAACGGGGCCGATAGCCATTTTAGTGTTAGGCCAAAGTTGTTTGATAGCGTGGCCTAGTAAGTGCGCGCAGCTGTGACGAAGAATTTCTAAACCGTCATCATCTTTTGCGGTGATGATTTGAAGTTGCGCGTCCGCGTCAATCATATCAACGGCATCAACTAACTCACCGTTTACTTTTCCTGCAATGGTTGCTTTGGCTAAACCAGGGCCAATGTCGTTTGCAACGTCTAGTACAGAAACAGGATTATCGAAAGCGCGCTGGCTTCCATCAGGAAGGGTAATAACTGGCATTTTATGTCCTTTACAGTGGTGACGCCTACTCTGCGCCACTTGCATATTAAAAAATTAGCGTACGTTTTAAGAATAACTTAAAAGAACACGCGGTGTGTAACCTTCGACATACACAAAACCGAATGCCGATGAATACGTTACACGGCTAAATGAGCCAAGAATTATAACTACTCGAAGTACAACTGCAATGGGCAAAACATGATTGTTTACTTATTCCTTTACCTCATTGGTGTTTGGGGCCGCTAAAACGCTAAATGTGAATATAAAATAAGCAGTTATATATGAGTTGCCCATGAAGTGTGCAAAACGCCAAATTTGCTCCATAATTTTATAGATAAACTTTTTTAAACCAAAAGCCTGCCTTTAGCGAAGTGTAAGAGTTAGCGTCTTGCTTTGCTAATTAAGGGAATGCGGTTTTATTTGGTTCTGTATATACAACTATTTCGTTAGTTTTGCTTTGCTTTCATTAAATGTGAAGCAACAACGGAGCACGTAATATGTGGCACTTTATAAGCGAACATATCTCCGATACCACAAACACGCTCTTTATTTGTCAGCGCGCTGATCCTGTAAGCGGCGGCGATACGCATGAGAGTTTTATCATTCGTGATAGCCAAAAGCGTTACTTTGTGAAAACGCGTTTGTACGACGACACACAACAATTGTCGTTAGAAGCGGAAGGCCTTCAGGCTATCATTGATACGAAAACCGTTATGGCACCCAGCGTTATTTGTCATGGTATAACTCGTAACGAAAGTCCCAACACCGAATATTTAGTGCTCTCTCACATTCGTTTTAAAGAACCAACCACAAACGACTATTTTACCCTAGGAGAACAGCTTGCAGCGCTTCACGCTAGCGGTGAACATACAAGCTATGGCTGGCCTCACGATAACTACATAGGTGCAAACGTACAAACTAATGGTAGGTTAGCGTCGTGGGCTGACTTTTTCGCAGAGAAACGCATAGGAAGTATGCTTGAGCGTCTTTCAGCTCAAGGCCAGTGGCACAAAAGCGACGGCGATATAGACCACATTATTATGCTAACTCGGCAAATACTGAGCCTTCACCAACCTGCGCCTTCTTTACTGCATGGCGACCTGTGGGCTGGTAATGCAGGATTTAATTCAAAGGGCCCTATATTATTCGACCCAGCAGTTTATATTGGCGATCGCGAGACTGATTTAGCGATGGCTGAATTGTTCGGTGGATTTCCAAATACTTTCTATGAAGGTTATCAGAGCGCTTACCCCACAGATAAAAGTTACGTTCAAAGAAAACCAATCTATCAGCTTTACCATATTTTAAATCACGGGTTATTATTCGGCGCTCATTACATTGCACAAGCAAAAGCGATTATCAACGATATTGAAGCGGCAGTGTGACGTGTTAAAAACGGTGTAACGCACTAAAAACAATGCAACGCATTAAAAACTAAAATTAAAAAGAGATTGGCAAAACTATGGGAACAGCAGCTCCTGTTGCACTAATTACCGGTGCAGCAAAGCGTATTGGCGCGACAATCGCAACACAGTTACATCTTCAAGGGTATCGAGTAATTGTGCATTACGGCAGTTCAGCCGACGAGGCACAAGCGTTGGTAGATAAATTAAATAGCCAACGTCCCTCTTCAGCGCAGTGTTTACAAGCCAACCTTTGCGAACCTGAAGACATCGACGCACTTGCCAAGAACGCAGCTGACATTTGGGGCCGCGTGGACGTTTTGGTAAATAATGCATCGAGTTTTTATCCAACGCCATTTGGAGAAATAAAAGAAAGTGACTGGTTATCGCTTGTAGGCAGCAATGTAAAAGGCCCTTTATTTCTCACTCAAGCTCTAGCGCCTGATCTTGCAAAAACGAAGGGGGTTGTCATCAATATGGTTGATATGCATATCGATAGACCGCTTCCAAAGCACAGCGTTTATATCCTCGCAAAGTCTGGGCTTGCTTCATTAACGCGCAGTTTGGCCACTGAACTTGCACCTAATGTACGAGTTAATGGTATTGGTCCTGGGGCAATACTGTGGCCAGAACGCGCCATGGAAACAAAAGAAAAACAAAAGCTTATAGACACCATTCCACTTGGTGCGCTCGGCAGTCCACAAGACATCGCTAACGCGGTATTATTTTTAATTGATGCTTCTTACATCACTGGGCAGATCCTTTATGTAGATGGTGGCCGTAGTTTATATACAAGCGCTTCGGTATAGCGTTTATAACAACAAGGCTTAAAGGATAATTGATGCTGCAACCAACGCTCTATGAATATCGAACTCTCATTCTATTGATGTTAAGTGCGTTAGTACTCGCAGGGTGTTTCAGCGAGCGTACAGTACAAGACAGTCTAGAAGACTACAGCGAACGGTTAGCTTACGTGCTCGATACCGAGCTACCAGAGACATTACCACCGTCGCTGCCTCCTTTGGCGGCATCATCAGTGATTAAAAATGACATTCAAGAGCTCAATATTAACCTGCGAGACTTTTATGCCTTGCAAGATTGCGAACTTGGGCGCGTAGTGGCAGAGCGTAATACTTCACTGGGAAAGAGCCAACTCCCCTCACAACGCTTGATATATGAAAGCAAGCTTTTATCGGTATTGGAAACATGCAAAAAAGCGCTTCAAGAGAGCAATGAAAGCTTGGCAGCGATGATGGATGAGTGGCAGCACCAAAAGCGCATCGACTTTGTGAAAAGTTGGGCAAACTTAATCCAAACAAGTAAAGAAATTAGATTAGCACTGAATACTCCCGAACAGCTGGTGTCAATGACATCTGCCACAAATGCAAACACCAGTATTAACAGCTTTTTCTTTATCGACAGCGTTAAATACACAGCAGGAATTAATGAAGTACGCCCTATCGACAGCGCCGAGTTTGAAGCGCAACTGCAAATGATAACCTCAGTGAGACTACCCGCGTCTATGTGGCGAACCCAACTGCTATTGGCCGAACACTTAGATGCGCTGACCTTGTCACTAACGCCGAAGCTACAGGCCATTTCATGTCCTGATGGACGCCCTACTGATCAAGCAAAAATATTGAGAAATGTATTTTATCTTTTTTTTATTGAAGAGGTTCAACCTGTGGGAAGCCTTATCAATCAGTATCACTACAAGCTTCAGCCCTTGTGGCAGTCATGGTTAGTCCACCCTGCCTTTCACGATGATTTTAAGCACTACATAGCTACCCAAAGCAACACTAACTTTGAGCGTTATAGTAAAGCAATACAAAATCATGTAAGCCTTTGGCAAGGTTTTTTGAAACGCTGCAATCTGTCGCCGGTCGCGCCAACACAAGCTTAAAGAATATTCGTTCCAGCTTCAGGGTCGCGTGAGCGACGTGCCTGCTCTCGAATTTCATCCGCATCGGTGGCAACATCATCGTCGCTGTGTCTAATTGTTTTAATTACGTGAGTTTGACGGCGGTTGCTTGTACCTTCACAGGTTTCTGGCCTATCGCTTTTTTGCGTATGACCACTTTCCCCATTACTATCTGATGTAGCTGCCAAGCTAGCGTCTTGCATTGTAAGCGCAAGTCCTTGAGGAAAAATACGTTCTCTTGCGTCATCAGGCATGCTTATTTCTGCGGCTTCAAATGCGTTTATGATGTTTTTCATCAGCAACGACGCCATTTTTATTACACTGGTTTGCTCTACGTTTACCCAAAAGTACACTTTAACGTTATAAGTTGACGCCCCCAAGTTATCAATAAGCACTTGAGGCTCTGGGTCATCTAATACCTGTTTTTGTTGTGAAATAACGTTTCTGGCCACTTGCTGTGCGTTGTGAATATCAGCGTCATATCCAACGCCTACAACAAAGCTTCCACGCATTAATGGGTTAGCTGTTAAGTTTTTAATCACGCCCTTGTAAATTGTCGCATTAGGTATTTGGATGTGGTTTCCGTCAAAATCGACAAGTGTTGTTGCCCTTGCCGTCACCTTTTGAATTATGCCGGTGAATTCATTAACTTGCACAATATCGCCTATCCGAAAAGGTCGCTGCACGGTAAGTAATAAGCTGGATATGAAGTTTTCGGCAATATCTCTAAAAGCGAAACCTAGAATGAGCCCTACTACGCCCGTTCCGCTAACCACTGCAATAGCAAAGCCCGTTAACCCCGCCAGAAAAAGAAACAAATAAATACCGAAAACAATGAATACAAGGCTAATACTTCGTTGGATAACAGAGCGAATTAACGGTGATGTTGATGTTCTTAAAAGCGGCTTCACGAGTAGACTCGATAACGGCTTCGCTAGGAATATAAATACCGCCATAGCTGCAATACCCACAGCTATTCCTGGCAGTCTATATATAAATGATTGCCACAACTCAAAGAGAAGTGAGTGGGCCTGATTAAAGCTACCTAACTCCCCTGCGCTATTCTCTGTTTGAACAAAAACGTTAAACGGAATTGTTGAAACAGCATAAACATCGGCGTTATCCGTAAAAAGCCGCCAAACAGGGTTGATATAATGGTGCATGCTCTCATTCCTTCAAGATAGCCAAGCTATCATTCCTTTAAATTAGCCAAGGTAGTATCAAAAACGCTTGGCAGAGTATTTACGTAGTAACCGCTTTCTCATCACTGGTGTTGGATACCTATAAAACGGTAATGGGTTGATGGTTATTGAGTAACGACCAGATACGAGCCAAGCCCAATGGTAAATAGAAAACTGCCCCAAATCGCATGTTCGATAACCACTACCGGAGTTGAGTTTGTTTGCATATAGCGGTAGCCGAAAATCGCTCCACCGAACCACGAGATAACGACAGCAATCCAGTTTCCGTATACAAGGTGAGCAAGCCCAAAAACGAAAGTGCTAAGTGCCCATCGGGCATATTTAGATGGCAATATCTTTTTATATCGATGGAAGAAATATGTGCGGAATATTATTTCTTGAGGTATGACCGAAACCACAGGATAGATGAGCAGTGTGGCAACCCACATCCATGGTTCATTCAATGGCCAGTGTAAAAAAAGGTCTGGTTTTATCAAATACACAACAAGTGCTAATAAACTTGCCCATGGCAAAAAAAACCTTAGGGTACTTTTTAAATGTACTTTGTAGTCTGCCCAATGCCACAACTTAATGCGTTTAAATTGCTTATCTGCTAACAAGATGGCTAAACAGCACAAACCTGTTACACCCAATATCGGCATAAGATAGTCTGCAAAGTGTTTGATCCAGTAAAGCACTGCTATGGGAAGTGCAACAAAAAGTACGATCAGTTCAGACCATAACTTTGCCACGGCACACCTCATTTTTACTCATTAATGACACTTTTATGAAAGTGTAGTGCCATTACTGAAAAATTGAGAACTTGTACGCATGCTACTTTCGCCTACTTTTTCAAAGTATCTTAAGTTTCTAACAAGCGTCGCAACCAAACAGTTACTTACAACATTGAATTAGCTGGAATTTTTCTTTTCACGCCTACGTTTGTGTAAACTATCAGTTGAAACACGCGGCATTCAAATTAGCGTATTTCTGTACATTTCCACTCTTTGTATAACATCAACGCTTGCTGTAAAAATTGTCGCGATTTGTATAATCAACAAAAGTCGTGAAATAATTGCACTACAACAACATAGGCAGTGTGTATGTCAGAAAATACTCCGAACGACGTTATCCAGCAGATTGAAAAGCATTATGATCACCTTTCGCCTTCAAGCAAAAGCATTGCCCATTACCTTCAAAAAAACCCCATTGCCGTAATTAGTCAATCTACGTCTACCATTGCAGAGAAAACCAATACATCTAAAGCCACGGTCAGTCGATTTTTCAGACAGTTGGGGTTTGAATCTCACCAACAAGCTAAAGATGCAATTATTACACTTCGCGAACAAGGCGTACCTGTGGTGCCGCCTTCAAGTAATGTTCAACAAGTTGAGAGCGAAATTAGTAACTTACGCCATACGTTTGATGGTACGTCACTTGAAAGTCTTAATGCAGTAGCCAAATTGCTTGCTAGCGCGAAACAAGTAACGCTAATCGGCTTTAGGAATGCATATCCCATCGCCCTACATTTTAGACAGCAGCTAAAACAAATAAGGTCGTCTGTAAGAGTGCTTCCGCAACCTGGACAAACATTAAGCGAAGATATCATTGATTTCACGGAAGACGATGTAGTGGTGTTGTTTGGTTTTCGAAGACGCACGCGACAATTTAAGTACATCTTAGAAAATATTAAACACTGCAAAATTGTATTAATTACCGATCCCACAGGCCAAATATATCGGCAGCACGTGGCGCATTTGCTGGTATCGCATATTGGCAGTGACGCACCCTTTGACAGTTATGCTGCCCCCATGAGCCTAGTTGCTACGCTGTGTAATCTTACCTACAACGAATTAGGTAGCAGTGCCGCACAGCGAGTAGACGCCATTACCGATATTTATCTGAAAATGGATGAGTTAGAAAGCAGTAATAAGTGAATCTCGCCTTTTGTAACACCAAGCACGCCTGTAACACGCAAGCGGCAGAATCAACGCGTTAAAGCAACTCACCAGAACGCAACAAACGTTTCCACTTGACTTTATCATGAAACAGTTGTTTCATGATAAGACATATAGGGAAAATACAAGTCAATAACGCGCTTTGAGTAATCCATTTACACTACTTGCCAACAACGAAACACCGGTTGATACACATTTAAGCAGTAAATTTAACAGCAATCAGGCTTTAAACGGCTTACGACTTGCGGTGAAAGATTTGTTTCATGTGCGGGGCTTACCAACGTCTGCAGGAAATCCTGATTGGTTACGCACGCATAAAGTGCCCGACGACACTAACAGTACAGTAGAGGCTTTACTTAATGCTGGTGCAATGTTCGTAGGTAAAACCATTACCGATGAACTTGCCTACAGCCTACATGGGCAAAATAAGCACTATGACGCCCTTTTAAATCCAGCGGCGCCAGAACATATTCCAGGTGGTTCGTCTTCAGGTTCAGCGGTTGCAGTAACCGCAAACCTTGCGGATATTGGTTTAGGTACTGATACGGGTGGTTCAATTCGCGTTCCGGCAAGTTACCAAGGGCTTTGGGGGCTTCGCACCAGCCATGGGGCAGTACATTGCGACAATATGGTATCGCTTGCGCCGTCGTTCGATACAGTGGGCTGGATGACCCGCGATATCGATACCATGATAGCGGTGAGTGATGTTGTCTTGGCAGATACTCTACATAGCAATGACGAGCACACTACACAGAGAACGTTAGAAAACACAACTTTTGGTATAGCAAGTCAGTTATTTTCGAATGTTGCCCACAGCGAACAGTGTGAAGCATGGCTTTCAAAACTTCGCGCTACATTTCAGTGTAACGATATTGCTAATAACCAACTTTGCGTAGAAGCGATAGATAACGCCTCGGTTTTTCGCACACTGCAGGGTAGCGAAATTTGGCAAACACACGGCGCGTGGATTGAAGAAACATCACCTGATATTGCCAATGACATAATGCTTCGTCTTAATTGGTGTAAAAGCATTACACAGCAAGATGTGATTGACGCAAAGGCAAAACAACAGCAGATAACGCAACACGTAAACGCATTATTTAACAGTAATGATGTGCTTGTTATCCCTACTACACCTGGCATTGCCCCACGGATTGACGCCAGTGAAACAACATTGGCAAATGATAGAAACAGCCTGCTTACGCTTACATCCCTAGCCGGGTTAACGGGCTTACCGCAGCTACATTTGCCATTATTTACTCTACACAATGCCCCATGCGGTTTATCGCTAGTGGGTAAAAAAGGCAGCGATTTAGCCCTGCTTTCCATTGCGAAAGCACTTGTTACAACGCTCAACGAATAATCGTTTATTAATAAAGCGCGTTTTTTAACAAAAGGCTTTAATTAGCAATATTGCAAAAGCGTAACAGCCGTGAATTTAAACTGGCCTGTCAGCATTGCTGCTAAAAACTATAAGGATTAAACATGACCGACAAACCTAATATCGCTTTTACCGCGCCGCACTTTGCGGCATCTCAAGTGGGCTTGAACATACTTGAGAAAGGCGGTACCGCTATAGAAGCTATGGTAGCAGCTGCTGCATCTATTGCAGTTGAATACCCACATATGAACGGTCTAGGTGGCGACGGCTTTTGGCTTATTAGTGAACCTGGAAAAGCCCCTGTAGGTATTGATGCTTCTGGTGTTGCGGCCAATGGCGCAACACCAGATTTCTATCAAAATGCCGATGCCATTCCAAGTCGCGGAGGCAAGTCAGCGTTAACTATGGCAGGCGCCGTCGCGGGCTGGCAAAAGGCACTTGATATTAGCCATACATGGCAGCAAGGGCTTCCACTTCAAACCTTGCTTGATACCGCAATCAGTCAAGCCAATTGGGGTATAGAAGTAACGCAAAGCCTAGTTGATGCTAGTAATAAAACGTTTGATGAGCTTTCAAAAGACGAGAATTTTTCGCAGTTCTTAATTAAAGGTAACGCGCTTAAAAAAGGTAAAATATTAAAACTCACCACGTTATCAAAAACGCTACAGCATTTAGCTGATAAAGGGCTACACGACTTTTACAAAGGCGAATTGGCTGAAATGCTTGCTGCAGATTTAGAAGCGGCAGGCTCTCCAATACGTATTCAAGACTTTCACAACTATGAAGCAAAAACGGTTGAGCCGTTAACGGTCACCACCAGCAAAGGAAAGTTATACAACTTACCTGCCCCCACACAAGGTGTGGCCTCGCTCATTATTCTTGCGCTGTACGACAAGGTTCAACACCTTGGCAAAACTGATGCTGACATGGTTCACCTGCTTATTGAGTGTACCAAGCAAGCATTTATTGCGCGCAATAAAAACGTGACTGATCCGTCTCGAACACCCGTGAACCTGCAAGCCCTACTTAGTGATGAAGTGCTTGACGAAATGGTGTCGCACATAAAAGTAGAGTCGGCCCAACCATGGCCTCATGTCGCTAAACCTGGCGACACAATTTGGATGGGCTGCTGTGACAGTGAAGGTCGTATGGTGAGCTACATTCAATCGCTTTATTGGGAGTTTGGCTCTGGTGTAGTAAGTCCGCAAACCGGCATTGTGTGGAACAACCGCGGTACATCATTCTCTCTCGACCCACAAAGTAATCAATTCCTCGCTCCGGGGTTAAAACCGTTTCATACCCTAAACCCAGCGTTTGCTGAACTTAGTGATGGTAGAAGAATGAGTTACGGCACCATGGGCGGTGAAGGGCAGCCACAAACACAAGCCGCTTTATTTGCGCGTCATGTTTACCATCAACAACCCATAGCAAAAGCTATTTCACTAGGTCGCTGGCTTTTAGGTCGAACCTGGGGCGATGAAAGTCATAATTTGAAGGCAGAGCGTGACCTTGTTGATTACGTTGGTGACAGCTTACTGGCGAGAGGACACGATATGGTAACCGTAGCACCGTGCAATGAATTAATGGGCCATGCAGGAGCTATTATTCGTGATACCGACGGCGTAGTGAGTGGCGCAAGCGACCCTAGAAGCGACGGCAAAGCCTTCACTGGTCGTATTTAACGGCTCATTTGCTTTCTTAATATTAAGAGATAAAACATGCAGTTTTTACTAGATAACGTTTCGACAATTGCTTCCTTAGTAGGTACCGGCATTTTCGCTGGGCTGCTGGCTGGCATGCTAGGAGTGGGTGGCGGCATAGTCATTGTGCCTGTACTTTTCTTTTTGTTTCAAGCACTCGGCGTAAGTGCAGAGAGCGCAATGGTAATTGCTACCGCAACGTCACTTGCCACAATAGTGCCTACATCGGTCAGCTCTATCCGCGCTCACCATGCAAAAGGAAACGTAGATTTCGCACTTTTAAAAGCATGGGCAGTGTTTATTCTTGCTGGCGTGCTACTCGGCAGCTATGCGGTGACTATTGTGAACCCCACCTACCTCACACTGTTGTTTGGGGCTATCGCAACGCTTTCTGCACTAAACATGTTGATTGGCCGCAAAGAAGCCTTGTTCAATGGACTACCTGGAAAAGGTGGTCAATCGGTTATGGCAACATGCATTGGCCTTTTCAGCTCAATGGTAGGTATAGGTGGAGGTACTTTAACGGTACCTACCCTTACGTTCTGTAATTACCCAGCGCACAAAGCGGTTGGCACTGCCGCTGCCGTCGGACTTCTCATTTCTTTGCCAGCCGCAGTCACGTTACTTACGGTAGGTGACACACCAGCAGATGCACCGTTTGCCACTTATGGCTATGTAAATTTACTCGGCTTTGCATGCATCGTACCTTTAACCGTTTTGTTTGCGCCAGTGGGTGCCAATATCGCAAATAAACTCGATGCCGGTTTACTAAAGAAAATCTTTGCCGTCGTTCTTATCATCACCGGCTTGCGCATGCTTGCGCAAGTCATGCTTTAGGAGGTCAATATGCAATACTTTTCAGAGCTTTCTCCACCACCTCGTTTGCTAATGGGCCCTGGCCCAATTAACTGCTACCCACGCGTGTTATCCGCTATGGCTACGCAGTTGGTGGGCCAGTACGACCCTGTAATGACCACCTACATGAATGAAACCATGGCGCTGTACCGCGATGTTTTTAATACAAAAAATAAACAAACATTTTTGGTAAATGGTACTTCTCGCGCGGGTATTGAGGCCGTACTAGTTTCAGCCATAGAGCCTGGCGATAAAGTGCTTGTACCTATTTTTGGCCGCTTTGGTCATTTGCTAGCAGAAATAGCTGAACGCGCAGATGCTGAAGTACATACCATCGAGGTGCCATGGGGCGAAGTATTTACGCCCGAGCAAATTGAAAGTGCGGTTGAAAAAATCAAACCCAAACTACTTGCAATAGTACAAGGTGATACCTCGACTACCATGCTTCAACCACTTGCTGGTATTGGTGAGATTTGCGAAAGGCATAACGTGCTTTTTTATTGCGATGCTACTGCATCTATTGGCGGTAACCCGCTTGAAGTAGATGCATGGAAACTGGATGCTGTATCAGTGGGGTTGCAGAAGTGTCTAGGTGGTCCCTCTGGCAGTGCACCAGTTACCTTAAGCGATAAGTTTGTTAGCGTAGTGCGCCAGCGGCAGCACGTAGAAGCAGGTATTCGCGATGCGCATCACGAGAATGCGCAAGGCCCAAGAATACGCTCAAACTACTTTGATCTTCCTATGATCATGGATTATTGGGGCGAAGAGCGTCTAAATCATCACACTGAAGCCGCCAGCATGCTTTACTGCGCCAGAGAATGCGCTCGAGTACACCTTGAAGAAGGTCAAAAGCAGGTTATTGCTCGTCACAAAGCTGCAGGTGACGCAATGCTAGCTGGAATACAAGCCATGGGCCTTGAGCCATTTGGTAACCTTAAGCACAAAATGTATAACGTGGTTGGGGTACATATTCCTGATGGTGTTGAGGGAGAGGTGGTTCGCGAAACCCTGCTTCATCGCTTCAATATTGAGATTGGTACCAGCTTCGGGCCGCTGAAGGGAAAGATTTGGCGAATAGGTACCATGGGGTATAACGCCCGTGAGGATGCCGTTTTACACACGCTTCAGTCACTTGAAACTGTGCTAAGAATGCAAGGCTTTTCGGTGCCCGCAGGCAGTGGCGTTGATGCAGCAATTTCTGTTTACGACAAAGTAAGAAACACAGGCAGTGTTAATGAGTGAGTTCAAAGAGCTTGCTACGCAAGTGATGGCGCGCTGTGAAACGTTAGGGACATTAAGTCAGGACAAACATTGTTTAGATAGAAGATACCTTACCGAGCAACATAAGCTAGCAAATCAATTAGCCTCTGGCTGGATGATAGAAGCAGGCATGACAACATGGCAAGATGCTGTGGGTAATGTATGGGGGCGCTACACGTCTAGTGTACCAAACGCGCCACGTCTCATTTTAGGGAGCCATTTAGACACAGTTCCAAATGGCGGAAAATATGATGGAATGTTAGGTGTGGTAAGTGCCATTTCCATTGTTACCATGTTTGACGGGCTAAACATTAAGTTTCCATTTCATATAGATATTGTTGGATTCTGTGATGAAGAAGGTACACGATTTGGCACCACACTGCTTGGCAGCCGAGCACTAACAGGTAAATGGCAAGAAAACTGGCGATATCTGAAAGACGAAAAAGGGATTAGCCTTGAACAAGCGTTGCAAAACTTCGGTTTGAATTTTGATGCCATAGCAAGTGCCAGCATTTCTCGCACCGATATTTTAGGCTACCTTGAGCTTCATATAGAGCAAGGTCCAGTGCTTGAACAACACAACCTTCCAGTGGGAGTGGTTAGTGCAATTGCAGGCGCCCGGCGTTTTAATTTTACCGTAGAAGGTATGGCAGGCCACGCGGGCACGGTGCCTATGTCTATGCGTAACGACGCGCTATGCGCTGCCGCCGAAATGATTTTAGCAGTTGAAAATGTGAGCGCCCAAAGCCACGGCGTGGTAGCCACTGTAGGTAAAATCGACAATGCACCGAACGGTGTGAATGTAATTTCAGGAAGAACGCACTTCTCGCTTGATATTCGCAGTGAAGACGATGATTTAAGAGACAGTGCGCTACACGCAATAACAACACACTTAAACAACATCGCTAGTAATAGAAATGTGAAGTTGAGCATGGAGCAAACGCATATTGCGCCTGCTGTGCACTGTGACAAACAGCTAAAAGCTGCGTTAATAAAGGGCGTAGAAGAAAGCGGTTTACACACGCACATTCTTGCTTCTGGTGCAGGACATGATGCGATGGCAATGGCAGAAATATGCCCTGTTGGCATGCTTTTCACACGCTGTAGAGGCGGCATTAGCCATCACCCTGCCGAGTCTGTTACTGAGTATGACGTAGAAGCCAGTCTGTCAGTACTGTTCAACACTATTAAGCATTTAACCCATAGCTAATACGCCATAGCCTTGCACTTGCACTAGCACAGGCAAAAGCTTGAAATATTCAGATGCCTAGCACAAAACAACATGGAGCGATAATGAACATAACCCGAATTTACAACGACGAGTATGGAAAAAGCCACTTTGGTGAAATTACCATTCCACTTAAAGACGGCGGCCCTATTGGTTTATTGTCTGAAAAGTTTGGCGCAGATAAGGTTATTTTTCGTGAAACCCCTGCCGATTATGATTTCAAATGGCATACCGCCCCGGCTAGGCAGCTTTTATTTATTATAAAAGGTCGCGCGGAATTTACCGTATCAAACGGTGAACAGCGTGAGTTTGGTGCAGGAGATGTTCTGCTACTTGAAGATACTGAAGGCCAAGGCCATTGCTCGAAAGCGCTAAATAATGAAGTACGCCATTCTATTTTTGTTACCCTACCTGACGAGACAATTTTTTAGTGCTTTCACTTTGTGTTAGCACGTCCTGATAGCATCACACATACACTAACCCCTTTCCTGTTTGCCGCTATTTCCCTGCTATACCTATCAGCTATGCCGCACCAGCTATCCTTAACCAGCTATACCAAGAGTAGAACTAAACGCTGCACATATTGTTTTCACTCTTGAGTTCACATTGTGTTTACGTTTTTCAATAACTACAAACAATCTTGCACGTGGTTGATATTCTTAAGCACCTGAGGGGCTCTTCGTTTACCAATAAAAGTTATTCACCAGTAAAAGTTGTTCACTAATATCTTCTTCGCAAGCAGTTTTAACATCACCAAAGTAGTGCATTGTTGTCTTTAAAAATAGCGTAAAAGCAGCAAACAAAAATCGTTCACATAAAAATAACAATATTAGAACAACATAATATTTTTAAATCCATATAATTCAGCCACTTAGAAGCAGGTTAAAAGCTGACCAGCTGGACAAGAAGTTGGCATCCATTCTGCTTCTAGCAAGGCGTAAGCGCGTATTGCACAAAAAAAGCTCACACATAATGAGCACTAAAAATAACGAGGAAACAATGAAAAACACTACATTCACACTTTCTCCCTTGGCTAAAGCTATAGCTATTAGCTCAGCATTTGCACTGTCAGCAAACGTTTTAGCACAAGAGGAAAAAACAAAAGACGCTGACGTTGAGAAAATTGAAGTTAAAGGCTCTTTAGGAAGCCTACCTGGCCAAGACGTTGAGTCTGTATTTGGTTTTGGTAAATCAATTCTTGAAACACCGCGTTCGGCATCAACCATTTCACAAGCACAGATGGAACGTTTTAATGTTACTGACATAGACGAGCTAGTTGCGTTTGCACCGGGTACATTTACGCAGTCTTTCTTTGGCGTAGCGGGCTCGCTAGATGTGCGTGGTACGCCTGGCGAAACCTACTTTAGAGGTGTAAGACGACTAGATAACCCGGGTAACTACCCTACTCCTATTGGCGCTTCAAGCCGAATTGACATTGTACGTGGTCCAGCATCTCCTATTTATGGCCCTTCAAAAATTGGCGGCTATCTAAACTTTAACCCTAAATCGGCACGTGCTTCATCAGGTCAATATTTAGAAACAGCAACCGGTGCCCTTTCTTATACAGCAGGCTCGTGGGACAAAAGTATCCTTACCGCGGAAGTTGGTGGTCCGGCTGAAGTGGGTGGTAAAGAAATGGGTTACTACTTGTACGGTGAACTAGAGAACTCTGATAGCTATTACGAGAACACACAAACCGACCAAACGGTTTTACAAGCATCTTTCAACATTGATATTACCGATAACCTACGCTTCGAGTTTGGCGGTATGTATCACGACTACGATGGAAACCAGGTTGCAGGTTGGAACCGCTTAACACAGGATCTTGTTGACAACGGTACCTATATTACAGGTACAGCACTACCTTTAGATACCGACGGTGACGGACAGATCAGCCATGAAGAATATGGTGCAGTAAACATAGCGGGTAATAGCTTCTTTTACGTACCTGCATCTGCATTCACCGACGATGAAGCCACTGAGCTAATGCAGCTTCAGAATGTGGGTACAACTACACTTCGAGGAGACCAAGTATTGGTTGCGCCAGACGACCAGCTTGGCAATGAAGCCATTACATTGTACTTCGACACTATTTACTATTCTGATAATTGGGAAATTCGTAACCAATTCTTCTACGACGCTTATGAAAACATTAATGAAAACGCTTATGGTTTTTCACAGTTTCACGATAGCTGGGTAATAGAAGATAAAGTTATTTTTGCTACGGAATATGAGAACGATAGCTTGCTAGCGCAATTTCAATTCTCGCCTTCTGTACGTTATACCGACTTTAAACACGGCGATGATTTCACTTTCGAATATTTTAACCGCCGTGACCTAACTATGCCCTCATCAGCATTAGACCGTCGTTTGCTGTCTACTCGTTCAGGAAAGAACTTCGACAACTACGACGTGGGTAATTATCTGAATCTAGGTGTGGCAGCAATGACTGACCTAACGTGGGACTGGGGCCTAAACCTAGTATTGGGTCTTCGCTACGACACCATTGATATAGAAAGTACTTCTCGCACAGATTTATTGCTTGGCGCAACCGGTGACGAAACACCAGAATACGCAGAAGAAACCGTTAACGGCTGGTCTTGGAATACCAGTATTTCCTACGAGTTTGAAAATGGTCTTATTCCTTACATCACACTTGCCGAACAAGCTACATTGGTTGCCGGTCAAGGAGCTGAAATTGGTGTTGGCCAGCTAAATCAAGAAGGCGGCTCTGGTGCTTTTGATACGTCGGATCTTATTGAATACGGTATTAAAGGCTCTTTGTTAGATGACACGCTATATTTTGCGCTATCGTCATTTGAACAAGAACGAACCGACTTTAACACGCAAAATACAGTAACAAACAATACAACGAACAACAAAGGTACTGAGTTTGAGCTTCGTTGGGTTGTGAACGACAACCTTGTTATGTCGGCCGGTTACACCAACATAAAGGTTATCAACTTAACAGCCAGAGAAAACGGCAATCAGTTCGGCTTCCTAGGTGCTGAAGACCTTGTAAACCTTACCGATCCATCATTGGTATTCGGCGGAAACGTTATTGGGCTCAACCTAATTGGTGAAGGTTTCGCGAACACAGATGGTAGAAAGGCAGGGATACCTGAAAACATTTACACGCTAACAGCAACCTATGACTTCCAAAATGGTTATGCGGCGAACGTTAGTGTAATTGATGTAGAAGAAGTAGCATCAGGCTTCTCAGCGTCGGTGATGCTGCCTGCTTACACATTGGTAAATGCTGGTGTGTCATATCAAGCAGAAGACTGGACATTTAACTTAACCGTTAAGAACTTAACTGATGAACGTTATTTCCGTTCAAACTTCCCTGACTTGTTTGGTAGTCAAATTGTACTGCCTGAACTTCCTCGTCACTGGAACGCAAGGTTCACATACAAGTTCTAATTCAGCTTGTGGTTAACGCTCTTTACTATAAAGAGCGTTAACGCTTTATTGTACTTTATTTGTTTTTTAACTTGGGGGTTAGTGCGAAGCATCTGTCCTTTTGCTGCCAAGTACTAGGCTATTGTCGACTTCTTAAGCAACATATTTTTGAGTTGTTGCGCCACATCTTTACCGGTAATAGGTTTTGCAAGAAAATCTAACATACCAGCATTCAAACAGATTGCTTTGTCGTCCTCACTTGTATTCGCGGTAACCGCAATTATGGCGCCATTACGCCCTAGAAGCTGCTCTTGCAGTATTACGTGCGTTGCGCCAACACCATCAAGTAGAGGCATGGCATAGTCCATAAACACAAGGTCATACTGTTTTTCCCTTGCCCGTTGTACCGCAACCTCGCCATTTTCTGCCTCATCGGGTACATAACCATATTTTTCAAGCATCGACCCAAGCACTAAGCGATTAATGTCGTTGTCGTCTACAACTAAAATATTTAACGGTAGACCAAGTAAATCAGAAGAGATAGAAACAGCGTTATCTTGCTCTACTTCAGCGTCAGCAACCTCTACCGGCAAGGTAACATCAAAGCAGCTTCCTTTCCCAGGCGTTGAGCGTACGTCTAATTCACCGTTCATTCGCTCAACCAACTGATTAATAATAGAAAGGCCTAAACCATTACCGTTTAAGTCTTCAGACGCATTTAGCCTGTCATTCTCAAACGGTCTAAACATATTTGTTAATTCTGATTCACCCATTCCAACACCGGAGTCTTCAACCGATACTAACAGTACATGGTTACCGCTTCGCTGCTTAAGTGATACATGTATCGACACGAACCCTGTGTCGGTAAATTTGACGGCATTCGATAACAAATGAGTAATAACCTGGCTTATGCGCGCAGCATCACCGTGGATGTAGGTAAGGTCGTCAAAAGAGAGCGCTGCGAATAAACGAATACCTTTGTCTTTACACGTACTTTTGTGTGCGTCAACGATATCTTCAACAAGCGAGCGAATACAAAAATCACTGTACTTCAACGTAAGTTCACCGTTGATAATAGCGGTATAGTCCAGTACGTCATTTATAAGCGAGAGCAAACGATCAGCACTGTGCAGCGCGAGGTCTGCTTTTTTTTGCCTTATTCCATCTCGAGCTTCAAATTTAATGGCTTGAAGCATGCCAGTTATCCCGTTTAAAGGCGTTTTAAGTTCATGGCTAATGCGAGAAAGCAACATACCACGCTGGCGTGAAGCCCGTTGTGCTTCCCTCTTTTCATGCTCTAGTTCAAGGCGCAGTTTTACCGACTTGTCTACATTTTGAAATGTACCAAACAACCTAACGCACTTGCCATTACGCATTTCCACCATGCCATGGGTTTCAATCCAAACCGAATTTCCCTTGGCAGTTACCAGTTGAAGTGTGGCATTCCAGGGCTCTCCCGTTTTTATTGCATGTGAAACTATACGAGTGATCTCGTCGCGATCGTAACCTTCTTTGTAAAAACCGATAGAAGTTTCCAAGGATGGCACGTAATTGGAGGGAACTTCGTGAATTGCTTTTGTTTGTGAGGACCAGCTCATTTCACTGTTTTCGAGGTCTACTGCCCAAGTACCAATATTGGCAACGCTCTGTAGCTTCTCATACAGCGTATTATGCGAGCAGTCTTTTGTTATACCCTCTAATTCGTCGGAAATCGAACGCTCAGGCGTATTATGGCTACTCGACTGTTCATCAAAATTATCCATATTTGACGTCCACACGCTAAAAGAGGTTGAAGGAAAGAGAATAAGGTACTCCTACCGTAATTCTAAGCTTCTAGGTGGCATGAGGATATTAAACAATAGGCTAGTTTTTATAACCGTTACCACTAACCTCGAGCTTGATTTCGACCACATTCCTTTGCCTCAAACAGCAAAACGTCAGCCTTTTCAAGCAATGGCGCTATGTTGCCGTTTTCAAGGTCTTTAGCAGCTGCAACACTATAACCTATACTTATTGACACAGTACCCTCAACACCTTTTTCGTGCGTAATCTCGGCAGCTCTTACCGCGTTAACAAGTTGCTCGGCTACATACTTTACGCCGCATCTATCAGTGTATGGCAGTAACACAAGAAACTCCTCACCACCAAAACGAATAATTGTATCTTTAGGGCGCTTGACTGTTTGTCGAATGATATTAGCAACCCGTTTTAGACAGGTATCACCTTCGAGGTGCCCATAAGTGTCGTTAAAGCGTTTGAAATAATCGATATCGATCATTAATGCACCAATTTCAGCATCGTCTCTGGCGATTTGCTTCACCATTAACGGTACTTCATTGGTGAGGTACATTCTGTTGTAAAGACCCGTTAACTGATCGTGAAATGTCATTCTTTCCAGGAAATCAGTGCGAAGCTTATTTTGAACATGGGTTTTTATTCTGTGAATAAGCGTTGTCGCATTCACTGGCTTTACAACGAAGTCAGACGCCCCTACTTCCCAACATGTGTTTTCGCTACTTTCATCTAATGTCGCTGTCACAAAAATAACGGGAATGTGTTGAGTTCTCGAGTCGTTGCGTAAAGCTGTGCACACTGCGGGGCCATCGAAATCAGGCATATTCATGTCAAGCAACACCAAATCCACATCGTGCTGTTGGCAATGTGCTAGTGCCTCGTAGCCAGAAGTCACAGAATCACACAGAAAATAGGGCTCAAGGATGGTTTCCAACACGGCACAACTCATTGACTCATCATCAACAATAAGCACGTTGCACTGTGAAAAAGGCTTTATTTCATTTTGATTCATTTAAAGAAAAACTTCGATGGCTGAGAAATGAACAACTACCGTCGACACCTAATAAATCGCAGGGGCTCTACTGAGGCGACTAGGCTCTGGTGTTACGATGAGGCTTTTATGAAGCCATAAGGCGAAAATACAGCGTCTTGACTTTCGGTATACATTACAAGCGTAAGCACGCCGTGTCTACAACTTTAGTCGAGCATACAGCAAGTTTCAGAAGAAGTAGTGTAAATGTTTATAAAACTTATATTTGGGTGTGTGATGCTGTGATAAATACAGAACGTATGTTAGAGGCTATATATAAGTTCAAGCTACTGCGCTTTTTACTATATATTTTTCGAAAAAAGAATCTAACGTAATGGGTTTACACATATAGTACCCTTGCCCATAATGACAACCCAACTCTTGCAGTGAGTCATAGTGAGCCTTCGTTTCTATCCCTTCAGCAACAATTGTAAGGTCTAAGCTCAACGCCAGTTGTACAATAGCGGTTACGATATCGTACGCTTGCTGCTCTTTATCCATATCAATAACAAACGAGCGGTCAATTTTCAGAACATTTAGTGGAAACTGTCTGAGGTATGAAAGACTAGAGTAGCCTGTACCAAAATCGTCCAGCGCTATTGTAACTCCCAACGATGCAAGGGAATTTAAAATAGTGCGTGTTTGTTCAAAGTCGTGCATTAAAGCCGATTCTGTTACTTCTAGCTCTATCGACGACGGCAAAATACCTGCCTCATCAATTATTTGCTTAACTTCTGTTGCAAAACCAGGATCGGCTAGTTGCTTAGCAGCTACATTCACTGCCACTTTCAAATCGACACCTTTTGTATTGCATTTAGCAACAAACTCACAACTTTTCCGTAATACTTGTTTACCCAACAAATGAATTAAGCCGGTTTCCTCAGCCAGAGGTATAAATGCATCTGGCCCAATTACATTTCCGTTTTCATCAAATAGTCTTACCAAAGCTTCAGCGCTTATTACGTCGTTACAACTAAACTTGTATTTTGGCTGTAAATACACCGCTAGCAAGTCATTGTCGAGCGCATTACGCAAACAAATCTCTGTCTCAACTCTATGGTGCATGGCGTGCTGTAAGTCGTGTGAAAAAAAGCTAAATGTATCTTTACCCTTCGACTTCGAACGATACATCGCGGTGTCTGCATGACGCATCATTTCTTCAGCATTAGCAGCGTCTTGTGGGTACAGGCTTATACCAATACTAAGACTAAGTTGATGTGACTTACCGTCAATTTCAATGGGTTCACGACCTTTTTGCAGGCACTTCATCGCAATACTGTCCGCACTAAAACCCATACCGTTATCTGTTAAGAGGCAGGCAAACTCGTCACCACCTACTCTGGCAAGTGTTGCATTATCCCCCATCGCTGCACTTAAACGCTTCGCCACGGAAGCTATAATAAAGTCGCCTACTTGATGCCCAAGACTATCATTTAAATACTTAAAATTATCGATATCAATCAGCATCAGTGCCACGCTTTGTTTCGCGTTGAAACTACGTGTAATAGCCTGCATCACACGGTCGTGAAGCAACACGCGATTCGGTAAACCGGTTAGCTGATCGTGATTGGTAAGGTGGGTCATTTTAACAGCCATTTCTACTGCCTCAGACACATCTTGGAAAACAATAACAGCACCCAACAAGTTGCCTTGGTCATCTATTATTGGTGATGCGGTATCTTCTACTCGAAATATCTGATTATGCCTGCTTACTAAGGTAGCGTTGTATGCCATTGCTACAGGCCGACGGACCTCAAGTGCATAAATTGCGGGGTTCAGCATTACGCTATTCGTTGTCGCATCCCTCAAGTTCATAACTACGTTGATAGGTTGCCCTAGTGCTTCGGCCTCAGAATACCCAGTAAGGCGCTGTGCAACTGGGTTTATAAAAGTTATATCACCAGAAGCATCGGTTGAAATTACGCCATCAGCAATCGACCGAAGCGTAACATCAAGCTGCTTTTTTTCTGCTTCCAACTTCCCATTCATAGTAGAAAGCATGTCGCTTTGCGCCTGAATAGTTAGATGGTTTTTAACCCGCATACGGCAAAGCGTGACATCAATTGGTTTTGAAATGAAATCTATGGCACCTAATGCAAGGGCTGTTGTTTCGTGCTCAGAGTCACTGTGCGAGGTGATAAAAATGACAGGAATTGACGCAGTGTTGGCATAGGACTTTAGCTGTTCGCATACATCGAAACCTGATAACCCAGGCATACTGACATCTAAAAGAACAAGTGCAGGCTGCGTTTTCGCTACTACAGAGAATGCTTCAGCACTATCTGAAACAGTAATAACGTGCGCCAGCGCTTCAATAGCACTTTCTAACATAAGTAGCGTTGTTGGCTCGTCATCAATGACGACGACAGTTTGTTTCTCAAAATCCATGAGCGCTATCTTAAAACCAATACTTCGTTTAAGTATTAGCGATGATCTTCGAAAGCGAATTATACTTTAGTATAAAAATAATTTATAAATTATTAAAGAAGGCTAAACTTATGGTGTTCAAAGTATCTATCGTGTTTACTAAGAAAAATGAACGTCTAATTTCAGTAAGGGAAGCGTTGAATGAGTTTAAGCGAACTGACAGAAGAATATAGTAAAGACAAGCTATGGAACAAAAAAGCAGCTCTCGCAAGACTGGCGGGAAACGAAACGCTACTAAATCGTATCGTGGGTATGTTTTTAGAACAAATAAACAGTAAGCAGGATGCACTCAACGACGCTATCGCGAGCAAAGATATTGAAGCGATTCGATTTACTAGCCACGCGATGAAAGGCGTATCGGGCGATGTTGGGGCAGACTTAGTAAGAGAACAAGCGGCGTTTATCGAACAGAAAGCAAAGCAAGGCGACATTGATAACGCCACTGAAGACAACAAAAAACTCGCTGAACTCATAGATGAAACCACGTCACTGATGCGCGCTGAAACCAACATCAGCTAAATCAAATACCTGACTTGAAAACCACGTAGCTTGTGGTTTTCTTCAGACTTCACATATCGTCTATCTTCGCAATAAACGTTTGTTTCACTTCTTCGGGTAGAAAGCTTGCCGTAAAGCTGTTTTTCGCTAATGTTTTAATGTCGTCGCCTGTGATTGGCAGTGCCTCACAAAGCGCGTGATAATTGTCATTTAAGAAACCGCCAAAATAAGTGGGGTCATCTGAATTTACTGTAACCAAAAGCCCATAGCGTAGAAGCGTGAGGATATTATGCTGCTTCATGTTATCTATAACGCATAGCTTAAGGTTACTTAGCGGGCATACTGTAAGCGGAACTTGTTTGTCTTTCAAATAACGCATTAGCGATTCGTCTTCCTGACATCTTACGCCATGGTCAATGCGGTCCACTTCAAGTAGTTTTATTGCTTCCCAGATATACTCGGCAGGCCCCTCTTCTCCAGCGTGCGCAACAATTTTAAAGCCCATCGATTTCGCTTTTTTGAAGACACGCTCGAATTTAGAAGGAGGATGACCAAGTTCAGAGCTGTCCAAGCCCACCGCTTGAATGTTTGCATAATATGGCGCCGCAGCTTCAAGCGTTTCAAAGGCGCTTTCTTCAGAAAGGTGGCGCAGAAATGACATGATTAAATAGCTTGATATGCCAAACTCATCCTGTGCCTTTTGCATTGCACGTAAAAAACCGGGCATAAAAATGTCGAAACCAATGCCTCGCTCTGTATGCGTTTGCGGGTCGAACATAATTTCAGTATGAACTATGTTTTCCTCGTGGCATTTAACCAAATACGCCCACATTAGTGAGAAAAAGTCGTCTTCGTCTTTAAGTACGCCCGCACCCGCGTAGTAAAGGTCAAGAAAACTTTGTAAGTCTTTGAAGTTATACGCTGCGGCTATTTCTTCCACGCTAGCGTAAGGTAATGTTACACTGTGCTTTTCTGCTAGGCGCCACATTAATTCAGGCGTTAAGCTGCCTTCAATATGTAGGTGCAGTTCGGTCTTCGGTATGTTTTTAATTATTGAAGAAAGTGACATGGTCCCTCGCATTTTTATGCACCACGTTAATGCACGTGTTCGTTCTTGGTGCTAAGTAGTTTATCTTTATTGCGCGCCGTTGACGAGTATTCAACGTTTGTTGACAGTATTTACTGCGTTACTGACGCATCTTGTCATATCGCACACATTATTGTGTGTCGTCTAGCTAATTAAAGTTAGCACAAAGCAAGCCACAAAGTTGACTATATGGTCAATTTCTTGCTTCAAATTTCTTGCTACAAAAAATATAACCAACTAAAAAGCTAGAAAACTAGCTAAAAACAAAACGCACATAACCATTACAAAAGAGACTTTTCGATGTCCACAACTATTCTTGAACGAGTTTTTAAGCTCGAACGGCACGGCACAACAATAAAAACAGAAGTGTTGGCAGGCCTTACTACCTTTGCTGCAATGTCATACATCCTTGTTGTTAACCCCGGCATTCTTGGGCTTAGCGGCATGCCAACTGAAGGCCTTATAACCGTTACTGCCATTGCCGCTTGTTTGGGTACATTGGTTATGGCGCTTATGACTAATTACCCGGTTGCACTTGCCCCAGGTATGGGTTTAAACGCCTTCTTTGCTTTCACCATATGTTTAGGAAGAGAAGTACCTTGGGAGGCTGCCCTAGGCATTGTATTTTGGAATGGCATTTTATTTTTAATTCTTTCATTAACGGGTGTAAGAACCAAAATTGCTGAATCTATCCCTTCATCACTCAAAATTGGCGTGCAATGTGGTATAGGGTTGTTTATTGCTTTTATTGGCCTAAAAAATGCCGAGCTCATTGTTGATAACCCAGCTACGTTTGTTCAATTAGGCGACCTATCGAACCCTGCCGTATTACTCGCGCTTGCCGGAATTATTTTCACTGTAGTGCTTATGGTTAAACAGGTTGCGGGGGCAATTCTAATTTCTATTGTAGCGCTGACGGTGATTGGCGCTTTTATTCCAACAGAAAACGGCATGCTGACTGCTGCGCCAAACGCCATTGTAGGAATGCCTGAATCAATCTCCAATACGTTTATGGCCATGGACTTTTGGTATCCAATCGATCACTTCGCTGAAACCTGGGATTTAATTTTCGCACTTATGTTCGTAAACATGTTTGACACTATCGGTACGCTAATTGGGGTTTCTAGAAAGGCAAACCTTTTAGACGAAACAGGGAAACTACCTAAAATGGGCGCCGCTATGACTGCAGATGCATCTGCAAGTGTTGTAGGTGCTGTAGTAGGCACATCACCTGTTACAAGTTACGTCGAATCCGCTACGGGGGTGTCGACCGGCGGACGCACAGGCTTAACCGCGCTTGTTGTTTCGGCCTGCTTTTTACTGTCGTTGTTTCTCACCCCGCTTATGAAAGTTATTCCGCTTATGGCAACCACGCCTGCGCTGGTAATGGTGGGCATTTTAATGATGGAGTCTATAAGGCAAGTAGACTTTGATGACTTGGGCGCGCTTGCCACTGCATCCGTTGCACTTCTTGCTATGCCACTTACGTTCAGTATCAGCGAGGGCATTGCACTTGGTTTTATTACTTACGTAGGTATAAAGGTAGGTACAGGTAAATTTAAAGAGGTTACTCCATTAACTTATATTCTTGCCGCCGTGTTCTTGGCACGCTATATACTTGATTTGAAGTAACACGTATATCGCTGTTCAAATGAAAAAGGTGGCCTGTATGAGCCACCTTTTTTTGTGTTTAAACTTATGCACTACAGCGATTATTTTAACCCGTCGTAGGTAAAGGTAACCGCCTTATCAGCCATGAAAACGACTTTCACGTGCTTTGCTTCTTCATTACCCCATACACAGGCCAATGTACCAAGGGTTTTGCCGCAATTGTCAGCTGAACCCAATATCGATTCCACCTCTTCCTGAGTCATGCCTATTTCAAGCATGTCGTAGTTTTCTTTAGTTAGCTTTGAACAGCCTGTAAGTGCTAGTGCACCTAATAAAACCATGGCTAAATTACGTTTCATAAATATTTCCTTTGTTGCAATGCCTACCAAAAGGCTACGTATTCTCTTTGAATGGATGGTGCGCCAGCCAATGTTTTGCAATATCTTCGCGCGTTGCAATCCATACCTTGTCGTGTGATTTAATATACTCAATAAAACGCTTTAACGCAGCTATACGCGCGGGTCGACCGATAATGCGGTTATGCAGTCCAACAGACAGCATTTTAGGTGCGTGTTCGCCTTCTTCATAGAGCACGTCGAAAGCGTCTTTAAGATAAGTAAAAAACTGTTCACCACTGTTAAATCCTTGCGCAGTGGCAAAGCGCATATCATTGGTATCGAGCGTATACGGCACCATTAAAAGTGGCTTTGCATAATGACAGTCGTAATAAGGCAAATCGTCAGCGTAGGAATCGGCGCAATATAAAATATCGTCTCGTTCCGCTATGAGCTTCAACGTGTTAGGGCTTGTTCTACCTGTGTACCAACCGCGCGGCTTTTGCCCCGTAAGTTGTTCGTGCAAGAGAATTGCATCATCAATTTGTTTGCGCTCTTCATCCTCTTGCATATCTTGATAATGTATCCAGCGCATGGCATGGCTAGCAATTTCCCAGTTGGCATCAAGCATTGCCTTCACCGCCTCAGGGTGGCGCTGCATTGCCATTGTTACGCCAAACACCGTAACAGGAATTTCATAGTCACACAGCAACCTATGAAGACGCCAAAAGCCTGCTCGGCTGCCGTATTCATAAATTGACTCCATACTTAAATGGCGGTCTTTAAAAGCTTGTGCACCTATTATTTCAGACAAAAACACTTCGGAGGTGTCATCGCCATGCAAAACGCAGTTTTCACCACCCTCTTCGTAATTTAATACGAATTGCACGGCGATTTGCGCCTTATTAGGCCATTTTGCATGAGGAACATGCTGCCCATAGCCCTTTAAATCTCTTGGATAAATTTTATCCACCATGTTTGCCACGGTAAGCTTCTGGCACAGTTAGGCCGCAGCCGCCTAGTATAATTTGTACGACTTGGTTGGTCGCTTGTTCAAAGTCGGCCTTTGTCATCTTTTTGCCTCGAAGGCGCGTGATTTGAGCTGAGAAATCAGCGTAGTGCTGGGTACTAGCCCAAATGGTATAAAGCAGGTACTCCCCTTCCACTGAAGGCAGTTTACCGGCGCGAACCCAAGCATCGATTACGGCTAAACGGCCTTTCATCCATAAGCCATGTTCTTCATCGAAATAACCACTTAAATTCTGTGCGCCATTAATAATTTCCATCGCAAAAATCTTTGATGCCAATGGATGAGTTCGCGACACTTCCATTTTTTCAGCAATGTAGGTAGCTAGTACCTCTGCTGGGTCGTCATCTACCGTTGCTTTATCGAAATGTGAATTCCATAGCGACAGTGTCTCTTCCAGTACTGCTACGTATAACTCTTGTTTGGTTTTAAAATAATACAGTACATTGGTTTTAGGTAAGCCTGCTTCGTCTGCAATTTTTTGCACAGCAGTACCTTTGAACCCAAATTGAGCAAAACATTTTTCAGCAGCTTGCAGTATTTTTCTTCTATTCATAGCGCCGACGCCTGCGTCGGTACTCTTAACCTTTATCATTCTGTTTTTAATTCCTTTGCAACGCTTTTAGTACCCAAAGCAAGGCAGCTTAATGTTATATCAATAACCCATCATATAAAAAAGTATACATGTCTTGTAGGTTCAAGCCTATTGCTACAATAGTTTGAAACGTTACTGGAGCATTTTGGCCTTTCGGTACACTTTGTGTTCATTTCAAGCGAGTATCAGGCAGCAATAGTACTCTTAGCAACATGCAAGTTTGCATATTCCTATTCAAACTCTGTGTTTCCGAACTCTTTCTACGCTTGCCTTTTGCTCACATTCTCTGCGCTATTCTTTTTCGCTATTGCGACACTGTCTGTACTTCAAGGCTAAATATACTTTTTTAAAATGAGCGAATAAGTAGCACGATAATTGCTTGACCAAATGGTCAATAAAACTATATATCAAAGTTGGCCATCACCATGCTAACTGTTTTAAAGCAATTATTTGACCACATGGTCTACTTTTATGGTAAAAATACCGCTATATTTATGAGAATACAAATTACAATAACAGGAAGGTGTGAGCATGATTCGCTTTCTTATTAATCAAGACATTGTTGAAATTGATGAAGCAAGAGCCGATCTCACTCTTCTACAGTTTATCAGAGAACATCGCAGTCAAACCGGTACAAAAGAAGGATGTGCTGCAGGAGACTGCGGTGCATGCACAGTAGTACTTGCAGAACCAGCAGCAAACAAAAATGGAGCACTGCACTATCGAACGGTGAATAGCTGTATTACGTTAATGAGCGCCGTTCATGGCAAGCAGCTTTTGTTCGTTGAACATCTCAGTGACAAAAGCACTAAAGGAGAAAAAGGCCAGCTTCACCCTGTACAGCAAGCACTCGTTGACTATCACGGGTCTCAATGCGGGTTTTGCACGCCAGGTTTTATCATGTCTATGTTTGCACTTTACCACAACGGTGCGCAGCCTGATTCAGATGGGCATATAGCGCCTAACAGAGACGATGTGTTAAATGCATTGTCGGGTAATTTGTGCAGGTGCACAGGCTACAGACCTATTATCGATGCAGCACTTTCTGCATGCCAGCAGCCACCAGACGATAAGTTCTCTAAAGCGACAGCACAAACCCTCGCTATGCTTACGTCTTTGAAATCTACTGCGCTGGGCACAGGCAATATTCTTATGCCCACCTGCAGGGAAACGCTACGAAACGCTATAGAAACACACCCCACAGCACAGCTTGTTGCTGGCAGCACCGATTTAAGTCTTCAGTTTACGCAACAACTTAAAAACGTTGAAACTCTAATCAGTGTGTCGAACGTTGATTCATTGCTCCATTGCACCAAAACAGATCATTCTTTGCTTATTGGTGCAGCCATGCCCATAAATGATGTTGTTTCGCCGTTACTTAACCATTTTCCACAAGCCGCAGAACTTATTACCCGTTTTGCCTCGCTGCCAATACGAAATCAGGCCACTATAGGTGGAAATGTGGCGAACGCGTCACCTATTGGTGATTTACCGCCACTGCTTTTGGCATTGGGTGCGGTAATACACATAGACGATGGAGAAAACGAAAGAACCGTACCTATTTCTGCGTTTTTTACTGGTTACCGCCAAACAACACTTCAGCAAGGTGAATGGATAAGCGCCATTGAACTGCCTTTGCCAAACCATAACCAGCATTTAGCAGCATACAAAATATCGAAGCGGTTTGAGGATGATATCTCAGCAGTATGCGCCGTTTTTAATGTGACATTAGACAACGACATTATTGTTGCGCTAGAAGCCGGTTTTGGTGGTGTGGCAGCAACACCAATGCAGTGTGAAGCACTGTCGAATACGTTAAAAGGAAGGCGCTTTTCAAGTAGCGAATGCCTAAGTTTAGGAAAACAGATCCTTGAAACTGCGTTTGCTCCAATAGACGACGTGCGCGCTAGTGCCAATTATCGCAAAACCATACTATCCAACTTATGGCATCGTTTTTGGCTAGAAAACCAGGTAAACAATGAGATAGCAACTCGGGTGGTACAGCATGCGTAAGTTAATTGAAGCGACTACTTCTGAACACTCATCAACAAAAGTGGTTCACGTAACAAAGAAGCATGAAAGTGCAGTTAGACAGGTGCAAGGCACGGCTAATTATGTGGATGATTTAACCGAGCCTCAGGGCACGCTCTATGCCGCTGTTGGGCTTAGTCATGTTGCCAAAGGCACACTTGTATCGGTAGCACTTGATGATGTGCGAAACAGTGAAGGTGTTGTTGATGTGATCACCATAGATGACGTTCCAGGTCACAAAGACATTGGCCCTGTTTTTGAAGGCGACCCTTTGCTGGCTAACAAAGAAATTAAGTTCTACGGGCAACCTATTTTTGCCGTTTTGGCAACTTCTGTGCAACTAGCGCGCAAAGCAGCGATGAAAGGCAAGGTTGAAGTACAAGAAGCAACACCTAACCTTACAGCGCACCAAGCGCACCAAGCTAAAACCTTTGTGCGCCCCATGCACCGTTTCGGACTAAATGCTGACAAAGTAAAGCAAACGCTAGCGTCTAGCAGCAACGCGGTTTCTGGTTCGCTTAGTATCGGCGGGCAAGAGCATATGTACCTTGAAGGACAAGTTAGCTTAGCAGTGCCAGATGAAGAAGACAGGATGAAAATCTATACGTCTAGCCAACACCCCAGCGAAGTACAAAAACTGGTTGCTGAAGTACTAGATGTAAAACTTCACCGTGTAATGGTTGATATGCGGCGCATGGGCGGCGGTTTTGGCGGAAAAGAAACACAGGCAGCACAATGGGCCTGCATTGCCGCTCTGCTTGCGCAAAGAAATCGACGTGCAGTAAAGCTGCGACTCCCTCGCTTCATCGACATGCACGTTACCGGCAAACGCCATCCTTTCGAAAACGCGTTCAATGTTGCATTCGATAACACGGGCAAAATAGAAGCCGCTCAAATAGATATTAACGGCATATGTGGTCATAGCCCTGATTTATCTGATGCAATCGTCGATAGAGCGATGTTCCATGCTGATAACGCCTACTTTTATGGCTGCAGCGATATTGTAGGTCATCGCTTGCAAACCAATATGGTTTCTCATACCGCCTATCGAGGATTTGGCGGACCGCAAGGCATGATCATGGCCGAGGCAATAGTAGATAAAATAGCGCGCAAGCTTGGCGTCGACCCACTATCGGTTAGAAAACGTAATTTGTATGGCGCTGCCACAGGTACCACTACACCCTACGGTATGGATGTAGATGTGCAAAGCAATCTGTTACCTGAAATGATTTCGAAATTAGAACATGACGGTGATTACTGGGCGCGTAGAGAAGCCATAAACGAATTTAATAGAACAAGCCCTGTTATTAAAAAAGGGTTAGCGCTTACGCCAGTTAAATTCGGAATATCTTTTACTGCAAAGCACCTTAATCAAGCTGGCGCACTTGTACACATTTACACCGACGGCAGCATTCAGGTTAATCATGGCGGCACTGAAATGGGCCAAGGTCTACATACCAAGATAGCGCAAATTGCGGCAAACGAGTTTGGTGTAGGCTTGGATATGATTGAGGTTACCTCTACACGCACCGACAAAGTGCCAAATACGTCGCCTACTGCCGCCTCAAGTGGCACCGATTTGAATGGTAAAGCAGTACAAAATGCCTGCCAAACAATAAAAACGCGCTTAGCGGATTGTTACGCTTCGTCTTTAGGATGTCCCGATGAAGCAGCCAAGGTCTGTTTTGAAAATGGTGATGTGACGCTAAACGGGCAATCTTTGGCGTTTTCAGACCTTGTACAGAAAGCCTATTTTGAGCGTGTTTCATTATCATCAAGTGGCTTCTATCAAACGCCAAAATTGCAATATAACCGAGAAAAAGGTGAAGGGCGGCCGTTCTTTTATTTCGCCTACGGTGTTTCCATGAGCGAGGTTTCAATTGATACCTTAACTGGTGAGTATTGTGTTGACCGTGTAGACGTTATTCACGATGTTGGAAACAGCTTAAACCCTGCTATAGATATTGGCCAAATAGAGGGCGCTTTTATTCAAGGCATGGGCTGGCTAACAACAGAAGACCTAAAGTGGAATAAGGACGGTAAGTTGATAAGCGAAAACATGGCAACCTATAAAATCCCTGCCATTGGAGACACGCCCAAGATATTTAACGTATCGCTGTTTGGTAAAGAAAACACTGAGGATAGCATTTACCATTCTAAAGCGGTGGGTGAACCACCGTTTATGCTGGCTATCTCAGTATGGTGTGCCATTAAAGACGCCATTTCAAGCTTATCGGGCTATACCTGCGATCCGCAGCTTGACACACCTGCCACACCTGAACGGGTGCTTGATGCTGTACTTAAAACGCAATTAGCCATGTCTGCCACGGCCGCTGTTGGTCAAACAGATAGGTGTGAGGAAAGCGAGTGAGTGCTTCATATGAGTAACAATAACATGCGCCCTCAACGTTGGTATGAGGGCATTGAGCAATGTCAGCAGTGTAATGAAGCGTACGTGCTAGTTACGGTGGTAGGTGCTGCAGGCTCCACGCCAAGAGAAACCGGAAGCAAAATGGTGGTTACGGCTGGCGACTGCATTGATACCATTGGCGGTGGGCATTTAGAATTCGATGCGATAAAACGCGCACGAGCGCTTCTTGCTGAGGGAAAACCTTGTACATCACTTCATAGCTACCCGCTAAGTAGCTCACTGGGTCAGTGTTGTGGCGGCGCTATGAAAGTACTTTTTGACGTGTGTAATGTTCATCAACAACATATTGCGATTTTCGGCGCAGGTCACGTAGCCAAAGCACTGGTTCCTATTTTAGCCCAATTGCCGTTACGGATATCTTGGATTGATAACCGCGAAGCTATATTTCCCGAAAATATACCAAGCAATGTTACGGTTGTTGCTGAAGATGAACCTGAAAGCGAAGTGGCCCACCTTGATGACAATAGCTGGCTGATAATTCTTACTCACGACCATCAGCTTGATTATCGCATAGCCGAAAAGGCGCTGTCTTACCCATCCCTTCCATTTGTTGGCCTTATCGGCTCTCAAACCAAGGCAAAGCGTTTTGTAACTAAGTTACAGCAACGTGGGTTTGATACTGAAGCACTCTCTCGGCTGCATTCTCCCATTGGAGATACAAACATTCCGGGAAAGCGCCCTATTGAGGTGGCAGTATCAATCGCTGCCCAGATTATTGCTCGACTACACAGTTCGGCTGAAGGTACGACTGAAAACACCATTGAAAGTACGGTTGGAAATACGATAGAGAGCACGGTAAAGAGTGTGGTACGAGCCACGGCTAAGAGTAAGAGCATAAACGCCAACGTCACAAATCAGCTATCCGCAGACGCAAATAAGGATAAATCTGTTGACACTAAATGAGTTAAACACATTAGATAATGCAAGTGCTTACACGTGGTTTGAGCAATGCTGCGCAGCGCCACTATGGATACAGCAAATGGTAGCAGCGAGGCCCTACTATACGCTTGTTGAAATTCGCGCTGCGGCAGAACTTGCATGGAGAAAGTGTTCTGAAAGTGATTTTTTAGAAGCGTTCAAAGCGCATCCAATGATTGGCGATGTAGACTCATTACGAGAAAAATTCGTAAATACTAAAACCATTGCAGCAGGTGAACAATCGGGCACGGCCGCAGCCTCAGAACAGGTATTACAGCGACTTAAAAGCGCTAATCACGCGTATTTAAATAAGCACGGATTCATTTTTATTATCTGTGCTACTGGATTAAGTGCTGAACAAATGCTTACTGAGCTGGAAAAGCGACTGCCTAACACTACTGGGCAAGAGATCCAAAATGCTGGTGCAGAACAAATAAAAATTACGCTTTTGCGCCTGAATAAGGCTCTGGCAATTAACTAATGCGAACTATTAACTAATTAGGGCGTTAAGAGATAATCATGAATACACTTTCAAGCCATGTACTAGATACTACCTTGGGTAAACCTGCACAAGGTATTGCACTTACACTTACTTGTCCTGACGGTAATCAATTAAAAGGTATTACCGATGCAGATGGCCGCTTTAACGACTGGCTTTCAGGCGAAAAAGCGACATTTCCTGCCGGTGTTTACACGCTGCGCTTCCACTGTGCCCCCTATTTAGAAGCGCGACATGGAAAGTGTTTTTACCCGCATATCGATATTACTTTTGAGTTAGAAGAAAACGGTGGTCACTATCACGTGCCATTGCTTATTTCACCATTTGGCTTTAGTAGCTACAGAGGCAGCTAACAAACATGCAGCTATTTCGCGCAAGCATTGCGCACTTTCCTACACAAACCAGCAATTTTGAAAAAGACATTGTTATTTTCAAAGACGGCGGGTTATTAGTAGACAATAGACATATTGTGGATATTGGCGAATTCAGCCAACTTTCATCGCGTTATCCAGCCGTAGAGGTTGTTGATTTTTCTGGTGAGTGGATTTTACCCGGACTGATCGACAGTCATTTGCATTATCCACAAACACAAAGCATTGCACATTATGGTGAGCAGCTTCTAAGTTGGTTAGAGAATTATACTTTTCCCACTGAAATGCAGTTTGCCGATGAGGCTCACGCTAATACCATTGCTGGCATATTCTTAAACCAGCTTCTTAAAAACGGTACAACAACGGGTTTGGTATTTACCACCGTACACAAAGAAAGCTGCAATGCCTTATTTAACGCCGCAAATAAGTTAGATATGGCAATGATTGCCGGCAAAGTGTGCATGGACAGAAATTGTCCTTCTCCTTTACAAGACACTGCACAAAGCGCTCAGCAAGACTGTGCAAACCTTATTGAAACGTGGCATAACAAAGGCAGAAACCGATATGCCCTAACACCGCGGTTTGCACCAACCAGTACCCCAGAACAATTGGCAGCGCTTGGGGAGCTTGCACAACAATACAAAGACGTCTTTATTCAAACGCACTTGTCAGAAAACCTTGATGAAATAGCCTGGGTTAAACAGCTGTTTCCCAACGCTTCCGGCTATCTTGATGTATATGACAAGTTTAACCTTGTGCGCGAGCGGGCTGTCTTTGGCCACGGTATTCATTTAAATGCAGATGAATGGGCCCGCTTGGGTGAATCTAATGCAAGTATTGCCTTTTGTCCTACTTCAAATTTGTTTTTAGGCAGTGGCCTATTTGATATGGCATCGGCTAAAGCTAATGATGTTCATGTTGCACTGGCAACCGATGTTGGTGCAGGCACTACGTTTAATATGTTTAAAACCTATGGTGACGCATACAAAGTAAGCCAGCTTCGTCACGCGCCTATTTGCCCATTAGAAGGTTTCTATTTAATGACGCAAGGCGCCGCCATGGCTCACGCGCTTGACCACGAAATTGGCAACTTAAATGCAGGCACCGTTGCCGACTTCATCGTTGTTGAACCGCGATTTGACGAGCTTACAGCGCTTCGCATAGATCAAAACGCTGAGTTTGATGACGTATTTTTTGCACTCAGTATTTTGGGTGATGACCGTGCAATTGCACAAACTTGGGTAAGTGGACGATGCTGTTATAAGAAACCGGTGTAACAACTGCGTTTAAGGTTAGACTGCTGCTGTAAATAAGGAGAATAATAATGCCGTGGCTAGATTGGTTGAATTTGTTTGTTCGTTGGTTCCATGTAATAGCAGGCGTGGCATGGATTGGGGCGTCTTTTTATTTTATTTGGTTAGACAATAATTTACGCACACCACCAAAATGGAAGCAAGACAAGGGCATTAAAGGCGATTTGTGGGCCATTCACGGCGGTGGTTTTTACGAAGTAGCCAAATATGCTTATGGCCCTGAAAAAATGCCTGAAACCCTACACTGGTTTAAATGGGAAGCTTATACAACATGGCTGTCGGGTTTTGCACTACTTGTTATTGTGTACTACTTTGGCGCATCGGCGTATTTAATAGACCCATCAGTAAACGACATTACGCCATCTACTGCCATTACTCTAGGACTTGGCCTTATTTTTGGCGGCCTGGCGCTGTATGAGTTAGCCTGTCGCAGTCCTCTAGCGAAGTTTCCTATCGCATTTGGAATAGGTTTAATCGCGCTAATTTGTGCTGCGAGTTACTTCTCAACACAATGGTTTAGTGGTAGAGGAGCCTATATTCACGTTGGCGCACTTATCGGCACTATTATGGCTGGGAATGTATTTTTCAACATCATGCCAAATCAACGTAAGATGGTAGCGGCAGTAGCGCAAAAGAAAGCTATCGACCCTTCTTGGGGAGCCAGTGCAAAGTTGCGCTCTGTGCACAATAACTATTTCACCCTTCCACTGCTGTTCATCATGATTTCCAATCATTACCCAATGACGTATCAGCATGAGCAAAGTTGGCTTGTCCTTATTGCCATAATGGCTGCAGCGGCATGGATTAGGCACTTTTTTAATCTTAAGCACACAGGTACATCTAAGCCCAGCATTTTAGTGTCTGGTGCAGTTGCTATGCTAGCCATTACCTTTTGGGTTTCAATGCCTCAAGGTGAAAAGATCACTGAACCCATGCAAACAGTGGCATTGCCAAGCGAAGACACTTCACAAACTGCTAGCCTGCAACAAACGGTCTCTCAAGAAATCATAACAAGCACTATTAACACGCATTGCGTAAGTTGCCACTCTAGAACGCCTACCGATGATATTTTCAAAGTAGCACCCATGGGCGTTGTGTTAGATTCTTGGGGCGACATTGAACGTTTTGCGCCACAGATTGTGCGCAGAGCAGCGATTACCAAAGATATGCCGTTTATGAACAAGACCAAGATGACAGAAGAAGAAAGACAGCTTATCGCACTTTGGTTTAAGCAGAACTATTAGCAGTAAACGAACCAAACGGCATGTAACGTAACAAAGTGGGGCAAAAATGCCCCACTTCTTTTAGATCACTTAAAACTGACTCATTTACATTAGCCACTGTGACTTTCAGACCAGACCCTTAATCGCTCAAGTATATCAAGTGCAGAGCGGCCAAATTCAGTTAAGCTATACTCAACCGCAATGGGGCGAGTATCGATGACTTCTCGGTGCACCATGCCATTATTCTCAAGCTCTTTCAGTCGTTGGTCGACCATTTTTCGACTAGCTCCGCCAAGCATACGGCATAAATCGTTGAATCGCACCGGATCATCTTTCAAATGATAGATAATAGAACCTGTCCATTTACCGCCAATTAAGCGCATGCCGCGTTCAATAGCACATGGTTCAGTACACGTATTTAGCACTGTTTTTCTGCCACTTGCGTCGGTATTTATTTCACTGTTCATTTTGGCCTCATGGAACGCTGCGAGTTATTTAAAGGAAAGTAGTCACTAAAAGTATACTAATTGCTTTGTTAAACAAGGTAACTAAAATATATCACACATTGAAATACAGCTAAAAGCCTGCCGCATCTTATGCAGCTATTTTATACGGCTATACTCCATTGGTGTTTGATTAAAAGTGATAATGAATACTGGTAACAAACGATTCCGAGCCAGGATTAATATCACCTAAGCCGCCGTTGGAAATGTGACCTACCTCGGCTTCGAGAGACACCCGTTGGTTCAGTCGATACATTGCAGACAGTGAAGAGTAAAACTCAATGGAATCACCTAAGTCTTCAGACTCATCAACGATACCAGCGTGAAACGCCACGCGTACGGAGAAATCGCCATACGCATAAACATCTTTTGCTGCGCCAACAGCAAAATAATGCTGGCCTTCATCGGCAGTAATTAACATTACGGTTGGACGTATGCCGTAGTAGTCTTCTAAAGGTTTATGAATGTAGGCAGTATGTAAGGCATGGCGGTCTGCATTGTCAAAGAGGTTCCACACGGCTGCACCTACTTTTAGTTCACTGCCGTTAGGTAGAGCGAAGGCTGAAAAAGAGAGAAGCGAAGAAAGAGTAATAAATACAGTAGCAAGTGTTTTAAGGTATGTTTTCATGGTAATAATGTTCTTAATAAAAGCGTTAAATAACGGTCCGTTTGATCTGTGTTTTTGTCCTTGAAAGAAAAATGGTTATTAAGTTACTTTTTTCAACCTGATAAACTTTAGTAACCTTATAACGATGAAGAAATAGAAATTCGAAATTGATTTAAATGGCTGTAAGTGAAGCAAGGAATAAAAGTAGCTATGACGATTGAAGAAAATAAAAATGCGGCAAAAGTGCTGGTTCTATTTGCTCATCCAGCACAAGCGCGCTCAGAAGTTAATATTCCTCTATTTGCTGACGCAAAGAAAAATAAACACGTTACTGCTGTAGATTTGTATGCAGAATATCCCGACTTCAATATCGATATTGAGCGAGAACAACAACGGCTAATAGACCACGACGTTATCGTTTTTTTATACCCTTTGTACTGGTATTCAACGCCGTCTATTTTGAAAGAATGGCAAGATTTAGTGCTTGAATATGGTTTCGCCTATGGACATGGCGGCACAGCATTAAAAAACAAAGTTTTTTTATGTGCCATAACAGCGGGGGGCAAAGAAGAGGCGTATCAGTCAGATGGCTTTAATCACTTCACCATTCGCCAGTTATTGCAACCCCTTGAGCAAATGGCCAGCATAACCAACATGACCTATCTTGCCCCCTTTGCCCTGTTTGGCTCTCGCACCGCACAAGAAGAGCATCGCATTAATACGCACCGCCAGAAGTGGAGAACACTTCTAGAAAAACTGGTCACCAACTCGCTCGATATGGAAAAGGCATCCACCATCGAAAACCTTGCCGATTTGTGCACACAAAAAGGAGAATAGAATGACCGGCTACTTTTTATATGCATTTATCTATTTAGTGGCAGCGGTCATCGCCGTGCCTGTGGCGAAACGTTTGGGTCTTGGCTCTGTATTGGGTTACTTAATTGCGGGCCTAATAATTGGCCCTGTTTTCGGGCTTGTTGGCGATGAAACTACCACCATTCAGCATTTTGCTGAATTTGGTGTAGTGATGATGTTGTTTTTGGTTGGGCTTGAGTTAGAGCCTAGGTCGCTATGGGCTATGAAATCGAAATTACTGGGCCTTGGTGGGTTGCAGTTGGGCTTAACCACTGCCCTTATCACCGGTGCCGCCATTGCGCTTGGTCAGCCGTTTAGCATATCACTTACCATTGGATTAATATTCGCATTATCATCAACCGCCATTGTGCTTCAAACATTTCAAGAAAAGGGATTACAACAAACTGAAGGGGGCAAAAGCGCGTTTTCTGTTTTGCTTTTTCAAGACATTGCCGTTATCCCAATGCTTGCGCTCATCCCGCTTCTTGCTATTCCAGAGCTTGTTTCAAGCGTTGCTGAACACGGTGGACAGGAGCATGGCGGAGGGCATGACAGCTTAAGTTTAGTAGATGGTTTACCACCATGGGCGTATGCCTTAGTCATTATTGCGTCTGTTGCGTTTGTTACCGTAGGCGGTCATTTCTTAAGCCGCCCTTTGTTTAAATTTGTTGCCTCTTCCAACTTAAGGGAAATATTCACCGCTACTGCGCTTATGCTTATTATCGGCATAGCAGCACTTATGGGGTTGGTTGGGCTATCACCAGCACTTGGTGCCTTTTTGGCCGGCGTAGTGCTTGCTAACAGTGAATTCAGGCACGAACTAGAAGCCAATATAGAGCCGTTTAAAGGGTTATTGCTGGGGCTGTTTTTCATTACCGTAGGCGCGGGCATTAATTTTAGCGTTCTGTCAGAAAATGTTGGCCTGATTACTGGGCTCACCTTAGCCGTTATGCTGGTGAAGGCAATAGTGCTTTACGTGATTGCTGTAGTTTTCAAACTACGTAATAGCAATAAATGGCTTTTTACACTTAGCCTCGCGCAAGCCGGCGAATTCGGTTTCGTTTTACTCAGTTTCGCTTCACAAAACTATGTATTACCCAGCGATATTATTGCTGTGCTGTCTTTGGTTGTTGCTATTTCTATGTTCTTAACACCAGGACTGTTTATTCTATTTGATAAAGCCATAATGCCGCGCTACCAGGGCGGTCAGAACCAGCGTGAAGAAGATACAATTGAAGAGCAAGGCTCAGTGGTTATTGCAGGCATTGGCCGTTTTGGTCAAATTATTAACCGTTTACTGGTTGCCAATGACGTAAAAACCGTGGTGCTTGATATTCGTTCTGAACAAATTGACTTAATTAGACGAATTGGTACAAAAGCGTACTTTGGTGACGCGTCTAAGCCCGATATTTTGCATACCGCAGGGGCTCATGAGGCTTCGCTACTAATCATTGCGATAGATGATAGAGACACCGCCGCAGAAATGGTGAAATACTCAAAGCATGCCTACCCCAATGTTAAAGTGTTAGCGCGGGCTTTTGACCGTGGTCATGGCTATCGCCTTCGACAGCTTGGCGCCGATTATGTGGTGTCAGAAACCTACCATTCAGCACTCGAGATGGGAGCTGAAGCCCTAAGGTCGTTGAACACGCATCCATTTCATGTTGAGCGCCAAAAAATGGCCTACAAGAACATTGAAGATCAGCAAAACGACGTGCTTTATCACGCATGGATTGACGATGCCAGCGGCGAACGCGTTGATAACAACTATTTAAAACTGTTTGTTGAGCTTGAGTCACTCATTGAAAAAGCGTTAAAAACCGATTTACATGATAAACACTCAAAAATGCGCGGATGGACGCCACCGCCTAAGGGCTACGCTGAAAAGCTGGCGCACGATGAAAAACCTGATGAAGAGTAAACTTATCTTTTAATTACTGTTTTATCGCTAAAAAGCTGATCGAAACCTACAATAAACGCTATAACAGATAACACAGTTTGTTTTTTGTAACGTTATGGACACTTTTTGCGACGTTATGGACATTTTTTACAGCGTCATAGACATCACGTTTACCTGTAGCAAAAAACACCTACGCATTAATACGGAGAGTTACCATGTTCTTTTTAAAGGGTATTCGTAAAAACAACGCCATAGTTGTTGTGATTGTCGCGCTTCTCGGTTTATCCGCTTGTGAAGACAAGCCTAATGCCCCCAAAGCTGTAGACTATACGCCCGTTACCCTCTACGAAGTGCAGCACTCAGACGAGACCATTGCTAAGTTTCCAGGCCAAGTAGAAGCCGCCGAGTACTCTAACTTATCGTTTCGCGTAGGCGGAAAGTTACAAGAATTGTTAGTTAAAGCCGGTGAAGAGGTGTCTGAAAACCAGTTGATTGCGCGCCTTGACGACAGAGATGCCAAGGCACAGCTTGCCAATGCACAATCACAATTCGACGTTACTTCCGCCATGTTTGAACGTATGCAGGCATCTGTGGAAAAAGGCGCAGTAAGTCGGTCAGCGTTTGATGAAGCAAAAGCCAACTTCTTATCGGCAAAGGCAAGTTTAACCAACGCACAAGACCAACTTAGTTACACCGAACTACGGGCCCCTTTTGCGGGTTTAATTGCGTCTGTTCCCGTTGAAAATTATCAAGTCATTGTTCCTCAGCAAACTATCGCCGAGCTTCATTTGCCGGGCGCTATAGACGTTACCTTTCAATTACCAGAACAAAAAATGCGTATGATCGACCGCTCACGGGCAAGAGAAAATCGTAGTTCAGATATTGCATGGGTAACCTTTTCGGGCATGCCTGAAAAACGCTACTCGGCCATGTACAAAGACCACGAGAGCACGACACGTCAGGGCGAACTAAGTTATGACGTCACTATCACCCTACCCGACCCGAGCGACGTCAACATACTGGCGGGCATGAGTGCAACGGTTTTGTTAGATATGTCTAAGTTAATCGAATCAGACGCGAAATTATGGCTTGTGCCTTTTGGAGCAGTAGTTACCGATAATGCCGAACCCAACAAAGCCATTGTGTGGCGCTTTAAAGCCGACACCAATGACGCTAAAAAAGGTACTGTTGAGCCTGTTGATGTGTTTATTGCGCGCGGCATTTCTAACGGCTTATTAGTTGAAGGGCCTCTTAGTGATGACGACAGGATTGTTGCAGCGGGGGCGCACTTAGTAAAAGACGGCCAACGTGTAACGGAGTGGACGAAAGAAGGAGGCCTATGATTATGGTCGAGTATTTCTTTCGCCAGAAAGTCATTAGCTGGATGGTTGCCATTATCTTGGGCGTTGGTGGCATAGTGACATTTCTTGGGCTAGGGCAACTAGAGTTTCCCGAGTTCACCATTCGAAATGCGCTAGTAATAACCCAATACCCAGGCGCCACGCCAGAACAAGTAGAAGAAGAAGTTACCCTACAGCTTGAAAAAGCCATACAGCGCATTCCCAATGTAAAACGAATAAGCTCGGTAAACATGGTAGGTTTATCGCAGATAACCGTAGAGCTTAAAAGTAGTGTTCAATCTAAAGACCTAGAACAATATTGGGACAACTTACGGCGTAAAATTGGCGACACACAAGGAAAGTTACCCCCAGGCACCAGTACATCTATTGTTAACGACGACTTTGGTGATGTGTTTGGGTTATTAATGACCCTTAAAAGCGAAAGCTACACATTAAAGCAGCTCGAGGACTTCGCCGACTTGATGCAGCGGGAAATTCAGCTTGTTGAGGGTGTAAAAAAAGTGTCTATTGCTGGCACTGTGAACGAACAAATTATCGTGTCACTCGACCACGATAAAATGAAGACACTGAATGTATCAACTGAAGCCATCGCTGGGCTTCTTACTGCGCAAAATGTGGTGGGTAATGCAGGCGCCATCAAAGTACAAGGTAAACGCTTATCTATTCAACCCACCGGCGAGTTCAATAATTTAGACGCGTTAGGTCAAGTGGTAATTGGCTCTCCTGCAAGCGGTCTTATTCGCTTAAACGACATTGCCACTATTGAACGAACGCTTAACGACACCCCGTCTATTTTGTACCACAGCACGGGAACCCCTGCACTTTCCATAGGTGTATCGTTTGCGTCTTCGGTAAATGTGGTAGACGTAGGTAAACGACTTGATGAGAAAATAGCTGAACTTGAGTCTCGCATGCCTCTGGGAATGCAGCTTAATACCGTGTATAACCAGCCTACTGTGGTAGACAGCTCGGTATCGGGATTTTTAATCAACCTTGTTGAAGCCGTTGCCATCGTGATTTTTGTGCTGCTACTTTTCATGGGCTGGCGCAGCGGCGTGCTAATGGGACTTATATTAGTACTCACTATTCTCGGCACCTTCATCATGATGTCGATAAAAGGCATTCAGCTACAAAAAATATCATTAGGCGCGTTAATCATCGCCCTCGGTATGTTAGTAGACAATGCCATTGTAGTTACAGAGGGTATGCTTATCGGCGTACGCAAAGGGCAATCTAAGCTACAAGCAGCAAAAGATGTAGTAGCACAAAACGGTCTTCCTTTATTGGGTGCTACGGTAATTGCAATAACTGCTTTTGCACCTATTGGACTGTCGCCAGATGCCACCGGTGAATTCGTCGGCTCATTATTTTGGGTTTTGTGTTTTTCATTATTTCTAAGCTGGCTCACCGCGCTAACCATCACCCCCTTCTTTTTTGATTTATTATTTAAAACCGAAAAAGAACAAAACAAAGACGATAACGAAGACCCTTACAAAGGCATTATTTTTACGGTATACAAACGTTTTTTAACCGCTGCCATTAACGGCCGATACGTGACCATTGTCCTGGTTTTACTTGCCCTTGTGGGTGGTGTTAGCTCAAGCAAATTTGTTAAAAACGCGTTTTTCCCAGACTCTTCAACGCCCCTATTCTTTGTTGATTTATGGCTTCCTGAGGGCAGTGATGTGCTTACCACAGAGCAAGCCATTCGACGATTAGAAGACCGTGTTATGGCGATGGACGATATTGCCAATGTGACGAGTGTTATTGGCGGTGGTGCCCAGCGATTAACGCTCACCTATGCGCCTGAAGACAGATACGCTAGCTATGGCCAACTTATTGTAGAAACCAACACTGTAGATTCTCGAAACGCCAGAATGCGAGAAATCATAGAGTTAGTGAGGCAAGACTTTCCTAACGTGCAATATAAAGTGAAAGCCCTGCAGGTTGGCCCCTCCGCGAAAGCAGCCATAGAAGCGCGAATTTATGGGCCAGACCCCGATGTATTACGAGAAATAAGTAGCGATATTGAAGCGATATTCCATGCTGAACAAACTATGGACAGCGTGCGACTTTCGTGGAGTAACAAAGTGCCTTTCATTCAGCCTGTTTTTCTAGAAGAACAGGCGCGCAGAATTGGCGTAACACGAGATGCTGTGCATACCGCGTTTTTATTGAATAACGAAGGGCAAACGGTAGGGCTGTACCGCGAGGGAAGTAACCTTATTCCAATTGTAATGCGTAACGACCCAAATCAGCGATACGATATCGATAATCTTGCTTCGTTAAATGTGTGGAGTCAGGAGCAAGGCAAGTATATCAGCATGGCTGATGTAACCAGTAACGTAGATGTCACGCTTGACAACCCCATCATCAAGCGTAGAAACCGTGTAAGAATGCTAGCCGTTTATGCCGAACCACTGCCATTATCAGGAGAAACTGCGGCCAGCGTTCAGGCTAAAGTGCAGCCACAAGTTGAAGCGCTAACCTTACCGGAAGGATATCGCATTGAATGGGGTGGCGAATATGAAACGTCACGAGATGCACAAAAAGCGTTGTTTGCGAGTATGCCAATGGGTATTCTGGGCATGTTTATTATAACGGTATTATTGTTTGGCAAATTGCGCCAAGCATTGGCTATTTGGGGCGTCATTCCGCTTACAACAATAGGCATTATCGGCGGCTTAGTGCTAGTGGGAGCGCCATTTACCTTTATGGCCCTTTTAGGAAGTTTAAGTCTAATTGGTATGGTGCTTAAAAATGGCATTGTATTGATGGAAGAGATAAACGTGCAGTCACGTGACAATAGTGATGAATTCACTGCAGTGATCAATGCATCTGTATCTCGTGTGAGGCCCGTTTCAATGGCAGCTATAACCACGATTTTAGGCATGATCCCACTCTTTTCAGATGCCTTCTTCTCTTCGATGGCGGTGGTGATTGTGTTCGGCTTAACCGTAGCAACGGTGCTTACTTTGCTAATTCTACCTGTGCTGCATTGTACCTTTCACGGTATAAAGCAAGAACAGAAGCAATAGCGTAAATAAATTGATTCGCCAGTCTAGAAACCAGCGCCATTAACTTGTAGCGGCGCTGGTTTGTTTATTCTGGTAGCACCCAGCCGTTTTAATAGGCAAGCGTACCGCGTATAGGATAGTTATTCTTAGGGTCTCGGATCCAATTAAGGCCATTTGCTAGCGCACCAAGCTCTGGTCGTACAAACGGATTGTTTGATATATCCACTACGTGAAGCTTACCTTCTTCATTCACTACAAAAAGGCCTGGTTCAGCAAAGTTATGATCGGTCTCCTGTTCAGAACGAGGGATGGATACATAAACACCCAATGTTTTCATTTGCTCTTCTGTTAACCCGTAGGCGATTGGGAAGTTAATTGAGATCTCTTGTAGCTGCTCTTTCATTTGTGATTCTGAATCTGCCGAGACCGCTATGATGTCAACGCCCGCTTGCTTAAACTGCTCTTTGTAATTAGCAAGGTCGTTCAAATAACGTGTGCACAGAGGGCAATGACGCCCGCGATATACAAAAACCGCTTGCCAAGAAAAACCTTCTCTTGGCTGACCGAGTGTTACTGTGTCTCCATCACTGTTGGTAACGTTAATGGTTGGAAATGTATCACCTGCATTTAGTTTAACTGACATTACTCTCTCCATTTAATTGAGCTGTAAGTTTGTCTATGTGAATAACTACAATCAGGTTCATTAACACGAAAAACAATCAGTATATTTTTAGTTACCCCCACCCTAATAACCCTAAGCCACTGTATTAATTTACATTTTAATTCTACTTTTCTTTCTTGTTAATCTTAAAACGCCACAGCTCGTTCACATTTTTATCAGCGTTAGATAATTTAAAGTGCATAAAAAAGTCCACATTAAAAGCTTTATTTTTCAATGTAATGGCTTACTTTGAGGCTTATACAGCGACAAAACTACACTTAACAGTTTACTTTTTTCAATCAATGCTCCACAATAAAAGTACACTACACAGTGTACTTTTAAACAAACTATGGTGACCACATGCCCAAATTAGTCAGTCGAGGCTTTTTGGCTGGAGCTTTATTTATGACATGTTTCTGTGCAAATACCGCTGTAAATGCATCAAATACGGCAACAATTTCCGAGTCGCATAAACGCGCTCTACCGGAGAAATTTACTAACACTCACATAAATTATAAAACGTCGCTCAGCGATATGTGGAAAGTAACAAAAGCTTACTTCAGTGATAATAGAGAAACAGCAGCGCCAACATTTAACATTCCCGTCGCCCAATTAAGCACCGCCTCGCTTGATGCTATTAATGAAGACAGTATCGTAAAATTAGGGCATTCAACCACATTACTAAAAATGGATGGTAAATACGTTCTCATAGACCCCGTATTCAGTGAACGCGCCTCTCCTGTTCAATGGATGGGTCCTAAGCGCTTTCATGCAACGCCCATCTCTATTGAAGCGCTGCCGAAGCTTTCTGTGGTGATAATCAGCCACGATCATTATGACCATTTAGACAAAGCCAGTGTAGAGATGCTCGAGTCAAAAACTGAGCAATTCATTGTGCCTTTAAAAGTAGGTAATCACCTTCGCGACTGGGGTATTGCGCAGGATAAAATTACTGAGCTTGATTGGTGGCAATCTACAGTACAAGGCGGTATCGAGATTACCGCAACACCTTCACAGCACTTTTCCGGACGCGGCTTGTTTGATAGAGATGAAACGCTGTGGGCAAGTTGGGTAATTCGAAGTGTTTCCACAAACGTATTCTACAGCGGTGACTCGGGTTATTTTGACGGCTTTAAAGAGATAGGTGAACGATTTGGACCTTTTGATTTGTCGCTTATCGAGACTGGCGCATATAACGAACTGTGGTCTGATATTCACATGCTTCCGCATCAGAGTCTTAAAGCCCACATCGACGTTAATGCAAAGGTTATGATGCCTGTACATAACAGCACCTTTGATTTGGCATTACATGATTGGAATGAACCACTTAATAAAATTACAGCGCTAGCCGACGAGAATAATGTGCCAATTTGCGTGCCCATATTCGGCGAAATACTGCCCATCAAGCAGGCTGCTGCGGCACCCAATAAACGTTGGTGGGTAGAAGGGTAATTTAACATGTAGAGCTGCCACTTTATGAAAAAGTAAATTAAGTAGACTTACGCAATAGACAATATGGAAATTCAAAAGAGAATAAAATAAATGGTGCGTCTACCCTGATTCGAACAGGGGACCTCTACCATGTCAAGGTAGCGCTCTAACCAACTGAGCTATAGACGCATATTGTTATGTTGAATGCCTTGTAGATATAAATTGGCGCGGCGAATACCTATCAACGCCGCGTATAATACTGAGCCTACTGCAGCCCTGCAAGCAAAAGTTACCTACAATAGCGTTAAGTGCCTAATTTGTCGGCAGTGTTCATCTTATTAGCTACTTTTGATTAAACGGTAACGGCTTAATACTATTTATCAATGAGCCATCGTGTACGGCGTTCATGAAATACTCACCAAGCCTGTCTGTTTCCTTTAACACTGTTTGCCAATACTTAATGCGCGTACTCGCATCTAACACTTCAAAATCTTTTCTGTCTGGAATTTTACTGTATGGCAAGTTAGCAACAAACGATGCTGACGGCACTAGCATAACAACATTGTCATAAGATGAGCGATGCGGCACTCTGCCCTTCAACCCTTTATCAAACCAGCCTGGAATGGGCTTGTTGTAAAAATGCGGGTATAGCACAAGGCCGTTATCTGGCCCAAAAGACAAGTCAAAGTGATAATCGATGATGCCACCGTCGCGATACATGCCTGCAGGCGCACCTTCTATATCGGTAACACCTTCTATAACAACCGGAATTGATCCCGATGCCAATAATGCGCTGTGGATATTATTTTGAGTTAGCGCATGATAATGCGTAGGCAAGTTATAAGGGTCGTTTACAGAAAAATCAGTATTTGGCGTTGAAAATACGTATCGCTGATACAGGCGTTTTAAGTTTTTACGGCTCACTGTATTAACCGCTGCACTCATCGCAAGCCCAGATAACTGCCTTACTTTACTTTCGAACCGTGTGGCGCCCAAGCACTTGGCAACAATAAGGTGCGCTTTAAATCGTGAGTTAGCCAAAACTTGCTGCTTACCCTCATCATTAACCATGTATTTCAGCAAGTCTTCGGCTTTTTGCGTTATTTCTCTTGGTGTAGGTTTATTGCTGCTGTAAGTGGTTGTTGAATACGACTCAGCTAACCTATTTATTGCTGCTAGTGGGTCATCTTGTACCGCACAAATGGTTCTAAAGGCACCAGCAGACGAGCCAATTACATGAATTTGATGATTTACATTGGCGAACCATTCTGGAAACAAAACGCGATCTAAACCTGCTAACGAAAACCATTTGGGTCCACCTGAAGCACCTAGAAAATAACTAAAAATGTCTGGTGTAAAACCCTGCTTTTGAATGGTTTTGATGGCGTTAGCCCCTGCGTAAACTTCAAGTGGTGCCACTACATTTCCTTTTAAGGCGAATAATTAAATTGCGATATTTGTCTATTTCGATGGAATTTATCAGCTAAAGCGGTAAAAGTAACGAACCAGCATGGCAACCCATTGCATGTCAGACCAGAGAAATCGAGGGATCAACAGATTATTCAAGCGCTGAAGTTATCTATCACTTTTAAAAATATTTTATACTCACTATCGGTGATATTCTTGAGTTTGCTTTGTTGCCACAGTGTTATTTTAGGAATGATCTCACTGTACATCGCCTCTCCGCGTGGACTAAGTGCCACATCAAAAAATCGTCCGTCATTTTTAGACAGCGTTTTGCAAATTAAGCCATTATGTTCCATGCGTTTCAACGCTCTAGACACACTCACTTTGTCAAGCCGTGTGGCCTGTGATAATGCTTTTGCAGACATTACTTTACTGTCTGGCGAAAAATGTCCTAATGTGGCCATAATTCTCCATTCTGGCATAACTAGACCGTAGCTTGCGTATACGTTATACAAAGATTCGCTTAAATCACTGGCAGCCATTGCCATTTTGTAAGCTATCATGTCCTCTAATTTCACTGCCCGTTACCTTTTTCGTTTTTCTTTTTTAAGCGTTACTGTTTCGTTGTTTTAATTAGTGACACCAATGCAGTGGAAGTGCTGGACACTGGAAAGGCTAAGTACTTAAAAGATTAAGCGCTCGAGAGGGCCATGCTGTAAAGTTATTACAACGTAAAAGGCCGCCCTTCTAGAGCATAAATACGTGCTATGCATTGATTTCACATCTAATTCCCACTAGCCTAAATCAAATAGTTTCATTTGTAACTAATTTATAAACGATAAATGCCAACAGAAAACTTATGGTCTACTGTTGGTAATAACAACTGAACATGGACAGCTTATGGAAAACCTAACTTACCTTACAGGCTTTAATAACGAGCACGAGACCGAAGCACTACCCGATGCGCTTCCTAAAGGGCAATTTAGCCCGCAAAAGGTTAACTATAAGCTTTATGCCGAACAATTTAGTTCTACCGCATTTACTGCACCCCGCGCAGAAAATAGAAGAACATGGACATATCGTTTACGACCATCTATTGCTATGGGTGACTTCACACAAATAGACAATGGTTTAATTAGAACTGCACCTGAAACAGCCATACCTTGCCCACCTAACGTTTTAAGATGGGATCCTGTAGCGCTGCCTGAAGCACCTACGGATTTTGTAGAAGGGCTTGTGACCATTGCATCAAATGGCGATGCAAAAACACAAATTGGTATGGGTATCCACTGCTACACAGCAAATAAATGCATGGATAGCAAAGTGTTTTACTCATCTGACGGCGAAATGCTGTTTGTACCGCAATTGGGTACTATGTTGGTACGTACAGAATTAGGAAAACTTGAAGTCTCAAAAGGCGAGATACTGGTTATTCCTCGCGGCATCCGGTTCTCTATTACGCCCATTGATGGACCTATACGCGGATACATATGCGAAAACTATGGTCATCCATTTGTACTGCCAGAGCGCGGTCCTGTTGGTGCTAACGGTTATGCAAACCAGCGAGATTTTCAATACCCTACAGCTTGGTTTGAAGAAAACGACACCCCACATACAGTAATTAATAAATATTGTGGCAATTTATTCGAAGCCCCGCTGTCACACTCACCTTTCGACGTTGTTGCATGGGTTGGAAACTCTGCCCCTTATAAGTACGACCTTAGTCGCTTCAACGTTATAAATACCGTGAGTTTCGACCACCCAGACCCTTCTATTTTTACTGTGCTTACCTCGCCGTCAGAACTTGAAGGCACAGCGAACGTAGATTTCGTTATTTTCCCACCTCGCTGGATGGTGGCAGAGCAGACGTTCCGCCCGCCATACTACCATCGCAACATTATGAGTGAATTTATGGGTTTAATTGAGGGAACGTACGACGCAAAAGAGCATGGTTTTGTGCCAGGCGGAATGAGTTTGCATAATTGTATGACCCCACACGGTCCGGAAGCCGAAGTCTTTGAAAAAGCGTCTAATGCTGACCTTTCACCACAGCGGTACGAGAACACGTTGGCATTTATGTTTGAATCTCGTTACCCCATTGCACCGAGCGAATTTGCGATGAATTCAGACATTAGACAACGCAATTATCTTGCCTGCTGGGATGGGCTAAAAAAATACTACGACGGTAAAAAGTAAGACATTAACTCGCTAGGCCTACACATGACGCCTTAATTAACACATGGCCAGGCGCTTATTTGCATGCTTACTTAGGCACTGGCTGGGGCACGTATCTTAGGCACTTAAATAAACACTAACGTGGGCGTGTAGTAGCGCCCACGTTAGTGTTGAACATGGCATGTGTACTGTTATCTGCACACTAAAACAACGCCGCATAAATTATACTTTTCATTAATATTCATAAACTTAAACAATAGCACCTCTTCAACTTTCTAACCTCACGCCAAGGTGAAAAGATTTCGTTACACCTAGGCTTTCCAACAGGTTTACACTTCATTCAGCCATGCTATTGCGCGAGAATTTACGCCCCCATTACAATCGGCTCACAATTACTTTAAAAGTTTCACGTTGAGGAAGTACCCATGGCTGATTTATTCGACAACCCAATTGGATTAGACGGGTTTGAATTTTTAGAATTCACTGCACCTGAGAAAGGTATCTTAGAGCCAATCTTTGAAGCAATGGGCTTTACTTTAGTAGCAAGACACAAATCAAAAGACGTTGAGTTGTGGCGCCAAGGCGACATCAATTTATTAAGTAACTACGACAAGAAATGTCATGCCGATTATTACTCTGAAGAGCATGGCCCGTCAGCATGTGGTATGGCATTTCGTGTAAAAGACGCACAAAAAGCCTACAAAGAAGTACTAGCACGCGGCGCACAGCCAATGGACACCCAAACCGGTCCAATGGAACTAAGACTTCCAGCTATTAAAGGAATTGGCGGTGCTCGTCTTTATCTTATCGACCGCTACGAAGGCGAAAATACAATTTATGATATCGACTTCAACTGGATTGAAGGCGTAGATAGAAATCCTAAGGGCTGTGGTTTCCATACGCTTGATCACCTTACGCACAACGTATATCGCGGTCGTATGGACTACTGGGCAGGTTTCTACGAGAAGCTATTTAACTTCCGCGAAATTCGCTACTTCGATATTAAGGGCGAATATACAGGTCTGTTATCTAAAGCAATGACGGCGCCAGATGGAAAAATTCGTATTCCGTTAAACGAAGAAGCTGTTGGCGGTGGTGGCCAAATAGAAGAGTTCCTAATGAAGTATAACGGTGAAGGTATTCAACATATTGCTTTTGCCTGCGACGACCTAATCGCATGTTTAGACAAGCTAAAAGCGCGCGGCATGAAGTTTATGACGCCTCCACCAAACACATATTACGATATGCTTGAAGAGCGTCTACCTGGTCATGGTGAAAATGTAGAAGAACTGCAAAAACGCGGCATTTTACTAGACGGGACAACAGAGAACGGCGAGCCAAGACTGTTATTGCAGATATTCTCTGAAACCGTATTTGGCCCAGTGTTCTTTGAATTTATTCAGCGTAAGCAAGACGAAGGGTTTGGTGAAGGTAACTTTAAGGCGTTGTTCGAGTCTATCGAGCGAGACCAAGTAAACCGTGGCGTATTAAATAAATAACCACACACCTATTGAAAAGGCAGCTTAATCGCTGCCTTTTTCATAAAGCGCACAAGGTGCCCCAGTTGGGTCAAAAATTACACAAAAGCTGTCCTTGCCGTGGTGTCTTACATCGCCCACTCTCTTGCCGCCAAGCGACTCTACATGTTCGAGCGAGTTTGATAAGTTTGCTACCGTAAAATAGTTTATCCACCCACCTGGTAGTGTTTCATTCACGCCTTTTTTATGGCAAATGCCGCCTACTGGCGTACCGTCGGGTTTCATCATTACGTAATCGCTATATCCTCCCATATCCAAAGGCTCTTTTTTCCAACCCATCACTTTCTCGTAAAACTCAGCCAACGCTTCAGCATTTTCAGTTGTAATATCGCACCACGACGCTTCAGACATTCCCGCTCCTTTTTTGATGTTTTCTAACCTTGTTAACACAATGTAGAACATCAGTGAGATGACGTATACCCTCAGGGCTGTTTCTATGTAGCAACTGCATTGTCTGAATTAAGAAACGCGATAATTACACTGCATTGTCAAGATAAGAAATTGCAAAATTAATAAACATTTTGCAATTTCATGGTAGACAACGCCTGTGGAAAATGCTTGTAATTTGGATAATGTTATCCACTGAACATTGTTTGTACAGTTTATTTTTCCATTTAATATCATGCACTTAAATTAAAGCCCCAAACTACTCAACAAACTTATCCACAGATTAAGTGGATAACACGTAGCACTTAATCACAGTTAGTGGTTTAATAAACGTATCTTCGATGTTTTCTTTTTTTTCGTTATCGCATGCCAAAACAAACACTATTAGTTCGTGACGACTTATTTACAATTCACAGTCTGGACCCAGAAAGCGACATCCCTTCCTCTGTGTTGAAAAGCCCACTTTTTTTCTTGGGTAAAACAGAAGAAGAGTTATCTATTGTGGTACCCGATTCCGTAGAAGTCGATTCACTTGATTGTGACGAAGGCTGGAAAGCACTTGAGTTATTAGGACCTTTGCATCTTTCTTTGATTGGAATAATGGCGCAGATAGGTCAAGTACTTGCTGCAGCTAAGGTACCTATTTTTGTTGTCTCTACCTTCGACACAGACTTTTTCTTAGTGAAAGGCAACAAACTTAAAGACGCCGTAAGTGCGTTAAAAAAAGCAGGGTACACCGTTAACGAGGATGCATAGCGGTGATGGATAAATTGTTAACTTGCCAACCCGACAAGTTTAAAAAACAGTTTTCAATAACCAGTCCTTTGTCTGGCCAAGTCATTGAGCTTCAAAACATAAACGATAAGCTTTTACGTAACGGGTTCATGGGCCCCGGCGCAGCCATAAGCTCTACTGCAAGTGTTATCAAAGCGCCCTTCGACGGTATTGTATTAAATGTATCGCCCCTCGATTACGCCATCGAAATTAAATCGTCGGTAGGCTTAAAATGTCGAATCAAATACGGCGAAGACACCCATCACTTAATGGGTGAAAAATTTACCTGTGCATTAAATAAGGGCGTGCGTTTCGCAAAGAACGACACATTATTTACGGTTAATACTGGATGGTTGAAGCAGAAAGGTGTGTCGAATGTTTGTATAATGACAGTAGTGAACGTCAAAGCGCTTATTGGCGTTCTACCTACAACCGCAAAATACGTTGAGGCGGGCGAAGACGCATTGCTTTCGCTTTATCTATAATTGCGTTATCTCGCACTCAGCGAAAACCGATAATGATTAACTAACAACAAGTAGTATGGATAATATTCAATGAGTACAGTCCTGTATGGAATCCCTAACTGCGACACCATCAAAAAAGCAAAAAAATGGTTAGCAGATAACAACGTCACTTTTACGTTTCACGATTATAGAAAAGACGGCATTAGTGCCGACTTTTTAAAGCAAGCTGAAGCTGAGCTTGGATGGGAAGTTATGCTAAATAAACGTGGAACGACGTTTAGACAGCTAGACGAGGCAGAGAAAGCATCAATAGATAAAAACAAAGCGCTAGCACTTCTTGAGCTTCACCCCGCCATGGTTAAACGCCCCATACTGCATCACGATAATGCGTTTCACATCGGTTTTAAGCCCGCTCAGTATGAGGAAATATTTTGTTAAACGACTCGGTTATTGAAATTGCAAAAAACTTGATAAATCGCCGCTCGGTTACCCCTGAAGACGCTGGCTGCCAAGACGCCATGAAGGACTTTTTAGGTAGTCTAGGTTTCAACAACGAGACCATGGTATTTGAAGATACGACTAACCTATGGTCAAGACGTGGTAGCCAAGGCCCTCTTTTCTGTTTCGCAGGTCACACTGATGTAGTACCGAGTGGACCTGAAGACGCATGGCAGACGCCACCATTTGTGGCTACCGAAAAAAATGGCTACCTGCATGGGCGTGGCGCAGCTGATATGAAAGGTAGCCTTGCAGCTATGCTTGTTGCAACCCGAGAGTTTGTGGCTAAGTACCCCGACCATAAAGGTAGCATTGCGTATTTGATCACCAGTGATGAAGAAGGTCCATTCATTAACGGCACTACCCGCGTTATCGACACACTTGAAGCGCGTAATGAAAAAATAGACTGGTGTGTGGTGGGTGAACCGTCATCCACAGAAGAAGTGGGCGATATTGTAAAGAATGGACGCAGAGGCTCATTAACCGGTGATTTAGTGGTAAAAGGTGTTCAAGGTCACGTTGCCTACCCTCACCTTGCTAAAAACCCTGTGCACCTTGCGGCGGCTGCCTTAGACGAACTTGCAAAGTCGCATTGGGATAACGGTAACGACTTTTTCCCACCTACCAGTTTCCAAATATCTAATATTCACGGCGGCACAGGAGCAGGTAACGTTATTCCCGGTGAATTGCAAGTTTGTTTTAACTTCCGTTTTTCAACCGAAGTTACCGACCAAATACTCATAGACCGTGTACTCGCTATTTTAGATAAGCACGGCTTAGACTATGACATAAAGTGGACTTTTAACGGGCAGCCATTTCTAACCGATACTGGTGCATTACTTGAAGCAACGCAAGGCGCAATTGAGGCGGTAAAAGGAAAGCCAACGGTGCTTTCTACTGCCGGCGGCACCTCTGATGGACGTTTTATAGCGCCTACTGGAGCACAAGTTATAGAATTAGGGCCTGTAAATGCCACCATTCACAAAATTGACGAGTGCGTAAAAATGGCTGACTTAGAACAGCTTGCAGATATGTACTTCGGCATTTTAGAGCGCCTGCTGGCAAACTAATGAGTCGTATTAAAGACGCCCAATGGTTAGGCCAGCACAACGACTTCCTTGTTGATGCTGGCATCAATCATAAGCTGCATCCTGATGTATTTGAACGCTTCAAGGCGATGCAACGAGCAGCAAAACGTGACGGGATAGATCTGCAGCTTGTAAGTAGCTACCGCAACTTTGACCGCCAGCTAGCTATTTTTAATAGAAAATGGCGCGGAGAAGCCCCTATTCTTGATGAAAATAGCCAACCACTGGTTTCTAGCGCGCTAAGCAATACTGACAAACTACATGCTATCTTAATGTGGTCTGCCCTCCCTGGAGGCAGTCGTCATCACTGGGGTACCGATTTCGATGTGTATGATAAATCGTCGGTTGAACAGTGGGGTGGTCACTTTAATTTGGTGGAAAATGAATACGAAGAAGGCGGGCCATGCTATTCCCTTGCTTCTTGGCTTGAGGAAAACATGGCAAGTTTTGGCTTTTTCCGCCCTTTCAATAAGCATAACGGCGGCGTGGCACGTGAGCCTTGGCATTTAAGTCATGCTGATACCGCTATACAGTTTGAAGACGCTAGAAACGTTACCGCGTTGGAAAACGCGCTAACGCAAAGCGATATAGAAGGTAAAACCACCATTCTTTCACTACTTGAAGTTCTGTACCCGCGCTACGTGTTAAATAATGGCAACGATAAATAAGCTAACAATAACGTCGTTAAGTCCATAGAGGAAAAGAGTAATGGATGTAACCTGGACAGTAGTTATTATCTTATTGGTACTTGGTGTGATAGTTGGCAATATTACACTGCTTAAATATAGTGCCAAATTTAAATTTCCTACGCCTTCTAAATCGGCTGATGATAATGGGAAAGTTGAAGGAGATAACACGAGTAAAAGCCATGTTGACGTAAATAACGCCAACAATGCAGAGAAAAAGAAAAACGGTTTCGATGACGAAGACGATTGGTAGCAAGTGCGTGTTTAAAGCAAGTTATGCTAAACGCCCTGCTTTCGTCGTTTGCTCACAACTATCAATATGCTGTTGAAGCCACGCTAATGCATCTTCTTTATTTGAGAAAAAAGAGAAGGGTAACGATGAGCCCGTATAAAGCCGTGTCCAAAATTTCTTTTGAAGTTCAAGCCCTTCGGTTTCGTTAAGAATAATAGCTGTAGCTACCAACCCTTTTACTTCTGCCTTATCTACAATATCGTGAGCACTTGTTGTAGCAGCCATAGGCGCAAGGCCTAAGCCATTTACATTAACTAGGCTTGCCCAGCATGGAGATTCTATTTTAGCCCTTTGAGCACCTACTACAGTTTCGTATCTACTCATAAACTCCAAGTTGAATGGGCCGATAAGATCAATAAAGAGGATGTTTTGACGAGGGTCGAAAGAAGCCTTTACCTCACCGTGTGCGCCAAACTTACTTGTTTCCATTTTACTACCTTCCAAACACACAATGTACGTTAAAGTATAGGGTTCTATGTGTGGGATGTCGATAATTTAAGCATATGAAAAAGGAAGCTTACGCTTCCTTTTTATTCTATTTAGACAGTGTGTGCATTTTGCTTTTAATCAGCTTTAACGGCTTTATTCTTCACGTACTTTTCAAGCCACTGATCTTGCTCCCATAGTGTGTGAAGCACACTTTCTTTTGCACGATAGCCATGGCTCTCTTTTGGCAGCATCACTAGCCTTGTGACCGCGCCTAAGCCTTTAAGTGCATTGAAATAACGCTCGCTTTGCATGGGATATGTACCTGAATTATTGTCAGCTTCGCCATGAATTAATAACAATGGCGTTTTCATTTTGTCAGCATGCATAAACGGCGACATGGTGTAGTACACCTCAGGTGCGTCCCAGTAATGGCGCTCTTCAGACTGAAAACCAAACGGCGTTAGCGTGCGGTTGTATGCCCCTGAACGCGCAATACCTGCAGCAAATAAATCTGAATGCGACAACAAATTAGCCACCATAAACGCACCATAGCTATGACCACCTACGGCGACGCGCTCTCTATCAATCAGCTTTCTTGCGTCCAGTGCGTCAATAGCAGCCTTAGCATTAGCGACAAGTTGTGTTCTAAATGTATCATTGGGCTCTTCGTCACCTTCACCCACAATAGGAAAAGACGCGTCATCCAATACAACATAACCCTTAGTTACCCAATAAATAGGAGAGCCATACCACGGATAAGTAAAGCTATTTGGGTTTTGCGTATTCTGCCCAGCGCTAGATTTATCTTTAAATTCTCTTGGATACGCCCACAAAATCATTGGGTAACGTTCACCTTCTACGTAATTTGTAGGTAAGTACAAAGTACCGGTTAAATCCAAGCCATCGTCGCGCTTATAGCTAATAACCTCTTTCTTAACGTTTTGAATACTTTCAAACGGATTAGCAAATTCGGTTAACTGCGTTAACGATTGATCATCTAGGTTTCTAAAATAATAATTTGGATAATCGCGCTTCGATTCTATTCGCACAAGAAGACGGTCTTCTTCTAAATTGAACTCGCGTAAATCTTCATATTTACCTTCAAGTTCTGAAGTGTATAAACGTGTAGTTTCCAGTGAATCTAAATTGAGCTTATCCAAAAATGGAAACTGCCCCTCTGGTGTGAACCCATCACCCAGTAGGAAAACACTGTTGTCTTTTACTACAAGCTCATCTTTAAAAAATGCATTCTTCTTCGTTACGAAACTACCAGGGTCGCTGTAACGGTCTTGATAACTTCGGTCTGAAATTATACGCGCCGCACTGCTTTGGTTAGGACTAAATACATAGGTTTTTGTATTTCGCGTATTCCACCAATAATCTCGTGCAATAGCTAGGCTGTCGTCTTTCCAAATAAATTGATAAAAGCGGTCTTCTGTTTTCAGTAATTCTTTTGCGTCACCGCTAAATGGTGCTGAAAGCTGCATTAATTTGTCGCGATGCGCCACTTTTGTCTCTGGATCACCACCATCTAAGGCTTCTGCATAAACGATAGTGTTAGGTTTATCGTTTCGCCATTGTACATCTCTTGGACCTGTTCTAACGGCCATAAAACCTTGTGGTAAATCTTCAATTAAAGGCACTGAAACAATCGTTTTGGCAAGTTTCGCGTCTTTGTTGTACACATTAACGGTGTGTCCGAAACGGCGATACGTCACAAGGTACGAAAACGGTCGCTGATACTCTTGCACCATCACATAATCACCGCTTGGTGAAACACTTACTTCACCGTACATACCCGCTTTACGCCACAGCGCTGCTTTACCATCAAGGGTAACGCGATACATTTCAGCGCGTGCTAACTGCTCGAAATTAGCCTCGTCGTTTTTATTCTTAAGTAAATCTTGGTACGTTCTATTTTGTGCTTTTTTGCCATCACTCACTGAAATGGTTGGCCCTGTTGGTACCGCTATACTGGTATCAATTAATGGCCTTCTGTCGCCTGGTACTACTTTTACCAGCAGCGATTTACCGTCGGCATCCCAACTTATTGCATCGCCCATATTGGCATTGATTGGCTTGCTAAATAAGCGTTTTGCCGAGGCTTTTTCAATACTTAACACCCACAATTCTACTTGCTGTTTAGTGGTGTGTGTAAATGCAATAAAGCGTTGATCGGGTGACCATTTGAAGTTTGCTAACTTAGGTGCCGATGGTAAGCCTTTCACCACACTGCTTTTTTGCTCACCAACGCGTTTTACTTCAAGCTTGTTGTAATAGGTAACACGACTACCAATGTTGGTAACGGGGTCAATGCGAAGGCCTGCGAGACGCAGTTCCTCTTTTGACAAGTCATCAATAGACTTATAGTTATCGCGAAAGATGAGCACCATGTTCTCTTGTGCATCATCTAACAACGTGGCGGGAGCCAGTGTTACGTCTACAAGGTTGAGAATTTCTTCAGAGGGTTTTTGATATTGAAGTGCATCTTGCGCTTGAAGCGGCCCAATGCACAGCACGCACAAAAGCGCTAGCCATTTTCCTGGCATGGTAAGTCCTTATGTTTTGGAGATAGTTTATCTAAAGCAACGCGTTTTTAGCGAATTACAAAGGCGTGGTTTTTACTGCTGTACCGCTGATACTTACCATCAACATACTGCCTTTATCACCAATAACTTGGTAGTCTAAGTCGATGCCCACAACTGCATTCGCTCCCATGCTACGCGCTTCATGCTCTAACTCGGTAAACGCAAGCTTTCTGGCGCGGGTCAACTCTTCCTCATACGACCCCGAACGACCGCCAACAATATCGCGAATTGATGCAAACAAATCTTTAAACACGTTCGCGCCCATCACGGCTTCGCCTACCACTATGCCGTAGTACGCTTCAATTTTATGCCCTTCTAACGTGGGTGTTGTTGACACTATCATGGATAACTCCTTTTATTTTATTCATCTTTTATACGCAACTATTACACGTTTACTTAAACGCCTAGGTGAACACGTTTTTGTATAATTACAATAACGCATCGCGAAGCTGTTTAAGCAGCGCTTGCACTTTTTCTTCTGAGTATGGCAACGGGGGCTGGTTACCCCAAACAGGCTTAGGCCATGCTACATCGTCTTCAAATCGTGCGACATGGTGCACATGAAGTTGACGTACCACATTGCCAATAGCAGCCACATTCAGTTTATACGGTGAAAACTGCGCTTTCATAGCCTTTGATACATGGGCAGACTCTTCCAACAACATACGCTGTTCTTCTTCAGACAAGTCGATGATATCTGCCATATCAGCTTTCATAGGCACTAAAATAAGCCAAGGGAATTGACTATCATTCATTAACAGTACACGACAAAGACTTAAATCGCAGACAAAATGTGTATCGTTTTGTAAACGGTCATCAAGCTTAAACATCTAAATCTTCCAACGTCGTAGGTACTACCGTTAGCAGAGCACGCTGACCAATGGCAACTTTTGCGTTAGGGAATACAATTGCTTCACCATCTTGCTGCGCTACATATTCAGCGCCCGTTTCACTGGCCAGTATCGTACCTTTGGCGTAATCCATAAAGTTTGGCGTATCGTCGTCGAAATGCAGCTGAAAATCTTCTTTGTGTCTATTAATGACCTGATTAACGCGGTATATGTCTAATGTTTCTATGTCTATTTCAGGTGCAAAGTCATCTTGCGAGATTAAAGACGTAATGGCGTTTTTCGCGTCGGCGAAACGGCTCATATCGTTTTCACCAAATGGGCGCACTTTACCAAGTTCGACAGTAAACGCGTGAGCATTGTGCTGATACGATGAGTAGTAGCTAAATGTTGTGGTAGCACTTTCTGAAAGTAGTATGGTTTTCACGCCGCAGGCAGCCAGAAATGCAAGCTGGCCCTTACTGTGCTTTCTTTCGTGAAGGAAAGGATATACGGCAAACTTCTCATTTTTAGACGCACGTATGGCAGTGTGTAGATCGTAATGGTATCGCGTGCCTTCGCCTCTTGCATAAAAACCAGCTACCGCATCTTCAAGCTGTTTCGCACGTACTCGCTCTTGGTTAATAAGGCCCTCACCCTGTGAATGTGCACCACTAAACAATCTGTTCATGTTTTCTTCTACGAAACGCTCTGCAATATCCATAGCGGGAAGATTACCAAACAAGAACAGCACATTATGTGCGAGAACTAACTCACCCTTAAGAATTTTTTGAACGAGCTCGTCACAAATCTCAATTGGCGCAGTTTCGTTACCGTGAACGCCACAGGACAATACTATCTGCTTAACCTTGTCGGCATTGCGCTTAGGGAAAAAGCTAATAATGCCTGGTGCAGATATTTCAACGTGAGTGCCGTTATTTAACGTGAACTCAGTGCTATTTGAAAATGTCTCTGGTGAACGGCGAGATAAAGAGAGAAAGTTGCCGTTTTCGATAAGTGCTTGCATGAATAAACCGTATTGAACAAAAGTGCCTATAGTTTATCGACTGCAGTTTACAAAATCATCTTGAATGGAAAATTTAGAAGAATAAAGGGGGTATAAGTCGTGGTACGAAATTTACATTTACTCGAGCTATGTGCTCGGCTTTAAAGATTACGCTTTCTGTCTTCTAGGTGAATGGCCAATAATAATATCTTGCTGCGTTAGCATCACAAAGTCGTTTAGCGGCACGGCGCGTGAGAACAAATACCCCTGCCCTTGCGACACGCCTACTTCTCGCAATATATGTAGTTGATCGATCGTTTCTACGCCCTCTGCAACCACACTACAACCTTTTGCCTGCCCGATAATCTTAGCGGCCTCTATGATTGCGCGGTTTACTGGATGTTGCTCCAGCTCCATAACAAATGACTTATCAATCTTCAGCGAGTCTAAATCTAAGTCACGTATATACGCTAAGTTTGAGTACCCCTTTCCAAAGTCGTCTACCGAGATTGAAACGCCTAAATACCGTAACTGGTCTAGTTGTTTTTTCACCATTAAGCTATTTGATAACGCAACATCTTCCGTTAGCTCTAACTCTATACGAGACAACGGCATGTTGTAGTGGCTACACAGTGACTTTAGCGTTGGTACCAGCTGATTGTCGTACAACTGTGTAGGAGAAATGTTTACTGCCAGTGTAATGTCTAAGCGGTGAGAATCGAAGTTAGCCAAGGCTTTGAAAGCTTGCTCAAGCGTCCAATACCCCAATTCATTCATCATGTTATACGATTCAGCCGCCTCAATAAGAGGTCCTGGGAACAACACACCATCAAGTGGATGATTCCAACGTAATAAACACTCTGCCCCAACAATTTGAAGGGTGGATAAATCAACCTTTGGTTGGAAGTATAGCTCTAACTCGCCGTTGGCTAGTGCTCGTTTTAGGTCTGCTTTTAGCGCAAGACTTCGACCAGTATCCATTTTGTCTTTTATTGAAAGCGCAAAATAGTTGTCATATTTATTTTCTTTGGCTTGTTTTAATGCAGTTTCAGCTCGGGATACAAACGTAGTTATGTCAAAACCTGTACGCTGAGCGCTCACCACACCCACATTGAAATCGGCAATAAACGCGTTATTTTCATGGTGCATGGGGGTTTTGAAATGCTCAACGAGTCTCTCAAACATTCGACGCATAATCACGTCATTGCTTTCGTTTGGAAAAACAATACCAAACACGTCGCCACTGATGCGACCTACAGATGCACTACTTCCGAAAAGAGATTGAATTCGGTTAGCGATTTCTAGCAGAAATCGGTCGCCAATATGAATACCAAGGCTGGTTGTTACGTCAGAAAACCTCACCACATCTACTAGCATCAAAGACAGTGAAGTACAGCGAGACGCTTGTCTCGAGACACTGTCTATAAATGCAAAACGATTGGGGATCGTTGCTAGCGATGTATGAACTTGGCTCATGCATGTTTTCCTTACGCAAACTGCGTTTAGGTACTAAAAACAACTTCGTATATCAGACCATGGTGCATATAAAGGTGCAACGACGGTAACGTATGAATATATATACGGCTTTATAGTTTATTACACCCAACTAAGTGTGGTGTGTGTTGTTGCGTATATGAAGCGTCAATTTATCGGGTTTTAGGACGCAAATCAAAACTAAACAGCCCGTATTTACTACAAATTGACGAATTTTATACTTACGTCTAATAGGGTAATTGAAATAAAAAAGCCCAGCGCATATCTCATCGCTGGGCTCTTTTTCAAAAGGTATAATATTAACTTTCTACTTTACATGCAGATAGTTTCCAAACGCGCTCTACATAATCTTTAATCGAGCGGTCAGATGTAAATTTACCCATTCTCGCAGTATTCACGATGGCCATTTCTGCCCAGCGCTCTTTGTCACGATACGCAGCATCAACAGCGATTTGCGCGTCTGAGTAGGCGCGGAAATCTGCCAACACCATGTACGGGTCGCCATTATCAAGAAGGCTTTGCTTGATAGATACTAACGCACCTGGCTTACCTGGTGTGAAGTAGTCAGTCTCTAGCCAATCTAGTACTGCTTTAATTTCAGCGTCTTGGTAGTAGTAGTCGTATGGGTTGTAGCCGTTTGCTTTCAACTCATTTACTTCTTCAACCGTTAAACCGAAGATAAAGATGTTGTCGTCGCCAACTTCTTCGGCAATTTCAACGTTTGCACCATCTAGTGTACCGATGGTAACCGCTCCATTTAGCGCAAGCTTCATGTTACCGGTACCCGACGCTTCCTTACCTGCCGTACTGATTTGCTCAGATACGTCAGCAGCAGGAATCATCTTTTCAGCTAGCGATACGCGGTAGTTTGGCAAGAATGCCACCTTAATTTTGTTGTTGACGCGAGGATCGTTGTTGATCTTCTCAGCAACCTTGTTGATTGCATAAATAATGTCTTTAGCAAGCTTGTAGCCTGGCGCCGCTTTTGCACCGAAAATAAACACACGTGGATGCATATCGTAGTCTGGGTTTTCTAGAATACGACGGTAAAGTGCCATAATGTGCAGTAATGCAAGGTGCTGACGCTTGTACTCGTGAAGACGCTTAATTTGAACATCAAAAATAGCGTTTACATCTACTTCTAAATCAAGTGACTTGCGAATCTCTTCTGCTAGCAACTCTTTGTTCTCAAGCTTCACTTTCATAAACTGCTTTTGGAACGTTTTGTTGCCCGCAAATTTCGCTAGGCCCTGAAGTTTATCCAGATCGCGTGGCCAGTCATCACCAATTTTCTTATCAATGAGTTTAGACAACGCTGGGTTACATGCTTTCAACCAACGACGTGGTGTAATACCGTTTGTCACGTTAGTAAGCTTACCAGGGTAAAGCTCGTCAAACTCTGGGAACAACGATGACTTAACCAAACGAGAGTGCATTTCTGCCACACCGTTTACCGCAAATGAACCGATAACTGATAGGTGGCCCATGCGAACCATTTTCTCGTTACCTTCTTCAATGATAGAAAGCTTTGCCTTCATAGCATTGTCGCCAGGCCATTTCTTATCAACTTCCGCCATAAAGCGGTGGTTGATTTCATAAATGATTTCTAGGTGACGCGGCAAGATTTTTTCAATCATACGCGCAGGCCACTTTTCTAGCGCTTCAGGAAGAAGAGTATGGTTTGTGTAAGCAAATACTTTTGTAGAAATTGCCCACGCTTCATCCCAACCTAGCTCTGCACGGTCAACAAGAATACGCATAAGCTCTGGAACAGCAATAGCAGGGTGAGTATCGTTAAGCTGAATAACGACTTGGTCTGCAAAACGACTCCAATCGTCACCATGAGCACGCTTGTAACGGCGGATAATATCTTTCAGTGAACAAGAGCAGAAGAAGTACTGCTGAATAAGACGAAGTTCTTTACCTGCTTCAGTTTCGTCATTCGGGTAAAGTACTTTTGAAATGGTTTCTGCCGACACATTTTCACGCTGAGCATCTACATAACCGCCCGCATTGAATACGTCCCAGTTAAAGTAATCTGATGCTTCAGACTGCCACAAACGCAGTACGTTTACGGTTTTACCCTCATAACCAACTACAGGGATATCCCATGGAACACCTTTGACAATAGAACCAGGGTGCCATTCTTTAACAACGCGACCGTTTTCACCGTATTTAGTTTCTACGTAACCGTACAACGACACTTCTTGAATTGATTCTGGACGGCAAATTTCCCAAGGATTGCCGTAGTCACGCCAGCTATCTGGGCGCTCAATCTGCGCACCGCTCTTAATTTCTTGGCGGAAAAGACCGTGCTCGTAGTGAATACCGTAACCAATTGCTGGTAATTCCATGGTGGCTAGAGAGTCAATAAAACATGCAGCAAGACGACCCAGACCACCGTTACCAAGTGCCATATCAGGCTCTTCTTCAAGTACGTCTGAGATTTCAACGCCTAGCTCTTTTAGTGCATCACTTGCTACGTCAAACAAACCAAAGTTTTGTAGGTTGTTAGACAACAAACGGCCCATAAGGAATTCAGCTGAGAAGTAGTGCACTGCTCGAGTGTCGTTTACATAGTGGCTTTTTTGCGTTTTGCGTAAGCCTTCCAGCACTTGTTCTTGAATAGCAGCACACGTTGCTTTCCACCAGGCATGGTTGTTTGCTTTGTTTTCATCAGTGCCTAGCGTGCAGTGTAGATGTTTAACAACGGCTGCTTTAAAAGCCGCTTTATCGATAACGGGAGAATTTTGCGTCTTGGTCGCTTTAGCGTTCATTTTGCTTCTCACTCTTAGTGAATAAAAAAGTGGTAACCACCACAATGTGTAATTTAATTACATAATATCTTAAGAATATGACAGCAATATAGCAGTGCAAAACCGATAATGTTGTAAAAACTTTGTTAAAATTACAAAAAAACGCATGAATTCGTATGTATTCATGCATTTTTTAACATCCTATTTACAAAAAGGAGAGCGAGGTGAGTGTTTTTTGAGCTTATTTGATTATTTTTCCTACTAACGCCTCGGCCTCAGAGATTAATTCTTGTAAGTGATTTTCACCTTTGAAGCTTTCGGCATAAATTTTATAGATTTGTTCAGTGCCTGACGGGCGAGCCGCAAACCAGCCATTTTCAGTTGATACCTTTACACCACCAATAGCCGCGTTATTACCGGGCGCATGAGTTTGCACAGCCGTAATGGGCTCTCCTGCTAGCGTGTCGCTAGTTACAACAGATGCGTCCATTGCAGACAATTTCTGTTTTTGTTCTAACGTTGCCGCTACATCTACACGATTGTAGACCGGCGCAGAAAACTTTTGCGTTAACGCCTGATAGTGCTCGCCAGGATCTTTCCCTGTTACCGCCAAAATTTCTGCAGCAAGCAAACATAAAATAAAGCCATCTTTATCAGTTGCCCACGTGCTGCCGTCTCGCTCAAGGAAAATACCACCAGCACTTTCTTCGCCAGCAAAACCAATATCACTGTTGGACAACCCATCAACAAACCACTTAAAACCGACAGGCATTTCAGCTAATGGCTTTCCTAGGCTATTAGCCACGCGGTCTATCATACTGCTAGAAACGAGTGTTTTACCTATTCGCAGCGTTTCAGGCCATTGCGGGCGATGGGTGTAAAGATAATTTATTGCCACCGCTAGGTAATGATTTGGATTCATTAACCCTGCGCTTTTACATACAATACCGTGACGGTCAAAATCTGGGTCGTTACCCCACGCCAAGTCGAAGTTATCTTTAAGCTCAATTAAGCCTGCCATTGCGTAAGCTGACGAACAATCCATTCGCAGTTTGCCGTCTTTATCTCGGCGCATAAAACCAAACTGAGGGTCAACTTTATCGTTAACTACGGTAATGCTAAGGCCATATTTTTCAGCAATACGCGCCCAATAGCCAACGCCTGCGCCACCAAGAGGATCTGTACCAAGTTTTAAATTCGCTTTCGCTATAGCGTCCATATCAATAACCTTCGCGAGGTCATCAATGTATGGCTCCATAAAGTCGTCTTCGCGATACAGTTTTTTCTGGGTAGCGCTTCGAATATCGATGCGTTTAACGTCCACATTCCCATCGGCAATTAATGCGTTTGCGCGTTCTTGGATTTGTTTGGTAACGTCGCTATCGGCAGGGCCACCGTGTGGAGGGTTGTATTTAAAGCCGCCGTCTGAAGGCGGATTGTGTGAAGGCGTTATTACGATACCATCGGCACGCTGTTCGCTACTCTGGCGGTTATAACGTACGATAGTTCGAGAGATAACCGGCGTTGGTGTGTAACCCATGCTGTCGTTATCACTTCGCTGGATCACCACTTCAACACCATTTGCACATAGCACTTCAATTGCGGTTATCATGGCAGGCTCAGACAATGCGTGTGTATCCTTACCAATAAACAATGGCCCAGTAATACTCTCCTGCTCCCGATATTCCACCAGCGCCTGGCAAATTGCACTAATATGGGTATCGGTGAAAGTATAATTTGATGCAGTTCCGCGGTGCCCAGACGTACCAAATGATACTGCCTCACCAGGCTCGCTTACATTGGGTTTAAAGCTGTAATACTCACTGACCAATTGCGCCACGTTAATAAGCTGCGCATTTGACGCAGGCTTACCCGCTTCTGGGTGTAATGCCATGAAAAAATCCTTATTTAAATTCGAGCTACTTGCCTTCAGATGAAAAACGCGCGACTACGCTTTCAATAACATCTGCTTGATAACCAAGGTTACGCAAGACTTGTTCCAGCATGTTGGTCTTTTTCGCAGTATTGTTATTTGTTACCACCCAAAACGGGCTATCAGGAATGGCTTTAGGATTGGTGCTGCTACCATTTTCAAGTAACGCTTCTTTGCTTGTCGCAAAATAAGTACGGTTTTTACCTTTGATACTCTCAACGCTAGAGAAGTTATCAGCATTGAGTTTATGAGCAGCACTTAATATGAATAAGAATTGATCAACGCGTTTGGTGAAAGTAGACAGAGCATCTTTTGAAACGGCATCAAGAATATCGCGTTTGTCGTGAGAAGCAGTAACGTCTGGTGCCGCCGATTTTACTGTAGCTTTTTTAATTGGCGCCTTCTTGACTGGCGCTTTTGCTACCGGCTTTTTAACTGGCGTTTTTTTGTTATCTGTTTTTGTTGTTGCTTTGGCTTTAGCGCTAACGTTTTGCTTTGTCGCGCTAGCAGCAGTTGCTTCCTCGGCCGAGCTATTTTTCACAGATTCCGACGGTTCTACTGGCTCAGGCTTTGATTCAGTATGAGTTTCGGCTTTTTTTATTTCGTTTGTTTTTGTTTCTTTTATTATTGAAGCACCGTTTTCTCTCGAATGCTCAGACTCTGAGTTATTCGACGCTGCGCCGTCTTCCGGTAATAATAAACGTCTTAAAATCTGTGATGCACTCTCACCAATATGCTTAGTTTGGCTGGCGATGAAGGCATATAAATCGTCATCTATTTCAATGCTTTTCATAACTACTTCCTTTTTAAGAGCGCCCATTATAGACAACACAGAAAAACTACGCAGCACTTAATCCAGCCTTTTACTGAAAAACATCAGTAATTACGCTGCATACCTTTGTATAAAAGTGCGTTAGAACCACAACCCGCGCAATTGCTAGTATTAAAAGAAATAAAGCGTAAAAAGAAAGTGCTACGTACTAACCTAAACAGGTTATGTAAGCTATACGTATAGTAAGTGTTTGGTCATATTAAGCGCGGCCATTGAATCCAAGCTCCTTATCAAATACTTGTTTCATGCAGCCTTTTTCTTTTTCAACCTTAAGCGGAAAGTAATGCGCAAAGATATCATCGAAATTCAAAACGCACTTAGTGAAAAAATTATTGGAAAAGCTCATCAATTAAAACTTGCCATAACTTGCTTGCTGGCTAACGGCCACCTTCTTATTGAAGACCTTCCGGGCATGGGCAAAACGACGTTGTCTCATGCGCTTTCACAAGTATTTGGCTTACAGTACTCGCGAATTCAGTTTACCTCTGATCTTTTACCCTCCGATATGTTGGGGGTAAACATTTTCCACAGCGGCGAAACAGATACAGATAAACAGTTTTCGTTTCGCCACGGGCCCATATTTAGCCAGGTCGTATTAGCTGACGAGTTAAACCGCGCCAGCCCAAAAACGCAAAGCGCCCTGCTTGAAGCAATGGAAGAAAGGCAAGTCAGTGTAGATGGCATTACCCACGCCCTGCCATCACCATTTTTTGTTATTGCAACACAGAACCCAAGCTATCAGTCGGGCACTTATCCTTTACCTGAGTCTCAGCTGGACCGATTTTTCATGCGAATTTCTCTAGGTTACCCTGCGTGGGAAGCAGAGAAAGCCATGTTACTGCAACAAGATGCTAGTGCGCCGCTAAACCAAATTCTTAATGAGCAAGACTTAACTAACATGCAACGACAAGTGTCTGCTGTACATACCAGCGATGCTATTATTCATTACATTCTTCGACTTGTAAGTGAGAGTCGCGAAAGTAATGACTATCCTAACCCGCTTTCACCAAGGGCGAGTCGCGCATTGTTACAAGGAGCTAAAGCGTGGGCGTATGTCGATGGTAAAGACTACGTAACACCTGAAGATGTGCAGGCCGTGTTTATCGCTATAACCGCACATAGGCTTTCGCTTCCGTCACACCAACTCAGCCATTCACAACAGTCTGGCTTGTTTGATGGTGAAAAGCTTAGTCAGAAACTTCTAGATAGCGTCGACCCCCTTGCCGCGTAAGAATAATGAAGTGAATCGGGTGAAAGTAAGTTGGTCGCCACAGCGCTATTTGCGACACCGTTTCTTCAAATGGTTGAATAAGCGTATACCTGCAGCAAACGAACACCACCTAGACCTTAATAGTATTTTCATTTTACCCACCGGGTTTGGTTGGTCTTTTATTTTGCTGTCGTTGTGTTTGTTTCTGCTTGGCACTAATTATCAAAACAACCTAATGCTGTTATTAAGCTACCTTTGTTTAAGCATTATGTTGCTTACCTTGTTTTATACTCATCAAAACTTTGCCCGACTAGCTTTAAAAGCAGTACCCGTAGAGCCGTTTCATGCCGATAAAGAAGGCCAGCTGCACTTGCGTATTATTTCTCATAAAAATGGTTCTACAACGCCATGTTTTGGTGAACTGCAGTGCGCTTGGCTTGACGGGAACCACGCTTATAAATCAGGTGGCAAGCCAATAAAAAAAGAAAACAAAATAAGGCCATCCAGCTTTCGTGTCGCTTTAGGGGAAGAAAAGTCTAACGCCTTAGAAGAAGGCAAATTTGCAAGCCAAGATAAAAGCAAACGGCCGTTGCAGTCATTTAGCATTCCAATACATATCGCTAAACGCGGACGCTTTGGGCTTGGCCGGTTAACCATTTCATGCGACTTCCCGCTTGGGCTTTATAAATGCTGGACTCACATAGACTTCTCTCAGCAGGTCACCGTTTACGCCACGGCACAAGAAGGCCCTGTTACCGTTGATAAAGTTGCCGCTGACAACGTGGCTACAAGCACAATGCAGAATAAAAACGCGACGAGTAATGAAGACTTTTACGCGCTATATGATTACGAGGTTGGCCAGCCACTTAATAGAGTATCATGGAAGCATGTGGCTAAAACTGGAAACTGGGTGTCTAAGTCGTTTACCTCATTAAGCCCAAATTCTCATGTACTGTCTTATTCAGACAGCCTAGATACAGAAGTGGCAATTTCGGCGTTAACCCATGCTGTAATTCATTGGACGCAATCCGACCGCACTTTCGGCTTACGCTTCAAAACCATCAATATTTTGCCTAATCAGGGCGCTCAGCATATGCATGAATGCTTGGAAGCGCTGGCCTGCTTTGATAAATCGATGGAAATACCGTTTGGCGCTTCAAGCAACACAGTATCAATTACAGCGTCGAAAAAACAACGTACTTCAAGAGCAGCGAAATGAGCGAAGTATCTATAGATATGTTTCGTATCGCGGCCATCAAAAACACGCTGTCGACACCTCGTGCTATGGCTGTGTTTTTGCTTTGCATAGCCTTTTCATTTTTACTTTCTACGCTTACCGCGCCACTCATGACGTGGGTAATTGTACTTTCTGGCTGCGCAGTTGTTGTAAGGTTGGCAGGGTTGCAACCGTCTTATAATTTACCTACCTCCCGTACGGTAAACCTTTTGGCTATTTTAGCGGTCTTCGCGCTTACCTGGTTTGGCTTTTCCATTGGTTTGCTCGACAGCATGATTAATCTGTTAACGGTGGCATGTGCCCTTAAAGTAATGCTGGTAGATGAAAAGCGAGACTTCCACTTGTTAATTTGTGCTAGCCTTTTTCTGATTGGCTGTGGCTTTATTTCGTCGCTAAGTGTATTCGCTTGGTTCGGCTACACTGCTCTTGTTGCATTGTTGCTGTGCTCAACTGCTATTTATCACGGTGCAATGCTGTCTATCAAAACTAGCATAACGTTTGTTGCCGTTCTTATTTTACAGTCGCTGCCTATTGCTTTGTTGCTATTCTTACTACTACCCCAACTTCCTCCGCTTTGGCAAATGCCGACGTCTAAGTCTACAGAAACTGGGCTTTCAGACACCGTGACGCCAGGAGACATTGCCTCCTTGGCCACGTCTTCAGAGCTGGCCTTTAGCGCAACATTTGAAGATACAGCAAAGGTTCCTGTTGCAGCAGACCGTTATTGGCGTGCGCTAACCTTGGAACATTTCGATGGAAAAACATGGTCGGTAAGTGCAAAGCGAAAACAAGCCGAAAATCAACTTGCGGTTATGGATAAGCCAACACCGCTTATGGTTGCTGCTAACCGCTATGCTGACGCCACGATATCTTACCAGCTTATTGTAGAGCCAACGCAGCAACCGTGGCTGTTCACCCTTGCGCCGTCACTACCCGATAACACGCTAAACAGCATCAGTGTTAAAAGCCTTTTTGATTACACGCTGCGCGCTAGCAGGCCTGTAAGTAGCAAAAAAGCATTTTATTTTCGATACCTTCCTACGGCTAGCATTAGCAATGGAATCGGAAATTTTGAAAAACAGCTTAATCTTCAGCTGTCTAAAAACGGTAACGTAAAAACCCGAGAGTGGGCGCAATCGCTTGCTGCGCAGTACAACAACGAACGAGCCATTGCCCAAGCAGTTATGCGCGAGTTTAGCAATAAAGGCTTTAGATATACGTTGTCACCAAATGCGATGCCGACCGATCCAATAGATAGTTTTTTATTTGAAGAGCGTGCGGGGTTTTGTGCCCACTATGCGGGGGCAATGGTGTACGCGCTTCGTGCTGCTGGCGTGCCCGCAAGAATGGTAACAGGCTACCAAGGCGGCAGTGAACTCAGCGACAATGTACTGCAAATAAGGCAGTACGATGCCCATGCATGGGTCGAGGTATTAATTGAGGACAAATGGGAAAGGTATGACCCCACAAGCATGGTTGCACCATCTAGGCTAACCTATGGTCTTGAGACAGCACTTGAAGAATTTGGCGAATCTCGCGAAATTAGCATTTTAGGTGAGTTTGGAAGTACCGCGTTTTTTACTACGTTACAGACATGGTTTCAGCAGCTTGATTACTCTTGGAGCAAATGGGTATTGGGTTTTGATAATGCTGCTCAAACCAACATGCTAGAAGACATTGTTGGCGCCCTTACGCCTGATAAATTGCGCATTGTTTATTTAACGGCTATCGGAATCGTTGTTGTTGTATTAGCGCTTTATTTTTTACCCAATCGCAACAAACCACGTTTGTCTCCTTCCCACCGTATTCTATTTAACGCAATCGCGCTAATTGAAAAAAGAACGGGCAAGAAAAGAGAGAATAAAAGCTTGGTCACTTATCAAAGTGACATAGCACCTCGCCTACAGTTAGAAGCGGCTTCAGCGTTTAAAGAGATTTGTTATCGCTTTGAGAAAATTCATTATGCTGCCCAGAGCGAAAACACAAGAGCCCAGTGTGGAACCGAAACTGCCCAGAGCGGACATACAACTGCCCAGAGCGAGAACACAAAAGCCCAGAGCGACAACACAAAAGCCCAGAGCGAGAACAAACGCGAAGTACAGTTGATGAAGCAACAGTTAGCTCTGCTTCGAAAGTCGTTAAAGCGTTAGAACGCAAATAGCGACACCTCGCTATTCTTCGATGTGAAAAACAAAAAAAGCCGGTCATAAGACCGGCTTTTTAGTGTTCTTTGAAGCGTTAGCTAACGCAGTGTCAGCTAACGTTCGTAAAGGCTAATTACTTAGCGTCTTTACGTGCTTTCGCTTCTTCGATAACTTTATCAGCTACGTTCTGAGGACATGCTGAGTAGTGGCTGAATTCCATAGAGAACTGACCACGACCAGATGTAATAGTACGTAGGTGACCGATGTAACCAAACATCTCAGATAGAGGTACGTCTGCCTTGATACGAACGCCAGTAGCGCCAGCTTCTTGGTCTTTGATCATACCACGACGACGGTTAAGGTCACCGATTACGTCACCAACGTTGTCTTCTGGGCTGAATACGTCAACTTTCATCACAGGCTCAAGAATCTGAGGACCTGCCTTTGGCATTGACTGACGGAATGCACCTTTTGCTGCAATTTCGAACGCGATTGCTGATGAGTCAACTGCGTGGAAACCACCGTCGAATAGCTCAACTTCAACGTCTAGTACTGGGTAACCAGCTAGAGGACCTACTTCCATCATACCTGCGAAACCTTTTTCGATTGCAGGGAAGAATTCTTTAGGTACGTTACCGCCCACAACTGTAGATGTGAACTTGAAGCCAGAGTTAGTTTCGCCTGGCTTGATGCGGTAATCAATCTTACCGAACTGACCAGAACCACCAGACTGCTTCTTGTGCGTGTAGCTGTCTTCAACAGGTAGCGTGATAGTTTCACGGTATGCAACCTGAGGCTGACCAACTTCTAGCTCAACGCCGTAAGTACGCTTCAAGATGTCTACTTTGATGTCAAGGTGAAGCTCACCCATACCTTTAAGGATGGTTTCGCCTGAATCTTCGTCAGTTTCAACTTGGAAAGATGGATCTTCTGCTACTAGTTTACCGATAGCGATAGACATCTTTTCGTTAGCGCCTTTGTCTTTTGGCTTAACAGCAATTGAGATTACTGGCTCAGGGAAGATCATTGGCTCTAGTGTACAAGGGTTCTTCGGATCACATAGTGTGTGACCAGTTTGAACGTTCTTCATACCAACAACAGCTAGGATATCGCCTGCTTGTGCTGAAGTAAGTTCAGTACGCTCGTCAGCGTGCATCTCAACCATACGGCCGATACGCTCAGTTTTACCTGTTGCGCTGTTAAGAATAGTGTCGCCTTTGTTTAGTTTACCAGAGTAGATACGGATAAACGTAAGGGCACCGAAACGGTCGTCCATGATTTTGAACGCTAGCGCACGGAACGGCTCGTCAACAGATACTGTTGCTACTTCGCCTGTAGGCTCACCAGTTTCTTCGTCAGTTAGTGGCTGAGGATCTACTTCTGTTGGAGAAGGTAGGAAGTCAACAACTGCGTCAAGAACTAGCTGAATACCTTTGTTCTTAAATGCAGAACCACAGTAAGTTGGGAAGAACGCTAGGTCACGAGTACCCTTACGGATACAACGCTTGATGTCTTCTAGAGACGGCTCTTCGCCATCCATGTAAGCCATCATTAGGTCGTCGTCTTGCTCAACAGCAGTTTCGATTAGTTGCTCACGGTACTCGTTCGCTTTATCAACCATGTCTGCTGGAATATCTACAACTTCGTAGTTCTCAGGAAGACCTGAATCGTCCCAGATGTACGCTTTCATGTCTAGAAGGTTAACAACACCTTTGAAGTCGTCTTCGATACCGATTGGCAGCGTCATTACTAGTGGGTTAGCAGCAAGTACTTTCTTCACTTGGCCAACAACACGGTAGAAGTCTGCACCCATACGGTCTAGCTTGTTAACGAAAATACAGCGAGCAACGCCTGATTCGTTAGCATAACGCCAGTTAGTTTCTGACTGAGGCTCAACACCACCAGAACCACAGAATACACCGATACCGCCGTCTAGTACTTTAAGTGAACGATATACTTCAACTGTAAAGTCAACGTGTCCCGGAGTATCGATGATGTTCATGCGATGATCTTTCCAGAAACAGGTAGTAGCCGCTGACTGGATAGTAATACCACGCTCAGCTTCCTGCTCCAT
>Ga0213840_1000334_pt1 | contig 78363 bp, 62 predicted proteins | sample SWPATP22_FD_160132 | JGI IMG/M metagenome (GOLD analysis project Ga0213840, IMG submission 160132) | Coastal seawater microbial communities from Marineland, Florida, United States - SWPA TP2 #2 | ecosystem: Environmental > Aquatic > Marine > Coastal | place: USA: Florida | collected 2016-08-14 | reverse complement strand
GAACCTCCACCCGTCCTCGTCGACGCCAAAAGGCGAAGCCGAGAAATGTTCGGGTAAAGACTTTCGCCACCGCGCTCTTTTCCTCGTTGATGACGAGGTGGAGCTGCCCAAACAGCTTCCGCAACAGCGCCATCACTCTTTCGCCCGCTCGCTGCGACCGAACGAAGACGTTCAAGTCATCTGCGTAGCGCACGAAGGCGTGACCCCGTCGTGAAAGCTCTTGGTCCACCTCGTCGAGGAGAATGTTGGCGAGCAGCGGTGACAGGGGTCCACCTTGCGGAGTCCCCTGGTGCCGCTCCTTCGCCTCGCCCAGCCGCATCACGCCAACACTCAAGTACCGACGGATGAGCCGCAGCAGTCGCTTGTCGCCGATGTCCTTCGCCAACTTTCCCATGAGCACATCGTGGTGCACCCGGTCGAAGAACTTCGACAGGTCCACATCGACGACGACGTGCCGTCCTTCATTGGCGAACGCGCATGCCTGCTTCACAGCGCCATGTGCACCTCGCCTCGGACGGAAGCCGTAACTGTGCTCTGAGAACGTCGGGTCGTACAGCGGTTGCAACACCTGCAAGATGGCCTGCTGAATGAACCGGTCGACGACGGTGGGAATGCCCAGCATCCGCTCCCCGCCTCCCGGCTTCTTCAGGCGCACCTCCCGCACTGGTTGTGGTTGGTAGCTCCCGTCGAGCAGTTGCTCTCGCAGTTGCGGCCACGCCCAACGCAGATGTTCGGTGAGGTCGCCCACGGTCATTCCGTCGACGCCTGCGCTGCCCTTGTTTCTCTTCACTCGCTTCAACGCGGCTCTGATGTTGCTGACGTCGACGACGCGCTCCATCAAGCCGCTCAATCCTGGGGTTCTGACACCGCTCACCGCCGACTTGGTTTCCTCACTTCGCACAAGCCGAGGGGCTGCACCCCTGTCGCCGAGCGGGAGCTCCAGTTGCCTGGACATCTGAGACATGACCTCGTCGAGATGGGTGGGCATCTGCCCTTCCTTTCGTTCGGCCCTTCATCGACGTCGTCACGACGTGAACTACTACGGCCTCTGCTGACTTCTCCCTCCGGCACCATGCCGTCGCCCTTTCAGGCGCAAGGGGAGACCTCCCCGGGTAGGAGCGTTGTCCTTCTCTGCACCGTCGCCGGATTTACGTGACGTCCCTTGGTCACAAAGAGCTTCGTGAAACGACGCCCACTCGCCCTGGGTTGCCCCGCCTCAGATCCGGTTTCTGTACGTCGACGCACAGATTCGCTCCACGCTTCCTTCAGACCCCGCCTCACGACGACGCCCTTGCGCTTCACTTCGGTCGGCTGCGACCTCCTTCCGGGGGGACTTTCACCCCCAAGACAACGCCCATGCCGGGCACACACAGAAGACGGCGCCCCCGGCGCCGTTTTTGCGTGCTGTCGTCGTCGTCAACGCCTATGTGTCGTCGTCACCATCGCGCAGCCGAATGTTCTGCGACGCATGCAGCCGCTCCATCTCTTCGGGCTCCACCGCCTGGGTCGACAAATTCTCGAAGAAGCCCGCCTCATCTGCCGACGGCACCGGAGGGCCCACCGGCGACTCTTGCGACAGCTGATGCGCGATTTCTTTGGCACTCAGCGCCCGCGTGGGCACGTCTTCAAAGCCCGACGATTTTGGCGACTGCAAGTCCGACGGCGAGGGAAACCGCGGCCGCGACGTCGGGCGCCGTTCTTCGGCAGTGGGCTCAGAGCGCGAAGCGTCTAGGCTCAATCCGAGTTCCGCCGCTGAAATGGCACGGGTGGGTGCGTCGTCGTCGTCGTCGACCGGCGGCGTCTGCCCGGGCAACAGCCCACTGAGGTTGAGCTCGTTGACGTTGACGGCTCGGGTGGGTCCGTCGTCGAGCAAGGTGCCCGGCGCGTCCGTGAACGTCGGCACCGGCGGCCCCGTCACCGACGGCCCAATGGGCGGCCCCACGGGCGACTCCACCGTGGCTTTCACCGCTGCATGTTCGGCGGTGTCGCCCCGCAAGTTCACGCTGCCGGGGGACACGTTCACCTCGATGGTGCCGGTGGCGTCCTCGTCAAAGGCCTCTGTGCTGGGGGCCAAGTCAGACAGGCTCAGCTCGGCAACGTTCACCATGCGGGTGGGCGCGTCGTCGTCGGGCGCGGTGCCGGCGGGGGCCACAGGGGGCGCGCCGCCCGCAGGAGGAGCACTGGGTGCGGCTCCCAAGTTCAGCCCGAGCGTGCTGGCATCGACTGCGAGGGTGGCGGCATCGGCACCGAAGTCGTCGCCGACGGGTGGCCCCACGGGAGGACCGACCGGCGCAGGCGGCGGTGCGACGAGCCCGTCCAGACGCATGGTGCTGGTGTCGACCGCCATGGTGGGCGCGTCGAAAGCGTCGGCGTCGCCGGACGCGACAGGCGGCCCCGACAGACCTGCCTGTTGGGCTTGCAGAGCTTGCTCTTTGACCTTGGCCATCTCGGCCGCAATGGCTTGCTTGTCGGTGGCCTGGGTGGGCACCTCGTCGTCAAACCCCGACACATCAAAGCCAGAGACGTCGACGGCAGACGGCTCGTTGTCGTCGGAGAACGAGGTGTGCATGGCGATCTGCGACGCGCTCAACGCTTGCGTGGGCACATCTTCAAAGAAGGCGCCCTCTTCGCTGTTCTTCGCCGGCGGGCCGAGTGGTGCGTCGGCGGGCGCTGCTGAAAAGTCGACCACCGTCTGCGGCTCGGCCGCAAACGCACCCGGCGGCTCAGAGGCGGCTGGCGCGATGGGCTTGTCGCCGAATTCGCCCGTGATTTCTTCTGAAAAGCCGCCTTCGTCGTCGGCGAAGTCGCCCAGAGGCGATGACGACGGGGGCAAGTCCCACGGCCCCCGCTTGGCAGGAGCGTCCGTCGTGGCCAGCGACTCCAACGGCGAGGCCACGTCTTCGATCACCGCCGTCGGCGGCACGTCGCCCAACACCGCCGTCGGCGGCACGTCGTCGAGCGGCGAGACCTGCAGTGTGGCCTGCGGAGCGAGTGGGTCAGACGGCGCCATTTCGGGTTGAGGCATCGCCTTCGCCATGGTGACGCTCGCCTCTTCAGACGAGGGCGCCGGCGCAGCGGTCGGCAACGGCGTCGGCGACGCGGTGAGGTCGTCAAGGAGGTCGTCGAACCCTTCGTCGTCGTCGTCGTCGCCAAAACCAGCTTCAACAGGAGCCGTGGCCGGCGGGGGTGCGCTGACCGCAGACGACTCCGGCGACGCCTTCGATGCCATCAACTCCAACGCATCGAAGTCGAGTTCGTCGTCGTCGTCCTCATCGTCATCGTCGTCGTCGTCAAGCATGGCCGCGGCGAAATCGAGCGCGTCGCGGTCGTCCAACGACGCCAACGCCGACATGGCGGGGGTGCCACTCGGCGGGGTGTGCGTGTCGAACTCCTCGACGTCGGCCCCCTCCAGCGCGGCCAGGAGGTCGTCGCCGTCGGGGGCGGCTTGGGGGGATTGAACGGACACGTCGTCGACCGCGGGCGTCGCGCCCATGTCGGATTCATCGTCGTCGTCGAAGGCGGCCAACAGGTCGTCGTCGTCGTCGTCGTCCAAGTCATCCGGGTCGAACACCACTTCGTCGTCGTCGTCGTCGGCAAACGCGACCTCGGCGTCTTCACCGTCTTCGCCGCCCAACAAAAAGTCGACCTCGTCGTCGAGCGCGTCGTCGTCGGCGATGAAGTCGACCTCGTCGTCATCATCGTCGTCGGCGAAGCTGATGTCGGGGTCGAGGCCCACGGCCAGCTGGGTGGCGTCGTCGGCGACCTTCACCATGGGCATGGCGGTGGTCGCCAAGTCGGGCTCCACAACTTCGGCGGTGGGCGGCGGTGGACCCGTCGGTGGCGGCGCTGCAGGCCCGCCTGACTCGGCCAACATCTGGTCGAAGAGAGACAGAGCAGGATCGGCAGCGGGGGCAGGCGCAGCCGGCGCGGGGGTCACGGCCGACATCGGCAGCGGGGTGACCTCCAACTGCACCGGTGGAGGCGGGGCCGCCCCCGATGGCGTCTTCTGAAAGTTGGCGCCGCGGTTGTTCAACCAGGCGGCGTCGTCTTGGGTCATGCTCCCCGTCGGCGTCGGCGTGTTGAGAGCGCCGCCGTGAATCTTGGCGGGGTCTTCACCGAGATAGCCGTTGGTGGTGGGCACGTTGCCGGGCGCGAACGGGCTCGACGACGGCAAAGGTGGCCCCGGAGGCGCGACAGGAGGGGCCGCCCCAGGCATCGGGGGGCCCGCGGGAGCGTGCACCGGGGCCCCCACTTGCGACGGAGACACCTCTTTGCCCGACACCAAAGGCATGCCTTCGCCCGACGAGAGGTCGGCGTACACCCCGCGCTCGGCGATGTTGCCGCCGGCGAAGGTCATGGGCATGGCGCCGAACCCGCCCGCATCCCCACCGATGCCCATGTGGTTCCAGGCAATTTGGATGGTGTCTTCATCGATGACGGCGAAGGTGAACCGCAGCTGGGTTTCTTGCTGCACCGATTGGATGGCGTCTGCGTCGGTGGGGTCGGTCATGGCCAGCAGCACTGTGCCGTCGGGCTGCTGCGACATGGGCAGCACCCGGTGCTCCTGGCAGAGATAGGCGGGCACCAACTCGGTGAGCGACGGATTGAGGGTCAAGCCCGCCTGGGTGATGAGCGGCAGTTGCAGCGCCTGGGCCAAGGTCTGCGCCAACTGCTGCGCGTTCACCATGTTCTCAGCGACGAGCTTTTGCGCGAGGGTGATGTCTTCTTTTTTGGCCATCATGGCCATGTAGTTGACGTGTGAGTGGGGCAGCACGCCTTGTTGCACCAAGATGTCTGCCAGGGTGGTCATCGTCGCCTCATGGCCGCAGCACCCGCCTTCGAAGCGGGGATCCGCATGGGCGGATCGTGCGGGTCGCACACCGTTCTATTGTCCGGCACTGCACGTTGGGGTGCAAAAAAGGCGCCGTCACTGTCACCCCTTTCGGAGCCGTTGGCGCCACAAAAAAGCCCCCGCGCCGCAGCGTGGGGGCTTTCGCACAGGCCGCCTGCGGTCAGCCCCCGATGGGGAAGCAGGTGCATGTGGACGTCTGGCACAAGAAGCCGAGGCCACAGTTGTCGTTGCAGTCGACGTCGACGCCGTTGGACGCGCCACACTCCCACTCGCACGTGTCGAGGTTCAGGGTGTGGGTGTCGCTGCAATCGCCGCCCTCGCCGTCGTCACACGGCTGTTGGGCGTCGCAGACACAACCACAGCTGCCCTCGTCGAAGACGAAGCCGGCTGCACAAGTGGTGGTTGCGTCGCATTCGCAAGCGCAGGTGTCGGTGTTGCAGCTTTCGTTGTCGGAGCACAGGCCGCCACAGTCGAGGGCGCATTGCTGCGTGCAGGTGGCCACGTCGCAACGGTAGGGGGCCGTCGGCGCGGTGGCTTCGCCGCAGGTGTCGGGGCAGGTCCACGAACAGGTGGCTGCATCCCAGGTGAAGTTCGGGCCGGGGCGCGTGGCTTCATCTGGGGTGTCGGTGCACTCGTAGGCGCAGGTCTCCAAGTTGCATTCGTAGTTGGCGCCGGGCGACACGCCGCCGCAACCGTCGGGGCATTCGCATTGGCAGGTGTTGCTGTTGCAGACCTCGTTGCCACCGCAGCCACCGCAGTCGACGGGGCAGGTGTATTCGCAAGCCGCGGTGTCGCACACAAAGCCGGGGCCAGGGGCCTCGCTGCCGCAGTCGGCCGGACACGTCCAGTCGCACAACAAGGTGTCGAACTCGAAGTTGGGGCCGGGCGCACTGCCAGGGTCGGGCACTTGGTTGCATTCGAATTCGCAGGTGGCGACGTTGCATTCGTAGCCGGGGCTTGGGGGCGAGCCGCCGCAGTTGTCGGGGCACTCACATTGGCAGGTGCCCACATTGCATTGCTCGTTGCCGCCGCATCCGCCGCAGTCGGCGGCGCACTCGTAGTCGCACACTTGGGGGTTGGTGTTGCAGAAGGTGCCCGCGGGGGGGTCACCGAGGCCGCAACCGTTGGGGCATTCCCATTCGCAGCTGTCGAAGTTGCAGACGGAGTTCGCCGACGGCGCGCTGCCGGGGCACGCCTGGCATTCGAACTCGCAGGTGTTGGTGTTGCACGCAAAGCCCGGAGGAGGCGTGCCGCCCCCGCAGTCGTTGCATTCGCAGCCGCACACGGCGTCGGAGTTGTTGCAGGTAAAGCCCGACGGGCACCCGCCGCAATCGTCGAGACACGTCGGCGTACACGTCGATGGCTCGCAGGTTTGGTTGAAGGGCAAGCCACCAGGCAAGCCACAATCCGACGGACACACGCACTGCTCGTTCACGCAGATGAACGGGTCTTCGCAATCGGCGCAGGGGTCGTCGCAGCCATCGGGACAGTCGGTGAGGTCGATCCACGTCTTGTAGGAGACCGCGATGCCGTCGGTGACTTGGTCGGTGGGTCGACAGTCGCCGAACAAGGCGATGCGGTTGTTGGCGGCGTCGTAGGCGAAGCCGTTCACGTTGGAGCGCGGAATGTTGGTGAGGTCGCCCCCGTTGCAGCCGGCGCGGGTCACAGCGTCGATGGCGTCGTTCTCCATGGCCACTTTGATGGTGGACGCGATGGGCGGTGCCGTCAGTTCGTAAGGCGTCGCTTGGAACACGAGGGAGTCGATGAGAGGCGGAATCACCGCGCCAATCTCGGCGTCGGGGTCAGCCAAGCCGTTGCCGTCGGTGCCTGCGAGGGCGCCGATGACGCCGCCCATGGCGTTGATGGTGTTGTGGTAGGTGATGCGCGACCCACGGGAGTTCGCGTCGGTTTCACCCGAGCAGCCGCCGGTGGGGTCGGGGATGGGGCAGAGAATGCCGCCGAGCACCATGGGGGGTTCGTCGCCCCGGGTTTGGTCCCAGCTGACGTCGGTGCCGCCGCCGTCGGTGGAGGTGCCCCCTTGGGCGAAGGCCGTCCACCCGGTGATGTCGTTGTCAGACGGACGGTCGGTGCCGGTGCCTTGGTTGGTGCCGTTGGCGAAGCCACTTTGGTCGCCGGCGTCTGACAAGAACACCACCAACACTTTGGCGTTGGGGCGAATGCGGTCGGCACGGCCGTTTTGTGCGCCGCCCAGCAGCCAACGCTCGTCGAGGATCTTTTGCAGCGACTCGAAGCCGCGCTCGTCGCCACGTCCGGAGGCCACGATGGGGTTCGGACACTGCCCGCCGCTGTTGCCGTTGAGACAATCTTCAAAGACGTCGAGGTCGGTCATGAAGTCTTTCTTGGTCTCGTTGTTGTTGGGCGCCTCGAAGTAGTAGGTGGTGACGATGCCGACGCGGAAGTCGAGCGGCGACGCCTCCAAACGTTGGCGCATGACGGTGGCAGCGGCCGACACCGCGTTTTGCGCATCGCCCATGGAGCCGGAGTCGTCGACGACGAAGATGATGTCGACCTCTTGCGCCACTTCAGCGTCGAGCACGTCGCACTGCTGGCCGTTGCGGTCGCCCACTTGGCCGAGGGCGGTGCCACCGGTGAGGTCTTGCAGGCGGAAGTCGCGTCCGCTGGATGCGTCGTCGTGGTTTTGCAGGCGGGTGAGCACGCCGACGACGATGGACGTCGTCGCCGAGCGGTGCACGACGCTCATGCCGAACTTGAAGCCCGACGGTGTGCCGTTGCCGCTTTCGCCAGGTGCGTTGACGAAGTTGGTGGTGGCGCTGTTGTCGCCGAGGATCGACCGGATGGTGCCGCGGGTGGCGTTTTGTGCGGTGCCGGTGTTGGCGACGTTCATGATGGCGCGGGCGGCAGCGAAGCCGTCCCACGTGGTGAACGTCTGGTTGATGGGCACGGTGACGGCGCCGACATCGCTGGAGACGTCTGCTTCGAAGGCGATGACGTCGTCGATGGGCGACGTGCCGGGCGCGACTTTGATGGCAAAGCCGATGAGACCGTTTGTGGCGTCGGTGAAGGTCAGGCCGACGTCGTTGCCGCCGCTGACAATGGTGCCGACGTTGCTGCCGACGATGTCGGGCGCGGTGGCCAACAAGATGTCGGTGAGGTCTTGGGCGTGCAGGTTCGGCTCGATGGGCGTGGCACAGGCGTCGCCCACGGCCCCGCCGGTGTCGCCGTTGTTGTTGGGGTCAAGCTCGCCCATGTCTTGGCGGCCGTTCTGGTTACCGTCTTCGGCGCCATCGACCACGCCGTCGCCATCGCTGTCTTCGTCGAGGGGGTCGGTGGTGCTGGCGGGGTCGAGGTCGGGGATGCAGGTGGCCGCACAGCTTGGATCCGTCTCAATGCCAATGATGCAGGTGCTGCCCGACTCCACGCCATCGCTGATGCCGTCTTGGTCGCTGTCGGCGTCGTTGGGGTCGGTGCCCAACATCAGCTCTTGCCCGTCGCTGAGGCCATCGCAGTCGGTGTCGAAGTTCAGCGGGTCGGTGTTGCTGGAGCCGATTTCGTCGCCGTCGTTGATGCCATCGCCATCGGTGTCGGCGACGTTGGGGTTCGTGCCGTAGGTGTTGGTTTCGTCGGGGTCGGTGAGGCCGTCCATGTCGGTGTCGACGTCGGCAACGCGGGGGTCGGTTTCGGCGCCGTCGACGAGGCCATTGCGGTTGCGGTCTTCGCCGGCGACGCAGACCGTGGCCACGGTGCCGGGGCCGTCACACAATCCATCGCCGTCGGTGTCGGCGGTGGAGGCGTCGGTTTCTTGGGCGGGGCTGCCGCCGGTGGGCGCGCCCAGCTGGCCGTCGCGGTTGCGGTCTTCGAGGCCGTCGTTCATGCCGTCGCCGTCGGTGTCTTTGACGGCGGGGTCGGTGGTGGTCGAGGGGTCGGCGTCGAGGGCGGCAGATGCACACCCGGCGAGCACGGCCCGACCCGCTTCGACGCCGTCGGGGATGAGGTCGCCGTCGGTGTCGGTGAGAATGGGGTTGGCGCCCAGCGCTGCTTCTTCGCCGTCTTTGAGGGCGTCACAGTCGGAGTCGTCTTGCAGTGGGTGGGTCTCGTTGAGGTCGGCGATGCCGTTGCGGTTGAGGTCTTCGCCGCCCACACAAACGCCCGCCACGGTGCCAGGGCCGTCGCACAGTCCGTCGTCGTCGGAGTCGGGATCGTTGGGGTCGGTGGTGTTGGTGGCTTCGTTCGACTCGAAGTAGTCGTTGAGGCCGTCGCCATCGCTGTCGATGTCGGCGATGCGGGGGTTGGTTTCACCCGGGTTGGTGACGCCGTCAAAGTTGAGGTCTTCGCCTGCGGTGCACACCGTGTCGACGTCGTTGGGGCCGTCGCACAGGCCGTCACCGTCGGTGTCGCCGGTGGTGGGGTCGGTCTCACGTGGCAGATCGGTGACGCCTGCGAGCTGGCCGTCGAGGTTGCGGTCTTCGAGCCCGTCGGGGATGCCGTCGTCGTCGGAGTCGGTGTCGTTGGGGTCGGTGGTGCTGGCGGGGTCGGCGTCGACGAGCACGTTCATGCAGGTGGAGACCGCCTGGGGGTTGGCGGTGGTGACGGGGGCCGACACGCCGCTCTCGACGCCGTCAGAAATGTTGTCGCCATCGGTGTCGGGCAAGCGGGGGTCGGTGCCGCCGGTGCGCTCGTCGAGGTCGGAGATGCCGTCGCAGTCGGAGTCGGCCTCGGTGGGATCCGTCTCGTTCGCTTCACGTTGGCCGTTGCCGTTGAGGTCTTCACCTGTGACGCACACGCCCATGACGGTGCCGGGGCCATCGCAGAGGCCATCGTTGTCGAAGTCGGGGTCGTCGGGAGGGGTGCCGTTGGCCGTCTCGCGCACGTCGGTGATGCCGTCGCCGTCGCTGTCGACGTCGGAGGCGCGGGGGTTGGTCTCGGTGCCGGTGGTGCGGCCGTCGCGGTTGAGGTCTTCGCCAGCAAAGCACACGCCCGTCACCGATCCTGGACCATCGCAGAAGCCGTCGCCGTCGGTGTCGGCGTTGGCCGGGTCGGTTTCTTGCGGGTTGGTGGGGTCGGCTTGCGCATCGGCGAGAGCGCCGTTGAGGTCGAGGTCTTCGACGCCGTCGTTTTTGCCGTCGCCGTCGGAGTCAAGCGCCAGCGGGTCGGTGGTGGTGGCGGGGTCGGCATCGCCGACAAAGGCGCAATCGCCGTCGGGCGAGGTGGTGCGGCCGAGTTCGAGGCCGTCGGCCAGCCCGTCGCCATCGGTGTCGACGTCGAGCGCGTCGGTGCCGGCGGTGCCTTCGTCGAGGTCGCTCAAGCCATCGCAGTCGGTGTCGGCGGAGTTGGGGTCGCTTTCACCGGGGTCGATGACGCCGTTGCGGTTGAGGTCTTCGCCGGCTTCACACACGCCCATGACGGCGATGGCGCCGTCGCACAGGCCGTCGCCGTCGGAGTCGGCCGCGTTGGGGTCGGTGCCGAGCAGCACTTCTTCAGCGTCGAGAATGCCGTCGAGGTCGGTGTCGGGATCGGCAGTGGCGGGGTCGGTGCCGTTGTCGATTTCTTCGCCGTCGGGAATGCCGTCGTTGTCGGAGTCGGGGTTGGTGGGATCGGTGCCGATGAGCACCTCGACGCCGTCGGCCACGCCGTCACCGTCGGAGTCGCGGTCGGTGGGGTCGGTTTCGCCGGGGTCGACGATGCCGTTGCCGTTGGCGTCTTCGACCCCGTCGTCGATGCCGTCTTGGTCAGAATCGCGGCCGAGGGGGTCGGTTTCGCCCAACTCGGGTTCGTAGCGGCCATTCTTGTTTTTGTCTTCGTCGCCGTCGTTGATGCCGTCGCCGTCGGAGTCTGGGTTCGTCGGATCCGTCGTGGTGGTGGGGTCGTCGTCGGTGGTGGTGCTGCTGCACTCGTCGTCGACAGCTTCGGTGGCGCCGGCTTCAACACCGTCGGGCACGCCGTCGCCGTCTGAGTCCCAGTTGGCGGCGTCGGTCTTGCCGCTCGACCAGATGTTGCCGAATTCGGCTTCGTCGGAGAGTCCGTCGCAGTCGGAGTCTTGGTGGGGGTTGTTGACGACGTCGTTGGGGTTGGGCTCGCGAATCAGATCGGGTGGGACAAATCCGCCGTCGTTGGGGGGCTCTTCGCCGCCGTCTGCCGGGCCTTCTCCGCCATCGACGTCATCCCCTCCGTCGGTGGGCTCTGGCTCAGATGGATCCACACACTGGCCGTCGTCGGAGCACACCTGCCCAGGCGGACAGTCTTCGGCGCCGTCGCACACGCCAGAATCGGCCGGTGGATCTGGGTCGCATCCGTCACATCCGATGGCAAAGACCATCGCAAACGCCGCCGCAAACAACCGCCAGTTGCGCAACAAAGGGCGTTCTGTCGACGAGGACACAGTCGACTTCAGATCAGGAGGGGCAACAAACCAAGACATGAATGCTCCAAAACCGGCGATGGGGACGTCGCCGACGGCCAGAGACCCTCTGGCCGATCACGCTGCAGGCACAAGTGTATCGCGCCCCAGCCGTCGGTGCCGAGTACGCCAAAACCAGCAGGTTCTGCGCGACCGGTGCGCAAGGTTTGCCACATTCACGTCGACAAACACGACCCTGCCCGCAAATGTTTCCCATGAAGTCAGAGGTGCGCGCTTGTCGCACATGTCGCCTTCAGCCCCATCGGCCCATCGGCGGCAAAATGAAGTACAAGCCTGCCATGGCCGCCGAAGATGCCCTGCCCCACGACGACGACGACGATGCCTTGGTCGCCGACGCCGCTGTGGTGGCGTACGGGCATCCCGATGCTCTGTGTCTGTCGTGGGTGGTGCCGGAGCCCTTCGTCGGCACCCGTGCCGACGTGTATCTGTCGCTCAAAGTGGGTCGACTGTCGCGGGCGCGCGCCCGGCGCATCATCGACAAAGGCGACTTTCGCACCCCGCAGGGGCCGCTGAAGCCGTCGACGCGCATGAAGGCGCAAGAGGTGCACCTGTGGCGCATCCCGCCGGATCGCGAAGAAGACTTGCAAGACAACGTGGGCGTGGTGTTTGAAGACGACCAGCTGCTCGTCGTCGACAAACCGCCAGACTTGGCGGTGCACCCGTCTGCCCGCTACCTGTTTCGTACGTTGACGCACTGGCTTCGTCGTCGAGGGGGAGGCACGCCCGAGGCCCACCCTTGTCACCGCTTGGATCGCGAGACGTCTGGTGTGCTGGTGTGCGCCAAGACGTCGGCGGCCCAGTCTTGGGTCAAGCGCGCGTTTGCCGCGAAGGGCCATCAGAAGGTGTACCTCGCCATCGTCGAGGGCGTGGGGCTCGAACGGCAAACCATCGACGTTCCCCTCGCGTTGCAGGGCAACCGGGGTCTGGTGAAAATCAAGATGGTGCCCGACGACGCCGGTGTCGACGCCGTGACGCGGGTGGTCCCCCTTGTCGTCGACGACGACGTGCAACGAACGTTGGTGGCGTGCTTTCCGCAGACGGGACGGCAACATCAGATTCGCGCGCATTTGGCCGCGATTGGCTTCCCCCTCGTCGGCGACAAGCTCTACGGCATGGGCGACGTGTGGTTCGACAAGTTCACCCTCGATGCCCTCGACGACGACGACTGGGCCCGACTGGGGCACACGCGGCACGCGCTGCACGCCTACCAGCTGACGCTGTCGGACGGACAACGGTTCACCGCCCCCCTGCCCGACGACTTGCAGTCGCTGATGGTCTTGCCGGACGGCTGGGAGGCCTCGTTGTCGACGTTGATTTGAGTCAGCGCAACGCGTCGGTGGCCTCGCGCAACGCAGCTGCAATCGCGGGCTCACTGTCGGAGTGGCCTGCGCCGTGCACGAAGCGCAAGCCGTGTTCGATGCCAGCGTCGTGCAATCCCTGCGACAACCGCCAGGCCGATCTGGGCAGGCACACGTGGTCGCTGCGGCCGTGCACCATCTGGATGTTCATCCCCGACAGCTTGGCCAAGTTCGCAGGCGCGATGAGCGAGCTGTCGATGAATCCGTCGGCGAGCATGTAGATGATTTCGCAGGCTGCGAACGGCATGAACGCCATGGGGTCGCCCAAACGCTGCTCCATGTCGTCAAGGTCGAGATGTACCTTGCTGATCGACAGCTCGTAGCGCACGAACTCCTGCGCTGCCTGTTCGCGCAGTGCGTGGTCGGCGAGCATGGAGCGGTAGGCCGCCACCAGGTCGTCCTCGTCGGGGCGATGAGTGCGGGCGAAGCTGCTGTAGCGCTCCCACTCCGCGGGGTAGTGGTTGGCCACGGTGCCGTCGCGAAAGAGTTGGTCGACCTCGTCACGCTCGAAGGTGAAGATGCCGCGCAACACCAAAGCGTCGACGCGGTCGGGGTGGGCTTGGGCGTAGGCGATGGCCAAGGTGGAGCCCCAAGAGCCGCCGAGGACGAGAGGCCAACGTTCAATGCCGAGGTGCTCACGGATGGCTTCGATGTCGGCGATGAGTTTGCCCGTGTTGTTTTCGTGCATGGCGGCGTCGAAGTCGTCGCCGACGTTGGGCTTGGACTGCCCAGCGCCGCGCTGGTCGAAGAGCACGATGCGGTAGTGCTCAGGGTCGAAGAATCCGCGCACGCGAGGGGACGTGCCGCCGCCGGGCCCGCCGTGCAAAAAGAGGGCGGGCTTGCCGTCGGGGTTGCCGCTCTGCTCGAGGTACAGGGCGTGCCCGTCGCCGACGTCGAGGTGTTCGGTGGCGAAGGGGTTGGGCGGTGTGGGCATGGGGGCTCCTTCGGCAATGGGGTCGGATGCACCGTGGCCGAGCGATGCGTCGAGCGCAAGCCAAACCCGGCGTCGGTCGACGTGGGGTCGGTGGTGTCGATGTGATGGAGGCCGAGTTCAAGTCTCTGGTGGTGGACGGCCGCCGTCGACGGCGGACTCGCCTTCGGTATCCATTTTTGGGTCACTGCGCTACCGAGTCGCATGCGCGCTTTTCTCCTCCTGTTCACCACGCTCAGCAGTGCCCTTTGTGGTTGCAGCACCACCACCAACATTGTCGTCCCGGACGTCCCGTCGACGGCGCCTGCCGTCGTGGTGGACGCCCCAACAGTGTTTCTCGACGTCAGGAAGCCACCTGCCTACCGTGCCATTTCTGTGCTCTCCCCTGCGGGCATGACGGTCATCCTCCCCTCGAACGACGCGGTCTCCGTCGCGGATCAGCTGTTGAGCAACCTCCGCTCGTTGGTCGAACAGAAGGGGTTTCGTCTCGTCGATGTCGCAGAAGCGTCGGACTTCACGTTGCTGGTCGAATACGAAACCTTTGTTGTTCGATGGCAGCAGAAAATGCTCGTGCCGGCGGCAGGCGACTTGCGGTTCTCTTTTCGCCACGCGTTGATCGCGACGCAGAACGACAGCCAGATTTGGCGCTGGCAGCACCGTCGAACGACCACATTTGGCTTCTACCCAGGCCACCTTTGGGTGGTGCCGGCGGTGCTCAGCGTCGTCGGGGCCGTCCCCTTTCTGGTTTGGATGGCTTTCTTTGTCGACGGCCCCCTCGAGCAAATCAGCACAAACGTCTCGGCTGAACTCGTCGACTACACCCAACAGCTGGCCAAGGTTCTCCCCGACGCAGACCACAGCCGGGCCCTTGCTTCTCAGCAAGCCCGTGCCCGACGCCAGCCAAACCAGCCCGTCGGGAATCCTTCAGAAGATGCTCTGCAGCACCAACCGAAGAAAGGCCTTCCGTCGCCTTCAGCAGAGTCGTCGGGGTCGTAGGATCCATGTCGCGTGCGCTGCTCTCCGACGACGGGGTGGATGTGACCGCCGTAGATGGATGCCGAACCAGGACGCGCACAAGGTGGTGTGGACTTGCGTTGAACCACGCCGCCGAGCCTTGCGCTTGCGGCCCCCATCGGAGTTGACGTCGTCACTTGGTGTTGGCGGAAGGTGTGGGATTCGAACCCACGGAGCCCAACAGGGCTCACCGAGTTAGCAACCCGGCGCAATCGGCCACTCTGCCAACCTTCCGTGAAGTCGGACCTTTGCTTCGCAAAGCCCAGACGGGCTCATCTCAATCCTCTTGTGTGAAAACGACGACGAGCAAGAGAAGTGCAAACGGACGTGGACAAATGGGTCTACCGTTCCGCCACGACGTTGCCTGCTGCGGCAACGTCGGCAGGAGTCGGGTCTTTGCTGCGCAAAGCCCAGGCGACCATTTGCAGGCATATGCTCGAGTCGTCTGTGATGCGACTTCTTCGGTGCAAATGGTCGATGTCGTCTGTCGTTCGACGCCATCGACGGCAAATGCTCGATGTCATCTGGGCTGCAGCGCCATCGACGGGCACCTCTCAATCCTCCTCAGTGAATCGTGAAAACGGCGACGAGCAAGGGAGCTGCAAACGGACGTGGACAAATGCGTCTACCGTTCCGCCACGACGTTGCCTGCTGCGGCAACGTCGGCAGGAGTCGGGTCTTTGCTGCGCAAAGCCCTGGCGACCATTTGCAGGCATATGCTCGAGGTCGTCTGTGATGCGACTTCTTCGGTGCAAATGGTCGATGTCGTCTGTCGTTCGACGCCATCGACGGCAAATGCTCGATGTCGTCTGGGCTGCAGCGCCATCGACGGGCACCTCTCAATCCTCCTCGGTGAATCGTGAGAACCGTCTGCTGTCGGCTCGTCGTCGTTCTCTATTGGTGCCGAAGGAGGGAGTCCCCTACTCCAGTCAGTAGGGCTCACGTCCGAAGACCACGGGGCATTGCGTTGCAATGCCCTTTGACCATTTGCAGGCAAATGGTCTGCCAAAAAAACAGCGACGTCGTCGACGCTCTTCTCCCTCGCTGGACAGGTGACGATGTTCGTCACGGTGATTGTTGGTGCCGAAGGAGGGAGTCCCCTACTCCAGTCAGTAGGGCTCACGTCCGAAGACCACGGGGCATTGCGTTGCAATGCCCTTTGACCATTTGCAGGCAAATGGTCTGCCAAAAAACAGCGACGTCGTCGACGCCCTTCTCCCTCGCTGGACATGTGACGATGTTCGTCATGGTGATTGTTGGTGCCGAAGGAGGGAGTCCCCTACTCCAGTCAGTAGGGCTCACGTCCGAAGACCACGGGGCATTGCATTGCAATGCCCTTTGACCATTTGCAGGCAAATGGTCTGCCAAAAAATCAGCGACGTCGTCGACGCCCTTCTCCCTCGCTGGACATGTGACGATGTTCGTCATGGTGATTGTTGGTGCCGAAGGCGAGAGTCGAACTCGCACGCCAAATGGCCACAGTGTTTGAGACTGTTGTGTCTACCGTTCCACCACTTCGGCTGATGTGTGTCGTCGACGGCTGGCGGTTGGGGAGGGAGTCGAACCCGGGTCTTTGCTTCGCAAAGCCCTGACGACCATTTGCAGACAAATGGTCGACGTCATCTGTGATGCGACGCCATCGACGCAAATGCTCGATGTCGACGGACAACGACATTGCCGACGCTGTCCCCAACCGTCACCGAAGCCTAGCGGCGACTGTCGAACTTGAGATGCACATGTCGTCGACGGCTGGCGGTTGGGGAGGGAGTCGAACCCTCACGACCCATCACTGAGTCCAAACGCTTTCGAGGCGCAGGCCGGCGCCCATCGGCTGGCCCAACCATGACGTCGACTGACGAATTCATCGTTGTGCGTCGTCGTCGAGATGTGTGTGCTGGTACCGAGAGGGGGAGTTGAACCCCCACGCCCGAAGGCCACAGTGTCTGAGACTGCTCTGTCTACCAATTCCATCATCTCGGCACGTCGACGACGACGCATCGAGTTTGTCGGTGAAGGCACTGCCCAAAGCAGAAACGCCTTCTCGAGGGCTTCGAGAAGGCGTTGACGTCGACAGCACATGCGTCGCGCTCAGCTTTCAAGAAGCAGCAGACTCGATGACAAACTCGACAACGATGAGCTTGCAAGGAGACTGGATAGAAGCTGGGATGCGACGTAGGTCATGGGACCTCTCCTGTTCGTGCGGTGTGCACGTCGGTGAGCCTTCGACGCCGGTGACGTCGAGAGATTCACGCCACGTGCAAAAAGGGCGAGATCCGCCGGCTCAATCGCCAAAATGCCGCTGCATGGGCTCCAAGTAAAACTGATACCAACCCACCGTGTACTTGGCGCCGTCGCCCTTCTTCAGCTTCGTGTGTCGCAGCCACACCTGGGTCTTGCCTTTGAACGCTCTGAACTCGACCTCGATGCGGGAGTCGTCTGTTCTCGACGAGAAATCCGCCGTGCGCCACGTCTGCACGATGCGCTTGTTCTTCTCGAGCTTGCGGGTTTCGCCTTGGATGTAGCCGTCCCACGCCGTGAACCGGCCCCCGACGCGCGCGTCGATCTCGGCGCCGCCTCCCGTCATGGCGGTGTGGCCGTCGCTCGACGTCCAGGCGTCGTAGACGGCTTTGGGTTTGGCGTCGACGATCCAACTCATTTCAATGCGGTCGAAGTCTGGCATGGCGGTCCCTCCGTGGGGGACAGCCTATGACGACGTCGACTCAGGTCACCACCCCGACGGCACATGCTTTCACGAACGGATCTCCGTGATCACAGCGTACGTCCTCGATGACGGCACACACTGCTTGCTCTGGAGACCGACCGGCGACCGCTTTGGCGACATCACTGGCGGCGACGTGGCGACCGAAAATGTCATGGAGCACGACGACGACGTCCCCAGGGGCCGTCGGAAACAACGCGGTTTCAGGTGCGCGTGACGACAGAGAGCGCGCCATCATCAAACTGTAGGCCTCAGGAATGGCCTCAGGTCGCGCCCCCTGCTCCTCGACCATCTGCCTTTGCACGGTGTGCGGCGTCGTTTCGCCGACGAGCGTGCCCTCCCGCAACTGAAGCAAGCGCCCGCAACCCGTCCACGACGCGGCAACGTTGTCGTCTTTGGCAACGACGGTGAGCAACGTGGCGTCAAAGGCGTCAAAGGCGTCGAATGGGTCGTCGATGTCGCCGTTGCATTCTGCATTGAATGCCGAAGCGACGGATGCAAACGCTTGGGTTGGGCTCGCAACTGCCCACGATGTCGACGACAGGGCTCGTCGCAGCGCATCCGCAGCTGTTTGTTCAAAGACGGAGAACCCCGCAGACGTCGAAAAGCAGAAGAGGACGCCGGTCGCCTCGTCGACGACGATGAAGTCTTCTAGGCGACGCTCGTCGTTCTTGCACCACATGGCCGCGTGCCACTCGATGCCCATCAGAACGTGGCGTCGTTGGCGAAGATGCGGCCGTCGACAAACACCTCAACGTCGACGTCGCCGACGCCAAACGTGCCGTTCGCCGGCGTCACCGTCGCGTCGCAGCGGTCGATGCTGTCAATGACCCCGTTGCCCGTGACCCACACCTGCGTCGACGACGCGGCAATGCGGCCGAGCACGTCGTTGTCAGGGTGACAGAACGTGTTGTCGGTGCCGGCGCTGATCACGCTGAGACGGGGCGACCAGTTGGCGAGGGCGTCTGCGTTTGACGACGTCTTGCTGCCGTGGTGGCCGGTGCGCAGCACGTCGACGGGGCCGGTGACCTGCGACAGCGGCGTCTCGACGTCGGCGGTGTCGTTGCCGCCTCCGGTGAGGTCGCCGTTGATGAGCACCGTGCGGTCGGCGAAGGTGAACAGCACTGCCAGCGAGCGCTCGTTCTCGTCATTGACGCCGCTGACGGGGCCGAGTTCGGTGACGCCGCCGACCGCGACGACGAGCAACTCCCAGTCGTCGCCCGACAGCAACGCCTGGCCGACGTCGGGCGTGGTCAACGGCGACGCCAACGCCCGCATGCGGCCGCACACTTGGGTGGTGCAGCTGCCGGTGTCGGCGGGGCCGTACGCGGTCACGTTGACGTCGTCGCTGGTGCCGGGTTCTCCGTCGGGGCCCATCAACACCTCCACCCAGCCGCCGAGGTGGTCTTCGTCGAAGTGGGAGACGATGGCGACGTCGACGCGTCCGCCGCTGAAGTTGTCGAGGGCGGCTTTGACCACGCCCCCGCGGCTGACCTTGCCGCCGTCGATGAGCACGATGTCGCCGTCGGGCGTCTCGAGCAGGGTGGCGTCGCCCTGGCCGACGTCGATGAACCGGATGTGCGCCTTGGCCGCCGTCAAGATGACAGCCTCCTCGAGGGAGGTGGTGGCGCCGTCGTCGCGCAGGCCCACCATCTCGAACACCCCAGCGGGCGCTGAGCCAGGCAACGAGACGGTGGCGGTGTCGCCTTCATCGGAGACGCTCAACGTCGGGCAAGCCACCTCGACGCCGTCTGCGACGAGCGTGAAGCGGGTCTGTTGGGTGAATCCGGCGCCCGCCACGGTGAGCTCTTGGCTGGTGAACGCGGCGGTGACGCTCGGGGTCACACTGTCGATGGCGAAGTCGAGGCCGCAACCGGCGGCGCCCAACGAAACCAGCGCCCACAACGCCGGCAACAAGGTGCGAAATGCTGTCATGGCGGGACTATAGCGGGGATGCCTGCGCAATGCCCTGCCGCCTCAGGTCGGGCCCAGAAGGGTTTGCCCGTCGCCCAACCAGCCGCTACAACGCCTCCACTCGGCCCCCCAGGCGTGCAGTTGCGCGCGTTTTGTTGGGGAATGTCCGCGGCCCGTCGTCGGTTGCGCGCCTGCAGGAGTCTTTGTGTCTGACACCAACGAAACCACACCCGACACCTCGTCGTCGTTGCCCTCCGCAACGTCGACGGCCGCTCTCGCGCTGCTGGGCGCCCTCAACGCCATGTGGGCTGTGTTCTTGTGGGGCGAGCTGCTGCTGACCCGCGCGGGCGGCAGCGCCTTTTGCGCCATGAGCGACACCGTCAACTGCTCCGCCCTGTGGGACGGCCCCTTCGCGTCGTCGGTGCACAGCATCACCAAGGTGCCGATCGCGGGCTGGGGGCTCATCTTCGGCCTCGTCAGCTTCTTGCTGCCGCTCATCGCCCTTGCCAAACGCGACGACACCCCGCGCTCGGTGTGGACGGGCATCCGCCTCGTCGGCGCCGCCGGCGCCCTCACGGTCATCGCCCTGTTGCTGGTGTCGGCCAAAGAAGGCGCCTTGTGCCTCGGCTGCCTGGGCACCTACGTCTTGGTGGGCGTCTATGCGTTCATCTCGCTGGCAAGCTGGAAGACCCAAGGCTTCGACGACGTGGGCCCTGCTGCCGGCCAAGCCGGCGCCATGGTTGGCGTGTTGTTCTTGGCCATGCTCTACCCCGGCATTCACACCCCCATGTCGGCCGACAGCACCACCAAGAGCACCGTCGCTGCCATGAAAGACTCGGCCTCAGCGTCGTCGTCGACGAAACAGCCAACCCACGACGGCCACGCTCACGCCGCCGATGACGGACACGACCACGCAAAGCCGGCTCCGGTGGCATCCGTCGGACACGGCTTGCCCAAAGCGCCCGAAGGCAAAGTCACCGTCGACGAAGGGCGCATCCGTGCGTTCTTGAGCTCGTTGCCGCCCCCCGCCCTGCAGGCGCTGAGCGACACGCTCTACACCTACCGCACGTCGACACCGGTGGCTGCGGAGACCCCGCGGTTGGTCATCGGTGGCGAGAGCAAACTGCAAATCGTCGACTGGACGGACGTGCGCTGTGGCCACTGCTCCAAGCTGCACGAGGTGTTGGCCGAGATCTACAAGACGGTGCCCAAAGGCTCCTTCAACGTCGAATCGCGGCACTTTCCCCTCGACGGCAACTGCAACAAAGACATCCAACGTCGTTCGCCCGACGGCCTCAACTGCATCGCGGCCAAAGCGCAGATCTGCATGGAGCAGAAGGGCGCCGACGCCTTGTTCGCCTACAGCGGCACGTTGTTCAAAAACCAACGCACGCTCACCGTCGACAACATCTACCAGGCCGCGTCAAAGTGGATGCCCCAAGCCGACCTCAAGGCCTGCATCGAATCGCCAGAGACCGACAAGAAACTGCAAGACGACATCGCCTACGCCATGAAGACGCGTCCTGAAGGCACCCCCGTCGTCATCATCAACGGCAAGAAAGCCAACGGCTTCCCCCCGCTGCTCTTCGCCCTCATCTTGGCGCAAGGCAACGCCGACCTCGACGTGTTCAAGGGCCTCCCCCCTCCCAATCCGAATGCCCACGTCCACTAGTCTGGACGGGCGTGGCGCGTTGCGCCCACCTCGTCCAGCCTTGAACGACCATTCGCAGTGGATGACGGCGCCTTTGTCTGCAGTGCGGCTTGCGACTGCAAATGGTCGATGATGCCTGCGCAACGGCGTCATCGACGTCAGCACGTCGACTTCATTGTCGATCTGGTCTCGCCGAGAGCAGCGCCTTTGTGCGCATCCGAAGGACGACGTCCTCACTCGACTCACAACAAAGAAACGGCCGATGAAACCAACAGTCTGGATTGATGGCGATGCGGCGCCGAAGGCCTGCAAAGAGGTCGTGTACAAGGCCTCGGCGCGGACGGGGGTGCACGTCGTCTTTGTCGCCAACCGGTTTCATCAGGTGCCGACGTCGGAGCGCGTGCGTTTTGTGCAGGTGCAAGGCGGGCCGGACGTCGCCGACGACCACATCGCCGAGCATTGCGCCCAGGGCGACTTGGTGCTCACCGAAGACATCCCGCTGGCCGCGCGGGTCATCGAAAAGGGCGGCACCGTGGTGCGCTTTCGCGGCGAAGAGCTCGACGAGGAGAACGTGCGCGAGCGGCTGTCGATGCGCGACTTCTTGGATGAACTTCGGCAAGGCGGCGTCATGACCGGCGGCCCTGCCGCGTACAAGCCAAAAGACAAACAGAACTTCTCAAATGCGCTCGACCGTTGGTTGACGCGCAGCCTTCGCTGATCGCGGCGGGTTGCGCGCCACATCACGTGCGCGCGTGACTCTGGCGTCGATGGTGGTCGTTGCGCACCGGCTTTTGCGGGATCTGCGGGCTCTCCTCGCGTTGTGTGTGGGGCCCGACCGGTGTCGGGCCGAAGTGGTCCTCTTTGGGAGGGCAGATGCTGCCGAGTCCGCAACACATCCAACGGGTTGCGTGGCGTCGCTGTGTCCGAAACAATCGGCCGCAGCCATGTCCGTTCCCACCGACCCCAGCCGTTCTGCATCCGCGTCTGTCGACGACAGCAGCGGCGTGGATGCTGCGGAGGCAGCACGAGACGGCGCCCTCGACGACCGTGCCACTGAGCTTGCAAGACAGCGGGCGCGGCCGTCGCAAGAAGGGGCTTCGAGTCGGTCGGATGTGTCGGTGTCGTCGACGCCAGACGCGGATCGCTCTGAGGCGACGACCATGGCGTCGACCGGAAGTGGACGTCCGGCCCCCGCCGTGCTCGACGCCAAGCTTGAACCCGGCGCCGAGGCGGGCGAATACATCGTCGAGTCGCTCCTCGGTGAAGGCGCCTTTGGCACCGTGTACCGTGCCGCCCACGGCGTCATCGGCAAGCCCGCGGCGGTCAAAGTGTTGAGCCTGCGTCACGCCGTCGACCCCGGCATCGTCGCCCGCTTCATTGAAGAAGCGCGCGCCGTGAACCGCATTGGGCACCCCGACATCATCGACATCTTTGGCTTCGGCAAGCTCCCCGACGGACGCCAGTTCTACGTGATGGAGCTGCTGCACGGCGAAACCCTCGCCGACGTGCTGCGCAAGCGGGCCCCCATGCCGCCTGGCGAGGTCTGCGATCTGCTGCAGCCGGTGAGCGCCGCCCTCGACGCGGCCCACGGCGCCGGCGTCGCCCACCGCGACGTCAAACCCGAAAACATCTTCTTGCACGACGAGGGCGGTGTGCTGCGGCCCAAGCTGCTCGACTTCGGCGTCGCCAAATTGTCGGGCGATGAACTTGGCGAGCACGCCACCGAAAGCGGCGCCACCGTCGGCACGCCGTCGTACATGTCGCCCGAGCAATGCGTTGGCAAAGGCGTCGACCACCGCGCCGACATCTACGCCTTCGGTGTGCTCGCCTTCGAGATGCTCACAGGGCGCCTGCCCTTCGAAGAAGAGAGCCGGTTTCATCTGATGGCAGCGCACCTGTCGGCCGACGTGCCCGACCCTCAGAGCCTGGTGCCGACGCTGCCCACGGGTGTGCACGCCGCCTTGCAGCGCATCATGGCCAAAGAGCCTGAAGACCGTCCGGCGACGGTGCACGACGCATGGGCACTGCTGCAGTCGGCGTTGTGCCCCGGCAAAGCCGTCGCCAAAGAAGGCACCAAGGCCACGGTGCTCGTGCCCCACGCGTCGTCGTCGTCGTCACGCTCCTGGATGGCGGCCTTGGCGGCGGTGTTGGTGCTCGGCATGGGCGGCGCGTTCTTGTGGCAACAATTGTCGGGCGCAGCGCCGCTGCCGCGTGACGTTCCCCCCACCGATGCCGTCGACGGTGTGAAGGGGCCCGCTTCTTCTGTCGTGAAATCGCCACCGACGTTGGTGACCATCGAGCTGCAAGGCGTGCCCGACGAGGCCGTCGTGCAAGATGCCGCAGGCAGAGTCCTTCGCCGAGGGCCCGGCCCCGTCAGCGTCGTCGCAAGTCGACAAGTCACGTGGTCGGTGAAGCACAACGGCGCCGCGCACGACGTTGTCGTCGATGCCACGTCCGCCCAGACTGTCGTCGTCCCCGCAGATGCATTCGCGTCGGCAGCTCCTCTGGTGCAGCCGACGATGACGACGCCCAAAAAGACGGCAGCGGAGACGAAGGCGCCCGAAAAAAAGGCGTCTGAAAAGAAGGCGGCTGCCCCCTCCCCCTCAGTGAAGGCGACAAAGTCGGACCCGACGTCGCGCAAAGCGCCCCCCTCTGGCAAGAAGCCGCCAGCGTCTCCTCCAAAGACAAGAGGCCTCAATGATCTTGAACCTTGGTGAATGTCGTCGTCAGCGGAGTGCGCGCTCGTGTCGTCGTGCTCTGCTGTGGCTGCGTGGGGTGACGTGGGTTTGCCTCTCGCTGCTGTTGGTCAACTGTCATGCGCTGTTGCCGTTGGAAGCCGACGGCACGTGCGGCAACCGTGTGTTGGAGCCGCTCGCCGGCGAAGACTGCGACACCTTCGGCACCGAAGTGGGCACACGATGCGGCACGTCCAACGACGACCGCGCCTGCCATTTTCTGTGTGGTGTCGACGACGACGCGGTGTGTCCTGCCGGCTGGCGTTGTGGGCTGGATGGCGTCTGCCGCAGCAACTCCATGTCGTATGGGTCGAGCACGGTGGTGGGCATCGACGGTTCCGCCTTGCAAGCCGGCGACTTTGATGGCGATGGACGTGACGACTTGGTCTCGGTCGCTGCGGGCGCCATCACCGTGGCCTACGGCGACGACGACGGGGACGGCGAGCTGATGTCGATCACCGCCAGCTCGCCCGACCAGCCAGCAACGTTCTCTGACATCAATGGCGACGGTCGCTCGGATGTATTGCTGCCCCTCGTCGACGGCGTGCAACTGTTCTCGGGCTCCGAGTTTCGCGACTTGCTGCCGCTCAGCATTCCCGAAACCGTCTACGCCGTCGACGCCACCACCGCCGCATTCCCAATCCGCGCGGCACCGCCCTACAACCTCGACCACACCTTGTTGATGAAGGCGGCGTCAGACGGGTTGCAGCTCGAAATCGACGGACGCGACACCCGCCTCACCGGACTGGGCGGACTGCTCCCCACGACGACCACACGCCTGCCGCCACGGTTCGTCGTGCAGAACTTCGACGACGTCAGCGGCGACCTTCCCGACGACCAAGCGCGGCTTCGCACCGAAGAAGTGTTCATCGCCTTCGGCGGGTCGAACCACGCGCTGCTCCTCGACGTGTTCTGCGCCGACCAACCTGACCCACCCGCAGGAGCACCACCGCCCCCGCCAGACGCCCCCATCCCTCCTTGCGACATCTCGCTGCGCCAGCAGGTCTCCCTGGGTGCCTTCACCGTGCAAGAAGGGGGCGCCACCTACGTGGCGGACTACGACGGCGACGGCATTCTTGACGCATTTGTCGAGGTGGAAGGCGACGGCGGAGCCACCGCCCTGGTGGTCGCCACTCGCTTCACCGATGACGCTGAACTCGTCACCTACACCGGCTTTGACGACGTCATCGGCTGTCGGGGCTGCCCTCCTGAAGAGAGCAGTGGCCTGCGCGGCATCGCCGACTTCAACGGCGACCACGTCGCTGACTTTGTGTCGCGCGACGGCATCTTTCTCGCCGAGGGCGACGGAGTCATCAAGAAAGACGGCCCCAACCGGCCGTGGAAAGACGCCCACGTTCTCGACATCAACCACGACGGCCTGCTCGACGTGGTGGGCTCTGGCCCCTACGCCATGGACCTGATGCTCAGCAACGGCGAAGGGCTGTTCAACAAGCGCGAACTCGACGACGCTGCCAACTCCATTCACACCGCCTTTGGCGACTTTGACGGGGACTTCGCCATCGACATCGCCGCGGTGAAAGAACCGGGCCAAGTCGAAATCTACTTCGGCACCGACCGCGGCCCGGTCGGCCCCGGCGTGGTCATGGCCTCGTTGCCGCAGGTGTCGACGTTCAGCGCCATGCGGTCGCTCGTCAGCGACGACGGCATTGACGACCTGCTCGTCGACGCGCCGTCGCGAACCGACGGGGAGCGCGTGCGCATTTCGCTGCAGGGCGCGTCGTCGCGGCGCATGGTGGCGCCCTTGGTGAAATCCGGCCGCGTCTACTCATTCGCCGACGCCGGCCACTTCGCACGCCTCGACGCCATCGACGTGCTCACCGTCGAGATCGTCGCTGGAGGGCCCGATCTGGGGCCGCAGTTGGGGTTTTTCATGCACGACAGCCCCGAGTTTGGTCGGGCCGACGTGCACACCACCCAGCTGACCGTGGACGACGACTGCGTGTTGCCGCGCGACTACGCCCTGGCCCACGTGCGGGCCGATGTCGACAACGACGGACTCGATGAAATCGTCGTGTTGGAGCAGTGGTCGGGGCGCGTCGTCAATGACGAACCCACTGCCGTCGACTGGCGGGGCGCCATTCTCGACTTCACCGCCGACGCCGTCGAGTGCACTCCATTGCCGACGTTTGCCGACGAAGCAGGGCCCACTGCGCTGTTCTTCGTCGACGTCGACGGCGACGACCAACAAGACATCGTCTCGTATTTCGACCCCGACGCCGACCAGGCGAGCATGGAGCTTCGCGGCTTTGGCAGCCGTGGGTTCGTGGTGTGGTGGGGCGAAGGCGACGCCCAGTTCTCGGCGCCAGAGTTGTTGCCCGCCGGCAACAGCGACCAGCGCATTGCTGTCGCCGCATTGCAGGCCGACGACGACGACGCGATGGAGTTTGTGCTGCTCGCCAAAGACGACATGCTCATCACCGACCTCGCCGGACGCTCCGCCAGCTCCCATCGAGTGGGGAGTGCCCCCCTCGGCGCACGCAGCATCATCAGCGCCGACATGAACGCCGACGGCCTCGACGACATTGTTGTCGGCCGCGACGACTCGTCCATCGTCTACTGGCAGCAACCTTGTGCCGCCAACGACATTGCAAATGGCGACTGCCAACGGACGTCCCCATGACCATGCGTGCACCGACCATGACGACGACGACGCTGCTGTGCGGCTGGGTGCTGCTTTGGAGCGTTGGAGCTCAGGCGCAAACGGCGTCGCCCGACAAGCCGAGCCACATGGCGTCGACACCGTCGACGACAGCAGATGCGCCGGCAGACGCCCAAGCCCCCAACACCCAAGCCCCCAACGCGCAGCCGACAGATGCACAGAAGGCCGAAGCGCGGGCGCTGTATGAAGCCGGGTCGGCGGCGTACGCCAAGGGCCGCTACGACGTCGCCATCGAGGCATTTCGCGCGGCACTGGCCATCACGGAGCGGCCGGCGCTGCTGTTTGCGTTGGCGCAAACCCACCGGCTGCAATACTTCGCCGCCTTGGAGCGCAACGACCTCGACGCTGCCGTGACGTTGTTTCAGCGCTACGTCGCCATCGCTCCGGCCGGAACCGGCCGCGACCACGCCACCGAACACCTCGCCGTGCTTTTGCCGCTGCAACAGCAGGCGCGGCTGCAAGACCTGCAAGAGGGCGCAGAAAAGGAGCGACCGGCGCGCATCATCGTGTCGTCGACGACGCCGGGGGCGATGGGGCAGATTGCTGGGCAGGGTCCAGCACAAGAACTCCCAGCCGCATTTGAAGTTCCCCCCGGCCCGCACGACGTGTTGTTGACGGCACCGCAATACGTCGACGCGACCGTGTCGACGGTGGCGGTGGCCGGCGCATCGGTCGCGGTGACGGCAACGCTGCAGTTGCAGCCGGCGGTGGTGACGTTGGAGGCGCCCGTTCATGCGTCTGTCGTCGTGAACCGCGAATCGCGCGGCACTGGCTCCATGCAGCTGTCGCTGCCGCCGGGTGAGCACGACGTGTGGGTGGGTGCGCATGGCCGGACACCGTTTTCTCGTCGGGTGCGTCTTGCACCGGGCGAACGGGTGAACCTGCAGGCGCCGCTTCCGTTCACGCTGCAAACCTGGGCGGGCATCTCGGCCTCAGCGGCGGGGGGCGCCTTGGCGTTGACCGCCGCCGTGCCTCTGGTGTGGGCGGTGACGTCGGAAATTCAGCTCCTCGACTTGGAGACCCAGTTGGCCACCAGAGCCCTGTCTGTCGACGAGGTGCAGAACTACCAGCAGCTGGGCGAGCAACGGACATGGGCCGCCACCGCGACCATCGCGTTGGCTGCGGGGGGGGCTGCGGTGGCCGCGGTCGGAGCCGGGTTGCTTCTCACCGACAGCGCCGTATCCCCCCAAGAATGAGCGATACAGGCGACATCACCCAACTCCTTTCGCAGATGGCCGACGGCGACGAACAGGCCACCAACGCGTTGCTGCCGCTCGTCTACGACGAGCTCAAACGTCGAGCCATGTCGTTGATGGCGCGTGAGTCGAGCGGGCACACCTTGCAGCCCACGGCGTTGGTGCACGACGCATTCTTGGTGCTCACCAACCAACGCGCCGTCGACTGGAAAAACCGCACCCACTTCTTCGCGTTGGCGTCGAAGCAGATGCGACGCATTCTGGTCGACCACGCCCGCGGCCGCCTGCGCCAAAAACGCGGAGGGGGTGCCACCAAGGTGCAGCTCGACGAGAACCTCGGCCTGAGCATCTCCCGCGACGCCGATGTGGTGGCCCTCGACGACGCCCTGAAGCGGCTTGAAGAACTCGACGAGCGCCAGGCTGCCATCGTCACCCTGCGGTTCTTCGGCGGGCTCACGGTCGACGAAGTCGCCATGGTCATGGACCTCAAAAAACGCACTGTGGAGGCCGAGTGGACGGCGACCAAGGCGTGGCTGCGAAGGGAGCTCACCCGCGAATGAACGCCGAGCGTCATCAACAGGTCAAAGCCGTCTTCATCGAGGTGTGCGAGCTGGAAGGCGACGCACTGTGGGCCCGCCTCCGCGACCTCTGTGGTGACGACGACGACCTGCTCGATGAAGTGCGCTCGCTGCTGGGCCACCACGTCGACACGCCGCTCATCGAAGAGGTGGCCCGCGACCCCCTCGGCGCCGTCGGTAAAGAACTCGACGACCGCTACGTCGTGGAGTCGTTCGTCGCCGAAGGTGGATTTGGCTACGTGTACCGCGGGCAGCAGGTGCGGTGGCAGCGGCCGGTCGCGCTGAAGTTCTTCAAGACCATGCCTGGTCACGACGACGTGGTGCGCGACGCATTCGTCAAAGAGGGTGCGTTGTTGGCAGAGCTGTCGCGCAAGACGACGACCATTGTGCAAAGCCACGACCTCAGCACCTACGTGTCGGCCGACGACAAACGGCACCTCTATTCGGTGATGGAGTGGCTCGACGGCGTCACCCTCGCCGACCACTGTCGACGGCGGCCGGGCCCCATGCCCTTGCCCGACGTCATTGCGCTGTTGCGCCCTGTTGCCGAGGGGCTGTCGGTGGCCCATCAAAGTGGGGTCGCCCACCGCGACGTCAAACCTGGCAACATCTTCTTGCTCGACGAGGGGGGGGCCAAGCTGCTCGACTTCGGCGTCGCCAAGGTGGCCGCCGACCATGAGGGCGGATTCGCGGCCACCGCCGGCAACCTCACCGCATTCACCGTGGGCTACGCCGCCCCGGAACAGGCCTCGCGCCAGCTGGGCAGCACCGGCCCGTGGACCGACGTGTTCGCCCTCGCGCTCGTCGCCACCGAACTCTTGGTGGGCCGACGCATCGCACCTGCCGACGACGCCAAAGAAGCGCTGGCCATTCTGCTGGCCCCCAACCAGCGTCCCACCCCTCGGGGGTTTGATGTCGACGTGAGCGACGCCGTCGAGGACGTCTTTCAAAACGCCCTCGCCCTCCACCCCGATGACCGCTACCCCGACGCTGGCTTGTTTTTGCAGGCGCTCGAGGCGGCACTGCAGTCCCCCCCGCTGTCGACGTGGAGCCGCCTGACGGGATGGCTTCGGCGATGACCGCGCGCGACGACGTTGAGCCCCTCGGTCGACCGCAAGGGCAACCCCTGACCCACGTGGTGCACCAGGCCTTTCTCGACAACGATGCATGCGACGCATTGCTGGCCAGAGCTCCCGCTGCCGATGACGCCTGGGCCGATGGCACCGTCTACGATGGCGACCTCAGCACGGCGCCCGCGCTGCGCACGTGTCGGACGGCGCCGCTCGTCGACGACGGAGTTCTTGGGTGGTTGCAGGAGACCGTCGCCGCAATCAACGCGAACGCGTTTGGCTTTGACCTGAAGGGGGGTCACGAAGACGACGCCGTCGCCTTCATGCGCTACGACGTGGGAGGCCGCTTTGCCTGGCACGTCGACGTCGGACCTTCGCCACCGCTGTCGTCGCGCAAGCTGGCCTTCAGCCTGCAACTCACCCCGCCCGCCGCCTACGTGGGCGGCGACTTGGAGTTTGCCCACCTGGCCCTCACGGCCCCGGATGCGCACCGCGCGCTGCAGCAAGCCATTCGTCGACGAGGCGTGCTCACGGTGTTCGCGTCGAACCTGCTGCACCGGGTGACCCCCGTGACGCAAGGGCAACGCACTGTCGTCGTGGGCTGGGTGCATGGCCCGAGGTTTCGATGAGCATGCTGGACGCTTCCGTGTTTGACACAAAGGGGTGGTGCCACGGCGCAAGCGGGCTCGACGACACCGTCGTTGCAGGTGTCGCCACCGCCGCCGTCGAGCTGTGGCGCACCCACGTCGACAATGCCTCGACCCACACCCCCCAACTGCTGCAATGGACGTCGCTCTGGCAGCGCGCACCTGCGTTCTCCTCGACGACGTTGTGGTCTTGGGTGGCACAGGTGGCCTGCCGGTTGCTCGGCTGCGAGCAAGCGCAGCTTCTGCAAGATGTTCTGCTGGTGAAAGAGGCAGGGTGCGCCGCGCCCCTCGTCGCCCACCGCGACCATGCCTACGTCGACGTTCTCCCGTCGACGTCTTGGCTCACGGTGCGGCTGGCGCTGACCCCGTCGACGCCCGAGATGGGAAGCATGCAGGTCACACCAGGGTCGCACCGTTGGGCTTCGTCGCGGGCGACGATGACGTCGAGGACGCTGCACGACGCCATGGGCCCGTCGGCGGAGTTGGAGCTGTGTGACGCGGAGCGGGCAGCCTACGCCTCGACGACGACCGCGATGCATCTGCAGGTGGGCGACGCCACGGTGCACCACCCGCTGGTGCTGCACGGCAGCGGACCCAACCAGACGACGACGACACGCATGACGTACGTCGCGCGGGTGGCGGATGCTTCTGCTGTCGTCGACCTGTCGGCCCATCCAGTGGCCATGCGTCCGTCTTTGCGAAAGGCCTTTCCGTCTACGCTGTCAGGACATCTTCATCCGCGGATGTTTCCGTTGCTGCCGTCGTCGACCCACTGAGGCCCTCCCCCCGTCGTGGGGCATGTGTTCGAGATCGCATCCGCCCTCTGCCCCAGTTGTCGATACACGCCAAATCTGACACGGTCGGCGCCGAGGAGGGTGCCCATGACGACCCCAAAGAACGACGCTGCCGACCAGAAGAAGACCACACGACGCCATGTGCTTGCGGGCGCGGCCGTCGCCACTGGTGCGGTCGCCTTGTCGTCTGCCGCGCGTGCGCAGGAGGCATTGACGCCCGCGTCTGCGCCGCAAGAGGCCGCCGCTGAAGCGGTTGCGGCAGAGGGGGCCAACGTCGACGTCACCAAGACCTGTCAGAGCGGCTGGGAGACATGGGTCGACGCCGCCACCGACGCCACGCTGCAAGCTTGGGACGCCGCCCTCGGCGAAGCCGAGTACCGCAACGGCGTCATCAACGGCCCCGTGCTCGAAGACCTCGAAGTCGCCGTCCCACGTGGCCTGGTGAAGGAGCGCGTGTACGGCGCCCTCGTCGAGGTTGGTGTCCCCGTCGCCATCGCCCGCCCTTGGGCCAAGACCGCCGAGAAGGTGTGGCGTCGTCAGTGGCGTCGCTACAAGCTGCCCGCCACGGAGGCCTTCCCAACGTTCGCCGCCGTCGCCGCCCCTGAAGCACCGCCGACGGAAGCCGAGCCCTTCCGTCTGCAACCGGAGGCATCGCCCAAGTGGGAAGACCTGAACGCCACCGCACTGTTCAACGACCTCGCCGAGCGGCTCGGCGACTTGTTGCAACTGCCAGGCCTTCCCGACGCCATCAAGCGGTGGGCCGTCGACGCCACGGCCCCGTTGCCGGCCTTTTCAGAGAAGGCGCAGGTCTACGGCGTCCACGGCAAAGGCCCGGTTCCGGCGTTCGCGCCCCCCTATGTGCCCGTCGGGCCCGTCGTGATGGGCGACAACATTGCCGCCCCGGGTCATCTCATGGCGCGTGCCGCAGTGAAGCCCACCCTCGTCGAAGTCGCCAAAGCGCGCGCCGAGGTGGGCGCCGACCTCGAGCAGCCGAAATAGCCCATGCCCGGCCCGTCCGCCGTTCGCGTGTTGCTCATCAACCCACCGTCTCCTGAACGGCTGGGTGCGCCGTTGCTCGGTCAGCAGTACGTCGCCAGCGCCGCCTTGGCCGCAGGCGCTGAAGTCCGCGTGGTGGACATGGCGGCACGGCACGCATCGTTCAGCATCGACGACGTCATCGCTCAAGCCGATGGGTTCGAGCCGCACATCGTGGGCGTCGCCTTGTTCACCCGCTGGGTGTGGCACGCCTACGCCCTCGTCGACGCGCTTGCGGGACGCTACCCGTTGTGCATCGCGGGCGGCGCCCATGTCACCGCCCGCCCAGAAGAGCCGCTCGCCCATGGCTTCGACGTCAGCGTCGTCGGCGAAGCCGAGCACGCCATGGCCCGCATCGTCGACGCCGTGGCCCGGCAGGCGCCGCTCGACGACATCCCAGGGCTGGTGTTGAAAACCGATGACGGCCGGTTCGTGCACACGCCGGCAGCCACCGTCGTCGACGACCTCGACTCGCTCCCGTCGCCGCTGGGAGCACAGTCTTTGTACGACGCCAGCTGGTACGACGTTGGGGGCGCCCGTCCCGTGCCCCCAGGTGGGCTGCTGACGTCGAGGGGCTGCCCTGCAAAGTGCACGTTCTGTGCAAACTACGTCACCGGCCGCCGCTTTCGATTTCACAGCGCCGAACGCGTGGTGCACGAGCTCAACACCACCCACGAGCGATTCGGCACGAGGTTCTTTCCCTTCTGGGACGACGCCCTCACCGCCAACCGCAAGCGGCTGCGCTTGTTGTGTGATGCCATTCAGCGCGACGTCGACTTTCAAGTGTCGTGGTCGGCCATCACCCGCGCCGACCTCGTCACCGAGGAGTTGCTGCAGCGCATGAAAGACGCCGGTCTCATCATGGTGAATTTCGGCGTTGAGAGCGGTGACGACGACGTGTTGGTGCAGATCGGCAAGAACGTCCGCACTGAAAAGGTGGTGCGTGCATTGGAGATGGCGAAGGCAACCGGCCTGCGCACCGCCGCCAACTTCATGCTTGGGTTTCCCGAAGACACGCTCGCGTCGACGAGGCGCACCATCGACTTCATCGAACGCATTGCACCGCTGACCGACACGTTCTCGACGTTGGGGGTGCTCATCCCCTTCCCCAACACGCCACTGTACGAGCTTCACCACGAGCGCTACGGCTTCACCAACTGGTGGTTGGACGAACGCTACGCCCAGATGGTCGAGATGCCTTCGCTCGACGACAAAGAAGCCTGGCACCGCTGGTACATCGACGACGCCACCCTTGAGCTCGACTTCTTTCACTACCGCGACGAGATGAAAGACCTGATGCGTGAAGGGTTGCGCAAAAAAGCGGAGCACAACCTGCGCATGATGGGGTGGTCGGCCTCGACCGCTACCCCGCCGCCATCGACGACGGCAGCCCCCACCGCTGGTGAGCCCAAAGAGTGGCACGAGGCTCCATCGTGACGTCGTCCCTCGACGACGATTGGTGGCACCTCGAGCAGACTGCAGCCGCCTATGTCGCTTTCACCCGTCGCCACCGCCGGTACCAGCTGGTCTCAAGCGCACTCGTCGACACGCTCGACCTCCGCACGGCCCGCGAGGTCGTCGACGTTGGCGCCGGCACAGGCCTGACAGTGTCGAGTTTGTTGGAGCACTTGGGCACAGGCACGCGCGTTGTGGCGGTCGAGCCTTCAGCCGCCATGCGGTGCGCCGCTGACGTCGACGACAAACGAGTGCGTTGGGCGACGTCCTGGCCCGACCACCTCGTCGACGTCGTCACTTGTTCTGCCGCGTGGTGGCTGCTGCCCTCCCCGATCGCCGCGTTGACGACGTGGGCCTCACAGCTGCGCCCGGGTGGGCAGCTGGCGTTCAGCGTCCCCTCGCTGTTTGTCGGCCTCCCCGACGGAGACGACGACGACGACGACGGCGGCCTTCATGAGCTGGTGTCTTGCTTTCTCGCCACACGCTCCTTGGCACCTGCGGCGACGCGTCCTCCGCCAGCCGCGAACGACGTCGAGACCCACCTCCGCCAGCTTGGCTTGCAGTCCACGCGGCATGACGTCGCTGTGGCGTGGTCGTTTGACATGCAGGCCGACTGGCTGCGGCTCCCTCCCGTGGGCCTCGCCATGCGTCCAGACCTCAGCCTCGACGACCTCGACGACGCCGTACACGCAGCCGTCAAGCAAGTGCCAGAGGCACGCCGACGAGGGAGGCGCACCGAGCGCTGGACGATGTGGACTGCCTCCCGGAGTGCCCTGTGAATACTGCGCCTCCGCCGCACGTGCCCGTCGACGACGACGATGCGCTTCGCGCTGCATTGCGCGAACACGGTGGCGTGCTTTTGCGCCAAGCCCTCCCCATCGACGACGTCAACGCTCTTGCCGACGCCGTGCGTCCTCAGTTGCTGCAGCGGGGATGGGTGGATGCACACCTGCGAGCACGGGCCGACACTCCTGGCTACGACGACGACGACTTCGTTTCGCTGCAGCAATGGGCATTCACCGCGCCAGAGTTTGTCGGGTTGCGCCGTACAGCTCCCCTGCAGCGGTGGATGCGAGTGGCCCTCGACACCGACGTCGGCGAGCGTCTTGGCGACCTGGTGCGCGTGAAGTGCAACTGCGGTGACCGTGAGACCCTGCCGCACCAGGATGGGCACTACGTTCGGGGTGAAGACGCGCTCTACACAGTGTGGGCGCCCCTCCTGCCCACGCCCATGTCGCGCGGGCCCCTGGCCATCTCTCCCGGCAGCCACCGACGAGGGTTGCTGCCTCACGTCGGCGAAGGCGTCGGGCACCAGGGCGTGGCCGTCGACGACGATCTTCTGTGGTGGGTCTGCGGTCTGCAGCCGGGCGACGTGTGGATCTTTCACCAGCACACGCTGCACCGTGCGCTGCCCAACACCGACGACGTCGTTCGGCTCAGCGTCGACTATCGGTTCGTGGCCGCAGCAGCGCTGAGCACGTCGCGGTAGCCGGGCTGGTCGCTCAGCTTCATCTTCGAACGCACAAAGACGCCGTTGCCGCGTCCGACGATTTTGCCGTCGGCGTTCTCCACCACCGCTTCAGCGACGAACTGCGTTCGGGTTTGGTCGACGACGTGGCCGCGGGCAGTGAAGACGCCGTCCACCACCGGGCGCGTGAAGTACGTGGTGAACGACGACGTCAGCACAAAGACTTCATCTTCGAGCGAGTTGGCCGCGAAGAAGGCCGCGTCGTCGAGCATCTTGAAGTACACCGAGCCGTGCACGGCCCCTGCCGCGTGGTGGTATTTGGCGTCGAGGTCGATGCGGATGACGGCGGTGCCGTCGTCGACGTCCATGGTCGGCTTGTAGAAGGCATTGATGGGGGCCGCCTGGTACATGGCCTCCAATGCGCGGTGGTGTGGAGCGCTGGGCATGGTGCGGCCTTGTTAGGGGGCGCCGAGCGCGTCGAGGGCAAGGCGCCCGTCGACGACAGCAGGGCAAAAGAAATGCGCCCCGGTGATGGGACGGGTGAACTTGAACAATCCGTCAACGATGCCGTCGTCTTCGCCGCACATGCGACGCAGCTGGGCTTCAAAGGGATCGAGAGTGTGGGCGAAGGCGACGAACAACAGCCCTTCCCCGTCGTCGGAGGCCCAAGGCATGGAGCGTCGCACCACAAAAGCTTCGGGCGTGAAGTCTTCTTGGGCGGTGCGTTTGACGTGGGCCGATGGTGGGGCGTCATCGAGCTCTTCGTTGTCGCTCCGGCGCCGTCCCATGATGTGGTCTTGCTCGACGTCGTCAAAGGTCTCGAACAAGGCGAGGTCGTGCACCCATTGCTGCACCGAGACAAAGCTGCCCTGGGAGAGTGGACCACCGTTGTCGACGTGAGCGACACGCCGGGCGTCGTCGCCGGTGGGGTTCTCGGTGCCATCTTCGTAGCCGGTGAGGTCGTGGCCCTCTTTGTGCTTGAAGGCGTCGACAGACGCCCGCACCACGAACGACGGCGCCAGCATCATCTCGACGTACCGACTGCGGTGCACGAGGTCGCCGCGGTCTTCGTCGTCACCGCCGCGCAACCACACCCACAATGCCGCCGGCGTGCTGGGCACGTCGACCGCGCCGGCCGTCTTCGCCGCAAACGGACGGAGCCCATCGACCTTGCCACCCAACAGATGCAGCGTCGACGCGCCGAGGCCCACCACGATGTGCGCGTCGATGCCCAACTCCGACAGCAGCACCCGCGTTTCGTCGGCGTCTGCGTCGGGGAGCAGGTCAAAAGTGAGGTACCGGGCCCGTGTGGGCACGTCGGCAAGAATCCCTGGCTGGGCAGTCGTCATGGTTCGCTCCTCGACGCGCCTCATGCCGCGCTCGTTGGTGGCGTGCAATGGCGTCGGCGGAGTCGGCGTGCCCCAAATGGGGCAAAGGCGGCTGACGTCCATGCAGACTCCGACTTCGCGCTCCCTCCCCTGGTCGGATACTGCTAAACTGTCGCAGCACCGCCTGATGGGTGCGCCGGTGGGTGGGATGAACGCAGACTCTGCAGCCGCAAACGGAGCGGACACGGCACAAGCCGATGGCCAGGACGACGGGCGTCCTGATGCACGCGTGCTGTTGATGGAGGCGGCCGCCAAGCTCTACGCCGAGCGCAGCAAGGTGTCGGTGCGGGAGATTGCGCAAGAGGCTGGCGTGAACCACGGCCTGGTGCACTACTATTTTGGCAGCAAAGAAAAGCTGCGCGTCGCCGCCATCGACCACGTGCTCAACCAGATGGCCGCACAGCTGCACATCGATGCGTCGTCGACAGACGAAGAAATCGTCGACGCCATGATGAAGCTGTACGCCGATGCCACCCCCATGTTGCGCCTCGGATTTCGCGCGCTCATCGACAACTCTGAAGGCGGCATGTTCTCCGGCCGTGAGTACCCGATCCTCCACCGCCTCGTCGACGTGGTGACCCCCCACGCACGACGTGAAGGGGCCAAAGCCATCAGCCTCTTTCTCGCCGGCATCATCGGTGGCGTCGTGTTTTCGCCTTGGTTGTTGCGCGCGACCGGCATGTCGGCCGACGCTTTCAACCGCTTTTCGCGAGACCGCCACATTGCACTGCTCCGCAAAGCACGGGCCATCTCGGAGGATGCTCAATGAGCCACTCCCCATCTGCCCCCGGCAACAACGCGCCCCGCGACGACAAACGCGGCGGCGCCAAACAAGGCGATGCTCGACTGCTTCTGCTCGAAGCGGCGGCCGACACCTTTTCGCGCGCCCCCAACGCCACCGTGCGCGACATTGCGGCGCTGGCGGGCGTGAACCATGGTCTTGTGCACTATTACTTCGGCAGCAAAGAAAAGCTGAAGCGCGACGCGTTCGACCACATCGTGCAGCACGACGAGAACATCGCGCGCTACGCCGCCGCCGAAACGCCCGAGGCCTTGCTCGACATCTTTCTCGACATCGTGACGCGCGACCCCCGCGTCTTGAAGATGGCCGTGTTGGACCTCCTCGAAGACCGGCCCGTGCTGCTCGAGGAGCGAGGGTTTCCGTCGACGGTGAAGTTGGTGGAGCTGGCCGTCCCCCACGACGCCACCCGCAGCCGGTTTGCGGCGAGCTTCATCACCACCACCATCGCATCGTTGATCACCTTGCAACCGTGGCTGCTCGGGTTTGGCCAGGACGCCGACGACGCCGAGTTCGACATGAATGACTTGGTGCGCGCCATCAAAGACTGGCACCTCGACATGATTGCCGAAGAACGGGCCGCAGCGCCGTGACCGCGGCTGTCGTCGACGACGACACCCTTCAGTGGCTCTTGGAGGGCGACCCTGCAGTGCGCTGGCAAGCCGAGCGTGACCTCCTCGGCCGGGCGCCCCGCACCTACAACGCAACGCGCAGGCGCATCGCCCACGAAGGTTGGGGCGCTCGTCTTCTGGCCCACCAAGACGACGACGGGAGATGGGCCCAGAGTTGGTACTCGCCCAAGTGGACGTCGACGTTCTACTCCGTGCGCTTGCTCTCTCTGCTCGGGCTGCCGGCATCGAACGCAAACGGCATCCTGGCCACGCGGCTGCTCCTCGAACGCGGTGTCACCGACGGTGGAGGGGTGCGCTTGTGGCAAGTCGACCTCAAGGACGTCTGCGTCACCGCCATGTTGCTGTCTCTGGCCTGCCACTTCGATGTCGACGACGACGAACGCACCGAGCGCATGCTTGGGTTTTTGCTTTCAGAGCAGATGGCCGACGGCGGTTGGAACTGCGACCGGCACGCCGGCGCCACGCACGCGTCGTTTCACTCGTCGATGGCCACGCTCGAAGCGTTGTTGGCGTTTCGTCGCCGCCATCCCTCGCACGCGCTCGTCGTCGACGCACGTGCAGCTGAGGAGCGAGGTCGCGCTTTTTTTCTGGAGCATCAGCTGTATCGGTCGTCGACGACGGGCGCCGTGGTGAGGCCCGCGTTTTCTCAGCTTTCGTTTCCGCCGCGATGGCACTTTGATGTGCTGCGAGGGCTGCTGTACTTCGCCGAGGCCGGGGCCCCCGTCGACCCGCGTTTGCAGGATGCGCTCGACGTGGTGCGCCGCAAACGACGACGCGACGGACGTTGGACCGCACAAAACCACCACAGCGGCCGTGAATGGTTTCGACTCGAACCCGGCCGTTTTCCCAGCCGCATGAACACGTTGCGCGCGCTGCGTGTGTTGCAGTGGGCCGACGACGACGTCGACGTCGACCCACGTTGAACGCGGGTCACCTCGTTGGCGCACACGTCGCAGACGCACCCTGCACCCGGCCCCAAGACCACGACAGCGCCGGCGACGTTGCGCGAAAGACCGTCCACATCTGTGCCTGGGCGTCGACGGCGTCGCACACCGTCGAGGCAACGTCTGCCGGCAACGACGGTGCCGCGGCCGCAGCCGCCGCCACCGACTCAGGCGACAGCTCCATGGTGTACTGAATGGCGGAGGCGGGAATGTCGCTGCGGTAGGTGAGGTTCACTTCGGCCATGCGCGCGTCGGGGTTGACGACGTGCAAGCCCAACACGCCGACGACGAGGGCAACGCCGACGGTGGGGACGAACCCCAAACGCTTGCCAGGAAGGTCGCCATGGAGCACGGCGTAGGGCATGAAAGCCAACGCTCCTCCCAAGAACACCACCAGTGTGCCCGCATAGAACCGCAGCGGGGTCAGGCCGTAGGCGTCGACGTACATGCCCAACTTCCACAAAGCGCTGCCAGCGACGAGAACGGTGAGTCCGACCCACAGACGCAGCACGCGATGCAGCCGACGGCGCTCTGCAGACGTGCTTTGACGTGACAGCCAAGACACGGTGGGAGCGGCCGCAGCGACGAGCACGACGATGAACAACAGCTGAAAGAATCCTTCTCGTGCCGCTGCGGAGTAGGTCACGCCGGGAATCGCCAAGGCCTCATCGAACGTCACCACCTTCTTGACCTGCAAGGCGATGTACACAGCGAAGACGACGTTGAAACTCAGGGCGGCAGCCAGCAATTCGACGCCTGACAGCCGCAAGCGCGCCAACGTCTCCTTCAACGACGCGCTCATCTCGGAGGCATCCGGCCCTCGTCGAGATGCAACAAACGCCAATCCTGCCAACGCCCAACTCACGACGACGAAAAGGATGCCGTGACGCCACACGGTGCCAACGTCGTCGGGCATCAGCCCGGTCAAGGCCGACGCAAAGTCGCTGTCGGCGGATGCGAACAGGGCGACAAACACCAATGTCAACGGCGCCCCAAACAACAGCCCCCGCAGTGGCAGACGCAGCGCGTTGAGTGCGCCTTGTCCGTCGTGCTGCACGCTGGTCCAAGCGCTGGTGGTGGCGGCCTTCATCCCTCCCGACGACGAACGCAGCCATTCCCAGAGGCCAAACCGGTCACCACCACGGGCCAACCTGGGCAGCAACACGGTGAGGCCCGCAAACAGCAATGCGTCAAACGTCAACAACCACGTCGACGTGCGCCACACCGACATCAACGCCAGCAACGCCATCGCCGCGAGCGCTGCCTTTTCTGCCCGCCGCAGCCGTCGCCCATAGAGCCGTGCAACCGTCATCCAGGCGGCCACCAACGCGATGCCCGCGAGTGCGTTGCCAACGCCGTAGGGGTGCACCACCGCGAACGTCAGACTGGTGAAGGCGCCGGCCGCCAACGCCACAGCCCACGGCAAGGGCCCGGCATGGACGTCGTCGGCGTGTGGGTCGGCGAATGGTGCGGTGGTGGTGGAATTGGTGTTGGTTGCGTCACCGACGTCGTCGACGTGCGGCACGCCGAGCGACGTCAGAGCGGGTGCGTCTGACATGATGGTCCCCTTGCGCAACCAGTGAAGCTGCGTGCGTTTGCAACTGCGCCCTTCGGGCGCTCATTCCCAGATGGTGCAGGTTTGGCGGATCCAGCTCTTTCGTTCGGCAGATTGCGAACGTTGCGAACGATAGCTATTGTTCAAACATGCCGAACAACGCCGCTCCCACCAGCTTTCGCGACCTCGAATCCCACGCCGGAGAGGGCATCGGGCAGGCATTCCGCATCTATGGGCTCAATCCACTGTACGGCCGTCTGTACACATCGTTGTTCTTGTCGGCAGAGCCGATTTCGCTTCCACAGCTAACGAAACGTCTGAACGTGGCGAAGAGCACCGTGAGCGTTGCCATCCGCCAGCTGGTGTCGTTTGGCGTGGTGCGACGAGAAAACCGGCCAGGCGACCGCCGCGACTACTACGCCATCGTCGACGACCCCATGGCGGTGCTGTCGCACTTTTTGCATCACTTCGTCACCCTCGAGATCCAACACGGGCAGGACGTCGTCGACACGCTGCAGGCGGCGCTGCAACAGCCTGGGGGAGACGACTGGCCCGACGACGAGGCCCTCCATGTTCTGCAGCGGCGGGTGCAGGCGTTGGCATTGGTCACCCAGCTCAGCGCAACGCTTGTCAGCGACATCCTCCAGGGTCCCGGCCGCCTCACCCAAGACCACCTCATCGACGTGCTGCTCGGCTACGTCGACCGCCTGCGCGCCACCGCGCCTTCTGACATCCCCCACCCGGAGCCCGCATGACCGCCACCGCTTCTTCGCTTCTCTCGCCTGCGTCTTCGGCCTTTCGCCCTGGGCTCCCGATCGACCTCAACAACGCGGCAGTGGTGCGAGACTGCTACCGGCACTTCGACTGGCTCCTCGAGAACGATCCGGTTCACCGCGGAAAGGTCAGCTTGGTGCGGGCGTGGTTCGTCAGTCGGTACGACGATTGCGAAACTGTCTTGAAAGACAAAGAACGCTTCACCCGCAACCGCGCCCGGGCCAAAGGCAAAGAAGGCAAGGGCGCCTACCCAGTCCCCAAAGCGCTGCGACACCTGGTGAGCTCACTCGTCAACACCGATGACCCCGACCACAAGCGCTTGCGCGACCTCGTGCACAAAGCATTCACGCCGCGGGCCATCGGCCACATTCAGCAGCGCATCGACGCTCTCTGTGGCAGCCTCCTCGACGACCTCGTGCGCCATGACGAGGTGGATCTCATCTCCTCGTACACCCACCCCATCCCGGTGAAGGTCATCAGCGAGATGATGGGCGTGGGCGAGGGTGACATCGATCTGTTCGTGAAAGGCGCCTCCTTCGTCTCAGGCGGCTTCGGCTTGAACCTCCTCAAAGCGCTCGCCTGGGACCTCCCCAAACTCGACCGCCTCGTGCGCAAGATGATCGACCACAAGCGCCAAAACCCGAGCGACGACATCCTCAGCGGGTTGGTCCACGCTGAGCTCGAAGGTGACCGGCTCACAGAAGATGAAGTCGTCGGCCTCGCCTTTGTCCTCACCTTCGCCGGGTTTGAGACGACGGTGTATCTCATCGCCAACACCGTCCTCATGCTGTTGCTGCACCCAGAGCAAAAGGCCCTCGCGCTCTCTGACGACAGCCTGCTCGATGGCGCCATCGAGGAGACGCTGCGGTTTCATGGCTCCGTGCAGGGCACCGAGGTCATGTACGCCCTTGAAGACGTGACCCTCTCCGGTGTGACCATTCCCAAGGGAGACGCCCTTTTCCCTCTCCTCGGCGCCGCCAACCGCGATCCGCGTCACTTCGACAATCCACACATCTTCGATGTGACGCGAACGCCCAACCGTCACCTCGGCTTTGGGCTCGGCATTCACTATTGCGTCGGCGCTCCATTGGCACGTATGGAGACCAAGCTCGCCGTCAAACGTCTGTTCGAGCGCGCGCCCCACCTGTCGCTCGCCGTCGATGCAGAAGCTCTGGAGCTGCAGCCGACGCCCTTCATGCGTCGCTACAAGTCGCTCCCCATCCGCTTGCGCTGACGCCGTCGAAGTTGCATTCGTCCTCCAGCTCGTGTCTCATTTGCGTACACAGGAGGACGCCATGCACATGCTTTGGAGCATCGGACTCGTCGTAGGGCTCGGGGTCATCGTCATCTTCGCCATGCGCGCGGGCGAACTCTTTCGGCTGTCGGTGCGCGACGGACAGCTGCTCCTCGTGCGCGGCCGCATTCCCGGCAAGCTTCGCGCCGAGCTTCACAGCATCGTCCTCGACACGCCCATCGTGCAGCGAGGAATCATTGTCGCCCACGCCTCCGACGGGGGCGCACGCCTCAGTGTGCACGGCGACATCGACGAGGGACGCGCCCAGCAAATGCGCAACGTCTTTCAGCTGTATCCACCGTCCCACTTGCAGCGGGCCCGCGTCGACGAAGACCGCAACTTCGGCCAACTCCTGGGCGTCACCTGGCTGGCGTGGATGCTCCACAACCGAGACTAAAGCGCATCCCAAACCCCAAAGAACGCGCTCGACGACGAAGGCTCGCATTCGTGGCAACTCGATGCGCAGAGCGAGCTTTCGAGACCAGCGTCATGGATGAGGGGTCGACGACGACAAAACGCGTCCGTCGGCCCGCTCCTGGTTCACCAGTTTGCGCAGGTGGCGCACAAACGCTCTGCGTTCTGCACGGTGTCCCGCGGCGCCTTCCGCCAACACCAGAGCATCCGATAGCTTTTTGTGCTTGGCGAATGACGAGCCCCGCAAAATCTCGGCCGTCAACGCCACAGCGGCGCCCCAACGCGTGTCCGCACTCAACGCGCTCCAAGACCGCTTGACGTGTTGCGGCAACAGCGACGTCGAGAACTCTGTGGCGGCGTGTCCCCGAGGGGTTTTGTGTCGCACGCGCACTTCGACCATGTCCTCTGCACCTTGCTGCACACCGTCGTGCAACTCGAGCTCATACAGCGCAGTCACACTGTGGCCGGGCCCGACCTCGCCGGCGTCCTTTTTGTCGTTGCGAAAGTCTTTCGCCGCCATCGACCGGTTCTCGTACCCCAGGCGCCGAAACGACTTCACCCGCGTTGGATTGAACGCCGCCTGCAGTTTGACGTCTTTGGCGATGACCATCAGCGTCGACGACAACTCGTCGACGAACAGCTTCTTCGCCGCCTTCTGGCTGTCGATGTAGGCGTAGTTTCCGTTGCCAGTGTCGGCGAGCTGCTCCATCAATGTGTCGTTGTAGTTGCCGCGGCCGAACCCCACGGTGCTCAGGGTGATGCCTTCGCTCACGTACCCTTTGACAGCGTCGTGGATGCTCTCGTGCGACGTCCGCCCGATGTTCACATCCCCGTCGCTGAGCACGATGATGCGGCTGATGCGGTTGTCACCGAGATGCTTGCCCGCGTTGCGATACGCGCGCTCCATGGCTGACCCCAGACGCGTGCCCCCACCCGACCGCAAAGCGTCGATGGCGGCGTGAATGGCCTTCTTCTTCTTGCCCGACGTCACCGGCAGCACTTCAAGGCTGGAACCGGCATAGGTGATGATCGAGACGGTGTCGTCGTCACGAAGCGCGTCGGTGAGCAAGTGCAGGGATGTTTGGGCCAACGGCAGTTTGTCTGCGGTGCCCATCGACCCCGACGTGTCGACGAGAAACACGAGGTGCGCGGCCGGACGTGCCTCGCGCGACACCACCTTGCCTTTCACCCCGATGCGCAACAGGTGTCTGCCCGGGGTCGTTGGCGACGGCCCCATTTCAAGATGCACGCGAAGCGGCATCCTCGACGACGATGACGGGGGCGCATCTTTGTAGTCGAACGCGTTGACCCATTCTTCGACGCGCACCGACGACGCAGGTGGACGCTGTCCGCGCTGCAAAAAGCCACGCCCAAAGTCATAGCTGCCGGTGTCGACGTCGGCCGCAAACGTCGACACCGCGACATCACGGGTCAACGTCAATGGCGAAACGCCTTCGTCGCGAAAGTGGCCGCCCGACGACAAATGCGTCGATGCCTCACGTCGTCCAAACAGCCCTCGCTCTCCTCCGAAACTGGCGCCTCCTGTGCCGCGCGCGACCGTGCCGACCCCGCCAAGACCGCGCGAGCTCATGCCACCCCCGCCACGAAATCCTCCCAGGGCGTTGTCTTGCACGGTGCCCAGCCCAGCAGACCCAAAGGCGTTGCTGACGGAGCCGTTCGGCCCGCTCAACCCCAAAGCCGCCAATGCGTCCGCCACCTGTCGCTGGTCGGACTTGCGGCCCTCGTTCGACACCGGCGGCGGCCCGTACTTCTTGCCGGCCGCCGCCGCCCCCTTGGGCGACTTTGGTCGCTTCTTCGCGCTCACCTTGCCGTTCAGTTGCTCTAAAAACAGGCGGTCTGCCTCCGTCGTCTCTTTGGGTTTCGCCGGTGAGGACGCCTGCAGACGCACCACGAAGTCTTGGCCGGTCTTCTGGCTCGACGCTTGGGTCGGCGGCGACGGCGACGGTTCAGGCGTGCACGACTCAGGCGTGCACGACTCAGGCGTGCACGACGGCAACGCCACAACTGCCATCCAGGCAAACGGGGCAACGACGCCAAGCGCCTTCGAGCTTCGCTGAAGCATGGGTCCTCCTCTGCAGGTTCACAGAGAGACATGCTGTGGCCGTTGGAGTTCCACCTGGATCCTGCGCTCCCCTCACGGATGCGCTATGTCGACGGGCAACGACGACGGGAGGCTCCATGACCACGCCCACGCAAATGGCCCAACAACTGGCCGCTGAACTCGCCGACGACGGCGTCAAGCTCGGCGACATCAAAAAGCGCGGCAAGGCCATCAAGAAAGACCACGACCTCGCCCTGGCGTTGTGGAAGTTGGGGGGCCAACGCCCCCGGCTGCTGGCGACGTTGATCTTCGACAAGGCCCTGCTCGACCAGGCGCTGATGGAGCAACTCGGTCACGACATGGCGGCCCATGACGACGACGGAATGAACCAGCTCGCCGACTGGCTCCTCGCCAATCAACTGATGAAGAGCAAGAAAACGACCGCATTGCTGACGTCGTGGCAAGACAGCGATGTTCCGTTGCTCCGGCGCTTGTTCTGGTACCACCAGGCTCGACTGCGTTGGACAGGCCAGACGCCGCCCGACAACAGCTCCGACCTCCTCGACGTGATGGAGCGCGACCTCAAGACAGAGGCGCCCGTCGTGCAATGGGCCATGAACTTTTGCGCCGGGTGGATCGGCATCTACGAGCCCGACTTGCGACAACGTTGTGTGCGGCTCGGCGAAGACACTGGGCTCTACAAAGACGACCCCGTCGCCAAGAACTGCACGCCATCGTACCTGCCCGAATTCATCCGCATTGAAGTCGCAAAGCGCGCCTAGACTGTTGGTGGAGGGGGAGTCTCTCGCTGGCGGCGTGTTCGCCTTCAAAGAACACAGGATTGTCGACGACAAGTCGACGCGTGGCGCTCGACCGAAGGGAGGCGTTCAACGTCGACGACGACGCAGACCCAGCAGCACCATTGCGAGCAGTCCCCAAGTAGACGACGACGGGGCCGCACCACACACCGTGTTGGCGTCGTCGTCGTCGCCATCACCATCCCCGTCGTCGGTGTCGCCGGGGCCGTTGTCCCACGCTTCGTTCCAGTTCGCCCAATCCTCCTCGGTGAGGGTCACAGGCGTGCACACCTCGTCGGTGTAAAACGACGTGGCGTGCACCGTGTGCCACTGCAGACGGGCACACAGCTCGGTGTCGTTGGGCGAGAGCGGTGCGAAGTGATCAACGCTGCGCTCTGTGGTGGTCGACGCCGTGATGCCAGCGAGTTCGTCGCGGAGGAACGTCGTCCACCGTCGTTCTTGCTGCCCGTCTTGCACGACGAGGGTCACGCCGAGCAGCGCGTCGTCGAGGTCTGCCGCGTCAAAGGTCGCGGTGAGAACGCCGTTGATGTTGTTGCGGTCGCTCTCGTAGTCGAGGTCGAAGCGCGCACTGGGTGCGTCCCGAGGAGGCGTGGAGGGCGCTCCGATGGAATAAGGCAGATTGACTTGATCGTTGAAGTTGTAGAGCAGGAGGTCGACGTCGGTGCCGGGCGGCAACGGCGCATCGGCCCATACGCGGACGAGGTTGGTTTGCTCCACCGAAAAGGCCTCTGTGTTGACCTCGACGACGTCGAGTCCGCCGTCGAGGATGGCCTCGGCGCTGATGTTGGACCCGTCGCCCCAAATGCGCACCCACACCTCGAACTGGGGGTTGAGCACGGAGAATTCCAACGGCCACACCGCCGACACTTCGATCCATTCGTCGTCGGGAAACGGCTCTGGCTCCGGCTCCACAGGAGGAGGCCCAGGCTGGGTGGCGAGAGCAGCAAGCAACAACACGGCCGGTCCAAACGACATGCACAACTCCATGACTGCGTGGGCCCGTGGTCGCGCGCCCCTCTCCCATCATGCCAGACCGGCTGCTTGGAGCACGTCACAAAAGCCTACGCGCCTGCACCTTCCGCCATTGTCATTTCTTCGGCCGCCTCCCGCCGCTCACGATGCTCTGCCGTCGACGAGCGACCGGCAAAACTGCTATGAGGGGGCCTGCCCCAAGTGACCCGAGGTCCACCATGCCCCGTTTGCGTTTTGCACTGTCGACCCTGCCCCGCCGCGCCAGCGTTGCCGGCCTTTTGACGCTCTGCCTTTGCGTGGTGGCGACGACGGGGTGCCCTGAGTCGACGTCCGCCGATGGCAAGGGCAAAGGGGGTGCACCCGCGCAATGGCAGAAGGTCAACGTCGACGTCCCCGACGAGATTCGCAAAGAACGACAAGCCCGTCAGGCCGAACGCGAAAAGGCTCTCGCCAAAACCAAACGCATGAAGGCGAAGGCCCACGTCGAGCGCATGCGCGGCATGTTCGTCACCGACGACGAGCGGGCTTGTTTGAGCGATGGCGACTGCACCCTCACCAACACCCACTGTTGCAGCTGCAACAACGGCGGCACCATGGCCGCCATCAACCAAACGCGCCTGACGGGATTGCTGCAACGTCGCATGTCGGGCTGCGAGTCGATGGCTTGTCCACAGAAGGTGTCCGACGACGCCACCTGCAGCGCGACGACCGCGGTGTGTGTGAAGGGCCGCTGTGAGGTCAACGTGCCCGCCTCGGCCAAAAAGCCCTCTGGCATTGGCGTCGAGCCCATCGCGCCCACGCCGAACAAGGCACCTGCCGCCACTGGCAAGTAAGGCGCCCCGCCTCCTCATGACGTCGTCCACCGCCCTGCACACCGACCCACCTGACGTCGCGTCCCCCGACAGCGACGACGCAGTGTTGGTGGTGCGCGACCTTCGGGTCTCGTTTCATGCAAACACGTCGCTGGTGCCGGTGGTGCGCGGCGTCGACTTCGAGCTGCATCCCGGCAAGACCCTCGGCATCGTGGGCGAGAGTGGCTCTGGCAAAAGCGTCACCTGCCTCGCGTTGATGGGCCTGCTGCCACGCGCGCGCACCAGCATCAGTGGCGACGTGCGGCTCGGCGAGCGGCACCTGCTGCACATGAGCGAACGCGAGCTGCAGGACGTGCGCGGCAAAAAGATGGGGATGATCTTTCAAGACCCCATGACGTCGCTGAACCCGTTCATGCGCGTCGGCCGTCAGCTCTCTGAGATGCTGGAGGTGCATGAAGGGCTCTCCCGTCGTCAAGCCAAGCGGCGTGCGTTGGAGCTGATGGAGCGCGTCGGCATTCCCGACACCGGCGCGCGCTATCAGCACCACCCCCACCAGTTTTCGGGCGGCATGCGGCAGCGCTTGATGATCGCCATGGCGCTGCTGACGCGTCCCAAGGTGCTGATTGCCGACGAGCCCACCACCGCCCTCGACGTCACCATTCAGGCGCAAATCCTCGAGCTCATCCGGGGTCTCGCCGCCGACTTTGGCACTGCAGTGCTGTTCATCACCCACGACCTCGGGGTCGTCGCCGGCATCGCCGACGAGGTCATGGTGATGTACGCCGGGCGCGCCGTCGAAAAGGCACCTGTCCGCCAACTGTTTGCGTCGCCGCAACACCCCTACACCCGCGGCCTGCTGCAGGCAGTGCCCAAGCTCTATGAAGGCGGCCCGCTCATCGCCATTCCGGGTGCGCCCCCACAGCCCCATGCGTTGCCCTCGGGCTGTGCGTTTCGACCTCGCTGCCGCTACGCCCACGACGGATGTGCCGAAGACATTCCGCCTCCGGTGCACACCGCAGACGGACGCATGTTGGCCTGCCCTGTCGTCGAGAAGGCGCCGTTTCCGACGTTGTTGGACGACTTGGTGCCGACCACACCGCCGCCGGTGCAAACCAGCCTTGACCTCGACGACGACCTGCACGCGCTGCCCGACGAGGGCGAGGCAGATGCAGAGCGTCCGCCGCGCGAATTTCAGGATGACGACCCCGAGGTGGGCTCATGAGCGGCCCCTCGACGACGACGGCGATTCCCACGGTGCGCATCCGCAACTTGCAGGTGAACTACCGCGTGCCCATGTACCGGCCGTTTCCGCAACGTCCGCAGCGCGGTGAGCACGAGTCGTGGCTGTCGTTTGCCGCGTCGTCGACGACGTTTGTCGCGCGGACACTGATGAGTCTCATGGCGCCGTTGTCTGAAGGCGTGGTGCGTGCGGTCGACGGGTTCTCCCTCGACATCGCGCCCGGCGAAACCGTCGGCCTCGTCGGGGAGTCGGGCTGTGGCAAGTCGTCGACGGGACGCGCGTTGTTGAAACTCGAAAAGGTCGCCGACGGCACCGTCGAGATTGAAGGCACCGACGTCATGTCATCGCAGGCAGGCACCCGCACCTTGCGCCGCAAAGCGCAGATGGTCTTTCAAGACCCCTACGCCAGCCTCGACCCCCGCATGACCGTGCGCGACATCATCGCCGAACCCCTGCGTGGTCTGCGGGCCGAACTGAGCGCCCGACAGCGTCGAGAGCGGGTGGCATCCATCATGCTGCAATGTGGGCTCAACCCCTCTGATGGGCACCGCTACCCCCACGAGTTCTCCGGCGGACAACGTCAACGCATCGCCATCGCCCGGGCGTTGGCGCCGTCGCCGCAGCTGCTCATCGCCGACGAGCCCGTGTCGGCCCTCGACGTCAGTGTGCAGGCGCAAATCGTCAACCTGCTGAGCGACCTGCAAAAGACCCACGGCTTGTCGATGTTGTTCATCGCCCACGACCTCGCCGTTGTGCGGCACGTCAGCCACCGCATCGCCGTCATGTACTTCGGCCGCATCGTCGAGTTGGGCAGTGCCGAGCAGCTCACAGAGCGACCGCAGCACCCGTACACGCAGGCATTGTTGCGCGCTGTGCCCGTCGCCGACCCCAACACCGAGCGCCGCAAAACGCAGCTGCTCATCGACGGCGATTTGCCGAGCCCGCTGCGGCCACCGTCGGGATGTGCCTTTCATCCCCGCTGCGCCCAGGCCACCGAGCGCTGTGAGCAAGACCCGCCGCTGTTGAAGATCGGCAAGCTCAACCACCAAGTCGCTTGTCACGTGGCCCACGACGAGGCGTAGACGTCGACTCGCCGGTGGCGACTCACCACTGCGGGTACGAGTAGGTCAAGAACCGGATGTCGACGCACCCCTCGTCGAGGGTGGCCGAGGCAAACCGGGTGTGCTCCATGGTCTGAAACTCCAACCCCGTGATGACCGCAAGCACGTCGACAAGGTCGCCTTCGACGTGCAGCGCCTCGGCGTCGGCGTCGACCACGCAGCGGGTGTGCGTCGGAGACCCGACGTGGTGGTTGATGGGGATCGTCGTCGCCATGTGGGTGCCGACGTCGTCGGGCGCGCTCCAACTGAGGTCGACGATGGGGCTCTCGAACGTCCCCGTTTGCGTCATCTGCACCGGCACCGACGACGGCAACGACATGGCGGGCACCTCGATGACGAGGTCGTCGGTGGCCAAGGTGAAGGCAAGGTTGTCAGACGGCAGCGTCAATGTGCCCCAATGGCCGCCGACGCTGTTGGCCGGAGGCGGAAACACTTCCTCGTCGCCGCCAACGCTTGCGGTGACGGTGACGGCGTGCTCAACGGGTGCCGGGATACAGTTGCCGTCGCTGTCGCAGGTCTCACCGACGTCGCACGCACAGCCCTCAGCGAACACAAAGAGGTCGCAAGCGTCGCTGCTGTCTGCGGCTTGGGCCATCCACGGTTGCGGACGGTCATACAACTCCACCGAAAAGCTCAACGATCCTTCTTGCCCTACTTTGAGGAGCCCCAGCCGCTCAGAAGGAGGGCAGACGCTGTCGATCACCGCGGTCACCACTTGGGGCTGGCCCCCGTCGTCGACACCCCCGTCGCTCACACCCCCGTCGTCGACACCCCCGTCGCTCACACCCCCGTCGGGCACTGCGGGCGGCGTCGGACACCCCGACGTGAAGGCCAACACCACAAGCCATGCACAGCTGTAAACAAATGGACGCATGCGTTCTCCATCCGGCGCTCAAAGCGACGCGCTTGCTGGGTCAAAGCAAAAGGCATGCTCCCCGGGCAGCCCGTCGGGACGGGGCGCAGGCGCACGCCGAAGGCACAGATTTTTGCCAGGTGCGACGTCGAGGACGCGCTCACCGCAGCGATTGCAAGTGAGCGTCGACCTTGGCTTTGACCGCCTTGACGTCGAAGGGCGCCTTGTAGGTCGGGTCGAGGGCCGCGGCCGCCAAGTCTTCTTCGTCGCCGCCATCTTCGCGCACCTTCTTCAGGCGCTCTTGCTTCTCGACGTCACGACGACGACGTTGCTGCTGCATCTTCGTGCAGCTGTATTTGATGCCCTTGATGTCGGCATATCCTTGCAGAGCGTCGTGAATCTCGGTGGGGTGCAGGGGGGTGGCCAGCTTCACCAACTTGGCGAAGTCGGGAGTCACCTTGGCTTGCCGCAGCTGCTCTTGGATGGCCGCCATTTGCGCCGCGTGGCTGGCGCGCAGGCCCGGGTCGTTTTCGGTGACGCCCAATGCCTTGCAGAACACGTCGAGCTCTTGCCGGGGGCGCATGGGATTGTTGCAGGCAGAAAGCACCAGGGCCGCGAATGCGGTGAATGCAAGCAGGCGAAAACGCGTCGACATATGGTCCTCAACGGTGGTGGGGCTGTCAGGCTAGCGCCTCACGTCGATGCAGGCGAAATTGTCGCCCGGCGGTTTGACCGACCGACGTGGGCGTCCTATGCCTGAGAGCACGCGGGAATAGCTCAGTTGGTAGAGCGTCAGCTTCCCAAGCTGGATGTCGCGGGTTCGAACCCCGTTTCCCGCTCCACCGTAGGCCTCCGATTTCGGGGGCCTTTTCCAATTCTCCTCATGTTTTCCTCCGGGCCACTTTGGTGGGGAACTGTTCTCTACGGGGAAATTCCCCACCTGCGTTCCCCACCAAAACGCGTCGGGGCCGCAGCCGACGGCGCTCTGAACCCTCCTCAAGTGGTTCCAAATCGCCGTTTTTGGCCTCGTCAGCGCCCTCTTCATGCTCGACTTCGTCGTCGTTCTGAGGAGCGAACAGCGCGTCGATTTGGTCGAGTTCAGCTGACGACAACGGCCCTGTTCGAGGGCGGCTGGCGTCTGGGTCTCGGTCGTTCAACTCGCGTTCGCCGTCGATGATGCGTCCAAAGGCCCCTGCCCCTGCGCGCATCTTCTCTTCCATGGTGACGTCGCTGTAGTGCTCGGTCATGTCCTGCGTGGCGTGGCCGGTGATGGCACGCGCGGCAATCTCGCCCGCGTGTTGGCGGATGAGGTTGTTCACCGTTCGACGCAACGTCTGGTTGGTGACGTGCTTGTCGATGCCGGCACGTGCGCAGCATCGGTCGAGCGGTTTGCGCGTCATCGTCGACATGCGGAAGCTTCCGTTGCGTGAGGGAAACACCACGCCGTCCTCGCGTTTCCATCGTTTGTCGTCGAGCCACTCGCGATGGGCGAGCAATCGACGACGGACTTCAGGAAACAGGGGAACGGTTCTGCTCGTCGACGTCTTCGTCGGGTAGACCTTGCCCTCGACTTGCGACCGCCGCATATGCAGCAGCCCTTTGTCGAAGTCGACGTCGTCCCAAGTCAGAGCGGAGACTTCGCCAAAGCGCATCCCCGTCGTGGCTTGCACCCCCAATCAATTGAAAGGGCATGGTGGCGACGTCGGGAGACTCGTGTTCGAGTTCTCTCAGAATCGCCGTCAACTCACTGCGCGTCAGCGCAGGCTTCTTTGTCTGGGCCGGAGCGTCGACGCGGAAGCGCATGTTGTTGGGCGCATCGTTCTTGATGCCGATGAGGAGTTCCGCATCTCGCAGCATGGTGCACAGCAGGCGCCACACCGACTTCAACGTCTCCTTCGCGTAGGGCGTACCGTCTTCTTTGACGATGCTCGGGACGCGCTTCATCCACTCGACGAGTTCTGGCTTGCCGATGTCACCGACGTAGAGGTGCCCGAGGAGAGGCAGAATGTGCTGCTCTGCTCGATAGGCATCTGTGTCGACGACGTGTGGACGTTTACGGCCCGTCTTCTCGACGTGCACGATCCAAAGCTCCGCGTAGTCTGCCAGAGGCATGTCGTCGGCCAGACGGCTTTGCAGTCCGATGGGAGTCACTCCCACGTCGTGCTTCTCCGCCTCTTCGACAAGACGACGTTTCAGCTGATGCTGTACGTCGACGGCTTCGCTGAGGGTCACGCCTTCCAATCTCCTTTCCTTCTCTGTGCGCTTCCCGGTTCGGGGACACTGATGTGTCGCCCTCACCTTGAAGCTGTTCCTGCCAAGTCTCCGCCCCCCTCGGTGCCTGGTCTTCTGTCCTGCTCCTTTCATCGTCTTGCTCCTGGTTGGTGTCGACTTCGTCGACGACAACTTCGGCAGCACACAACGCAAAGTGCACGGGTCGTGTCTCCACGATAGTCCCACGTACCTGCGTGTCCAAGTCGTCTTTGGTGAAGAGGAGGCGCTTGCCAAGGCGCCCGCTGGGGCGGAGGTGCCCCCTATGAATGGCCATACGCAACGCCCCCACCGTCATCCCGAGGTGCGCTGCTGCTTCGGCAGTGGAGAGGTACGCGGGTGTCGTCATGCGCGCCCCCACTTCTTGATGAGGAACTTGCGGACGGTGGCGATGCCCTTCTTGCGACGCTTCTCGACGCAGCGCCGTTTGACGCCGTGCTTCTTCATCACGTCGCCGACGCTGATTTCTCCTGTGAGAGTGAGAACGGCGTCGGCTTCCAGTGGGGAGAGGACCTCGCTGACGTCGTCAATGACGTTGGCCAACATGCTCTCTCGGAGGTTTTTCTCGAACAGCTCGTCGGCATCCGGCATGACTTCGTCGACGTGCTCCTCGTCGAACTCGACGTCGAAGCGACGTTGTCGGTAGCGCTGCACCTCCCACCGCGCGCGCAGGTAGACGAAGTTGACGAGGATGCCCTTCTCTGCGTCGAACTTGACGACGTCATCGAGGAGGCGGATGCGCACCGCCTGCGCGATGTCGTCGACGTCAGCGTCGCAAAACTGCTCATCGCTTGCGGCACGGCGCACGAGGGGAACGAGGAACTGCTCGACGGTCTCGAGCATCTCGACAGTGTTGTCGCTGGACGTCTTGGGACGCGGTGGGCGCTTCTGACGACGAGGACGGGCCTGTCGGGCGGATGGAGGTGGGGAAAGGCGGCGGCGGTTCTCGGCAGACACGGCGACTCCAGGAGTGGGGGTGCACCTCCTTTCCGAATCTCGCCGCGCGAAATTGCATAGCTCCGCCGACTTTCTGACGTGGGCCAGTTAAGTGCGAAAGATGACTGGGTTTTCTTTGGGGCGGATCGGGGATCTGCCGAAGAAGCTTGGCCCTCTTCAGCGAAGACCGTTCAGCCATTCTGTGATGAGAGCTTCGACCTCGGCCAAACAGTGGAGCATGAGAAGCCACCTCCAACCGGTTCGAATCAAGCTGGCGTCAGATGTCACGAACACCGTGTCAACGTTGCGACCGACGATTTCGTGGGCGTGCGAAACAAACTGAGCCGTAAGCACACCATCGGCAGAGGTCATCGGCAGCGTTCCAATGAGCGCCTCTACCCGCGCTCAGAGCAAACAACTTTCATCAATGGCGTTGGCACCTGGGACGTGAAGCGATACGGTGCGTGGGACCCTGTTTGTGAGAACGGTGCAGCTACAAGGCTTCGGCACTGCTCACTGACTCGACCAGCTCCCGCCGGATTTCAAACGGCAGCTTGAGGAGCAGCTCAAAAGGCTGGTCAGGGCGATTCAAACAGCTTGTAGAAACCGTTGAGCGTTCTCGTTCTGTGGGGTTGCGAAAGCAATCACAGAAGCGGGCTTCGTTCGAGCGGTCCACCTCATCATTTTCGAAACCGATTTGTTCAGCCGTAACTGGACGAATCCACCGAACCCCCTGCATTGGAGACACCATTCTCGACACATTCCACAAAGTCTCGTTCGCAAAGAACAGCAACGACTTTCACAAAGAACTCAAGTCGCGCGTCGACGCCTACTTCGACGACAACAACATCGAGCGGCACGCCAACGTCGCCATGAAGTTCAAAACACTCTTCTGGCTCACGTCGGCCGCGGTCTGCTACGTCGGTGCGCTCTCCGGCGTTGCTGGCAAGTGGGGCAGTTTGGCGTTGTGGCTCGGGGTGGGGTTCAACGTCGCCTGCATCGGCTTCAACATCGGGCACGACGCCATCCACAACTCCTACTCGTCGAACAAATGGGTCAACCGCACCCTGCACTGGACGTTCGACATCATGGGCGCGTGCTCCAGCATCTGGTCGCTGCAGCACAACTTCATGCACCACACCTACACAAACATCGAGGGCAACGACACCGACATCGAGCCCGGCCCCTTCATCCGGCTCTACCCGCAGCCCGACCGCGTGTTTTGGTTCCACCGCTTCCAGCACATCTACACCTGGCCGCTGTACTCCTTCGCCACCTTCGCTTGGGTCTTTCAAAAAGACTGGATGATGATCGTCACCCCCGACCCCCGCACCGGCAAGCGTCCGCCCGCCAAAGAGTTCCTCTACCTTCTCATCGGCAAAGCCGGACACTTCACCCTCTTCGCCGTGGCGCCGCTGCTGTTCACCCCCTACGCCTGGTGGGAAGTTGGCATCGCCTACGCCGGTGCCAACATGGTCGCTGGCCTGACCCTTGCGGTGGTCTTTCAGCTGGCCCACGTCGTCACTGGCCCTGAATTTCCTGTCGAGTCTGACGACGATGACCACAAGCTGCCCTACGGCTGGGCCGAGCACCAGCTGCGCACAACGGCCAACTTCGGTCGCGGCAGCAAGCTCATCAACTTTGTCGTGGGCGGACTCGACCACCAAGTGGAGCACCACCTCTTCCCCAAGGTCTGCCACATCCACTACCCGAAGATCGCGCCCATCGTGAAAGAGACCGCTGCCGAATTCGGCATCCCCTACCACGAGAACCCTTCGTTCTTTGGCGCCGTGGCGTCGCACTATCGTCTGCTCAAAGCCTGCGGCAAGAAAGAGACGGCCCAAGCGCTCGTCGACGAGCAGCTTGCCCGGCAGGCAGCAGAGGCATGAGCTCAGCGAGTGACAGCAACGCAGTCAGCGAGTCGCATCATGCATTGGGGAGAGGTCAACTTCGTCGAGGTCAACTCGACGAGGCATTTGGCAAACCCTCAGGTGGCGCCACAAAGACCTGGTGCACCACCCACCCCACAAACAGCATCAGGAGCAGCGAAAGCAGCGTGTCGACAACGGCGGTGTCCTCATCGGATGCGACCGTCGACGACAGTCTCGTCCACGAGGTGTGCGCCACGGGGTCTGGGCTTTCGAGTGCCGTTGTTGACGTCGACAACGCGCGAAACTCGTCAGCAGAAACCGCTGGTGCCCGTGCGGACAGCGCGGCAGCCGGGCCGACAGCCGCTTGCGCAGGCGTGTTTTGCGGACGCGGGCCTGCCAGAACGATTTGCTCTGAGCGCGACAGCACATCCTCCGCCTGTGTTGGGTACGTCCCCTTGGGAAGAAGGGTCCGTCGCAGCCAGCTTGGCGTTGCCAGGTCGTCAAGCGGACACAGCTTCAGACCTTGCTGCATGGCCTGGGTGACGACGACCGCACCCGCGGTGGTGTGGACGAGGGCGGCGTCCACCTCGCCCCGACCGACACCGTCGACGAGGGCGTCGACTCCGGCGTTCATGCCGACCTTGCCGTTTGCGGCTTTGACGTAGGCCCGGCCGGCCTTTCCGACATCACCTGCCTGTACGCCCCAGCTGGTCGGCGGAGCGTCGCATGTCTTTCGCAACTGGTGCAGGTGTCGTGTGCCGACGACGACAACGGCTTCTGCGCCATCCACACGTTGCTGTCCGCGCCGTGTCGTTCGTAGAAGTTCTCCAACGCCCACCACGGCAAAGCGCGCGCCGCGGTTGAGCTGTTGCACAGGCTTTTTGTGCCAAACCTCGACGACCGGGCGGCCGGGAAACGCTTCGCGCACGACGCGAAGGGCGGCCGTCTTCAACACCACGTCGAGCTTGTCGTCGAGCTGGTGTGCAATCTGCATCGACGACTCCGACGACACAGACGTCGAGCGGTCGTCGCCTGAGATGAAGTTTTGTGCGACCCCCCGCGCCGAAAACCCTTTGTCGTCGACGGCTGCATTCATTGAGCGCATCTGTGACGACGTGACCACCTTGGTGAGCCCCTTCAAGACTTCGCCTTTGGGCCCGGCCACGACGTCCTCCCGCGCGACGACGAAGGCGTCATACGCAGGAAAGAAGCCGAGGGTGTCGTTCAACGACGTCAACCCAGACGCTTCGCCTACGGCCCCGTCGGTTTCGTAGAACACAGCGACGTCTGCCTGACCTTGCAGCAGTGCTTCGGCTCGCTTCGTGGGTGACGAATGCAGCAACGGCCGCGCAGCCAACTTCAGGCCGTGCACGTTGAGCAGCGGGCCCAGTCCGTCACCCGTTCGACGCAGAAACGTCGACGGGCACGTCATGCGAACGCCTGACGGCAACTGTGAAAGGTCACGAATCCCCTGGAGGTCGTAGCGCTCTTTCAAGGCCTCGGTGACGACGACGCGGTACCCATTTGAAAAGCCCAGCGGCGCCAACCAGCGCACCCCGTAGGGTGCGTACAAACTGTTCAACGTGTCGACGTCGAGGTTGTTTCGTTGTTCGGCAGAAGCGCCCGCATGCAGTGCGCCCGTCCCCGAGTATTCGAACAACACGTCGAGCCGTCCGGCACGCAACCGTTGCTGACAGCCAAAGGTGTCACCGCAGGGTTTGACCTCGACGCGGACGCCGGCTTGCTTGGCACGTTCGCGCAACATCTCGGCCAGCAGGCGTTGTTCGGTGAAGTCTTTGACCCCCACCATCAATGGACGCTCTGCACATCCGGAGAGCAACAGCATCCAGGTGACGACGAGCCCAGCAGGGCGCAACAAAGCAGTCATGCCGCCTCCTGCGTGGTCGCATCCTCAGCCATGGCGTCGTTTTGCTCGTCGACAGCGTCGAGCCGCTCCGCTCGGATGGTGCGCAAAAACGCCACCACCTGCAGCACCATCACCAATGTGAAGGGAATGGCGCCCGACACCGAGACGGCGCGCACCGCGTGCAAGTTGCCGCTGAGCATCAACGCCCCCCCAAGCACGGCGAGAGTGATGCCCCATCCCAGCTTTCGTTTGGTGGACGGGTTGTCGCTGCCGTTCGACGTCAACATGCCCAAGACAAAGGTGGCGCTGTCGACGCTGGTGACCAAGAAGATGAACACCAGCATGAGGCTCGTCGCCGACAACAAGCCACTCATGGGCAGCCGGTCGAACAAGGAGAACAAGGCAAGGGAGACGTCCTCGCGCACCAGGGTGACCAAACCGCCGCCGCCAAACATCTCCTCATGCAAGGCCGTGCCGCCGAACACCGAGAACCACAGCATCGAGAACAGCGTCGGCATGAGGAGAACGCCGAGGATGAACTCCCGAATCGTTCTGCCCTTCGAGATGCGCGCGATGAACACGCCGACGAACGGCGCCCAGGCGATCCACCAGATGAAATACGTCAGCGTCCAACTCGACAGCCACCCCCGGCTTTCTTGGTAGGGGTAGAGGCTCAGGCTCATCCGAGGCAGGGCCGTGAGGTAGTCGCCAATGGCGGTGACGAAGGTGCGCAACAAGAACGACGTCGGGCCCGCGACCAACACGAACAACAGCAGCAACAGCGCCACAATCATGTTGAGGTTGCTTAGGATCTGAATCCCTTTGTCGAGGCTGGTCGACGCCGACGTCATGTAGGCGACAAACAGCACGGCCAGGATGACGACGTCAGTGGCGACGGATTCGGCCGGGACGCCAAACACCACGTGCATCCCCGCGTGCAACTGAAAGATGCCCATCCCGATGGAGCCGGCAACACCAAAGGCGATGGCGACGACGGCCAGGCCGTCTGAGAGGGTGGACACCGGGCGCACCCATTTTCCTTTGAACACTGCAGAAATCGGCGACGACGGCAAACTCGCCTTGCCCTTGCGAAATCCAAAGTAGCCGATGACGAGGGCCGCGATTCCGTAGATGGCCCAGGCGTGCAAACCCCAGTGCAGTCCGGTGATGACGAACGACTGTCGAGCCGCCTCCGGCGAGGCTTTGAGGCCGGTCATGTTTTCGGTGAAGTGGTGCAGCGGTTCAGCTGCGCCCCAAAACAGAAGTCCGACCCCCATGCCGGCGGCGAAGAGCATCGACAACCACGACAACGTGGAGAACTCAGGTCGGGCGTCGTCTGGGCCCAAGCGAATGCGACTGTAGGGGCCGAAGGCGGCGTACGCAGCCACGATCAAGAAGCCGGTCACGGTGGCCATGAAGAACCAGTCGGCCGCGCGAAAGGCGGCCCCGGTCAACGACGACGAGACGGCAGCGAGACCCTCCGGCGCCCACACGCCAAGGGCACCGACCACAGCGCAGATGACAATGGTGGCGTGAAACAACTGAATCTTGGGCTTGGAAACGGCGAACCTCCGGTTCACTTTGAACACGAAGCAGATGACACGGTGGTCGCTGGCGGGCAAGTCGTTGCGATTCTGAGAACTTAGTTTGCGTCGAAACCAAAAAAAAAGCCTATTTAGGACCACGGCGCTTCTTTTCTTGCTTGCTGGAACAGCTCAGCGGTAGCCACATGTTGCAAGCTTTTGAATTTGCGATGCTTTCTTGCTTGAAGTTGACGGGGGGTTGGCTGACGGCTACATTTGCACACAAAGAAAGAGCTTTGTGTTGAAATGAATTTGCCGCCGTCGCCACAGCAGCCAACCCCTGAAGTCGATGTGCCTGCCAGCGAAGCGCTGGTGGTAGCGTCAGCAGACATTGCCCAAAGCTGCAAAGAGCCATTTGCACGACATCGACGACTGGCGACCCGCCTGGGAGCGCGCGTGGTCAACGCCCGAGAGGGCCGTGTGCAATTTGGCTTTTGGGTACCGCACCTCATGCGGTTTGGCGTGTCGCAAGGCGACGTGTTTTTGGAGCTGCTGCGTCCGCTCGACGACGTCGACCTCACCGCCTCTCGGCGAAAGCTCGCTTGCAGCCGACACCTTCTGCCGGTGCAGGTGCACGACGACCACGTGTGGGTCGAGGTCACTGGTTTGCGTGTGGGGCACCGCGATGCGCTCGGCGACCTGTACCAGCTGCGCTACCGCGAACGCGACGGCCGGTGGCGCGTGGCGCGCGATGTGTTGGCAGCGTCTGTCCCCTGGGGCGCATTTGCCCCTGCAGAAGTGTACGACGTCGACGCCATGCACGAAGGCCGCGCAGATGCCGACCACTTTGCCGTCTCTGCTCACGACGACGGACGTCGCATGGGGCCCGCCGACAACATCTTGCAGGTGCATGTGGGCACGGCAACATTGGGCGGCACCCTCGCCAGCTTGACGCGACGCATTCAGGAGATTGGCGAGCGTCTCCGAGGAGGTGTCGCGCTCGAGCCCGCCGACACGTGCTTCTTGGGGTACGACGCCATCCAGCTGTTGCCGGTGGAGCCCACCACCGTCTTTGAAGCCGGCCCCAGCTTTTTTCAGCTTGATGACGACGACGAGGGCGACCTCGCGCGGGTCATCGAGGCCGACATCCGCCGGCCGTACACCACCAACTGGGGCTACGACGTCGTCATCGCCGGTTCGGCCGCGGTGAACCCTGCATTGTTGGAGAGCGGACGACCGGATGAACTGGTCGACCTCGCCGTCGCGCTGCACACCTTTCCGACTGGGCCCATCAAGCTCATCTTCGACGTTGTCTTTGGCCACTGCGACAACCAGGCGTTGGCGGTGTTGAACCACAACTTCTTCGCCGGCCCCAACATGTATGGCCAAGACCTCAGCTTTCGGCATCCAGCCGTGCGCGCCATCTTGTTGGAGCTGCAGCGGCGCAAGGTCAACTTCGGCGCCGACGGGGTGCGTGTTGACGGCGCCCAAGACTTCAAAGTCTGGGACGCCGAGCAAGAGCTGCTCTTGCACGACGACGACTACCTCTGTGCCATGGCCGAGCTGCCGCAAGAGGTGTGCGGACACGCCTACCAGCCCTGGTACATCTTCGAAGACGGGCGCCCATGGCCGCGCCCCGACTGGGAGCTCGCGTCCACCTACCTCGACGTCATTGAGCAGTTGCCCGACGCCTTTCAGTGGGGCCCGTTGACGTTCGCCCACAACACGCCGTTTCTTTACACGTTCTGGTTGAACAAATGGTGGCGGCTGCAAGAAATCCTGCACCACGGTGAGAACTGGATCAACGGCACCGCCAACCACGACACCGTTCGGCGAGGCACGCAAGTCAATCCGCGGCTGCAGATCAACACCCGGCTCGGCGACACCCTGCTGGAGATCCTCGACAACGCCTACGACCACCCCGCAGCCACCATGCTGCTGTACCTCATGCTCCCTGGCGTCCCGATGGACTTCTTGCAGGCCTCCATGCGTGTGCCTTGGGGCTTTGTGCGCAACGCCGACGACAAATACGGCGTGAAGGTCGTGGCTGAAGAGAGCACCTTTTTGGAGTGGCAGGTCGACGACGACAGCTTCAACAAGAACTGGCAGTTTCGACGGTTGAAATCGCGCGGCTTCGACAAGCTTGAAGACCTGCGTCGCTTCATGCTGTTGCTGCGCACCAGCGTCGAGGCCACCGACTACGACCTTCACGCCATCTGCGACATCATGCGCGTGTCGGTCAAAGGGCACCCCGCGTGCGACGGGCTCGACGTCGACAAACTGAAGCAAATCTGCCGCGACTACATGGACGACCTCCACGCGTACTGCAACGTCGACTATCACCGCGACGACCTTGCTCCACACCGCGTGGCCTACAACTTCGCGCTCCGTGAGGCACGCCACCAACGCCCGTGGCTGCGCCAAAGCTTGTCGGCTGGGGAGCGTCTGGAGCGCCGCACGCCAGCCCGCGGAAGCGCCTTTTTCTACGGCGTCCGTCGTGCGCCCGACGACAGCGAGCATTTGTTGTTTGCCGCGAACATGGAAGGTGACGATGTCACCACCTCGCTGCAAGACCTCGCGCAGGCACTGGGTGTCGGTGCCCGTGGTTGGTCGGTGTTGTTGTCATCGCCAGGGCTCGACGACGGTGCCTTGTTGTCTTCATTCGTGATGCGTGACGGGCAAGCTGTGTGCTTCTCCCGTGTCGCACGAGATGTCCCCACACCACCCCTCTCGGAGGTTTCATGACGCAGCTGTCGCTGCATCGCCCATTTGTTCTGGCCACCGACCTCGACGGTACGTTCTTGGGGGGGCCTGAAGCTGCTCGTCGCCGGCTGTACGACTTCATCCGCGTTCATCGTGAACGGGTGCGGCTGATGTTCGTCACCGGACGTGACCTACCCTTCATCACCGACCTCGTCGAACGCGGTGAGGTGCCCAAGCCCGACACCATCATCGGTGACGTCGGGACCACCGTCGTCGACGGCCACACTCTCAAGCCCCACCAAGAGGTGCACGACTGGATTGAGGAGCGATGGCAGAGCGCCAACGAGCGCATCAAGGCGCTGTTGCACGACGAGCCCGGCCTGACGCTGCAACCGGTGAGCCCTCCGCGTCGCGTCTCCTATTTTTTTGAGCCAAACAAGCTTCGCCCCAGCACCATCCGCAAAGTCGAGGACGCCGGCTACGACGTGCTGCTGTCGGCGGCGACCTACTTCGACGTCATGCCCCGCGGTGTGAGCAAGGGGCCGACTCTAAAGCGCGTCGTGAAGAACCTCGGCATTGATGCCGACGATGTCGTCGTCGCGGGCGACACGCTCAACGACCTGTCGCTGTTTCAAACCCGCTACGCCGGTGTCGTCGTCGGCGGTGCCGAGCCCGCGCTGACCAGCCACACCCAGCACATGCCGCACGTGGTGCACGCCAAGCACCTCGGTGCCGGCGGCATCACCCAAGCACTCTGTCAGATGGGTTTCATCTCAGAGTCGTCACCGGGTGCCGCGCCCCTCGTGTGCTGACCCCACCAAGCCCAGCCGCGCCGTCGTGACGACGTCAAAGCTGCCCCCCACGCACGCAGGCCTCTGCTTGCTGTGCACTCGTTTGCCTTTTCTCTCGCCAGGAGTGTGTCCATGTCGTCTTCTTTGTGCATCATCTACCACCGTCAACCCTATGAAGAACGCGTCGAAAACGGCCGTGTCACCTACCACGAAAACAAGAGCCCCAATGGCATCGTCCCGACGCTGAAGAGCTTCTTCGCGCACGTCGACAAAGGGCAGTGGGTGGCTTGGAAGCAGCTGCCGAAATCCAAAGTCGACCAGGCCAACTTCGAACGTCGCGTGCGTTTTTCAGACTCGCACGGCAGCTACGACGTGGTGCGCTTGGGGCTCTCTGCCGACGAGGTGAAGAGCTTTTACCACGTGACGTCGAAAGAAGCGTTCTGGCCCATCCTGCATTCGTTCCCCTGGCAGGCGAACTTTTCCAACGTCGATTGGGAGACGTTTGTCGACGTCAACCGCAAGTTCGCCGAGGCCGCCTGCGAGCAAGCCGACGACGACACGTTGTTCTGGGTGCACGACTACAATCTGTGGTTGGTGCCTGGCTTCATCCGCAAGATGAAGCCCAACGCCCGCATCGCGTTCTTTCACCACACGCCCTTCCCCTCGAGCGATGTGTTCAACATCTTGCCGTGGCGTGACGACATCATCGACAGCTTGTTGGCGTGTGACGTTGTCGGCTTTCACATCGCCCGCTACGCGCAAAACTTTGTCGCCACCGCCCGTTCGTTGCGCGACGTCGACGTCACCGAACGCACGCAAACGTCTCATGCGCTGTCGCCCGTGGGCAACGCGCTCAGTGAAGACGAGGTGGTGACCTGCGTGCGCCATCAGGGGCGCGATGTGCGCATCGACGCCATGCCCGTCGGCACCAACCCGGCACTCATTCGTGAACTGCTGGCGACCGACAAGAGCCGCGCACTGCAAAAAGAGATTCGCGAGCGTCTCGACGGGCAGCGCCTCATCGTCTCGGTCGGCCGCGTCGACTACACCAAGGGCACACGGGAGATGCTGGAGTCGTACGAACGCCTTCTCGAGCGGCGTCCTGACCTGCACGGTCAGGTCAAGCTCCTCGTCACCAGCGTGTCGGCCGCCCGAGGCATGACCATCTACAAGAACGCCAGACGCAGCATCGAACAGTTGGTGGGGCGCATCAATGGGCGCTTCTCTAGGCTCAACTGGAGTCCCATCCTGCTGTTCACCACCGCCGTGCCGTTCGACGAGCTTTTGGCGTACTACCGCGAGGCCGACATCTGTTGGACAACCCCGTTGCGCGACGGGCTCAACCTTGTGGCCAAAGAATTCGTCGCCGCCCACCAAGACCGTGGCGGCGTCTTGGTGCTCTCCGAATTCACCGGTGTCGCCGTCGAGCTCGACAGCGCCGTGATGTGCAACCCGTATCACGACCAAGACATGGACGCCGCCATCGAGCGTGCGCTCGACATGTCCCACGCCGAGCAGCAGGTGCGCATGCGCCGCATGACCAACGCCATTGAGACGTATGACATCGAACATTGGGCCGAACACTGCGCCCAGCAGTTCGCCAAAGTCGGCGTCGACGCAGCCATCACCGTCGATGACGGTCGGTCCGTGGTCGATGACGACGACGCAGTGGACGTGACGCCAGACGACAACATGACGACGCTGTTGCGCCCCTACGTGGTGCAAGAGGACGCCGTGGCCTAGCTGCACTTGCAGCCCAACGCGACGAAGGCCGCACCACAGGAGGGCTCATGTTCGACACCACGTTGGCGACGGTCGATGTCGTGGTCATCGCCATCTACTTCGTCGTCATCACGGCCAAAGGGGTGCGGGTGGCGCAACAGACGCACACCGACGACGACTTGTTTTTGGCCGGCCGAACGTTGGGGTTCGGCGTCATCGGCCTGTCGTTGTTCGCCTCGAACATCTCATCGACGACGCTCATTGGCTTGGCGGGAGCGGCGTACACCGATGGCATCGCCGTCGCCAACTATGAGTGGATGGCAGGCTTGGTGCTGGTGTTCATGGCCATCAGCTACATCCCGCTGTACGTGCGCACCCGTCTGAAAACAGTTCCAGAGTTTCTGGAACGTCGGTTTGACCGAAGCTGTCGGCTGTACTTCTCGTCGCTGACATTGGTGTTGACGTTGTTTGTCGACACCGCTGGTGGGCTCTACGCGGGAGCGCTGGCACTGCAGGTGTTTTTTCCTGGCTTGGCCATCTGGCAGACGGTCGCCGTGCTTGCGGTGTTCTGCGCTGCCTACACCGCCGCAGGCGGCCTGCGTGCGGTGGTGCACACCGACGCCATTCAAGCGGTGGTGCTCGTTGTTGGCTGCAGCCTCATGACGTGGATGCTGTTTGCCGACTTTGACCACTCCTTTTCCCAACTGAAGGCGTCGGTGACGCCGCGCGACCTCAGTTTGTTGCGTCCCATCGACGACGAACAGCTCCCTGGGTTGGGCACGCTCGTCGGTGTTCCGGTGTTGGGCTTTTGGTATTGGGCGACGAACCAGTACATCACCCAGCGGATTCTCGGCGCGCGTGACGTCGAGCAAGCCCAACAAGGAGCGCTGTTGGGCGGTGCGCTCAAGCTGCTCCCGCTGTTCATCATGGTGTTGCCTGGATTGATGGCGCGCCAGCGCCTGCCGGATTTGTCGACGCCCGATCAGGTGTTTCCGATGCTCGTCGTCGAAGTGCTCCCGGCGGGGCTCGTGGGGCTGGTCATCGCCGGGTTGTTTGCCGCCATCATGTCGAGCATTGACTCCACACTGAACTCGGCGTCGGCGCTGGTGATGTACGACTTTTTGCAGGTGGACGAACAAGACGTTCCCCCCCAGCGCGTGTTGCTGTGGGGGCGGCTCGCCACCTTTGGGTTCATGCTGCTGGCGGCGTTGTGGGCGCCCCAGATTCAGAACTTCTCTGGGCTGTTCGCCTATTTGCAGCAAGCGTTTTCAGTGGTGGTGCCCCCCGTCGCCGCCATCTTTTTGCTGGGCGCGTTTTCACGTCGAGGAGCGGGCCTCACCGCGTTGGTCACCCTGTTGTTCGGGCACGGCTTGGGTCTTATCTTGTTCTTGGCGCACCAACAGGGGTGGTGGCGTTGGCATTTCACCATCACCGTCGGGCTCGTGACGGCGGTGTCGGCGGCGTTCTATTGGGTGGTCGCCGAGTTCACGCCGCCCCCGACCCCTGACGCTTTGACGTACACCCTGTCCACAGAGCATCGTGTGCCTCTGTCGTCGTCGTTGTGGCGCGCCTGCATGGCCATCACAGGGTTGACGCTGCTCATGTTGCTTGTGTTGCGATGACGCCACATCGCTGCCTTGTTCGACCGAGGAGGTCCTGTGCCTGACGCCCGGCCCAAGCTGTTCAAGAATCTTCGAGCCCACACCCTCGCCGGCCGCGCACCGCAGGCGACGTGGTTCACAGTGTTGGGCAACCGCTTTCAACGCGTTGGACGCGGTGAACCACCGCCGTGTCGCGACGTCGTTGACCTCGACGGCCACACCGTCGTCCCGGGCTTTGTCGACTCTCACATCCACTTCTTTCAGACTGGGCTTGACTTGTTGTTCGTCAACTTGTCGACGTGCCGGTCTGTCGATGACGTCATTGAGCAGCTGCGAACGCGCGAGGTGGGGCCGAGGTCCTGGCGCATCGCGCACTCGTTTGAAGAAGACGGGCTCGTCGACGGACCGCTCACCAAAGAGCACCTCGACGCCGCCTTCGGTGCGCAACCTGTGTGGGTCAACCGCATCGACTACCACTCCGCCGTGGTGAACTCCGCCGCCCTCAAAAGGCTCGACATTCCTCCTGACACCCGAGGGGTCGTCATGAAAGGCGGAGAGCCCTGCGGCGTGTTGCGCGCCAACGCGTACATGCTGGCCAAGCCCAAGGTGGCGCGGCAGGTGCCGCTGGCACTGAGAGGCAAGGCCGTCAAAGAGGCCGTGCACGCTTGTGTGTCACGCGGCATCACCGCCGTGCATGCGCTCGAGGGTGGGCCCCTGTTTGGCGACGAGGGCGTGCATGAGTTGTTGAAGGTCTCTGACCGCCTGCCCATCGACATGACCCTCTTTCTGCAGGAGAAAAACCTCTACTTCACCAAGCAACTGGGGTTCGACCATCTGGGCGGCTGCATCCTCATCGACGGTTCCATCGGCAGCTACACGGCCGCTGCCGTCGACGAGCATGGCTGTGCCTGCGGCACATTGTATGAGTCAGAGAGGTCGCTGCGGACGTTTGTCGCCGCCGCCCACAAGGCGGGCGCCCAGCTGGCCTTCCATGCCATTGGGTCACGCGCCATTGAGGTGCTCCTCAACACCTACGAAAAAGCGCTCGACAAACAGCCGAAGTTCGACCACCGCCATCGCATCGAACACTTCGAGCTGGCCACCGACGCGCAAATCGCACGGGCCGCTGATTTGGGCTTGGTCGTCGCCATGCAGCCCAGCTTCGAGCACTTTTGGGGCGGACCCGACGGCATGTACGCCAACCGTCTCGGCGATGGATGGAAGCAAACCAACCGCTTTCGCAGCATCCTCGACGGCGGCGTGGTCATCGCGGGGGGCTCCGACGCCAATGTGACGCCGCCCGATCCTTTGCTGGGGATGCAGGCCGCCATGTGCCACCCCAACGCCGAGCAGCGTGTGAGCGGTGAAGAGGCGTTGCGGATGATGACTATGGACGCCGCCTACGCCGCCCACAACGACGACCGGCACGGCTCCATTGAAGCCGGAAAAGAGGCCAGCTTTGTGGTGCTCGACCGCGACCCTCTCAACGCGCCTGCCGACGAGGTCGCTGCCATCCGGGTGCGCGAGACGTGGAGCCGAGGCCGCTGTGTACACCGCATCGGCCGCGAAGACCCGCCATGGGCAGATGCACAGCTGCAGGATGACGTCGAGGTGTGAACGCCGGCGACACGGCGCCACGGCTGGGCACAGACGGGCCAGGTTGCGTGCAGCGCCCTGACCCTTTCGTTCACGGACACAGATTCCCCTGTGTTTCAGAACTACAGCGCGCGGCTCCAAACGTTCATGTCTTCAATGCCGTTCCCGATGCGACAGCTCTGCACCATCGTCCCCCGGTGCACAAAGCCGAGCCGTTGAAAGGCGATGTTCATGCCCGCCTCACGGGCACGAGCGAGGGTGAAGGCCGTCGGGTAGGCGAGCTTGCGCAAGTCTTCCATGAGGTCGAGGAGAAGCGATTGCATCAGGCCTTGTCCTCGTGCTTTGGGACGCGTGGCACAGTCGGTGAGTTCGGCGGTTTCGGCGGTGGTGACCAAGTCGGCGCTGGCGCAGGCCACCACGTCGCCGCCTTGCTCGACAAAGCGAAACGGGGTGCCATCTTCGATCTGCTTGGCCACATAGGCGGGGTCGTCGCTGGGCGTGGGGTATTCGGCGAAGGTCTCTCCCAGCAGCTGCGCAATGCGAGGGGCATCGTCAACGCTGGCGAGCGTTGTCTCATGCCGCACCCGCACCGACGCCGGCCGCGTTTCATCGAGCAACTGTTGCACCCGCGCGACCTCTGTAGGGTTGGCCAAGTCTGCGCGATCGTCGTCGAGGGCGAGACCGAGCACCGCGCAGTCGTTTTCACCCGAGTAGAACCCGGGCATGGTGGCTTCACATTGAAATCCAGTGTGCATCAGACCTTCTGCGGCATCCGCAGGGGTGAGGACGACCACCCGGCTGAGCCCCTGTTCGTCTGCAAAGGATTTCAGGGTTTCGCCGAGCGCCACCGCGTCGACGTCGGGCGAGGGATGGTCGCAGCGCACCCGGTCGGAATACGGGTCTTGCGTCACGGACACTTCGGTGCCGTCGACCTGCAAACGGTGTCGAACGGTGTCGGTGGGGGTCAGGGCGTCGGCTTGGGCGGCAACCATTTGTTTCCTTTGCTCTCAAAGCAGAGTTTGCTGTTTTTACGGAAGATGTTTCGCCCAGTCAGCGGCGGCGACGTCCGCGGCGGCGGCGCTTTTTTCGGCGTTTCTTGCGCTTCTTCTTGCTCGCGGTTCGCTTTTTCGGCTGCTTGTAAACGAGCTGAAACGGCGAGTGCCACACCATGCGAAAATCGGGTACGTCGACGCCGTCGACGGGCCAAAACTGGAGCCCCTCGTCGTTGTTGAACAGAAGCAATCCATCGTCGGTGGCACGGATGACCTGAAGCTCCGCCCCGAGGGAGTCGTCTTGGCGCACCAAGAGGTGGGAGACGGAGCACAGATCGTCGTCGTCCAACAGCACGGCCAAGCCGTCTGAGGTGCGGACCAGCTCGGCGCCATCGACATCAACGCGCTCGGGCGCACTCAGCAGGTGCGTGGGGGCATGAATGGTGACCACGTCGTTGGCTGTGGAGACGCGCAGCCTCATCGAGGTGCGTCGTTCGGCGTTGGATTCGACTTGAGCGGCGTCGCCCTGAACCGTCGCGCAGCGCCGCTGCGTCATGTCGTCATCGTTGGCAAGGGCGGGCTGTGTCGACGACAAAGACACCAGCAGAACACCCAAAGGAGCGAGTGAATTCAACTGTACATGCATCGGGACTAGGACTCGGGGTTGTCGTTCGCGGCCAGCCACTGGCGAGCGGACCGAAGGGCCTGTTGTTGTGCTGCCGAGCGGTCGGCGCTGAACGCGAAGGAGGTGACCCCCCGACGACCGTCGAGGTGGATTTCGACTTTGAAGCCTGCGCCGCGGCGCGCCGTGGACATCCATCCACGGTGCTCTCCCAGAACAATGGACTCAGCTTCGAGATCAGGCGCGTGCATGGAAGTCCTTTGCGTTCAAACAAGACCTTTGCATGCAAAAGAATCGTGTGCAAGTCCGCACCTCATCCTTAGCGGAGGAACTGCGAGATGTTGGCTTTGCTGGTCGCGCCTGCAAGGTGCTGCAACAAGCCGCGGTCCACGGCCTTGTCGTTTCGCGTGCCCATGATGAATTCGCCCTGCTTGGCGCATGCACGCCCTTGGGGCGCGGTCGCGTGGTCGAAGGCTGTTTCGAACCGCTTCATGTAGGAGGCCCGACTCAGTTCCACCAAAGCTGGAAGTTCATTTGTGTGGAGGGGCTGACCGACATGCCTGGCCAGAGACACGTACGCATCTTCGGTTCGAGACACGAGGCGCTCGAAACGAAGCGGGAGGACCTCGTCGCCACGCGCACTGGCCTCGAGCCACGCGTCGCAGTGGTCTGCCCAGCACCCGTACTGCAGGCGCCCGTTGGCGTACGCCTCGACAAACGTGTTCACGGACCCGTCGAACCCGAGGTGGGAGCGATACAGCCGCAGATACGAGTCAAAGACTTCCGAAAACCCTCGACGAACCCACACCACCTTTGCCCCCTGCGGCAACCAGCATGGGAGCAAATGAGACTTGAACACCCTTGGCGACGGCACCTCGTCAAGGGAGGCCGCGGTGTGAATGCCGCGTGCGAGGTCCCGCTCCCACCACGGGCAAGCGACATTGAGATGCGCAAACGGGGGAGGCTCCTGTGTGCTCGCCGGGCGCGTCCCCAGCAACAAGTGCAGCATCCACAACGTGAGCGTCGTGCCCGATCGCGGATACGACACGACAAATACGTCGGAGGGTCGCAGTCGAAACCGACTGCTCTCTTTCAAAAAGCGAAACGTCCGTTGCAAGTCACCGTCTTGCCAGCGGGCGACAACCGCGTCTGGCATTTGCGCGTTGGTGGCCGCATGCTCTTTAGTCGGTGACGTAAACATACGTCTCCGAATCGTCGAGCGAGGCATGCCAGCCCGCCGGAAGTTCGTCGCCCACGGCCCACCAAAACAGCCATTCAGCGTCGGCGGGCGGGATGTTGGTGCAGCCGTGGCTGCGCACGTTGCCGAAGTTGTCGTGCCAATAGGCTCCGTGAAGGGCGTAGCCTCCACGGTAGAACATCACCCATGGGATGTGCTCGATGTAGAAGCGGCCGACGTCGGGGTCTGGGCCCTCCATGGTTTTGCTGACGTATGCGCGTCGAATGGGATGCAGTCCGGTGGGGGTCTCGAATCCGTCCTTTCCCGTCGACACCAACGTTGCGTAGACAGGTCGGTGACCCTCATAGGCGGTGAGGGTTTGCTGACTCAGGTCAATGTGCAGCCATTTGCGTCCAGCGGCCGTTTCGAAAGGAGGGCGCTTGCGGTTGGCGATGCGCAGGTCGGCCTGCCGCACCCATTGGTCGTCGGGGCCTTCGACCCAGACGTCGCCGCCAAACCGCCAGCGGGACTTCGCCGTAAACCGGGCCCACTTTTCAGCGCGGCCACAGCGCAACAGCTGCATGTCAGAACGCCGCAAACAACGCACCTCGGCATTGTTTACGACGAAGGCAAGCGGGAGGTCCGTCGATGACACCATCTCGCCCTGCAGCGTCGGTTTCTCCCGGACGTCGAGGGCGGCGGACTCCACGTAGGCGCCATCGATGGTCTTCGCAAACCGCTCGTCGCCTTGAAGGCTCGCGGCCGACGGAAAGGCCAAAAAGTAGGCACCATTCATCCAGTCTTTGACGCCAGCGGGCTTGTCATCATCATCGTTGTGGCCGTCGGTGGACGTCGTTGAGGTCGGTGGCGCGGCAAAGAGGGGCGCTCCCTGCTTCTCGACCTTGGCGTAGACAAAGGCGTTGGGTGCGACGGACATGTCGTCCGCCTTCTGCGCGATGCGAAAGCTCCTTGCGGTGCAGGCCTCGCCGGCGCCGATGTCGATCCACTCGCCGACGACGTCATCTTCAACGCAGGTGCGACCCGTGCGGCGGCCCTGCACCTGCTGCCCGAGAAACAAGCGGCCGGCGACGTCGTTGGGGTAGCTGCCCCACACCGGGGCCAGTTGTCGTCGTGCGACAACTGTGGTGGGCCCCGAAAACGAAGGTTGCTTGCGTGTTGGCAACGGCACACTTCGCGATGACGACGGAGCCCGCAAGACCACATCGTCGACGGACGAGCTGTTTTGTCGACCCGACGCGAGTGGAGCAGCCACCGCAGTCGGCGTGTCGCACGCCAGGCGGAGGCAGGCCCAGTACACCAAAATCAACCAAGCCAGTCGCTTCACGCCGCCTCCCGACAAGCGCGCTCCCCAAATACTGCGTGAAGGATGCGCTCCAAGCGGACCTCGAGCGGACCCTCAAGTCCGCCAACCTCGTGCTGCCAAGCGCGGGCAATGCGCCTGAGATGACGAAGCGCCCCGTTGCACACGCTCTTGTTGGTGTGGGTGCTCCACCAGCGCAATCGAGACGACGGGGCTTCTTCAGGCGAGAGCCGAAGTCGCGTGTCAGGGTCTTTCAGCAGGTAGGGGTTGTCACGAGGAGCGCGTGCGTCGAACGACCATCCGGGTCGCGCGTAGACGAAGGTGACACCGTCGCCAAAGACGCGCCGGTGGAGTTCATCGAACGCGACTTCATCCCATCCGGACGTGCCTGGCAGACACCATCCCAACTTGATGAGCCCCCCACACCGTCGACGGAGAACCTCGACGTCAGCCGTTTGGTATTGGCCGTACACCGTCGAGGGAACTTCCGCCGCGACTCGCGCACGCAGGGCGGCGTGGATGGGGTCCTTGGCCAATGCAGAGCCCAACACGACCTCGACGTGGGCCAGGCCCACCAATACACAACAGTGTTGGATGAGCCTTTTGCGCTTGTGGGCGAGGACGGCGACGGCGCCAGGGCGGGCACCGACTTGAAGGGCGTGCTCATCTGCGATGACAACGAAGACGCGTTGCGCACGGGCCGTTCGTGCCAACGCCGACAGCGACAACAGCAGGCCCAACACGTCAAAGGGAAGCTCATCGTAGGTCTGGGTACCTGACACCAGGCCGACGCCGAGCATGACACCTGGCGCATCTGCCTGAACTCCCTGCTGAACTCTGTGCAACAGACCACTTTGTGCAACGAGTTCACCGACTGGATTGCGAATTCTTTGCATGCGAAGCAAAGTAGCGACCCAAACGAACCCAATGCAAGAAAGCTGCGTTTTCGAACGATCCACCTCGGATCCTCGCTTCCCGCAGCACAGGAGACTGGCTCCAAGATGCCGAAAGAAGAGCAAGAAGCGCGTGAAGTCGTTTTCAACAGCCAAGCGGCTCGAATGACGTCGTGGAAGATCGGTCGAAGCTACATCGCGCATCTTGTTTGGGCGCTGGAGCCGGAAATGGTTTTGGGTCGGGGTCTCCATGACACACGCGCGGAGGCCGAAGCGGCTGCACTCGAAGACGCTGAGCGCAAAGAGCGTTTGAAATCCCTTCAGCGAGCGGTCCGGACAGATCTTGAAGAAAGCGGAGTCTTTACAGCAGACTCTGAGTAATTTGCCTGCAAAGGATTTTTCAGACATGAACCAGTTCTCTTTGCAGTCAAAGGAAATCGACCATGAGCACATTGGTGGTGACGGCTTCGTTCGTTTTCTTCCTGCTGGCGTTCACTGCCATCGGTGTTCTGTCGTCGCGACAGAAGAGTGAGACGTCTGAGGACTACCTCGTCGCCAGCCGCGACGTGAACCCGTGGTTGACGGCGTTGTCGGCGGTGTCGACCAACAACTCTGGGTACATGTTCATCGGACTCATCGGGTTCACCTGGCGCTCGGGCCTGGAGGCCATTTGGATCACGCTCGGATGGATCGCGGGCGACTTGCTGACCTGGTTCTGGGTGCACAAGCGCGTGCGGCAGCAGAGTGAAGAGGTAAAGGCGGCGTCGGTGCCGGCCCTGTTGGCCATCTCGAAAGACGGCGAACGCAGCACGCTCATCGCGGCCAGCGCCGGACTGCTGACGTTCTTCTTTCTCGGCACGTATGCAGCCGCCCAACTCAAAGCAGGAAGCACAACGCTGCATGCGTTGTTCGGCTGGCCGGTGTGGATGGGCGCGGTCATCGGCGTTGTCGTCGTCGTCGTGTATTGTTTTTCGGGCGGCATTCGCGCGTCGATTTGGACGGATGCCGCACAGTCCATCGTGATGATGGTGGCGATGGCCTTGCTGCTCGGGGCGTGCGTGTCTGACATCGGTGGATGGGATGCACTGATGCAGAAGCTCTCTGCCATCGATCCGAAGTTGACCGAATGGATGCCGCGCAATCTGCCTCTTGGGTTTGGCCTGTATTTGACAGGCTTCATCTTTGCCGGGGTCGGCACCATCGGACAGCCGCACATCTTGATTCGGTTCATGGCCATCGACTCGTCGGACTCGGTGGCCAAGGCGCGCAACATCTACTTCGTTTGGTACACGCTGTTTTCCATCGCCGCCTTGGCTGTAGGTCTCTATGCGCGTGTGCTGCTGCCCGACCTCACCGCTGGCGTCGAGGGTGCCGCCGCCCAGGCGGCCACAGAAGCAGCGCTGCCCACCCTTGCGGTAAAGATGCTTCCCTCAGTGCTGATTGGTGTCATGTTGGCCGGCATCTTTTCAGCGACCATGTCGACGGCCGACAGCCAGCTGTTGAGCTGTTCGGCAGCGCTGACCCAAGACGTCTTTCCGCAATACGCCAACTCCTATCGCGCATCGAAGGTGGCGACGATCTCCATCGCCGTCGTCGCCTTGTTCATTGCGTTGACGGCGAGCGATGGCGTGTTCGCTTTGGTGCTGATTGCTTGGTCGGCGCTGGCGTCGACCTTGGGCCCGATCCTCCTGTTGCGCCTCGCGGGGCGGCCGCTGTCGGGCCCTTTGGCGTTGGTGATGATGGCTTCTGGCCTCGTCACCGTCGCCATCTGGGGCACGACGCCCTACGCCGACGGCGTGTTCAAAGCGCTCCCGGGAATGGTCGTGCCGATGGTTGTCTATGCCGGCTTCATGGTGTTCCGCCGCATGCGCCCCGAATCCCTTCCTGTTCTGCAGGACAAGCCAGGCCAAATGTAGATGCGATGGGCGCCCAATCAGGCTATGCAGTGTCGACGAGCGACTGCCTATGACCGACACGACTCCATTCGAAGACGAGGTTCTCCGTTCACTGCGACGAATCTCTCGTGCCATCGACCTCCACAGCCGCAAGCTGGCTTCGACGTACGACCTCACGGGTCCGCAGCTGGTTTGCTTGCGCGAACTCCGGCAAAACGGCGACATGACACCGAGCTCGTTGGCGCGCGAAGTCTCCCTCAGTCATGCGACCGTCACCGGCATCTTGTCGCGGCTGGGCAAGCGCGGACTCATCGAGCGACGAAAAAGCACCGTCGACAAGCGGCAAGTGTTGGCATGCCTCACCGACAAGGGACAGGCGCTGGTCAAAGAGGCGCCGTCGCCGTTGCAAGAGCGGTTCGTGTCGCAGCTGCAGGACTTGCCCGAAGCCAACCGCAAGGTCATCGGCGTGGTGCTCGAGCAGATTGTCGAAATGATGGACGCCGAAGAGATCGAAGCGTCTCCGGTGTTGGCGGCCGGCCCGTTGCTGGCGGAGCCCTCGGACGTCGAGGAGTTCATGACCGTCGAGACGCCAGCTGCTGCTCCGACAGACGCCGAAAAAGGGACGTCTTAGGTCGAAAACGATGAGCGCGCAGCGTGAGTTGCGGCCGCCGGGAATTCTGGACCACATCACGTTGGTGATGACGGCCGCGTTGTTGGGGTCGTCGTTTGTGGCGATTGAGGTTGCGGTTCGTTCGCTCACGCCATGGGTGGTGGTGAGTGGACGATGCATCGTCGCCACGCTGTGCATGACCGTGGTCGTCGGGGGCGTGCGAAAGACCTTTCGAAACTTGGGGGCGGCCCGCGTCATAGGCGTATCGCTCACCATGTTCGTTTTGCCTTATTTGTGTTTTGCGTACGGCGAGCAGCACGTCTCCGCGGCACAGGTTTCGGTCTTGGTCTCGCTCGGACCAATTGTGTCGGCACTGGTGGCGCACCTGGCGACGGCAGACGAACGGATTGGCATCCTCGACGTCGGGCGTCTTGCCGTGGGACTCGCGTGCGTGGGATGGGCCGCCGGCATCGATGTGCATGCCCCCATCGCCTGGGCGGCGGCGCTGAGCATCGTGTTGGCGCTCGCGTCGTATGCCGTAGGCGGCGTTTGCATTCGGATGTGGAGCTCAAGGGCCACGCCCCTCGAGATGGCGACCGCGGCACTGGTGGTGGCTTCTGTCGTGAGCGTTGTTGGAGCGGTGAGAACACTCGACGTCGACAAAATGCTGCAGGCACCGCTAGAGGCGCATCTCAGTGTTCTTTGGTTGGGTGTCGGGCCGACCGCAACAGCCTTCGCCCTGCGGTTTCGGCAAACGGCGGCCCTTGGCGTTCGATACGTGGCGTTCGCCGGATGGCTGATGCCGCTGTTCGGCTTGGGGTTGGCGGCACTTTTCTCGGGCGACACGTTGGAGTGGCCAATGGTTTTTGGGGTGGTGCTGGTGCTGGCGCTGGTCGTAGGTCCATCTATACACAACGCATTGTCTCCTCAGACAAACAACACATCACCTGCTGATCCGGCGAGTGGTGGACCCGGAAAGGCGCCACGCGTCTAGTTCCTTAGTTCTACAGATAGCGAAATGTTCAGTCCTGACGGAGCCGAGCAGGTTTCCAAGGCTGGAAAAAAGCTACTCGATTCAGAGGCCTAGAAAAAACACGTACGCATTTGCCGACCTCGCCGTGCATATAGGTGAGGCTGGCAACTCCGCCTGCCTCTTCACCAGCGGCTTCGTCCGTGCACCAAGAGGCAGTCACCATGGACACGCCCCCCTTCGACGAGAACATCAGAAACGGGCTCGCCCAACTCGGAGCCAAGCAACGTGAGTTGGAGGCCTACGCCTACCAACTCGAACAACAGCGAATGCAACTGGAGCAAGAGCGCGCCCAGTTCGCCATGCAACAGCAAGTGCCGCAGATGCCCATGGTGAACCCCTACGCCGCCATGCAGCAGATGCCCCTCATGCAGCCGACTGCTGTGCAGCCGATGCCAGCCGAGCCACAGCCTGCCGCACCGCAGCAGCCCCCTCCGCAGGTGGAGCCGAGCGACGGCGCCCTGTCGTCGTCGACGACGACTGAAATGCCGAAGTCGGACGCGCAGTTCCTTGCTGCCGCCATCGACCAACAAGCAACGCAGTTCAACGCTGCACTGGAGCAGGTTGTGACCACCATGAACGAGTTCGGGCAACGCCTCACATTGCTGGAGGGCGGACAATCCTCATCTCCGACATTTGATGAAGTGTTTGATCACCCGGAACCGACGACGCCAGCTGCGGCAGAGCCAGTCATTGAGCCGACGCCCCCTGCCAAGGTCACCGACGGAGAAGACCGAGTCGAACGTCTTGCTCAGCGAGTCGAAGTTCTGGCCGACCGTGTCGAGCGTCTCGCTGACGTCGTCGAGCGGCTCGCCGTCAACCAAGAGAAGACCAACCTTCTCCTCGAGGAGGTCGTCGGTCTGCTTCGCAAGCAGGCGGAGCCGGACGACGATGACGAGGCTGTGGTCTTGGAGATGCCGACGCAGGTCCGCGTGGGCACCGGTGTCGTCGTCAAACCGCCCGCCGCCACCAAAACCAAGAAGAAGAAACACAAGCGCAAAAAGAAGAAGCGCTAGGAAGGAACCGCCATGCCGAGGACAACCGACGGACTGCAGCCCGTGAACATCATCAAGGGCAAGAAGAGCTTCCGCGTCGTGTTTGAGACCGGACAGCAGAGGTTCATCGCCAAGCGAGACCTCGCCAAGTGGCAAGCCGCCGTAGACGCCTACTGGGCGAAGAAAGACGACAAGCCAGAACCCCCGTCGTCGTCGATGACAAACCCAAAACCAGAGGGATGCGACGCATCCAAGGGAGGCACCATGCCCACCAAGAAGCAAACGCCAGCGGCGGCGTCGACGTCGACCACCTCCACCCATCTGCGCTTGAAGACCCGTGCAGAGTTTGACTACGACCCGCACGATCTCGGCTATGTGCTGCGGGGCGTTGTCGAACACGCCCGAGGCTGCGGTCCTGACCCGCTCGACATCTTCATGCCCAAGCATGAGGTGACACCGTCGGAGACGCCGCACCAAGCGAAACTGAAGGAGATGGGACGCGAGTTGTTTGACCTCCTTCCGGCAGCGGTGTCGTTCTTCAACATCGACGACAAGGAGTGGCAGTCGTGGCTGCGTCGTGCCGTCCCCGTGGAGTGTGGCCCTGCCCGCATTCAACCGGCTGATCCGCTGATTGGTTCGTCTTCCGTCCCAGCAGTGCTCCCAACGTCGGAACCAGCCGCTGCGTGGTTGGCACCCGTCGTCGGCCCCATCACCAGCCGCTTCGGTCAACAACGAGGTGGCGGCGAGCTTCACGACGGCATCGACATCGCCGTTCCCGTCGGCACGAGCGTGGTGGCTCCAACGACGCTGAAGGTGGAGAAGGTGGGCTTCAGCCGGCGCGCTGGCCGCTACGTCGTCACCAACGTCATGCGCGATGGTGGCGAGTTCGACGACGGCGATGGATACCGTCTGACGTTCGCCCACCTTTCGGCTGTTCGCGTCGCCGAGGCGAGGTCGTGCAGCGAGGTCAGTCGCTCGGGCAGTCGGGAGCTACGGGCAACGTCACGGGTCCGCACCTGCACTTCAGGGTGCAATGGGTGGAGGACGGCATCCTCTCCGACGACCACGTCGCCATTGACCCGCTTGCGGTGACTCCTGAGGCGGTGTTTGCGGGGCAAGCGGTGCCGACGGTGTTAGGCACGCAGCAGACGACTGGCATCCGACGAGGACAGCCCATCAACATCGTCATTGCACCCGGCTCTGGCCGTGTGAGCGCCGGAGCAAGCGGCGTCACCCAGCCCGACGTGGGGGTGCAGCTACCGTTGCTCAACCGGCAAGCAGAGGACGCCTCCTACCGCGACAGGTCCATGGAAGACGGTGACCCTCTCGCTGGCATCGTGACGGCTGCCGTCGACGAGGCCCCGCAGCTCATCCGCAACGTCGGACATGTCGCCCAAGGCTTGGGGACGCTGGCGTCGGTGGGCGGGACGCTCGCCAGCTTCATCCCTGGTGCGGCACCGGTGGCTGCGCCGGTGGCGGCTGTTGGCTCGGCCGTGAGTGCAGCGGCTCAGCCTCTTGCGCAGGTCGGCGCGGGTGTCGCTCAAGTCGGCGGGCAGCTGGTGAAGTCCACCAACGATGACGACGACGAGGGTGACCCCCTCGCCGGCATCATCTGATGACTCAACGGCCCGGCGTTCGCGCCGGGCTTTTCTGAGTGTGCCCGGCATGGGCGTTGTCTTGGGGGTGAAAGTCCCCTCGGAAGGAGGTCGCAGCCGACCGAAGTGAAGCGCAAGGGCGTCGTCGTGAGGCGGGGTCTGAAGGAAGCGTGGAGCGAATCT